>Ga0302320_10031344_pt1 | contig 10088 bp, 6 predicted proteins | sample Bog_T0_3_FD_202130 | JGI IMG/M metagenome (GOLD analysis project Ga0302320, IMG submission 202130) | Peat permafrost microbial communities from Stordalen Mire near Abisko, Sweden - Bog_T0_3 | ecosystem: Environmental > Terrestrial > Soil > Wetlands > Peat | place: Sweden: Abisko, Stordalen Mire...
TCGTAATCCTCGACGGTCTTGAACGGATAGTCGCCCGAGCCTGCGGCATCGGCGGCAAACGCCGTGTGCTCGCCTTGGAACTGATTGATGGGCAGCATCCGAGCGGTCTCGAACAGGGCACCTGAGTAATATTCCCGGTCGGAGCGCAGCCGCTCCTGGAGCATGGCGAGGCTGGTTTGTTGGTTCGGCGTCAGCGATCCGGACGGGAAGGCCGCGCTCGCGTCGAGGTACTTGTCGATCAGCGCCAGCATTCGAGCGCGCCAGGGGTCCTCCAAGGAATCGTCGAACTGCTCCCGATAGCGCTCGTCGCCGTGGGACAAGGCGCTCATGGGGTTGAGCGCGAGCAGGTCCTGCCAGTAGCTCTCGAGCATCTGATCGAACGGCGCGTTTGCAGCAGGCACGACGGCGGTATCCGGGACCGCGGACTTCGATTGAATGTAGGCATCGACTTTCTCGGTGAGCGCCCACAGCGGGATGAAGCCGCTGCCGAGCGCCTGCGCATGATATTCGCGCAGGTCGAAACGATCGCCCAACGCCTGGCGTGCGCGCTCCCGCTCGGCGACGAAGCGGCGCATGCCGACCATGAACGAAGTGGCCTGGCCGGGCACGGCGAGATAGCGGTCGACCGCGCCTTCGTTGGTTTTCTCGGGGCTCGGCGTGTTGTCGTTGAGATACTGGATGGCCTCGGCCCGCGTCCAGTGCTTGTAATGCAGGCCGCTGTCGACCACCAACCGGCTTGCGCGCCACAACTCGCCGGACAGCAGCCCGAATTCGGAGTAGGGGTCCTGGAAGAAGCCGAGATCCTTGCCGAGCCGCTCGGCGTACAAGCCCCAGCCTTCGACGAAGGCGCTGTCCTGCCACCACTCGTTGATTTTGCGCAGTTGCGGAATGGATCGATCGACCAGGATGGTCGAGATCTGCATGTGGTGGCCCGGGACGCCCTCGTGATACAGAAGATCCTCGAGCTCGTCCAGCGGGCATACGCGCATGTTGAATAGATTCAGGTATACGGTACCCGGACGGCTGCCGTCGACCGATCCCGGTTCGTAGAAGCCCGCGGGGGAGGAGGCTTCCTTGTAAGCCTCTGTCCTCACGATGCGCAGCGGCAAGGGTGCCGGCGCCTCGAACGCATCGGTGATCTTGCCCTGCATGGCGGCAACGATGCTGCGCGCCCGGGCGAGATACGCCTCGCGTCCGGCGTCGTCGTTGCTCACATAATTGCGCGGATCCGCTTTGACCTTGGCCATGAACTCGCGCACGGTGCCGGTGAAGCCGACGCGGCTCATCAGCGCCGCAATGTCCTTCTGGCTGCGCGCGACTTCGGCCAGGCCCATCTCGTGAATCTGCGCGGGCGTCATGTCGGTGGTCGTGAATTGGCGGATCAAGAACGCATAGAAGGCATCGCCGTTCGGCAGCTGCCAAACGCCGCCGGTGATGGGCGTGCGGGCCGATTGCTCCTTGAGGAGCGCGATGAGGTCCTCGTAGGCCGGCTGCAGCTGACCGATCAGCGCGCCGCGCGCCTCGGCGATCAGCGCGGATTTACGGGCACCGGGGATATCGAGCGCGCCGACCCGCCGCTTGAAGTCGGCAAAAATCGGGCTGTCCGCCCCGGCGTCGTGCGGGGCTCCGGTGATCACGTTGCGCGCTCCCTCCAACAGCAGCGGATACACGCTTTTCGGGATATAGATGCCCTGGGACGCCTGCCGGCGCATGTTGAGAACGAGCTGCCGGAAGGCGGGCCGGACGGCCCGGATTCTGCGGATGTAGGCGTCGGCGTCGGCGTCGTTCTCGAAGGGCTGTTTGCCCGTGAGCGTGCCCGGCACATCGATGTGCGGTCCGACGATCTGATTCAGCGCATAAAAGTGATCGCGCCACCGGTAGCGATCGAGGAGCAGCTGCTGCTCGTCGAGAAACACCCGGTATTGCAATTGGCTGGCCGGATCGAGCGCCGCATAGCGGAAACCGGCCTTGGCTTTCGCGACGTTGCCGCGGACTCTTGCGGCGTCCGCGGCCAACGCGCGCTCGGAATGATCGTCCCAGCGGTCATATCCCGCCTTCGAATCGAATTCCGTGGCGAGCTCGGGACTCGCGCGCAGCTCCTGCTGATAGACGGACTCCAGGAAATCCGCGAAACGTTTCGACTCCGCCGCGGCGCGCGCCGGTGTCCCGGGGGTGGCCGCCGCCGCGGCCAACGCCCCCCAGGCGAGACTCATGCAAACGATTCTCCGCGCGGCGACCCTCGAGCGGATCATGCGGGGCGCATGCCCTTACTTGGTCCGGACCGTGAACCTGACGCCGATATTGCGGTATCCGGGCTCGATGAACATGCCGTCGACGAAGGCCTTCTCGTAGGCGTTGGTGTAGTACTTCTTGTTGAGGACGTTTTCGTCGAACGCCGTAACCGTCCAGTTCGCGTGGGTATATCCCGCCCGCAGGTTCCAGAGGTTGTACGAAGGCACGTCCCACGGAAAACCTGAGTGGAACTCGGAATTCTGGTCGGACTTGATGCCACCCTTGTAGTGCCACTCGAGCCGCAGGAAGCCTGAGTCTTCGGCCGTGAAGTTGCGCGTGTACTGGCTGTTGGCGTGCAGGGTCCACTTGGGGGAATTGGGCAAGGTCGCGCCCGAGAGATCACCGGTCGAGCCGAGTCCGCTCTCCGCGTTCGGAAAGCTCACGTAGTACGCGCGGTCGTAGCCGGCGCCGGCGCCGACGGTGAGGCCGCTCGCGACGAGCGCGGTCGCCTCGGTTTCGAAGCCGTAGCTGCGCGCGGAGGCCGCATTGGCGACGCCGGTGATGAACGAGACGCCGCCGCCCGATACCTCACCGATCGCATAGTCTGCCTGGATGTCCTTCCAGTTCATCAAGAACACATCGGCGTCCAAGCGCAGCCGTTTGTCGGCGCTCTCGCTCTTCACGCCGAACTCGTAGTTCCACAATGTCTCGGGTTTGTAGACCTGGTTGCCGCCCGCCGCGATCGGCTGCGCCTCGACTCCGCCCGCCTTGAAACCGCGCGAAATCGTCGCATACAGGTTGGTCTGGGGGTCGATCGCGTAGAAGGCCGTGAGCCTCGGGGAGAAATTGTTGAAGGTCGCGCTGCCGTCGACGTAGTTGAGCACCTGGGTGCCCGAGGTGTTGTAGCCGACGTTCGACACCGTCTCGTGCGTGTAACGGGCTCCGAGCGTGAGCGACAGCGCCGGCGCGGCATGCCAGACCACTTCGCCGAACACGGCGTCGCTGAAGTCCGAGGAATTGCCGAGCGAGGAGGTGAGCTGGTAGCCCTCAGGCAGGCCGAACAGCGCCCCGCCGGCTGCGCCCGCGTACGTGTATTGGGTGGCATTGCCGTAGTCGTGGCCGTAATAGACGCCCCCGGTCCAATCAAAGGGGCGCCCGGCGGCCGGCACCGACTGAACGCGCAGTTCCTCGCTGACCGAGCTGCGCTTGATCGACTCCCCTTCGTAGAACAGGTCGAGTCCCGACCCGTCGATATCGCCGCCCTCGACTTCGTTCGAGTAGAGGTAGCCGAAGACGTTGGTGACGGTGAAACTGTCGGCCGCGTACTTGATGCGGTTGGTCGCGTAGCTGAAATGCGTGCCGTCGTCCTGGGGACGGTTGTAATTCACGGTGTTGACGTTCTGCGGATAGACGCCGAGCCCGTCGGGATCGACCGGAAGGAAGGGGCAGACAAACGGGGATCGGGTCGGGCCGAGGTAGCCCGGATTGGGCTTGCTGTACGGCGATCCGCCGTAGAGCTCGCAGCCGAAATCGCCGAAAACACCGGACGGGACGCCGTTGCGCATCTCGACGCTTTCGGAGGTCACCACGCCGGTGAGGTCGATGGTCAGGTTCTCGGTCGGGGTATAGCGCACGATCACCTTGCCGTAGGTGTACTTGCTGCCGTTGCCGCCGCCGATCGCATTGACGTTGTTGATGTTGCCGTCGCTCTTCTCTTCCTGCGCGACGAGGCGCACCGCCAGCATGTGGTCGATCAGCGGCAGATTGAGAATCCCGTGGACGTCGAACGTGGTGAAGCTCGAGTACTGGGCGCTCGCTTCCGCGAAGAACTCGTTGGTCGGCTGCTTGGTCGTGATGTTGATCGCGCCGCCGACGGCGTTGCGGCCGAAATAGGTCCCCTGGGGTCCGCGCAGCACTTCGATTTGATCGATGTCGACGATTTCCGGATTGGAGGTGCCCTGCGCCACGTTGAATTCATCGATGTAGAATCCGAAGCTGCCTTCCCGGATATTGTTGTCGGGCGATAGCTGATCGCTGATGCCGCGCAGCGACAATTCCTTGCGGTCGCGCGTGCCCTCGGAGGTGAAGCTGACATTCGGCGTGTCGGCGAAGTAGCTCTCCACTCCCTGGAAATTCTGCTGTTCGATCTCCGCCGCGCTGAACACGGTGAGGCTGATCGGCACGTCACGGGCATTTTCCGCGCGGCGCTGAGCGGTGACGGTGATTTCTTCCAGCGCGTCCGACGCCGTATCCGCGACGGCGGCGCCCGGGGCGGGATCGGCCATCGCGCCGCCGACATGGCAGGCCGCGACGACGGCGGCGGTGCCGCACAGAATCAACCGGACGCGATCACGCAGGCTCGAGGCGAGGGCGTGTTTCATAGTCATCTCCCATTTCAATTGAGCCAATCCCCTCGAACTCATCCGCTCATTTTTTGTTGTCGGCCGCATCCGCCGGCGGGTCTGGCACGCTCACGAAATTGATCAGCGAGATCTTGCCGTCCTTGATGGCGGCGTATCCCATGACCCGTTCGCGGCTGTCTTTGCCGTTCTCGCGCGCCCGGACGAAGTGGTGCGTGAAAATGCGGTCGCCCGACGGTGAGGCGAATTCGTCGATGAAGGGCAGATCGATCACGACCATTTCGGTGCGCGCCTGGATGTCGCGGAAATGTTTCGCAAGGTCCTCGACGCCCACGCTGCGGTCTTTGCCGTTGATGCGCATGACGGCATCCTTCGTGAAGTAGCGTGAGAAGGACTCGGCGGTGAATCCGTCCTTTTGCTTGTATGCCGCATTCCACCACACGAACATCGCGACCAGGGGGTCGGGTTTGTCCGCGGCGGCGGCGGCAGACGCCACGGCGGATGAGGCAAGCATCGCGGCGCACACGGCAGTCAGAGTCCACGCACGGACAGAACGGTATGTCATGGGTCGATCCCTTCGAATTGGGCTGGAATATTCCCGCCCCGGACCTGCAGTTGCAATGACATTGCAGGGACGCTTCGTTGCCTGCAACGCAACGATCAGCCGTTCATGGGGCCCGGTGGCAAACCGCTTCGATGTTGTTGCCGTCCGGATCGAGGACGAACGCACCGTAGTAATCGAGATGATAATCGGAAACTGCAAAGCCGACGTGGTCAATCATGTCGCCTCCGTTGAAAAGACAGCCCTGCGCTGAGTGTGCCACGCCGTTCCGACCGCATCGGATGTCTCTCCAGCATGGCCGTGATATCCCTGCCGAAAAATGCCTGCGGATCCGACGGTGTTTGATGCTCCTGCTTCTCCCGGACGGCGATGGCGGCCCTGGCTTGTTCGAACGCCTGCTGAAGGGTCTTCGCGCCGGGCAGCGCGTCCCGGTAGAACGCCTCGCCGAAGTAGGTCAGGTCGCGGTCGTCCGAGCAGCCGAAAGAGGTCTTGTCGGCGGCGGCGGCGGTGATCACGACGGTGTCGGGGTTCTGGAGCGACTCGATGAAAGCCCCGGCGTGGCAGGCGGAGATGACGATGATGCGCCACTTGATCCCGGACTCGCGCAGCGCCGTATCAAGATCGTCGCCGGACAGTTGCTCGAGCGGCAGGCTGCCGTTGGAGACCGACAGCAGCGGATCCTGGGACCCGTGGGAGGACAATGCGAGAAACAAAATGTCCCGATCCGTATTCATTTTTTGTGCGACTGCGCCCAACGCGTAGCTCAATCCGCTCGCGGTTGCGATTGGGAAACTGTCGAGGTCGCGGCGGTCATTGATGAGGAGCAGTTGCCGCGCGGAGGTGTCGAAGCGCTCATCGATCACTCGCGCCGCCAGTTTTATCTCCTCGGCAAAGACGTGCTGTTCCGCGACTCCGGCGAAGCCCACGAAGTACACCGCCGGATCCGCACCCGCGATTTCGTTCATCTGATCGACGGCCTCGTCGATCTGCGCCCGCTGATCGAAGAGCAGCCCTTCGGCGACCGCGGGAGCCATGTCGGTCTCCTCCGCGGTGTCCTCGGCGGCTGCGGGGGACCACAGCGTCGGGCTCAACTCCTCCATCCGGCTGTAGGAGGAGAAGGCGCCCACCAAAACGATGGCCGCGGTCACCGCGCGCGGCTGCCAGCGGCCGGACAGCGATCGCAGTGCCTTGAGCGTGTAGAGGATCGCGTAGAGGCACAGCAGCATCAGTGCGCCGATGGCCGCGCGCCCGTCCATGCGCCAGAGGATGAAAAATCCGACCGCGACCAGGATGGGCAGCGCCGCGACCAGGACGAACAGGACGGTTCGAAACTCGATCCGCGGCCGTGACGCACGCGACAGGACGAAGGCCAGGCAGAGCACCAGCATCCCGTAGATCGAGATGGTCAGCGTATCCCAAAGCTGAAACTGCGCGCCGTCTCCGGCCTGCCACCGGTCCAGCGAAATCCATATCGCCAGCGCGGCCAACCCGAAGCCAATCACGGCGGCGTCCGTGGCCGCGCGCGGAATATTCTCGGCGCGCCGCAAGGTCCAAAGCCGGGCGACGGTGAACGTTTTCACGCGGTCAATTCCAGGAAAGACACGTGCCGTCAGACGCTGCGGACTGAGCGAACCCTCTCGGGAGTTTGCACGGCCCACCACTTCTCGACGCTCGCGCTCAAACCGGCGAGATCGAGCCCCGCGGCCGCGAGACAGGTGTCGCGCGAGCCGTGTTCGATGAAGCGGTCGGGTATGCCCAAATGCAGCACCGGCAATGACACGCCGTGGGCCGCCAGCACTTCGCTCACCGCCGAGCCCGCGCCGCCCATGATGGCATTTTCCTCGATGGTCACGATGGCTTGATGGCGCGCTGCGACGTCGACCACCAGGGCTTCATCCATCGGCTTGATGAAGCGCATATTGACGAGCGTCGCGTCGAGCCGCTCGGCGATCTTGCGCGCCGAATCCACCAGCGCGCCGAAGGCGAGAATGGCGAGGCCGCTGCGGCCCTCGCGCCGATGCTGCCCGCGGCCGACCGGCAGCGCGGTCATCTCTGCGACGAGCGGCACGCCCGGGCCGGTACCGCGCGGGTAGCGCACGGCCGAGGGCGAGGACAGCGTGGTCGCTGTGTAGAGCATTTGACGGCATTCGTTCTCATCGGCGGGTGCCATCACCACCATGTTGGGGATGCATCGCAGGAACGACAGATCGTAGCTGCCTTGATGCGTCGCACCGTCGCTGCCGACCAGGCCCGCCCGATCGAGAGCGAACACCACGGGCAGGTTTTGCAGCGCGACGTCGTGGATGAGCTGATCGTAGGCGCGCTGCAGGAAGGTGGAGTAAATGGCGACGACCGGTTTGAACCCCTCCGCGGCAAGACCCGCGGCAAAGGTGACGGCGTGCTGCTCGGCGATGGCCACGTCGTAATAGCGGTCCGGAAATCGCTTCGAGTATTCGACCAGCCCCGAGCCTTCGCGCATGGCCGGCGTGATGGCGACGACCTTGGGATCGCGTTCGGAAATGTCGCACAGCCATTGTCCGAAGATCTGGGAATAGGTCGGGCCGGTGCTTGCTTCCTTGAATATCTTGCCGCTCGCCGGATCGAACGGGCCGGGACCGTGCCACTTGATCGGATCCGCCTCCGCCGGCGCGTAGCCTTTGCCCTTGCGGGTCACCACATGCAGGAACTGCGGTCCCTTCAGCTTCTTGACGTTCCCGAGGGTGGTGACCAGCGATTTGAGGTCATGACCATCGATGGGGCCGATGTAATTGAAACCCATCTCCTCGAACAGGGTGCCCGGGAGCACCATTCCCTTCAAATGTTCCTCCGAGCGGCGCGCGAGTTCCCACACCGTGGGCATCTGGCGCAGCACCTTCTTTCCGCCTTCGCGAAGATGCGCGTACATGCGCCCGGACAGGGCTCGGGCCAGGTAGTTCGACAGCGCGCCGACGTTTTCGGAGATCGACATGTCGTTGTCGTTGAGAATGATCAACAGATCCGACGGCGTGGAGCCCGCGTGGTTCAAGGCTTCGAAAGCCATTCCCGCAGTCAGGGCCCCGTCGCCGATGATGGCCACGGCGCGCCGGTCCTCACCCCGTTTCGCGGCGGCCACCGCCATCCCGAGCGCGGCGCTGATCGAGGTCGAGGAATGGCCCACCCCGAAGGTGTCATATTCACTCTCGCCGCGGCTCGGAAAGGGAGCGAGTCCGCCGTGCTGCTTGATGGTGTGCAGGAGTTCGCGGCGCCCCGTCAGCACTTTGTGCGGATAGGCCTGGTGGCCGACGTCCCATACGAGCCGGTCGTACGGAGTATTGAAAATGTAATGCAGCGCCACGGTGAGCTCGACCGTTCCGAGACCTGCTGCGAAATGTCCGCCCCGCGTGCTGACGCTCTGGATCAGAAACTGCCGCAACTCATCCGCGAGCGGCGCCAGCTGCGCGGGCTGAAGGCGGCGCAGATCCGCAGGGTTCCTGATGGATTCGAGGAGGGGGTACGTATCGGGTGGCGGGATCATTTGGGGCAGTTTATACCGGCGCGGGCCCTCGCGGGTATCAGGCATCGGCACTTTTGTCGCACAATCGCCACTTGGTTGCGGCCGGACAGCCCTGACCGCTATAGTTGCCCACTTGTTATTTAGGGGGTTATGGGCCACCCCCTCCTTAGAGCATTTGGGTCCAATCCGCCACATCAAGCCCATGGGTGCTATCCCGCTGACTTTTCGAGATACTGCTTGTATGGATTCCGGCATTTCCGATGAAGGTTATCAAGACCAGATTCTGCCTTACGTATCGCGCACTTTCGCGCTGACGATCCCGCAACTGCCGGATCGGCTGCGCGTCGCGGTGACGAATGCGTATCTGCTGTGCCGGATCGCCGATACCATCGAAGACGAACCGGCGCTCTCGCCGGCGGAAACGCTCGCCTATCTCGACCGCTTCACGGCTGTGGTTGCCGGCGGCGCCGACGCCGCCTCTCTTGCGGCCGAGGTCGAAAAGCGCCTTTCCAACAGGACCTTGCCCACCGAACGCGACCTCATTGTCCACATGGTTCGTGTCCTCAATGTGACAGCGGCCTTGAGCGCAGCGCAGCGCGGCGCCATTCAGCGCTGCGTCGAGCTCATGTGTTATGGAATGCCGCGATTTCAAGCGACGGCGAGCTTGCGGGGTCTCGCCCGCAGCACCGATCTGGACGATTATTGCTATTACGTCGCCGGCGTCGTCGGCGAGATGCTGACCGAGCTCTTTTGCGAATACTCGCCGGCCATCGGCCGCAACCGCACGGCCATGCAAGCCCTCGCCGTATCTTTTGCGCAGGGTTTGCAGATGACCAATATTCTGAAGGACGTCTGGGAAGACCGCAGCCGGGGCGCGTGCTGGCTGCCACAGGAGGTTTTCACCCCCCACCGTATCGATCTGGCGAGGATTGCGCCCGAGTTGCCCCAGGCAGGTTTCGACGCCGGCATGCAGGAACTCATCGGCGTCGCGCACGCGCATTTGCGAAATGCGCTCGATTACACTTTGTTAATCCCTGCCACGGAATCGGGGATCCGGCGTTTTTGTCTCTGGGCTATTGGACTCGCGGTGCTTACATTGCAAAAAATTCATAAAAACCCTGGCTTTACGGCCGGCTCGCAAGTCAAGATTTCGCGTTCCGCGGTATCCATGACCCGCCTCCTCACGGATCTTTCGCTGCGCAGCAACTGGATGCTGAGGGTCCTGTTTAATCGGGCGGCTCGCGGCCTGCCGCTCGGCCGGCTCGCCGAAGTGCGCCGCCCGCAACCCGGCGGCCGAGCTGACATCGGGCGCATCGATGCCGATGAGCCGGCGCGCCGGCGCGCCTACGGGAGTTCGGGTACATGAGCCGCATCGCGCAAAAGCCGGCCGCGGCGGTCGCCGTCGAAGCCGCAGCCCGCGCCGATATCGTCGCGCTCACGC
>Ga0302320_10031345_pt1 | contig 10088 bp, 6 predicted proteins | sample Bog_T0_3_FD_202130 | JGI IMG/M metagenome (GOLD analysis project Ga0302320, IMG submission 202130) | Peat permafrost microbial communities from Stordalen Mire near Abisko, Sweden - Bog_T0_3 | ecosystem: Environmental > Terrestrial > Soil > Wetlands > Peat | place: Sweden: Abisko, Stordalen Mire...
TGAAATCTTCATTAGACCCCTTTTCAGACATCTGGGGGAACATGGACTTTATTCATACCAATCTTCAGAAGAAAAACCAACAACTCTCAACAACAATTGAACAAACTTTATTAAAATCCATCCTTCTTGAAGAACAAAGAGACTTTACATCGGTGCTTTCTAAATATAAAGTTAAGGTTTCTTCGGGTAAAAAAAGACTGGAAAAACTTGATCAAGAAACTGATTTGAAATTCGCTTCCTATTCCCGTGTTTATGATGATTTGATCAAGGATATTTCCATCAAAAAGAAAGTTACCCCAAAAAAATCTCTTTATTTATTTGAACATGAATTCCTTTCAATGGCTTTTGATCATGAGAAATTATTCCAGGAATTCTCAATTACAATGATTGATTTTTTCAAGGAGTTTTGGCATATGCAGGAATCAAAAATAGAAAGAATCAATCTAGCGTTGACCAAATATTATGAGGAATTCACTTGCATGTTCCGCAGTCAAAGAGATTTTCAAATTTTACAAGATTTAATCAAGGAAATAGAACCAAAGAAAATTTGCAAGCAAATGTTCCAGTTAACAAATCTTTTATCAGAGGAACAAATGTTGAAAACGATAAAAAATGTTGAAGGAACTTTGAAAGATGTTGAGACTTTTATTCGTGGATTTAAATTGGAGGAAATTGTAGAAAGTGAGTTAATTTTGGGGAAATTTATGTGCATGCGACAAATGAATAAAAACAAAACTAAAGAACAAAAATCTTGGATTGATGGGATGGCCATTATTACAAAAGATTCATGGCTTTTGTTGATTAATGATGTCAAGGATATGTATAAAGAGCCTGAATATTTAATGGATTTAAGATGTTGCAGCTTCAATGATCGGAGCGAAGAAATGATCGTGGCTATAAATGAAAAAAATAAGGGATGGTGCAAGAAAGATTCCGTACATTGGATAAAATTGGATTCCAATGATGACAGGGAATATTTTTTGGAGCTGTTAAAGGGAGGGAAGGTTAGAGGTTTTTCAGAAAAATTTTATTATACACGTAATATAAATCCAGAAAAAAAAAGTCAACATAATTTTTTTAAAAGAAAAATAAGTTTTTTTTATGAACAGTAGAAAAAACTTTTTTGAGGAAATTTTTGGTCAAAAAACAAAAATTAATAAATTATGTTCAAAAAGCGTTATTTTTAAATAAAAAATTCACCAAAAAAAAACATCATTTTTGGATTTTATTAAAAAAACATTTATAAAATTGCCTCTTGAAAAATAATAAAAATAATATATTTTATTCTTAAAATTAACGTTGAACTATAAATGCATTTGCAGCCAAAGACTTTTAAAACCATCGAACAGACACCCCAAATCAATTCAATTTTCCATGATCTCGTCAATCTAACAGCAAAGATTCTCGAAACAAAGCTCACCAAACTCGAAACATCCAACCAAAAAACCGTTTCATCCCTCGAAGATCTCAAAGATGCCATTCATGATCTTTCCATTGATCTCCAAAATTTGCAATCTGAAGATTCTCTTTCTCTCTCAAAGCCGAAAAAAGAACCAGTTTCTCTTTCGAACGAAATTAAGCAATATTTTAAAAAAAGAGAAAAAACTATAGAAAATGCCCCCTATGAAACTTCTTCACCAGAAAAACAAAGACTTCCTAGTCCTCGTGACAATAATCTGAACAATGTAGGGTATAATAATGCCGTGTTGAAGAATTCATCAAGCTACAAAGATTTCGTTCAAATGATGGATAATGTCCCGGTTTCAAATACGACGAATGGTGAAAGGAAAAAAAGTCCTCCTGCAATGGTTCAGCCCAAGGAAAAACCAAAACCAAAGGAAATCGAAGAGAAAAGCGAACAAACTCCTAAGAACAAAACAAAGAACAACAAAAAAATATATCAATATTATGTTAATTCCACTAATGAAAGGAAACTAAATGGCTTAATAAGCGATAGTCAGGCCAGAAACAATAAAGAAGCTACCAACGGAAATAAAAAGGAGAAACAGAAATTGCCAAGGAAAAACACAAATGTAAGAAAAAAAGAAATTTTCCAGAAAGAATTAGCTAAAAACTACACTGTTCTTGCAAGCAAAAGCAAGGAAAAATTAATTGTTTCGGATGAAGGTGAAATTATCGATTCGAATAGGACCCAGAAAATCGGTGAAAATATTCAAAAGAAGATTAGTGCAAAATCAACTGAGGAAAGAGTTGAAAGGGGGAATGAAAAAACGTTAAAAAATGGAACGAAAAGCAATCAACAATCAGTTTCCTGTGAACGGACTCATGAGGAAAGCAAAATGAAGAGCCCTTCTTCTTCATCTTCAAAGTTTTTGAATTATTATTATTTCTTTGACAAAAATAAGGAAATTATTCAGGTCGAGGGGGAAAATTAAAGGGATTTTTTTGTTGAAATAATAATCTATCTTTTTAAAGAAGCTAAAGAAAAATAGAATGAATTAATTTTATATTTCCAAAATCATTAATTGCTCTTTTAAAGTTTTTTTTTTAGTTAATTTTTGGTACTTTTTTGTTGTTGAAATAATATTACCAGAAACTCTCTCTCTAAAAAAGTTGGTAGTTTTTGAGAGAAAAAAAATTAATTAATTATCAAAGCACCTTTTGAAATGAAATTTTTTAAAAAATGAATAGTTTTTAATTTTTTTTAAATTTATTTTTTGGTTACAATATATTTTAAACCTTTTTTTATAAGAAATTGCAGGTTTAACCTTAAAAGAATTTCATTTATTTAAAAGTTCATATTTTATGTGTTTTTTTTTTTTTTCTAATTTAAATTTAAAATTTGAATTAAGAAAGTATTTTCACTCAAAAAAATAATTTTTTGCTTAAAAACACAAATTACCTGACAATATTTGGTTTCCAAAACATTATAAATAGATAAAAAAATTTTGCTGGAACCCCATATGAGTTCTCCTTCTTCCTTTACCAAACTATCTCCCATCCATTTCCTCGAAACGGTCCTCCAAATAATTGAGGAAAGGCAAATCCATTATCCAAAGTTCGTTTATTGTTTTATGATAGTGATCCTTTATTCGCAATACATTGGATATATTTTCTCCGAATATGAGACAAAGCCTCTCCTTGACCCCAAACTACAATTTTTCGCAACTTGGAATGAAATCTCTCCCCCAGATTTTATGCTTTTCCTGAATGGAATCGATCGAGTGACAATAGTGGTAATAATAATGATGCATATGGTTCTCCTGTTTTATGTTTTTTACATTATTTCATTGACGATTGTGAGGATTTATTACCCTGAACTTTTAAGACATGTGCAATCGTTCATGAAATATATCAATTCATTTTATCAAATATTTTTCAGCAGTTTCCTATGGGTTCTATATATCCCCTTCACGGAGGTTCATGCAGGCATAATGGTCATTGGAGGCAACTCTTTCCTAGCTGCTGATAGGGATTATGTTAGTTATTCACAAAAACCTATAATATTGATTGTTATGGGGGCCATTGGAGTTAGTTTGACATTATGTACAGGGATGATCCTATCATATTGCTATATAAGTTACGATTTTCATGAGCAAAATTTGCTAAAAAGAAGTTTTAAGCCTAATTTGGTCCTGCAATTACTCTGTCGAACTCTGCTTGTGACTCTTTATTATATAAATATTAATAACATAACAATAGTAAAATACGGCTTTGGACATATTCTGGGTCTGACTGCACTTTATGATTTTTTCAGATATATCCCTTTTCGTGATGAATTCATCTGTCTTTTTTATGGTTCTACAACTATAATTTATGAATATCTAGTGATTTTATTTTCTTTCTGGGAATTGACAGACATTCTCTTAGAATATAACCTTTTCTTTTGTTGGGTGATACCATCTCCTCTTCTCATAGGTTTCATTTTTATCTTTTATAAATGGAAATATTTCCAAATTTTGAAATTACATCCCAAAGACATAGATCGAGATTTAGTAAATCATATTGATTTTTTTTTGGATATTTTCTATGAAACCGCTCAAATGTCCGACAAAAACAAAATTGATAAACTCAAAATCCTAGGCCTTTTGGATAAATTGTTCAAAACACCAATGAAAGACATCAGATTATTCGAAAGAGCAAAGTTCAAAAGCGTGATAATGGAAAATAACGAAATTGATATGGAGAATTTGGTTGGGATCATGAGCGAAATGTTTCAAATTTTCCTCAGTGACCAAAATGTCAAAGAACATCAAGACGTTTATGAAAATGTTCTCATGAAATATTGCACTTTCCTGTCAAATTATCATAATAACCCCATCAAAGGTTATTATGAATTAAAGAAACAGCTGATTATGGGAAAAAATGCTGAAAATGAGGGCAATAATGAACATGAAAGCACAAGTAGAAAAAGAACTCAACCCTCAGTAATTTTCAAGATAATTTCGAATTTGATTTCTGATCAAATAGAAGGGCTCATAGCTGAAATTTTCATGTATAAATATCATCTAATCCTTGATACGAACTCCAAAAAAAAATATGCAGACTCTTCGAAAATAGAAGAAAACAATGAAGGCAAATTAAACTTCGCATTTTTGCCTCGAACTACTGAAATTTGCTATTTCACAATTGAAGATTACAAGAAATTCGTCAAAACAAAGATCTTATTCTTCGAAAAACTTATTAAAGGCTTCCAATCTTTAGACGAAGTCAAACGTGATTCGATAAATGTCGTGACTTCCGCAAGGAAAATTAAGAAGACTCTGGAAATGAGAGCGAAACAAACTATCAATAATAATTTTACAGAAAATGCAATAATTTTGAAATTAGAATCTCTCTTCTATCGTTTGATCCAAAATGATCGTTTGACTTTTTGTGATATTGAATCCAAACTCCTAGAAATTAGAAAAAAGGATTTTTCCATAGCAAATCTCGCAACAAGATCCTCTTATCTCGACTCTAAAACCATCATTTTAACAATAAGTTTACTTAGAGAAGGAGGGATCCTCACAAACAAAATAACTCATAAAATTGCGGAATTCTTTGGTTATCAACTTATCGAATTTCCAGTCAACAGGAGCATCCACAAATTAATGCCCAATGCTATAGCGGATATTCATCCGAATATGATCAACAGATTCATCAAAAAAGGACCTGGGAAGATTTTCAACACTGAAAGATCTGTTTATGTGATTAATAAAATGAATTATGCGTTTCCTGTGTCTCTTCAATTAACCTTATCCTTTTATTGCGAAAATGATTATTGTGTGTCTGGCATTTTGACAAAAATTGAACGGAGTTCAATGGATATAATTTTCTCAGAAGATGGTAAAATAATTGCTATGACAGAAAATTTCACCAATCCAATGCCAAAATTAAGAAGAATTGATGTCAAGGATTTATATTCAAAATTTAATTTGTTTGTTTTTATGCCAGATTTGCTTGAAAAACTTCCCACTGAAATCGATGTGCAAAATTGGATCAAGAAAAAGGAATTTGTTATTGATGTTTTCCCAACCAAAATTTTGCCTTTTTATTTCATCAACAACATAGCAAAAGTATTACAATTTTATAAGACTTATTCTCATAGGCATGCTGATATTAATAAAGTGAAGAAGTTTTACAAAAGATTCGTGAATTGTTCGATTTGTAAACCGTTTATTACCAAAAAATTCATTAGTTTCTATTTAAAGTTGGAATTGTTCCCATTGAAAGATCATTCTGTAGTGAAGCTTTTCACCTTGCAAATCAAGAACATCTTCAAAGAAACTGAAATAAATGATGATTATAACGAATTAAATAGTTATACAGGTGGTGGATTATCAAGCAACACAGTGCAAACTTTAATAACAGAAACTGCAACTGTAAACTCCGAACGATCTGAACAGAACTTCCCTAACAATTTGCTTCAAGATGCATTGAAAAATAAATTTCTTGGTGATATAAAATTGGAAGATAATATTGATATTCAGGATCCTGATGAAAAAAAAAAAATTGAGAAAATCATCTTAAATGAGGAAAATTTAGAGGAGGAGAAAAAAAGCTCTGAAACTGATGATCCAACTGATAAAAAGGCTGCTTCTGATAAAGGAAAAAACAAAGGAAGGTCGAATCAATCGAGTTATACAGCGATGAGAACGAATTATGGAGAGTGTTTATTGAGTGAAATTGTGAATAAAACGAAAACGAATCCCATCCTCAAAAAATTAATGTTTTTATCCTTATTTCAAATCAGTTTCTTCCTCATGATCAACATTTTATATCATTTTTTGGTCAATGACAAAATTGTTGTTTTGAGCAATGATATGCAAGATGTTAAAAATGAATTGATTTTCATCAACAGTTTTTATAAAACCGCTTTTATCTCAAATCTTTGTTTTTTACAACAAAATAACATTATTGGCCCTCAAGATTTTGACATTAATATGGAAACAATGCAAAATACGATTATTACAACATATGACAAATTGAAAAATATCGAAGAAAATATCATTTTGCAGGTCCCACAAGGAGAAATTCAATTAGAAACTTTTGTAAATTCAAAAGCACAATTTTCATTATCTATGATGCCAGCACTTGTGACTACTTTAATTTATCAGATCGTTGAGGATTTTGAAAATTCATTGGAAAATAAAGGAGGATTTTTCCGCACCAACTTCTTGAACATAAGTCTTGCAAATTCCAATATAATCAATCAGAAATTCAATGATTTCCAAAATATCAAGGATAATCTGGTCTCTTTTTATCTTTCTCTTAGTTTCATTGCGATTTTCTGCGGATTATTCTTACAGATATGGACTTTGCCTTTTTTGCATAGGTATTCAAAATATATAGAAAAAATACTATTCCTCACCACAAGACTTCAAGAAAAGGAATGTTTATTAGAGATTTTTAAATTAAAAACAGCTCTTTCAAAATTAGAATCAGTAAATGAAGCCTATTTAACTTATGATTTCGAAAGATTGGAGGAAATTAAGTTGGGAGATGAAATGGAGCATGAAAACAAGAAGGGGACCTCCAAAAAATCTTACAATGTGAGCTATTTGTCATCGAAAATTTCCCAAAATAAACTATCAATGAAAGGATCCTATTTCTTTATGGGAATTCCTTTGCTCATTATTTCAGGTTATTATAGTGGAGTTTTTGTATATCTCAATAAATTGAAATCAGGTTTGGATGATTCTTTTAATATCATTCAATATACCAATACTTATTATGATACTTTAAGCAAGTTAGATTCTTTAAAAATGATGATTTTGATGCATAAAGAAGTGAATGAAAGTGCTTATATTAGTGATCAGGATATCAATAGTTTGAACAATGAGTTCAATGATGCAATGGATTCATTAAATGAGGTCATTGATAACAATTTAAATTTCCAATTAATGAGTGACATTGGCAGTTTATTCGATAATTATAATAACCTATTGATTTCAGACCTTTGCACAAATCAACAAATCCCAAATATTTGCGGAGATTATTTTCTTGAAAATATGAAATTCGGAATTCAAGGGTATGCTTCTTACCTTCATAGCAAACTTTCTCAAATGAGTTTTTTGTTCATTCAATTAAATTCCTCAAATAGTAATGTTAGTTTCAATGAAATCAACCAATATCTTATTTTGGAAGGAAATCTAAATGATACTTTGATGAATTTTGGAGTTTTACAAATCGCTTTGGATAATTTACTCAATGAAACAAATTCCATTGTCAATTACATATTAGGAAACCTGACCGACCAAATGCTTTGGCTTTTATTAATTGGAGGGGTCTTTTGTTCCATATTTTGGTTGGGAGTTAATATGATGAGATATGAACAAATGAAAAAGGACCTGATTTTATGTAGGGAGATTTTAAGATTGATTCCATTGTCGAAACTAGCGGAAGAAGCAACAACACATTTGTTAAAAGCCTTGGAAAATATTTAAAAACAATAATTAATTTTTTCTTTCTACAAGCATTTTAGTTTTATCATGGAAATAAAATTTAAAGGTATTATTCATTTTTATATTGGATAAGTTTTGTTAATATAATAAAAAACATCTTTTTATTATATTTTATTTAAAATTATTTGAGCTTTTGCAGATGCATAGCTTCTCGGTGAATTCTAAGAAGAAGAACTGTTTCGATCAAGGATGGTTTCGTTTTTTTCAATATTCTCATCTTTCGGAATTCAATGCTTTTTTTTTTGTGGTGATTTTTCTCATGACCAAAAAATTGGATGAATTCCAACAGGTGACCTTAATTTTGAAATTCAAAAAAATGATTTTTTTCTTATATTTTATTGCTCCACAATTAATTAATATCCCCTCAAAAGAAAAATTCTTTATAATCAATTATTATAAGGAGAACAATGCTTTTGATGTTATATTAATTTCATTTCCATATATTAAAAAAAATATAACTAAACTCAAAAAATAACTAATTTCTTTAATAATATGGAAAAATCTATTTCTTCATCCATAATGTCAAAGTCCATTGGGCTTAATCTCAATGAGAAAAATAATGATGCCTTTTCAAAATATCTAGGTAATTTTTGCTCTATTTTTCTCTTCATTTTTTCTTTTTAATTAATTTTTCCATAAATAAAGTTGACGCCCCCCTGGAACACATCCAGGATGTTGAAGATAACATACTAGTTACTGAAAATGATGACCAAAAGGCTTCTGGTGGTCCTTTCCAATTGACAGATCCACATATTCCTGGCCATATGAAGGAAAAAGAAGAAACTTTTACTGCAAAAAAAACAGCTACTCATATACATAAAATAGAAGATTCAGAATTGCCAACGAATTTTGAAAGCCCTTATACTCCTTTGCCCTCTATTGTTGAGTTTAAGCGGATTATTGGGAATATAATGAACGCTTTGAAATTTGATAGGGATTTTGAGGCTGAGAAAAAAAACGAAATGGTAGTTTGAAATTTGTTTTCTATCAATAAATGTGTTAAAAGAAGAAAAAGTCGAGGTTCGAAAAATGGAAAGGTTTTTTGGAAATGGAAGAAAATTTAGCAATTGTGTCGGATGCTTTCTGGTATGCCATCAGCAAATTTTTCCCCAAGAAAAAAGAAGGTGACCTAAAAAAGAAAGAAAATGGAGAAGAAAAGACTGTAGACATTGAAGAATGTCTTTTAAATCGTATTGCGAAAAACTATGTAAATTTCTTCCTGTCAATTGATGATAAATTTGAGAAAGATGATTTCTTCAAAGTATTGCAATTTTTTTTCTAATGTTATAAACTCTCATTAGTCTTATTTCGACATATTGGCACAAGCAGTTTTTTATTCTTTCTTCTATGCCTTCCCAAAATCAAGGATAAAATTTAACGATGATCTTAAAAAATTGCTTCTAGATGAATTTTCTTACCAATTTACAGGAGTGCGAATCAGCAACACTCATTGTTATATGGAAAAATGGTGTTTGGATTTAGGAGCTGGCAACATTTTCAAAATAGAAAGTCATAACAAAAGTGATATTTTTATTTTTGTTTGATTTTTTATAAGTTTTTATTAATAGAAAATAAAAGTGGGGAAAAAAAAGGGTCTTTGCCTGAAATTGAATTTTTTCCACAAGCTGCCAGAAATAAAAGACAAATTTTGGTTTTTTATTGAAATGATAGAATAAAAATTCAAAATTATTTAGTTCATGAAATATTCACCGATTGTAGATAGATATGTTAAAAACTACAAATATAAAACCAGAAATTATCTTAGGGCTTTCAAAATGAAGTTTACTGAATATGACAAAAATCAAAAATTGTATATTTTTAGAGTTATTTATAAAAATTCTGAATTTTTTATAAGCATTGAAGAGAGATTTGAAAAACATTTAAATACAGCTAATATGATTATGGCAAAAGCCAAGCAGATGAAAAAAACAGCGAAAGATGAAAAAATCAAGTTCATGAATGAAATAAAGGAATTTAAACGGGAAACTGTTAAGCATCAAAGAAGACTAGAAAAAAGAAAGGCAGAAGAACTTGAAAGAGGAGCTCATGAATATGCAAATTATCTAGTTTCAATGCTAAATTCAGGTCTGTCTTAAATATATTTTCCTTTAAAAAATTTGATTTTTTTAGGAATCACTGTTGCCACACTTGGAGTTGGAACACAGAAAGGAATTTAAAGAA
>Ga0302320_10031346_pt1 | contig 10088 bp, 10 predicted proteins | sample Bog_T0_3_FD_202130 | JGI IMG/M metagenome (GOLD analysis project Ga0302320, IMG submission 202130) | Peat permafrost microbial communities from Stordalen Mire near Abisko, Sweden - Bog_T0_3 | ecosystem: Environmental > Terrestrial > Soil > Wetlands > Peat | place: Sweden: Abisko, Stordalen Mire...
TAAAGACAAAGTATACCTGAGCATGAAAGGCGCCTTCTCCTTTCATCCATTAGGTCCGGACAACAGCCCAGATGGCATTCGAAAGAGTATCGATACATGCCTCGCTGTCTTGGGAGATAAAGTCTTCATTGATAACTGGGAACCAGCTCGAGCAGACCCCAAGGTCCCTATTGAGACTACAATTGAAACCATTGCCAGCTATGTCAAGGCTGGGAAGATTGGGGGTATCGGCCTCAGCGAATCCAGCGCAAGCACCAGTGCGTATAAGAGGACTCCTTGTTTCACGCTTCATGCTTCTAAAATCGATGCTTGCACATGTTTATGCGCTCGCTCTTTCTCCCAAGATCAAGAAAATCCACTTTATTCCTTCTGAAGCCTTTCAAACCAAGAAATGACTAACTTCCTAATCAACAGTTCGACGTGCACATGCAGTGCATCCAATTTCTACCGTTGAGGTTGAACTCTCAATTTTCACAACAGATCCGTATGTGTATAGGCCGTGTCAGTTTTTTATGAGATGCTGACTTTAAATATCTAGGCTCACGAATGGAGTTGCAGCAACATGTGCCGAACTCGGCATAGCTATTCTTGCATACGCACCGCTCTCGCAGGGTTTCTTAACCGGACATATCAAGAGCTTCGAAGATCTGCCAGAGAACGATATGCGTAGAATGTATCCGAGATTTCAGCCTGATGTCTTTGATGAGAATATGAAGCTTGTGGACGAAGTGAGGAAGATTGCGCAGCATAAAGGATGCACTGTAAGTGCCGATATTCCAAGTTCGAAATGCCAGAAGAGCTGAATTTGATAATAGATGGCCCAAGTCGCGATTGGATGGGTGAGTGCGTTGAGTCAAAGACCTGGTATGCCTCGGATTATTCCACTTCCTGGAGCGACCACTGTTGAAAGAGTTGAGGAGAACTCGAAGTTGGTCTCGTTGGATGCCGAGGATATGGCCATCATCGACGAGGTCTTAGCAAAAATGCCCGTCCAAGGCCATAGATGGCCCACCATGCTGCAACCATTTGCAGATAAATGAAGAGCTGCAAGGATTACTTAATCAGAATCAGTAGAAACAATTTGAATTTTATGATACACCTACCTTACTCCATTTTCCATCATAAATTGATAGGTATTTCCCTTCCTCCTTCCCCCTTCCCCCCAAAAACCGGCCTTTTAAAGCCACCCTTCCGAAGACGCTCCGCAATTTTATCGATTTCACTCATTTTCGCACAGCCATAACAAACTCGTTCCAAGGTACTGTACTGCAAACCACGAAGTTTTGCGCATGGCCAAAATCGTACGGCGTCTCACCTCACTCTGGGGATAATCAAGAAAGGAAAACGCAAGTTATATATATGAAAAGAGGTTTCAGATTCCCGGGTGATGGATGTCGCTCCTGCCGATCATGTTTTATGACTTCACAAGAACAGAAGGAGCGAAGTCTCACTGCCTCCATCTGCTCAAGATGAGCAGCTGCTACTTCGAAGAGTTTTCTAGGCCGCATTCGGAGGCATGCGAGCTACTTTCCTTCTCCTCCTTCTCCTTGAACCAGGTCTAATATCTTGCAGTAACTAGGTCGTTCTATTAGCATTAGAGACGGCGGACCCATAGTCTCAAGTCTAAAATCCGCTCCTCCAAACAACAAGAACAAGAAGGCAGAGACCAAGCACATCTACAGCTCCCGGCTAGAAAATAAATGGGGAATATTCAGATAGCTCTTTGGGATACAAAATACTACGGGATGCGGAAAGAGGTTGCCTTCCACCAAGATTGACAAGCGCTGAGATCATGGAAGCTTGGCGAAGCACAATATCAAACAAACCACTGATCATCTGGATCATTAATAGCAGGCTCAGGCATGCCTAGGAAGCCCAAGGGGCTCGACAAATGAGCGATGCATCTTGCTATGTCAAGCACTTAGTTTCTAATAACAACGCAAATGAATGCTTAAGGCTGCTACTGTTCCTGGTCAGTTTACCCTGCAAGAGGCTGCTGAGTATGAGGAGTTAGGGTAGTGCTTAGTGGCCATCCTCCAAACGTTGTTATCTGAATAATGATTCGAGCCACGTTAACTTAAAGGTAAATGTTTCAGGGTAAAAATTGTATTTTTCCTTTGCAATTTCACTGGGCACCGGGGCCTCTTTCGGGTTCCTTGCGAGACATGTGAATTTGATGGAGAGCGATAGACTCTCAGCAGCGTTGAGACTAGGTCAAAAAGTCCTTTCTCCGACTGTCATCAGGAGCCGAAGAATTAATTTCTACATAAGCCTAAAGTTTGGCATAGTGACGTATGAGAAAAAAAAGGGTTTCCTTCATCTACCGTTTCATACTACCTTGTTTGGGGACTGAAACAACCAAGTGGCTCTAGAATCTTGATCAAAGGCTAATTTAGACATTTGGCGTTCGCTTCTTGATTCTTGCTATGACCTAAAGACAGTCCAACATTGCAATATACCAAGGAGCTTCTGTTTTATCGTAGTCGGTGCTCTACTGAATGTTTCCTTGCTCCGAGACTAGCTGATCTAATAAGCCTTTACATTTTGTTATTGCAAACCAGGGATATTTTATGGTGTCAAGGAATAGGTTCCCTAGCCTGGGCTCGGACGGCGAAATATTCTTGTTGCTTTTCTTCGTTGTCTCATCGTCAAAGCGCAAACACCCCCACTTCCAGTGAAGCTATAATTCGATGAGAGAAACTTCCCTGGCATTTATGGAAAGAAAAGGGCAACTGTTGTTTAGACCAAAAGATTTTTTTATTGATATCATATCTACACCCGCTGGAAATTGAATCTGTTGCAAATCATCTTATAAGATTGATGGCAGCAATCTCTGTTGGCAGCTTGAGCGATGGAAATTATACGATGAGAAATGCCAAAAAACTTGAATTACGGCACAAAATTCGGAGTCTAAACCCTATTAGCTGCACTTCACAACTTGAAGAATGACTTTTTATAGTTGAAACAAAACTTATTTACTCGTGTACACTGGCCGGCTTTCAAATAGATGTTTCCAAGTGCCATTTTAGGCAAGGTTAACCATTTAAATAGCGATAGATTGGGTATGAGATGTCGCGTTGTACTGATTTTAAAGTTTGCTGAAATCGGTCAAATGGCAGCTATTCCTGTTATTTGCAGCACATAAAATCCAAAATCAGCACGCGCCTCAGATCCAAGCTGTTTTGCTGCTTCAGATATTGCTAGTTATAAAATAAAATAAAAAGCTATTCCAAAGAGCTTATTCTCCAAAGCATACAATTGAGTTCATCGGTGATGACAATGAAAAATCGAGCTGCCTCAAAAATGTCGGTATGTTAGGATAAAAATCGAAAATTCTATATAATGCCATCTTTCTTTCACTCGAAGTTGTTTTTTTTAATCCCAAACACGTTCTATCCTATTCAAAGATCATCATCTACTCTTTATTAAAAGGACTCAGAGTCTTCCATCATCAGAATGCGCACTAAATACATGCTCGCAGTGTCCGTAGGTCTTGCTCTCACGCAAGCAGCCCCAGTCTCTTTCAACTCACCGCGAGCCGAGCAGCCAAATTCAACTCGAGGGGATATAATTGGAGATTCATCTTTGACAGCTAGGCTCGACACGCCTAAGCACTTCTCACTCTTCACAGCTCCAGCAATCTATTCCCGCGAAGAAGACTCTGCCGATATCCACAAAGAGTTCTCAGCTGAAATAATTCATGAAGTTATCCCAAAGCAATCCAAACCGATGTCTAGAGTTCGACGATCTTCATTGCCTGATGCTGTGCTCATGCTTTTCGAGCGACACTTGGGTGGGAAAGACAAGCTTCACAAAAAATCACCTCATGGTACGTCATTTCAATTTGATTTTTATGGTATATACTTATTCTGATTTCTTTTAGCTCCTGCTCCTGCTCCTGCTCCTGCCCCTCGTAAGTCGACGAAAATATATTTGCTCTACGTTTCATAAGAGCTAACTCGTACCAATAGCGCCAGCTCCCGCACCCGCACCCGCACCTGCCCCAGCGCCCGCCCCGGGTAAGCCACCCAAAGTTAATAAGAACATACTAGTTCCCGCACCTGGTAAGCTGAATTAGTTCTTCGCCACTTGCCATTTGCAGTCTTCTCTAACATGACTACTTTGAATAGTCCCATCTCCAGCACCTGCTCTAGCGCCTATACCACTTCCTGTTGCTGTGCCTCGTACGTTTTCAATCCTGTTACAGTTAATTTTCAAAGATAATGAGAAAGAATGCGGTGCTAACAGTTATTAATAGCTCCAGCTCCAGCTCCACTTCCACCTCCACCTCCACCTCCACCTCCAGTCCCATCCTGATCGCTTCGGATGCCCAGATCTAGGATGAAGTTAGAAGATGACACATTTTTGCAATATGAGATTTTGGATACTTTTTCTGCTGGTGGAATTAGCAAATCGAAGTTAACATCTTGGACTTTCAATTATTTTTTGATCAAAAGAACAGCATTACACCTGGGCTTGAATGTGATGTATATCTTTACAATAGGTGTGTAGGAAATTTTTCAAATTTGTGGAAAACGGTTTAATATCAATTCATTTGGACTTAGGCCTCAAATGTTTTGTATCCCACTGTGTGCCACCGGACGAGCGTTAGCGAGGAGGTGGGTGGTGGTTGAAAAAACGTTCATTTCTGCGCGTTTGTCTGCTAATTATCTACAGCTTATTTCAGGGCAAAATAAATCAAAAATAAATTCGTGCCACTTCTTTGTTAAAATTTAGACAGATTTTTGTTTCAATTAAAAGGCAATCTCTTTTAAACTTTAGCTCTTCTTCCTTAACCTTTTCTTCATCCTCGTAATACTACGTCCGGTGGTTATGTGGCCGCCTCGCGGTCACGTTCTATACTATGTAATATAGTGTGAAATCACTGTAGTAACCGAATTCTTCAGATTTTTCTCTGCCGTTGTCGCCGTTGTTTTCATTTTCCTTCTTCTATTTCATCTAAAATTAAGTTTCATCGTCTTTTTGTCTTGGCGTGGTAATGAGAATCACACAAGTCCAGCAAATCTTCGTCGAGCCAGAAGCGACAGCTCTCATCCATCTCTGGCGATTTAAACTCTATGCCTAATAATGTTAAGGGGGACCTTAGCTAATATGAATGTGACTGTTATCCTGCACCACCTTCGGTTGGAGACGAATTTGAGTCCTGATTCATCTTGAGGCTCAATTGGATACGGACGGGGAATGATGAATCACTAGATAAAGAGCAACAGAAGGATTGTATACTTCATTGGTGAAGGTTAAATGAAAATGATCCGATTGAAAATGAAATAGACAGAACAAAAGCTAGGATGAAGCACCGTCTCATATTGATGTAGATAATCATTTTTATTGCACTGAATCATCTATATACAAAGAGCTAAATTGGTGGAAGTTGGTTACGCATGTGTTAGAACGAGGAGAGTTGCGACTATTTATAACCGACTTCGGTTGCCTACTATAATTGTTTACTATGACTTTCCTTTCAGGAATTGTCGTTAGTTATCACATAGAGCTTGATACAAGCCGAGCAGTTGGCAAATGATAAACACACAACAAAGAACGAGGCAAATAACAGTAAAGTAATGGCCAAATGCGTGAACAAACCGATGTGCCCGGCGTACTCGGTTTCAAGAGTAACGGAACACGGGTTGCGAAAATGTAAATGGAGAATGATGAGTTATAGTAGGCTTTCTTGAGATTGTGGATAATTTGCTTTTTACTTTCGCTACTCTCTCTCTCCTCTGTTTATGCGAAGCCCTAGAGATACGCAATATCCTAAAATAAATGAAATGATGACTTAATAAAAAGTCGCCCCAACCTCCTCTTATTTTTTCTTTCCTTCTTTTCCCACTTTAGTCAGAATTATTTCTGCGAATGACTCTCTTCCATTCTCCAACTGCTTATCCCCAAGTCCATCTGCAACGTCTCCTAAAAGCCACTCCCCATTGCCAAATTCCTCAATCAAACCCCCAACAAGGATACCGATCATCATAGGAGCCATCTTGATCGCCGGACACTGGAAGCTGCCTTTCCCAAACGGCATCCATGCTTCCTTGCAGTCCGATGTTCTCGCTTCTCCATTCATGATAACCCACCTTTCCGGACGAAACTCCCCTGCCTCATCACCCCATATGCTTTCTGTTCTTTGGAGGAACTCAACGTCCACGGCGAGAACAGCACCATTCTCATGTTCTTGGCGATAGATTCTTCGAGTAGGAGGCCATAGCCGGAGAGATTCGTAGACTATGTCCTTCGCTGAACAGTACTCATCTTTTGTCCGAATAGTGAACTGTTCAGAACTTGGATTTGCGAGGAAACTCTTGAAGGCAGCTCTGTACCTGACAGTTGTAGAGATGAATTTATTACTGGGAGGATATGCGAAAGCCACTTGCAGAAAACAGCGGAGAACAATACGCCACAATGTTTCGTAAGCAGGAAGGAGAATGTTGAGTGGATTTTCTTCGTCTGGACACGGCGTTGGTGAATCTGGAAAGATAGAAGCGAGTGTGTTGCGTAATAGTTTTTTCTTTGAGCCCATGTGGGAATGGCCAGGTGCACATGAGCATTTAGATGATATCCAAAGTTCGTTGATAGCTCTTGTTATGAGAGTGACAGTGCGTGATGAGATAGTAATCCCTTGGGTAGAAGGAAAGAATTTGAAGAGCACGAAGCGGAAACAAACGCTTTGGACTAATGAAACCAAAGAGATGCCGTTCTCAATAGTAGAGGTAACTGGTTCTTTAAGAATTGCTCTCGTTTGCTCGACGAGTATTGGCCAAGAATCGTCAGAGGTTCGCAAAAGACTCTTGGAGATAGAGAGAAATGCTTTATGAAAAGCTGGATCCGTGGTCGTAAATGCATTTGAGATGGAGAAGGCAAGAACAAGCCGACGATTAGGTCGAGCACGAGAGCTGAGCTTAGAAGTCCTGAGAAGTGCTGTGGCTTGCGGAAGATCGCGGATGGAGGTGGGAGGGTTGTTGCTACAAGCGCATTTTGGCTTGCATAGACAGCTGAAGGCTTCAACAGCGTAGAAAGCTAAGATAGCAATAGAGATACATAAAATCCCAGTGATGATGAAGAGAAACATGACTGGCAAGCTCATGGGTTATGTGTTTGGAAAAAGGTGACTGTTCAAGAACTAAATACTTTTCACACCTCACTCGCTACTCTTTGGCGAAGAGCGCGCGATCTTGCTCTCAGGCTGCTTCTTCCAATTTCGAATGACTCATTTCATCATACCTAGATCTCGGTAGAAGATGCTGCATATTTTCAAGCAGAGAGGCCTTAAAACCAGGGTAGGATAGGGCCCTCGAAATACCTTCATGCACCTTCCCGTATCAAGTGCTCAAATTCCCGCTTATCTCCCTGAAATTCCCTCAAGGTCATGATATGCAACGATAAAAGGAAACGGAGCAAACGAAATAATGCCTTCGCGACTTGCTCCTTTCATTGTCGTAAAAACCGGGGAGAAGGAAAAAAGCAAGACCATTCATCTAATCCTAATAAAATCTCCGTGCTTCCCCAAACAATTTAAACGAAAAGTATTCGACTATTACCATCAGATAAATCATGTGTGACCGACAGCAACCCTTCCATCGTCTAGCAAGATTCAACCCAACGAAGTGAATCAATGGGTTGAAACTCGCCTGCACTTCCACTGGAGAATAGTGACAATAAATCGATAAAAACCAACATTCAATCCGCTGTCTAGTTGATGCCTTGTTCTCCACCCTCTATAAAATGGCAAGTTAGATCTGCTGTGGTCCCCCATGCGTGTTAACGTATTCGCGTTGCTGCTCGACGGATTGAGACTTTGGTCGCGTCATCTCGAATAGCTATACCTTGGCCAAAATACTTTACGTAAGTCTAATCAAAGAAATCCATAGTTATAAGGCTTGAGAATAATGGAACCATTCTTTGAGGAGTAATTGCTGTTCTTTTGTACTTGGACTTGTTCAAGAAATAAAAAGAAACAAAGGATGAAACCAAGGAATTCATTGTCTGTAAGCTCTTTGTCACGCCTCAGCCACTTTCCAAGGATGCAATATTGGAATTTAATTATCTGGATACTGTGAATGACCAAAAAAGATTTGCCATTCATCCTCAAGCTGGATTTATCTGTTACCCGGTTCCTGGAAAAGCTATAAGAAGCTTCATGGCGGATGAACCCTTCCCCAGGAAAAAAGATATTTCTCGAACAAATTGTAAAATCTGTGGCCCTTAATAGTTAACTTAGGTAGTTTTAAATCTATCTCATATACTTTGCCTATTTTTTGAAGCCTTGTACCGTAATTTGAAAAACTGCTACTCTTTTAAAGACATATCGTCGTCATTTGGCTTGGTATTGATTTCGAGACTAGAGATGGGTTTTAAAATGGTGAGGGATTTCAGGAAACAATAACAGGAAATGGAATATGAAGGAAAACCGTTTGAAATCTGAAAGCTAAGCCACAGACAGGAAAGTTGTTCGGAGGCACGCTTAGGGATTTTCTTTAACAAAATCCAAGCGAACAGACTCGTTCACCAATTTTAATTTGATTTGGATATTCTGATGTAAAAAAAAAAAATTGCGACTCGTTCCCAGGAATTTATATTTTGAACCATCTTGAACCCCGTAAGTTTGATGACCGCGATGAATGGAAAGTGCCATTCAAAACTTGGACTTTCTGCTAATCACTAGCTGAGCTTCCTCTAACCGTGAATGGAGAACCACCATATGTTTCTGCTAATCCATGGCTTAGCTGTCTATCCTAGTGAATGGTCACTATTCATTTCCAGTTTCTGCTCATCCATTCCTCAGCGATGTATGATGATAATAGATAACTATTCCCCCAAATCTTCCGGTTTCTGCTAATCATTTACTCGGCTGTCTCTAGTGGTGAATGAATAACCATTCATGGAAACTCGCCAGTTTCTGCTCATCACTTCCTCAGCTCTCTATAAATAGGCTGGCTGGGTAATTGTTTTGCCTTCATGGAAATTAAAGTTTCCGGATAATCAGTCACATGAGCGTGATCGCACATGCTTCCGATATACGCTTTATATACTACCTGATGCTGATAACACGTTTGAAAACAGTAAAATTGGTGGTTTTATAGATAATATCCATAGAAGGGGTTTCTGGAGCTTAATTATTATCAGATTTAAACTAACGGCTGTCATCCAGCTCAAAGTTGCACTGAATGTATGCTAGGTGGGAAATTAAACTCTAGAAGCCTACTCTTGAAAGACTAGTAGAGAGTGTATTGTTTAGTTGAAAACAATAGCACAGGTAACCAACAAAAGAACAGCAGCGCCACAAATGATAACAGTAACCCATTAGCAGCCCTAAAATCTCAAGTACATAACACAAAGCTTTTAATTCTTTGTAGTGCCAAATTGCAGCTAGATCAAAGCTACGATCTTCTGTGAGCCTCCAGACATCCTTCAATTTGAATGTCTTAACTCGAATACGAAGATGGGTGGGAAAATATGACTCCATCTCCCCCTTTTATAAAAAAACCAAGTGGACTTAAGCGAAACAAAAGGGGTTCTTAGATGATTCACCAGACCTACCGAATTGGAAAAGCTAATCATTCGTAGCGACTTGATTCACTTCGAAAATTCATTTATACGCCGCAAAGGCTAATAGGTAAATGGCAGTTCATTCCCCACTAACCATAGTCTTTTTGTCATCTTGTTCCATTCATGGATGCTAATGAATCCGTCCGAGACTGCATTCATGTAATTAGGCGAGATCGAAATCTCCCTCCAGAAGACATAAAAGGGGGAAGACGGGCCGTTCTTTCTCCATCAAGATTAAAATAACTACAGCTGGATGCAATCTCAGGCCAACCTTGCCGTTCCAAAATTGAGCTGGATGCAATATAGAGCACTCGCACTACCTTCACCAAACGATACTCAGGCTAGCATAGCCAATATATATATTATAGTAGAAAATATGCTTTAGGCATAACGCACATTTTCTCATGTGTACATTTTAGAATGTGCTGTTGTCATTTTCAACGCTGCTGCTGTTCTTAACTTTTCCTATTTCAATTTGATAGCATAGAATGGAATGCTAAGATTCTCCCATAATGTCTTGGAAG
>Ga0302320_10031347_pt1 | contig 10088 bp, 8 predicted proteins | sample Bog_T0_3_FD_202130 | JGI IMG/M metagenome (GOLD analysis project Ga0302320, IMG submission 202130) | Peat permafrost microbial communities from Stordalen Mire near Abisko, Sweden - Bog_T0_3 | ecosystem: Environmental > Terrestrial > Soil > Wetlands > Peat | place: Sweden: Abisko, Stordalen Mire...
TACTTCAAGGGGGGCCGGGTGAAGGTCGAACTCGGTCTCGCCAAGGGGAAGAAGACCCAGGACAAGCGCGCCGACATCGCGAAGAAGACCGCGGACCGGGAGACGCGTGCCGCCATCGACCGCGCTAGCCGCGGAGGCAAGGGGGACTGATGCGTCACCTCCGGTGGGTCCGGGGAGGCGAGGCCACTGTGCTGTCGCTCGAGCCCGATGCCATCACGCTCGAGTCGACCACGCCGTCGCCGCCGGGCTCGCGCATCGACGCGGTGCTGCTCGTCGGGTCGGGGGCTAGCCTTCGGTTGAAGGTGCACGCGTCCCGTCGCGACAGCACAGGGCTCTTCCGCCTCGAGGGGCGCCCGATCGACATGACGCGCGAGGTGCGCGAGGAGCTCGCTGCTATCCTCGCCGGCGGAGCGTCGAAAGCCTCGTCGCCGCCGCCGCATACAGGAGCGTGAGGCAGAGGAGCGAGGCGAGGCTCTCGACGGGGGCCAGATCCGCCGGACCGGCGCCTCCGAGGAGATTGCGCAGGTGGGCGCGCGGGGTGAGCGCGGAAGCGACGTCGACGCCATCGCCGACCATCCAGTCGACCACGATGAGCGCCGTTCGCCCCCAGGCGCCGGCCCCGATGGCGCCGCCGAACGCGAAGTACGCGGCGTACGCGGCGCCTCCCGCGGCCCCGAGGCCAGCAGTCTCTAGCGCATCGCGGAGGGCAGGAGGATCACCGGCTCCATGCGCCCAGGCGGCGACACCCGCACCCAGGGCTCCGCAGGTGATGGCGCTCAGTACGATGCCGACAAGCACGGTCGACCCGGCGACCCTCGCGGGCGACGCACCGAGGCGGCGCATCGCGAGCCCCGAGCGGGCGAGGCTCCCCCCGTCGAGCACCGCGCCGACGATGCCGAACACGATGAGTGGCACCGCAACGCTTCCATAGAGGTGGAGGAGCACATGGTCGGCGCCATGGGGCGCCGCATGCCGGTGCTGGACCCACGCCGAGCCGAGCGAGAGGGCAGCGCCGCCGGCGAGGAGGAGCCAGGCGCGCCTCGAGCGGACGGCGCGGAGCAGCGGCACGACCGTGAGCGTCAAGCGTCCCCCGCGCTCTCGAACTGCATGAGCTCGATCTCGACCTGCGCGTCCAAGGCTGCGCGCGCGACGGCTGAGGCCATCGCGACCGCGTCGGTTCCCGAGAGGGTCAGCAACGGGCCATGGCTCGACACGTCCTCGAAGCTCGCATCGGTGGCCAGCGCCGCGAGCAGCGCGCGGGCCCCTTCGGTACGGACCACGAGCCGTGTGGCTCCGGAGGTCATGCGAATCCACGCCTCGTCGCGTGAGGCCTGGCTCGCGAGCTTGCCCTGGTCGAAGTAGAGCTGCGCCGCCGTGAGCTCCCGTGCGTCGGAGGCCGAGGCCGTGGACACCACGAGGGTCGCGCCGGAATTCACCCGGTCCTCGAGGGCGCCCGCGAGGGCGGCGAACGCGCGCGGGTCGAGCGAGGCGAGCGGCTCTTCCAGCAGGAGTAGCGTCGCCTGGGAGGTCACGGCCTCGACCAGCGCCACGGCGCGCGCCTCGGCCAGAGTCAGCGATCCGATGCGCCGGCGGGCGAGCGTCTCCACCCCGAGGACGGCGAGCCGCTCTTCGGGCGACGCGGGCTTCTCGCCGCGCACCCGGGCCGAGAGTCCGAGCAGCTCGCTCACCCGCAGCGCCGACGGGAGATCCGGGACAAAAGGGACGTAGCCGATCGACGCGCGAGCCCCGGGCAGGGCGCCCCCGACCTTCACCTCACCGCTCCGCGACCCCACCGTTCCGGCCAGCACCGCGAGCAGGAGCGGCGCCCCGTCCGCGTCGGCCCCCACGAGCCCGTGGCTCCGCCCGGCTTCGAGCGTGAACGACACCGGGCCGAGGGTGACCTTCGGCCTGCGCGAGCGGACGACGAGGTCGCGGACGTGGATCACGTCGCAGGGCTCCGGTGCGAACGCGACAGCTCGGCGCGGATGACGAGCACGGCGAGCAGGATGACACCGAGGAGGACCGCCGAGGCTCTGCCGAGCGCGTGGAGGTCGACGTTCCCAGGACTCAGCGCCTCGCGCAGGGCGATCAGCGCTCCGGGGATCGAGCAGACCTCGGCCCAGCGTGGGGGGATGACCTGCGCGAGCGTCGGGGCGACGAGCTCGGGGATGACGAGCACCGCCGCGAGCGCAAGGTAGCCCCCGCCCCGCGAACGGCTGCCGAGTGTGGCCATGGCCACCGGCGCAAGCGTGACCGCGAACGCGAGCGCGAAGGCTGTGGCGGCGACGGCCGACTGACCGGTCCGAAGCGCGGGGACGCCACCGCGGGCCAGCAGCGTGGCGACGACGCCGACGAGCGCCGTGCCGCCACCGACGACACATCCGAGCGTGACCGTGAGCCCGGCGAGCCGTGCCCATAGGTAGCCGCCGGGACCGACGCCGCGCGCCCGCATCAGGAGGTCGATCCCCTGGTCCGCATCGTGGCGAAACGCGCGCATCGACCCCGCGAACGCGATGAGCACGCCGACCCCGAACGCGAGCGCCGTCGAGGCGAGCACCGGTAGCCCGGCGAGCGCAGGCGCGCTGCCCCGGCGCGCGAACACCACGGCCAGGCCGCAGAATCCGAGGACGCACGCGACCCCGAAGCCGATGGCGATCTTCGCCGCCGGACCGCCACGGACCAGGACTCCCCCCAGCGCGACGAGGCCGCGCCCGCGCGACCTACGGCGGACCATGACCCGACGTTTGCCACGGATGGACGCGCCGCCACAATGGGCAAACGCCGCCCCCATCGCTTGACTTGCCGCGGAAATGCCCGAGATTGGCCCTTCTGTGCGGCATCTAGCGACGCGTCCAGGCCCGATTCAAGCCGTCGTGCGCTATTTCGACAGGCGCCGGGCGCTGCTCCCGTTCTTCCTCTCGACCGGCTACGTGGCCGCCCACTCCGTGCGCGCGGACCACGGTCGTGGGGCCCCCGTCTGGCTCGGGTCGGTGCTTGCGCTGGGTGTCGCCTTCTTCGCCGCGGGCCCTTCGGTTCCGGGTAACCACCTCCGCGACGATGGGCGGCGTCGGGTGGGCCTGCTGGCGTTCGCGCTCTGGGGTCTCGCGCTCGCGATCGCGTCGTCGACCTCGACCACCCCGGCGCTCTCCCAGGGGCTTTCCGGTGAGGGGGCTGCGCTCCTGGGGAGCGTCACGGCCGTGCTCGCGCTCGGCGCGCTGCCCCGGGGTCAGGGAATCGTCGCGTCGCTTCCGCGCTCGCGTGGGCTGGTCGTTGTCGCGCTCGTCGTGCTCTCGGTGCTGTTCGGCCTGGCCCTCCTGGCGAGCATTCTCGCCTTGCGCGGGGAGGATGGGGCGGCGTGGGATCCGGTCCCTTACGTGCACGCGTGCGCGTCGGGAGGCGCGCTCCTCGTGCTTGCTGCGGCCACCTGGGAGACGCTCCGTGAGCAGCGCCTCGTGCTCGGCTCTGGGGATCGCGCCATGACCTCGCTCGGGGTCGTGATCGCGGTCTCGGTTGTCGCGATCGCCGTCTCCGTGTTGGGTGACGTTGCGGCCGACCGGGTCCTTCGTGTCGGAGTAACGGCGGCGGCGGTGCTCGTCGCGACGGCGTGCACGACGGGCGACGCCGAGTCCCACGCGCGCCTCGGGCGGCGCGCGCTCGCGCTGCTCCTGTTCGGCGGGCCGGTGGTTTTGCTCGGGGCGCTGGCGGCAGAGGGGCCGAATCAGCGGCTCATCGCGCTGGCGGCGACGGGGCTCGTCTCGCTCGCGATCGGGAGCGCCGTCTCGTACCTCGAGGAGCCCCTTCGCCCCGCCGAGGGAAGACTCCTCGACGCGGCCGGGCGCGCGAACCTCGCCCTCGTGCGCGCCGACCCGGACACCTCTCTACGCGATGCCCTCGCGGGCCTCCGGCCGCTCGCGGTGGCCGAGCCCCAGTCGCCCGAGCTCTGGTCGGTGGCGCCCCCGGTGGTCCGCACGATCGACGCGGCCGGCTACCCCTCCGCGCGCGAAGCGACGCTTCCGCCTTTGCTCGTCGAGACCGCGGCCGACGAGCCCGAGGCCACCGTCCGGACCGAGCTGCTCGAGGCGCTCGTCGTGCGTCGCCCGGACCTTCGCCCGCTGGCGCGATGGATGGACGAGCGAGGGGCCCTGTGCGCGACCCTGGTTGCCCGGGAAGGCGAGGTGGAGGGGGTGCTGATCCTGCCGCGCGGGCCGCGGCGACAGCCGATGAGCCTCGAGGAGGTTCGCGCCGTGAAGCGCGTCGCCGATGCGTTCGCCGGCGCGCTCGCCGGGGAGGCCGCACTCCTTCGCAGCCTTGCCCGCGAGCGCGACGCCGTCGAACGCGCCGACCGCGCCGACGAGCGTCTGCTTGCGCGTGAGCTCGGGTCTGACCTGGCCGGGGCGCGCGCGATGCTCATGACCTCGCACGTCGCGGAGCCGGCGCTCGGAGGACCCTACTCACCGGCTGCGCGTCTCGCGTTCGACGCCATCGAGCGCAGGCTCGGGATCGGGGCGCCCGTGGTGGTCCTCACCCCGCCGGGGTCGGACGTGGTGCCCTACCTGGCGCGGGCGCACCTGGGGACGCGCCGGCGAGGAGGCCCCTTCGTCGTCGTGCACGGCGGCTCCACGGTCGAGCACGACCTTTGCCGATGGAACGACCCGGCGCGGTCCCCGCTGGCGCTCGCCGACGGGGGCCTGCTCGTGCTGGCCGACGCCCACCGCCTGCCGCACGACGTCCAGCGCCTGATCGCCGAGGCTCTCTCTCTCCGCCACGCCCCCTGGGAGCGGCCGACGCCGGTCGACCTCGTTCTTGCGGTCACCGCGTGCGGGACCTCCGTCGAGGTGGGTCGGGCGCTGGACCCCGCCCTGGGCACCCGGCTCGAGCTTGCGCTCGCAGCCGGGTTCGAGTGGCCTCATCTCGCCGAGCGGGGCGAAGACCTCCGGTCGCTCGTCCTGGCGGGGCTGGCGCGCGAGGGGGTGCGCGTCCACGGCTCACCTCTGGGGATCGACGACGCCGCCTATGCGCGCCTTGCGGAATATTCCTTTCCGGGTGAAGAGACCGAGCTGGCGTCGCTGCTTCAGCGGCTGATTGTCACGGCGGAACCGCCCCTCGTGAGGCTCCGGGACGTGGAGGCGCTGCACCTGCCCCCTCCCGCCCGTCCCGAGGAGATTCACGCCTAGGGCGGCAGGGCCCGCTTGTCCGAACGCATTTGGCCGTGATAGCCCTTTGCCTCGGCGCTGGAGGCTCGTCCAGCTGGAGGAAGTGTCGACCATGCGAGTAGGCCTGCCCCGAGTTGCTTCCGTGATCGTCCCCACCCTGACCGCCTCCGTGGCGCTGCTGGCCATTGCCAGCATCCCGCTCGGCGGATGTGGAGACGGCGATGACGTCTACAAGGCGACGCCCGCCTACTCGGGCAAGAAGGCCGATCTTCCGGCCGTGCCGAACACGCCGCTCAAGGTCGGCGATGCGTACACCGTCTTCGGCGCGATCCACCAGCTCCGGAGCCTCTATCACTCGGGCGACGTGACCAAGAAGGACATCGCCATCCAGGGGTACATCGTCGACACCAACATCCCGACCGCGCCCGCGTGCGCCGTCCACCCCGTCGGCAAGAAGGACCCTGACGACTGCAAGACCGAGATCCCGAGCTTCTGGATCGCGGACTCGAAGGGGGACAAGACGGTCCAGAAGATCCGCGTCATCGGCTGGGCGTCGAACTTCGCCAACGTCAACGAGGCGATGGGCAAGTACAAGAACGCGAAGGACCCCCCCAAGCACGCCGAGAAGCCCGACAACGCGGGCAAGCCCGGCTACCTCGTGACCGACGACGTCTGGAACAACGACATCCCGTTCCCGATCCCGGCCATTGGCGAGAAGGTGAAGGTCACCGGCCACTACGGCACCATCTCCACCAAGGCGTCCTCCGGGCTCGTGTCCGACCCCCAGAACGGCGTCATGACTTACGGGACGATGGATATGCTTGAGCCGCCGACCGAGCCGGCCGCGTTCTCCAAGTCGGCGGCCGTCGCCAAGAAGTGAGAGAGCAGCGGCTCGAGCTCCCTGCCGAGGGGTGACCTCAGGTAGGGCTCGAGCCTCGCGTAGGCCTGGCGACCTTCGTCCACCGGGAGCGCCAGCACCGGGAGCCTCGCCGCGGCCTCGATGGCGCCCAGCGTCCGCGCATAGGTGGCATCGGGGGAGAGTGTGCGGTCGGGGTCGGGTGGCGTCAGTGCGCGGGTAAGCTCGCGATCGCCGAGCACGCGCGCCGCGCGGCGGGCGGTCTCCCAGGCCTCGCCCTTGACGGCGTGCCGCGTGGCGCGCCCGAGCGCGGCGTCGACGTCGGCTTCCGGACCCAGCTCGAGAGCGCGCCGGCCCAGGGCAGCCCCTCCCTGGGTCGCGAGGAGACCGAGCGTGGCCCCGCTCCACTCGAACAGCGGTGCCGTGCGGGACGCGGTGGCGAGATCGGTGAGCGGCACGCGGCCGAGAAAGCGGCGGAGCTCGGTGAGGAGCCGTTCGCGCCGCGGACCGTGCGACGTCTCGGGGAGGTCGGTGAGCGTGTACGACGTCTCCTCGGTGTGGACCTGACGTACGCCGGGCCACGCGAGCAGCCGCGGCGGCGGCGCTGTCCCGAGGAAAGACTGCGACCCGATCCACCAGGACACCTTCGTGTCCGTGCGCCGCAGCTCCAGCATCCGCGCAAACAGGGTGTGGCGCGAGACGACCTCGGCGAGCGACGCCGGTGGCTTGATGCGCTCGAGGAGGGCCTGGACGCCGTCTACCAGCTTGCCGGGAGCCGAGCGCCGGAAGACGGTGTCGAGACCGGGATGCAAGGCGTGCACGAGATCGTGGAGCGCGCCCGCGAGGGCCCACTCCTCGCGGGACGGCGGGTCGACGACATCGATCGCCACGACCCGGCGCGCGACCCGCACGCGCGCGATCTCGACCTCCGTCCGACGCGACGGATCGAGCGCGACCTCGGCGCCCCCGAGTGACAGCGCGAGCCGTGGACCGATGGCGGGCCCCGGCGTGACATTCCCGCCGAGCACCAGCGGCGCCAGGAACGCGTCGAAGAGTCGCTGGGCGGTGGTGGCTGGATCAGGCCGCGCCATGCTCGTCCGCGCCCGATGCCTCGTCCGTGGGCGGCTCTACCTGCGAGAGCGGGAAGAGCCCGACGGGCGAGAGCTTCAGCTCGAGAGGGGCGACGGCAAGAGCCGACTCGATGGCCGTGACCACCACCGGCTCCCACGGCTCCGCTTCGAGCAGGGCCGCGTCGAGCGGCACGAACGCAGCGTCGGGGACGGCAATGGCAGCGCTGGTGTCGGTGACGAACATGAGATGACCGCTGGGAGCGCCCAGGGCGCGGTAGAGCACCTCCGGCGCGACGGCCGGGATGACGTCGAAGCCCGCCGGCGTGAAGAGCCCGGGGTGCACCTCGACGAAGAACGTACCCAGCGGGACCGCCTCGATGCCGGTCGCGCATCGCAGGAAGGCGCCCCGGTTGGTCACGGCCATGCGGGTCTCGTTGAGCGTCTGGCGCGGGAGCGCGTAGGCGAGTCGTCGCAGCAGCGGGAGCTTGTCGGTCGGGATCCAGGTGGCCGTGACGTTTCGCCAGGGCGATGACGACGGCGCGAGGCGCAGCGGGACCATGACGGTCGACGGGTCTTTCACGCCGCTCGCGACCGCGACGGTCCGCAGCGCATCTCCTCGCAGCTCGACCCGCGCGAACGCACGGAGGTCACCCATCGGGGGCAGGTTCGCGAGCGCCCACGGCTCGTCGCCTCGGCCGCGGATCATGACGAGCCCCTGCGGATCGAAGACCGGACAGGCGCGGAGCTGGACGGGGTGGTGGTAGCCGATCTCGACGACGATCCCGGGCCCGGCGGGGAGGAATGTGGTGATCCCGGGGGTCGATTGCATCAGCCCCCGCATGCGGGGGGGGAGCTCGGGAACCCGCAGGATGTAGCGGCGGACGGGCGTGTCGTCGAAGGCGCTGGGAGGCGGCCACTCCCCCATCGTGACCTCACCGTCGACCCGCGACCGCACCAGATAGTGCAGCAGCGCGGGGCCGAGCCCCTCCTCGGCGACGATGTAGCGCGGCCCTGCCTCCGCCAGCGTGCGGGGGTCGGTCTGCGGCATGAGGCGCAGGAGCAGGGCCTGGAGGTTGACCGCCTTGCCCTGGTCGTACGTCTGCGAGAAGCGGTCGTGATAGAGCGCGACCGGCGCCTCGGTCGAGACGAGCTCTCCCGTGTCGTAGCCGAAGGGGGCCGCGGCGTCGCGGTACTGGACGAAGTGCCGACTGGTACCGGTGAAGGTGAAGCCCCCGACCAGGCGCGCGGTCTCGGCGATGCGGTCCATGCGGTCGCTCGACTCGGCGGCGAACGTCAGCGTGATCTCGCGCGTTCCGAGGGGGGAGCGCACGAACCGCAGCTCGAGGCTCGGGAGGAGGTCCTCGAGCGAGCGTTCGCGGGTGTAGACGGCCAGCCACCCGACGAGCCGGTCCAGCGTCGGCAGGAGGACCAGCCCCTTGGCGCCCAGGGCGATTCCCTTCGCGTCGAGCCCGAGTCCCGGGGTCCGGAGCCTCGTCTGGTGAAGGGCGATGCGTTCGAGCACGGGGGGGCTCGGCGAGATTAGCAGCCTTGCTCGCCCGACGCGGCTAGAGTGCGCCCGCCATGCGCTTGCCGACCCCCGGGGTGCAACGCCTTCTCTCGACGCGACCCAGCGCGTCCACCGTCTTCTACATCGTTCTGGCGATCCTGGTGTCGGCGCCTGCATGGATCGTCAAGCATCCGCCGCTGCAGGACTTGCCGTTCCACCTTGCGACGATGCGGGTCATCCGGAGCTTCCACGACCCGGCCTACGGATTCGACCGGGACTTCGTGCTGACGCTCGGGCGGACGCAGTACGTCGTCTACTACCTCCTCGCGGCGCTCCTCTCGACGGTGATGGGGCTCATCGCCGCCAACATCGTGCTGATGTCGGCCTACCTGGGGGGGACGGTCCTGGCGCTCCGGGCGCTCTTGCGCGCCCTCGGCAAGGACGAGCGGCTGTGCGTGCTCGTCGTGCCGGTCCTCATCAACATCCTGTTCATCTACGGGCTGCTGCAGTTTCTCTTCGGCATCCCCGTCATGCTGTGGGCGCTGGCGGTCGCGGTGCGACACTTCGAGCGACCCACCACGGGCTCCGGGGGACTGCTCGCCGTCCTCGCGGTGGTCCTCTTCTATTCGCACGTCTTCCCGTTCGGCATCTTCGTCATCGGCTTCCTCGCGATGTTCCCGTGGGAGACTCCCTCGCGGTGGATGCGCTCGGTCGCCCCCGCGCTCCCCGCGCTGGCCATCGTGCTCTGGTGGCTCGTCTTCACCGAGGCCGGACGCCTGGTGTTCGGCGCCGCGACCGACAACGGGCGCGACCCGCACAAGACGCCCGACGCCGCGATCATCGACCTCCCGAACTGGTTCACCAACGTGTTCCACGACAACAGCGACGAGTTCACCCTCATCGCGCTGGTCCTGCTCGTGGTGGCCACGCTGGGCCTGTCGCAGGGGGACAGCGACGTCACGCGCCCGGTCGCGCGGCGCTTCGTGCTGCTACCGCTCGCGTGCGTTGTCCTCTACTTCGTGCTCCCCGAGGGGCACGGGTACATCTGGCTCATCTCCCAGCGCGTCCCGTTCCTCTTCGCCGTGACGGCGATTCCCCTGCTCCGGATGCCGCGCGGCGGACGTGGGCACCTCGTGTTTGCCGCGAGCCTCCTGCTGGCGGGCGTAGCCACGGTCAACACGTGCCGACACTTCATCAAGTTCGAGCAGGACGAGGTGGGCGACATCGACGAAGCCATCGCCGCCATGGCGCCCCGCAGCCACGTTTGCGCGCTCATCTACGATCGCGGCTCCTCCACGATGATCAACCAGCCCTTCTTGCACTTCGGCTCGTACTACCAGCTCGAGAAGGGGGGGGTCATCGAGTACACCTACGCGGGGTACGCGCACTGGCCCGTGGACTTCAAGCGCGGGCACTATCCCCCCCCGGGAGGCCCTGCGCGGCAGCGGTGGGAGTGGACCCCCGAGCAGGTGCCCATGAGCGAGGTATATCCCTATTACGAT
>Ga0302320_10031348_pt1 | contig 10087 bp, 8 predicted proteins | sample Bog_T0_3_FD_202130 | JGI IMG/M metagenome (GOLD analysis project Ga0302320, IMG submission 202130) | Peat permafrost microbial communities from Stordalen Mire near Abisko, Sweden - Bog_T0_3 | ecosystem: Environmental > Terrestrial > Soil > Wetlands > Peat | place: Sweden: Abisko, Stordalen Mire...
CGGCTCATACCCTGGCAACCGCGAAGCCGGCACGGGACAAGGGCGGGCGCGGCCCGGGAGCGCACAGCGCGACGCACCCTTGTGGCGGGCCGAGCGCCAGCGGTAACGATTTCCACCAGAGATCGGCCGTCCGCGCGCGGGTCTCCATCCCATGCCGCACGTCTTTGTTTTCCGGCGTGCCTGACTTCCACCTGGCGCATGTCGCGATGAGGTGAGCGCCGCCGCGAGGCCAATTGACCGTCCGAAGTTTGTATACAAATTTCGGACAATTCATAACGATACTTTATCATATCCGCGTATGGGTTTTGCGTAACAATGCCGTATATCCAGCGGCATGAGAGACCCGCCCGTCAAACAGGACAGTCTGGAAAAGCGCATGAGGGAGCGGATCGCCGACGAGTGCGGCGACGTCTTCCTGCGGGCCGATTTCGCCGATCTGGGCAGCTATGGCCAGGTCGGCCGCGCCTTGCGTACGCTCGAGCGCGAGGGAAGCCTGATCAGGATTGGTCAAGGGCTCTACGCCCGCGCCACCCTCTCGTCTCTCGACGGGCAACCCTTCCCCGTGAACGGACTGCGCACGTTGACCGAAGCGCTGCATCGTCTTGGCGTCGAAACCACGCCGAGCCGCGCCGATCGGGCTTACAATTCCGGCCAGAGCGAACAGGTGCCAACCGGCCGGGTGGTTGGGGTCCGCGGCAAGCGTATCCGCCGCCGGATCGGCTACGGCGGTATCTCGCTGATCTTCGAGCGGACAAAACCGGACCGCGACGCACCACGCCGCGATCCCTCCCGCCGTGCCGCCATCCCGATGCCGCCGATAGGGGTGCGTGAAGCCCTGCGGCTGATATGGGAGGCGGACACCTACCCTGTCCTCGGCAATGAGGACCGGCGCCATGCCGTCGCACTGGAACGCGAGGCTCGCGAACGCGCCGCCATGGCGACGCCGTCGCCGGATGATCCGCCGGAATTCGAGCGATGGCTGGCCGAGCTCTGCTCCGAACGGCTGGTGCCCGCCAAGCGCGACGAGATCATAGAAGAGCTGTACAGATTATTCGATCCTCGGCCCGATGAGTCGGATGACGGGTAACACCGGACAACCACGCCATTGATACGATAATCATGACCCACCCCGATGACGATCACCTCAGCGGTCTGCCACACTTTTTCCAGCGTCCACACAATGGTTCGCGATAGCAAGATAACTAAATTGAAGTGATGTTCTTATCGCTGGCTCGTGAAGCGATCGTAGGTATCTTCTTCAGGGTCAGGCTCAAGTTGAAAGTATCGATCACGATCCTCCAACAAGAGCATTGTGATTGTAAATTCGTATTGTTCCGAGAAGATTGTCATCTCACGCACCTCTTCGTCGAACCACACACCCGCCCCGTGCAGAATGCCGGCACGGCCATCGACAAGCAGATCCTGTGTAGCGGCAAGAGACTGCGGCGGGATTTCGATCGGCGCGCCGGACGTGCGGAATACGGCGCCGGTCTTCGCCGCCGCTTCGCTCGCGCGCGACCACAGGATGAACCCGTCGCGGGATACCACCAGGACCGCCCGGCGTTCCGTGTAAACCAGCCAGCGCAGAATCGCGGCGATGAGGGAAACGCGATATCGCTCCGCGCAATGCGAGATCATATCGAGATCGACGTGGGCGCGGGCATCGATCTGGCGGCGAAAATCGTCGAGTGGCATCAGGAGCGTGGCGGCAAACTGGTTCGCTTGATGTTCGATCTGCCCGTAGGCTGAATCCCATCGCACGACATCTTGGGCACCGCAGCGAATGCCGTTCGGGTGTTCCACGCGATGTAAAAGATAATGTCCGAATTCGTGGGCCAGGGTGAAATTGATCCGGCCGCGAGAGGCGAGCGAGTTGTTGTAGACGATGCCCCATCCGTTCTTTCCGGCCGGGGCGCGGTAGAGCGCGCCGTCAAAGCCCGGCAGATCGGCGCCCTCGGCCAAGGTGATCGCATCCCCGGGAAATCGCTGTGCGGTATATTCGCGCGCGATGGCAACCACATCTATAGGGAAATGTTCCGGACCGAACACCATGTTTAGCATCTTGGTGATCTCGATCGCCCAGCGGTTGGGCCCGAACGCGACCGTCATTTGTTCTCGTCGCCCCAAAGCTCAACGATCTGCCGGATCTTTTCCTTCGTGGGAGCGTCCATGTTGCGGTACTTCCGAAAGAACGCATCGTCGACGACGCTCGCGTCGGGCCTGGCCTCGCGCGTATCGACCAAATGATCGGCGGTCACGCCGAGCACGGCGGCGATCCTGGCAATCTTCTCGGCCGAAGGCCTTGGCGGATTTTTGTTCTCCAGCTCCCAAATATAACTTTTGCTGGAGTCCGTGAGTTCACCGAGCTTTTCTAGGGAAAGTTTCTTTTCTTTCCGTAGCCTATGAATTTTTTCTCCCAGGGTTGTCGCCATGGTTGCCTCCTCCACGATAATGTTCAGAGTAGGCATACTTTTCATTCTTGACAACGCGAAAATCCACAGCCAGAATACGTTCTGAGTTGGCATACTTTTAAGATGCCAATTTTCCAGAATCCGGCTATGTAGTCGGAAACCCGTTAACGGCACCCTCTATTTGGTGGTACCGGGCGCGGATCGCAATGTTCGAACCCGGGCCGGAGGCACCTTAGCCGAACACCCGTAGCAAGAGGTGAATCGGCAATGGCAGCCAAGATCCTGTTCTTCCCCGTCGGCAATGGCGACATGACGCTTATCGTGCTTGAAAGCGGCCGCAAGGTGCTCATCGACACGAACATCCGCGCGGCGGCCGACGATCCTGACGACGATACGCCCGACGTGGCCGGTGAGCTTCGCGGTCATCTCACCCGCGATGCGAATGGACGGCTGTATGTGGACGCACTGCTGGTGAGCCATCCGGATCAGGACCACTGCACCGGGTTGCGGACCCACTTTCATCTAGGGCCGCCGTCGGACTGGTCGAAAGCAGCCGACAAAATCTTCATTCGCGAGTTGTGGTCATCGCCGCTGGTGTTCCGGCGCGCATCGAGCCAGCACAAGCTGTGCGACGACGCCAAGGCGTTCAACAGTGAAGCGCGCCGTCGGGTGGCGCTATTTCGGGCCGCGTCCTGGTCCGTGTCGGACGGCGACCGCATCCTGATCCTCGGCGAGGATGAGGATGGAAAGACAGATGATCTCGGCGCCATCCTGGTGAAAGCAGGCGCGACTTTTTCCCGGGTGAACGGCCAGTACGACGGGACCATGACGGCGCGTTTACTGGCGCCACAGCCGAAAAACGACGACCAGGACGAGGAAGAGTTGCGTTCAAAAAATCACTCGAGCACGGTCCTGAACTTCGCACTTGCCGGCGACGGCGTCCCGGACGTCGCGCGGTTCCTTAGCGGCGGCGATGCGGAAGTCGCAATCTGGGAACGCCTCTGGCAGCGGTACTCCGCATATCCCGATTATTTCTCCTATGACATCCTTCAGGCCCCGCACCACTGCTCATGGCATTCGCTTTCGTACGATAGCTGGAGCGACTACGGCGAGGATGCGGAAGTCTGCGAGGATGCGAAAAGCGCGCTGTCTCAAACACGCCGGGGCGCCGTCATCGTCGCCAGCAGCAAGCCGGTCAAGGACGACGAAAACGATCCGCCATGCATCCGGGCGAAGCGAGAATATAAGGCGATCGTCAAGGCCGCCGGCGGCTCGTTCATCTGCGTCGGCGAGCACCCGAACGAGAAAAATCCAGAGACCGTGGAGTTCGAGATCGGCCAATACGGGCCACGTCTGAAAAGCAAGCCGATGAAGGCAGCCGCAATTGTAGGTGCTGGTTCCATCGGCAGCCAGCCGTTGGCCCACGGCTGAGCCGCGGCGAGCCCCCGGCGCCATGAGCGACTCGATCGCCCGCGCCCTGCGGATTATCAGGGCGCATCCGAACGTTGCCACGGTTGGCAAGGAGAGGGGGGCCGAGGGTGCTGCCTGGTCGGTGGATATCACCGTCAAGGTCCGGCTCCCCAATGCCTGGATGGCGGACGGGCATAGCCCAAACGGGATCCGGCCCATCGAGCCGGTCGCTCTGATTTTCCCCGCGAGTTTTCCATTACGAGCTCCGATCATTCGGTTGCGGCCCGATTTCGATCGCTCGCTGGCGCACGTGCAGCCGGGCGATCCAGGTGATCCGCCCGAGCCATGCATCATCGACGGAGCGCTGAGCGAGCTGCTGCACGGACAGGGCCTGGCGGGAATCCTCAATCAGCTCGTCCTGTGGTTGGAGAACGCGGCACTCGGCCGGCTGATCGACCCCGTGCAAGGCTGGGAGCCGGTGCGGCGCGACGATCTGGCCGGCTTCATTGTCGCCAACGCCGCGGCACTACGCGGCCTTGTCGCGCGCGATGCAGGGTCCGCCACCTTCGGCTTCGATTACCTGTCGCTCGCCGATGGTAATGGGGAACGCTCAGTCTACGGCGAGATGGGGGCGAGCCGGCTGACCCTCAACAATCGCACGATTGGGGCGTTGATCGGGGAAAGAGTATCGCGGAAGGCGCCGGAGGTCAGGGTCGGACATTCTCTCGCCGTCGTTGCATGGCCCGGGCGCCTGCCGTCGGGCAACTTGGTTGTCGCTGATCGCTATCAGCCGGAGACCGTCATCGATCTCGGCACCCTCATGGCGCGGGCAGCCGACTACGGGTGTGTGCGGCCGCTCCGGGATGCGCTGAACTGGATCAGGACCTGCCTCGCCAGGTATCGGGAGACTGCGCGATTTCCTCTGGTCGTGGTCCTATGCGCGCGTCGGCCCTTCCATGTAATCGGCAGCGACAGCGCGATCGAACTTTGCCCATACGTCATGGATATCGGTCCGCCGGCGTTTCTCGCGCTGGGCGATCGAACGCCCGTTCAGCCCATCGGTCACCGGCATGCGATTACGCCGAAACTTCTCCGCACCTTGTCGGGCGACGGCGCCACGGACGAACCACTCCATTGGATACAGGTCGGCTGCGGCAGCCTCGGCTCAAAAATCGCGTTGCACCTGGCGCGAGCAGGCAGGGCGCCGAGCACCGTGATCGACCGCAGCTATCTCAGCCCACACAATGCGGCGCGACACGCCTTGGCGCCGGATGTCGGGGGCATGCCCTTGCACTGGATCGACGCCAAGGCGACGGCGGTCGCGGAAGCTATCGAGGGCCTCGGGCAGACGGCGACCGCCGTGACGCGGGATGTCATTGCCGTCACCCGCGACCGGGCTGCGGTCAAAAAGCATCTGTCGAAGAACGCCTGGGCCATCGTGAATGCCACGGCTTCGCTCGGGGTGCGCGAGGCGTTCGGATCAATGCCGTCGGACATCGAAATACCGCGCGTACTTGAAGCTGCGCTGTTCGCCGGTGGTGAACTTGGCCTGCTCACCGTCGAGGGTCCGGACCGCAATCCGGACACGCTGGATCTGATGGCCGAGGCCTATTCTTGCATGCGGGCGGACGACGCTCTGCGGCCCGTCATGTTCGATTCCGGCAACATGGTTGCCAGGCAGGTGATCGGCGAGGGATGCGGCTCACCGACAATGGTGATGTCGGATGCCCGCATTTCGATGTTTGCAGCGCCGATGGCGGAAACCGTGATGCGCATGCAGAACACGTCTCTGCCCGGGCACGGCGGCCGATTGCTGATCGGCAAAGTCTCCGGCGACGGTCTCGGACTGTCATGGTCCGACCGCGCCGTTCCGCCGGTTACCGTTGTCGGCGTCGATGGCCCAGGCAACTGGTTGGTGCGCATATCTGCACATGCCGCCGCGGCGATTGCCGATGAGATACGGCGATGGCCGGGCGTTGAGAGCGGCGGCATCCTGATGGGACGCATCTCCGAGTCGGCACGAACTTTTTACGTCACGGATGTGCTGCCGGCGCCCGCAAATAGCGCGCGTTCCGCGTATGAGTTCGTGCTGGGGACCAGCGGCGCGCGGAAGACGATCGAGGATCATGCGGAGTCTGCCGGCTACAGCCTGTTCTGCCTGGGAACCTGGCACAGCCATCTGGCACCTTCGGGACCTTCCGGCATGGACCGCACGACAGCGGCCGCTGTTGCGCTGGCCCGGCTCGCACCCTCCATACTTCTGATCCACACACCTGCGGGATTCACAGCACTGCTGGCCGACGCAGCCGGCACACCCCCGTCAGCAAGCGAGGAAAATTGAAAATCGAAACGCTTATCCGCGACCGCTATAACCGAGAGGCCCGGCTGGCGCCCGCACTTCTGATCGCATTGCCGGCGGCGCTGGCGCTATTCGCGTGGTTTCCTGCCCTACGGATGGCGGGGCCTGCGTTGGTTGCATTGCTTGGCTTTTGCGGCGGCATCGTGTGGCTGTCGCATCTGGCGCGCGACCGGGGCAAAGCGCTCGAGACCAAGCTCTTCAAGGACTGGAACGGCATGCCGTCCACCGCGATGCTCCGCCATCGTGACGATCGTCTGCCGGCTCCACTCAAGGCGCGGTACAAAGCCAGCCTTCAGAAACACCTCGCAGATCTCGCGTTCCCCTCCGCCGAAGAGGAGGAGAAAGATCCGGAAGCGGCCGATGCGATTTATGCATCAGCGGGTGCCTGGCTCTTAAGTCAGACGCGGGATCGGACGCGCTTCGGATTGGTGTTCGAGGAGAACGTGAATTTCGGTTTTCGGCGAAATTTCTGGGCGTTGAAGCCGGAAGCGCTGCTGGTCGGCGGCGTAAGCCTGCTGATCAGCGCGGCGGCGATTGCCGTTGGATATACCCGCGCCGGCGCGGCACCTACGGCCGAAGCCGCGGTCGCGACGGGTCTGGTCGCACTTTACACCCTGTTCGTCGCGTTCCGCGTGAACACAGCATGGGTGCGGCTGGCGGCAGATGCATTCGGGCGACAGATGCTCGCTGCCTGCGACGTGTTGCCAGGCAAAGACACGAAACCGAGGAAACCCCGGACCGCGAGCTGATCGGACAGTTCGGCTTCCGTCACTCGGCGGCGGCTTGGCGAACCGGTTGTGGAAAATTGTCCGGCAGGCGTACGGTGTCGCCTGCGAGAATGCGGTCGTAAATACTTCTGATCTCGTCGTGGCTGGCCGATCTGCTGACGAAGCGAAAAGCACTCGCGGCGACGAACTCCTTGGATATCTCGAATGCGAGCCAGCGTCGGCGCTCTGCCTCGGCGACCTGGCCGGTCGTGTTCGAGCCGGAGAAGATGTCGAGGACAACGTCGCCGGGCGCGGTGAGCATGCGGACAAAATGCTGCGGCAGCAGGGTCGGAAATCGAGCGGGGTGAGCTGGTGTACCGACCGTCTTGCAGGCTTCAATGTAGAAGCCGTTGCTCTCGGTGTTGGGTATCTGAAGCAGGTTGCTTGGAATCGCACCGCCGTTATCGGTCCCGAATCCCTTGCCGATATCATGACCGGACGGCCTGACTTTCGGCTTGTAAAATGCGGCCGGGTCCTTGAGGAGGGTTTTCATGCGTGCGCTGTAAGGCACCAGCACCTTGCTGACATCGGCCTTTGGCCAAGCGGTTTTGCCGAACCACCAGACCGTATTGACCGAATCTTTCATCCTAAGCTTGCGTTTATTCACCCATTCGATCGGCGAAGGCAGCTTGGAGGGATTGTGCCAATACACCTCTTCGGCGAGGTGGAATCCGAGTTCATCGACGCAGCGGATCATAACGCGCCACTGATGGAGAGATCGCGAGGGAACGCCGCGCTGGTACGCGCCACCGAGATCCAGAACGAACGATCCATCGTCAGCCAGGACGCGGCGAACCTGCTCGCAGAATCGTAGCAGCCAATCGACATATTCGACTTGCGTTTCGTTTCCGTAGCTTTTCTCGCGCAGCAGCGCGAAGGGAGGCGAGGTCATCACCAAATTAACCGAGCCTTCCGGCATCAATCGAAGCAGGTCGAGTGAATCCCCGCAGTAGGCCGCGCCGGTAGGCGTCGTATAGGCAGGTTTGGCTTTAACGGTCGGCAGTCCGTTCGCAGTCATGACATTACTCCGCGGCAGCAGTGATGTCGGCGGCATAGCCGCTCGCGAGCAATCCGGTTTTGGGGTCGATACCATAGCCGGCGTTCCGAAGGGCGACGAGCACATCGCCAAGATGAAGATGATCGACGGTCTGCTGCCTGCGGATCGCGTCGCGGAGGATGGCCGCGTAAACATGGCTCGGGTTTCGCGTCCGATCGCGCGACATCACGGCAAGCGCCTGCGCAATGAGCGCCCGCGCATCCGCAGGAACCGGCTCGCTTGCGCGGGCATTTACGGAATCGGGCAGGGGCTTTTGAATGGTCATGATGAGGTCGACGGTGACGACGTTTTCCGATCCGGAATTCAACCCTTTAACGGAGCGTTGGCCTTTGTCGAGAATGGCGACATGGACGGGCACGGCCCTAAAGCCGGCGTCCCGGATCGCGCGCTGCACGAGGCTCCATATCCGTCCGTCGCTGTTGCCGAAAACGACCGACATGTAGCGGCCCGGCCGCAGAATCCGGAACGCTTCCGTGAAAGCGTGCCGAAGCAGCTCTTCATAGCGCGCGGCCGCGCCATTTCGCTTTTTGCCCGTGGTGTGCATGACCGCTTCGCGGGCGTGATCGGTCATCGTCCCGAGCCACGCCTCGTGGAACAGATTCATGTCACTGTAAAAAATATTGCTGCCGAACGGCGGATCGGTGAACACATAATCGACGGAGGCGTCGGCGATGTGATGAAGGTGGTCCGCGGACGCGATGACATACGACGTATCCTCAGGCGTTTTGCGTTCGAAGAGCGACGGAGATGCGAAGACTTCCGCATCCGCACGGATCGCAGCCTCGATCTTGCGCTCGAAAAGCTCGAATATATTCCATTCGTAATAGACGGGCGCGATGTAATAGGTCTGGTTTTGCGCATTGAGGGGCCGTTGCGCGCTCCATTGGTAGCGGCGTGATGCCCTTGGCAGGATGGCGGTGAATGCGAATGATAGTTTCTTTCGTATCTTCTCGTCGGAGATCGCCGCAATCGCGCGCCAGAGTTCGAGTAAGGCGATCGCATTTCGGGATGAAAAAAACTTCGCCGTCTCCGTCAGTCCCCGCTTGCCGAGCCCGGACCGGCTGAACATCTCGCGCGACGCGTCGATCGGAAACGACGGAATGTCAGCCTGCCGCGGATCGGCGCCTGCCGCGGCGATCGCCGCACGATCGGTGACGGCGACGTTCTGTTCGGTCAGCAGCCCGTTGATCCCGTGCACCACGACTTGCACGGGGACATCGTCGCCGGTCGGCCAGTTTCGCTTCGCAAATGGCCCCTTGCATGTCGGGCATTGGTCGATGCCGGAACCCTGCAGGTGCTCGTAGTAGACGAGTTCGGCGTGGCAGCCGGGACACCGATAGGTGAATGACCATACCGTCCGCACCATCTCGACCGAAGCGCCGTCGGCGGCACGCTTTGTAACGTAGAAACCGCCGAGCGCCGTTCGCGCCTCTTGCATCACATAGGCGGCAGCTTTCCGGAACGCCCCTTCCGGGACATCGGTGAGGTAGCCGGTGGCGATGTGCTGGCCCAGCACCGAGATGTCGCTGAGAAATGCGCGTCGGCCGACTATCGCCGCGGCGATTCCCGTCATGCCGGAGCCCGCGAAGAAATCGACGACAGTTTCACCCGGTGCCGTGAAGGCTTCGATGAACGGCCGGATGGCGGCGACCGGAACCTTCGTCAGGTAGGCGTGGCAATTGTAAACGGCGTCGGTGCGAGGGGCCATGATCGTATCGGGCAGGGGCGGTAGGTCAGAGTTCACGCCGGTCTCCAAGCGAATCGTGCAGCCATGAAAATCTAGCAGATGGGGAACGCGGAGTCTGTAGACGCATAATCATCATCTGCATAGCCTTCGCGCAACGATTTGCCGAAGGGTAGTGGTAATTGCCTGCCGATCCCAAACATATCTTGGCCGCCAATGTGCGGCGGCTGAGGCAATCGGCTGGCCTCTCCCAGGAATTACTTGCAGATCGTGCGGGACTGCATCGCACCTATATTAGTTCGATTGAACGAGCTGAGCGAAATGTCTCTCTTGGGAATATTTTTGCTCTTGCCGAGGGCCTTGGTGTTGCTGCTGGTGAACTGCTGGCGCCTCCGGAAG
>Ga0302320_10031351_pt1 | contig 10086 bp, 10 predicted proteins | sample Bog_T0_3_FD_202130 | JGI IMG/M metagenome (GOLD analysis project Ga0302320, IMG submission 202130) | Peat permafrost microbial communities from Stordalen Mire near Abisko, Sweden - Bog_T0_3 | ecosystem: Environmental > Terrestrial > Soil > Wetlands > Peat | place: Sweden: Abisko, Stordalen Mire...
GATCAGCCCAAGCTCCGCGACGCCGGAGAACGCGGTCGGCACGAAGGCCAGGAAGCCGGCCGCGGTGGCGAGGGCTGCGATCAGAATCTGCACGCCGACCCGCTCTGCGGTCGCCGTCATCGCGCTGGATGAATCGCCGGTTTCGAAGCGGAACTCCCGGTAGCGAACCGAAAACTGGATGGCGAAATCAACGGCGATCCCGACGAACAGCACGCCGAAGCCGACCGACACGAGATTGAGCGTCCCCACCGCGACGGTGGCGAACAGCACGGTCAGCAGCAGACCCAGGACGAGCGTCATCAGGATCGGAATGATCAGCCGCCAGGAATGCACGGCGAGGAACAGCCACAGCGTGATCAACACGAGGCTACCGATCAGGCCTTCGACGGCGCCTTGCGCCACGCTGGCGAATTCCTCGTCGGCCAGCGCCACCTGGCCGGTGATGCGGACATGCGCATCCCCCGATTTAACGAACGGCAGGTCGGCGATGATCGCGCGCATCGCGGCCGTCGCGGCGCCGCCGGGTTCCAGCGCACCGAAATTCTGATGCGGTTGCGCGAGCACGAACCGGTACGGCCCGGCCAGCGCACTCAGCCCGCCGCCTAGCAGCGTTTCCCACGACAGCGGCTTTGGATGCCCGGCCAGCGCGTCCGCCATCGCCTGATGGAAGCCAATGATCGGGGCAAGGTAGGGCGACAGGTCCGCGTCGCCCTGGGTCACGCCCATCCCCAGCAGCGACAGTGCCGCGAACAGGCCGCGCGCCGAGGGGTCGGCCACCAACTGTCCGAGGAAGGGCTGCGCGTCGATCGTCTGGTCCATCAGGCCCGAGAGTTGCTTGAGCTGCAGAAACAGCAGGCCCTCCTTTTCCAGGAACGGGCTGGTGTCGGGCCGCCGGACGGAGCGGAAATGCGCCGGGTCGGCGGCAAGCTGAGCGGCCAGTGCGGCGGCGGTGGCGTCGGCTTCCTCGGGGATGCGGGCGTCCACCACGGCGACGATGAGGTCGCGGAACTGCGGGAAATCCCGGTTCATTTCGGCCGCGCGTTGGCGCCAGGGCAGGCTGTCCTTGAACAGCAGGTCGGTATCGGTGCTCACCCCCAGATGAACCGAGGCGACCCAGCCCGCAAAACCGCCCAGCAGGATTCCGGCAATCACGACCGGTAATGCATGGCGGCGGCTGAAATCGACCAGTTGGACGAGCAGGCGGATCAGCATGCGATAAAACGGCCTAATGACATGAAGCCCGCCCTGATAGTCGCTCCGTCCGGGTGGGTCTATCGCTGAGGCGATCAAACTTGAACCCGGGTTGCGGGGTCAATCGGTGTCGCTATCGGCGGCAGCGGAGTCCGGTCTGGGCGGCGGTGGTCAAACTTGGGCTTGAGCTTGCAGCCATCGCCCGTTAGAAGCCGCCGCTTGCGCCGCCGGTCGGGATCGGTGGCGCCAGCAAGGACGCAGATCATGAAGCCGGGCATTCACCCCGAATACCACGAGATCAACATCGTCATGACCGACGGGACGCAGTTCAAGACGCGGTCCTGCATGGGCAAGGAAGGCGACACGCTGCGCCTCGACATCGATCCGAAGTCGCATCCCGCCTGGACGGGCGTGCAGCGTATGATGGACACCGGCGGCCAGGTGGCCAAGTTCAACAAGAAATTCGCCGGTCTCGGCATCAAGAAATAAGCCGAACCGCGGCCGGTCCGCCGTGCGCCGCTGTTGCAGAAACCTCTTGAACGACTGATGGACGGTTCCTACTTCAGGCTTGTCGGGAATGCCCAGTTTGGGGTTCCCGGGACGACTGGAACGGGGTCGGCTCGTATGGGCGACCCAACCGTTATCAACCTTGCTGTGCAGGAGGTTTCTTTATGACGACTGTTGATTTTGCTCCGCTGTTCCGTACTGCCATCGGTTTCGACCGTTTGGCACGTTTGGTGGACACTGCTGCGTCCGGACAGGAACCGCAGGGCTACCCGCCGTATAATATCGAGAAGACCGGCGATGATTCCTACCGCCTGACGATGGCGGTGGCGGGGTTCCGCCCGGAGGACATCGATATTACCGTGAAGGACAATACGCTTTTTGTGTCCGGCCGGGTGGCGGCTGACACGCAGAAGGCCGAAATCCTGTACCGCGGGATCGCCGGCCGAGCGTTCGAGCGTCGTTTCGTGCTCGCCGATCATATCGTTGTGGAAGGCGCTGATGTTCAGCATGGTCTGCTGCATGTCGGCCTGAAGCGCGTGGTCCCGGAGTCCCTGAAGCCGCGCAAGATTGTCGTCGGCAGCGCGGCGCCGGCACCGCAGCCGATCGCCAACGATTCCCAGGACAACGCCAAGGCCGCCTGACGCCTGCTTATCGTCGGGTCATGAAGCGTGGGGCCGGTCATCCGGCCCCCGTTTTATTGGGGCCGTTTGAAGAACGCATCCGCGGCACTGCGGTGACTGCTCTTGCGCTCAATATCCGCTTCTACACGCGCAATCTCAGTGCGCAGCTCATCAATGTAGCTGCGTAGTTCTTCGATCCCCAGACTGTCCAGCAGCAGCGGCTCCAGCCGGCGCCGTTTTGTCAAAGGTTCGTCCTCGTCACGAGCCATCCGATCCTCCTGTTCGGCACGTCGTAGACCATAGCGGTCCAGCCATGCGCATGGCATCGAACATAATACCGCCAAAGCCGCTTGACCCACCACTGAGGGCTTGTCATATGCGGCGTTCGGCCGCGGCTACGAACCGTCGTTTGCGCTGGAAGGCCGGCAAGCGACTTCGTCAGAATGAAAAACATCCGCCGGCGACCCTGAGAGTGTGAAAGCCATGACCCTGCCGCTGATGCCAAAGGCCACCGCCGTGTGGCTGATCGAGAAAACCGCCCTGACGTTTACCCAAATCGCGGATTTCTGCGGCATGCATCCGCTTGAAGTTCAAGCGATCGCGGATGGCGAGGTGGCGCAAGGGATCGTCGGCTACGACCCGGTCGCGAACATGCAGACGACGCTGGAAAACATCCGCCAGTGTGAGGCCGACCCGAATGCCAGGCTGAAACTGATTGTCAACACGCTGCCGATGCCGAAGCGCCTGCGCGGTTCCCGCTACACACCAGTGGCAAAACGCAATGACCGTCCGGATGCGATCGCGTTCCTGTTGCGCAATTTCCCACAACTCTCGGAAGCGCAGGTCGGCAAGCTGCTCGGTACCACCAAGGATACGATCCAGAAAGTGCGCGAGCGTACGCACTGGAACAGTGCGAACATCAAACCGCGTGATCCGGTGATTCTGGGGTTGTGCAGTCAGACGGATCTGAATGCCGCTGTGTCCCAGGCCAATGAGCGGCTGGAGCGGGAGGGCCGGACGGTTCCGGTTCCGCCACCGCCGGAGGCGGACGAGGCCGCCTGACCGGCGTGACGGGGTGGAATGAACGGTGCTCGCTCAGCTAGAAAGGGTTCGTAGCCTTTCCATTTCTTCCTTCAGGTGCAGCTTTTCGATCTTAAGTCGCATGAGAGCCTCTGAATCGGGCTGCGGACGATGGTCCTCATCGAAAATACGTGTTTCGAGGGACGCATGCCGTTCCTTTAGAGCGTCGAGACGGGTATTCAGACTCATGGACTGGGTACCTCCGAGTTTAAGCGGTTGGCTGCCGGCGACCACCACAGTGGTCGCGGCGACGCACCGTAACGCGTTTGCCACCGATCTGACCAGATGCAACTTATTGCTCGTTTTAACCGATTTCCACTATCCTGGGTTGCAATTATGCTGAGCGATCGGGATTCACTGCTACGCAAGCTGCACGGGCTCCGCAGCGAGCATCGGGACCTTGACACTGTGATCGCGCGCCTGGCCGATCAGGGCGCGTCGGACCAGTTGCATCTGCAGCGGCTGAAAAAGCGCAAGCTGATGCTGCGCGATGAGATCGCCTGGCTGGAAAGCCGCCTGATCCCGGACAGCATCGCCTGAAATGCCGGCGGAACAGACGCCCCGGGTGGGGATCATCATGGGCAGCCAGTCCGACTGGCCGACGCTGGTTCATGCCGCCGAAACACTGACCCGGCTTGCCGTACCGCACGAGACGGGAATCGTGTCGGCCCACCGGACGCCGGACCGGCTTCGCACCTACGCCGTGACGGCCCGGGAGCGCGGCCTGAAAGTAATCATCGCCGGGGCAGGGGGCGCGGCCCATCTTCCCGGCATGTGCGCCGCCTGGACATCATTGCCGGTGCTTGGTGTCCCGGTTGAGTCGCATGCGCTGAAGGGGATGGACAGCCTGCTGTCGATCGTCCAGATGCCGGCCGGAATCCCCGTCGGGACATTGGCGATCGGCCGGGCGGGGGCGGTCAACGCGGCGCTTCTGGCCGCGGCGATCCTGGCGACCAGTGACAGCGCGCTGGCCGATCGCCTCGATGCGTTGCGGGCGGAGCAGACCGCTGGCGTGGCCGATGCACCGCAACCGGTCGCTGCCGATCCGTCATGACAGTGTTTCCGCTCGCCCCCAACGCCACGATCGGCCTTGTGGGCGGGGGACAACTCGGGCGGATGTCGGCCTTGTCGGCGGCCCGCCTCGGCTATCGCTGCCACATACTCACGCGCGAAACCGACAGCCCGGCGGCGCAGGTCTCCCACGCCGTCACGATCAGCGACTATTCCGATCCGGTCTCGCTGCGCGCCTTCGCCGGCGCGGTGGACGTGATCAGCTTCGAGTTTGAAAACGTCAGCGCCGAGGGGCTGGACCTGCTCGCCTCCATTCGCCCGGTCCGCCCGGCGCCGTCCGTCCTGCGAATCAGCCAGGACCGGGTTGACGAGAAGACATTTCTCAATAGCGCCGGCGTGGCCACGGCGCCCTGGGCACCTGTCGGTTCGCGCCAGGAACTGCACGAGGCGGTGCAGCGGATCGGGCTTCCAGCGGTGCTTAAAACCACCCGCCTCGGCTACGACGGCAAGGGCCAGGCGATGTTGCGGGCTCCGGAGGACCTGGATGCGGCCTGGGAGCGGCTGACCCCGAAGCCGCTGATTCTGGAGGGATTCGTCGATTTCGCGCAGGAAATCAGTGTGGTCGTCGCCCGCGGCGCGGACGGTTCGCTGTCGTGCTTCGACACGGTGGAAAATCGGCACCGCAACCACATCCTCGACCTGACGCTGGCGCCGGCGCGGATTTCCGCCGCGGTCGATCTCGCGGCGCAGTCGATCGGGCGGCGTGTGGCGGAGGCGCTGGACCTGACCGGGCTGTTGGCTGTGGAGATGTTTCTCGACAGTGCCGGCAGCGTCCTGGTGAACGAGATCGCGCCGCGCCCGCACAATTCCGGCCACTGGACGATTGATGCGTGCCCGGCCAGCCAGTTCGAGTTGCATATCCGCGCCATTGCCGGGCTGCCGTTGCCGCCGGCGGTGCGGCATTCCGACGCTGTCATGAAGAACCTGATCGGGCCCGAAGGGATTGCGCTGTGGCCCGCGGCGCTGGCCGAACCGGGTCTGATTCCGCACTTGTATGGCAAGGCGCAGGCGCTTGACGGGCGCAAGATGGGCCACGTGACGCGACTGTTCCCGCGTGGCGCGCTGCCGGGGGATTTCGGCGTCAAGGCCGCACTGGGGACGCTGGGCGAGGTCTGACCTGCCAGCCGCCTGGCTGGCCAGGTTCTGCAAGATCCAGGGGTTGCCGCTTCATCCGCCGCCGCCTATAGCGCCGGTCCAAGGAGTTCGCATGGATGCCACCCCGGTAGAGTTTGCTGAAAACCCAGCGCTGGCGCGCCAGGCCGAGATTCTCGCACGACCCGTTACCCAGGCTCGCCGGATGGCTGACGCAATCCGGGTGTTGGCGATCGATGCCGTTGAAGAGGCGAACTCCGGCCATCTCGGCCTGCCGATGGGGATGGCCGACGTGGCGACGGCGCTCTGGACGCGGTTCCACAAATTCGATGCGGCCGACCCGAGGTGGCCGGACCGCGACAGGTTCGTGTTGTCCGCCGGGCATGGATCGATGCTGCTGTATGCGTTGATCTACCTGACCGGCCACGATGCGATGTCGATCGACGACATCCGCGCGTTCCGCCAGTTGCATTCGCCGGCTGCGGGCCATCCCGAATACGGCGAGCATCCCGCGATTGAATCGACCACCGGACCGCTGGGCCAGGGCCTGTCAACCGCGGTCGGCATGGCGATCGCCGAACGCAATATGGCGGCGCGCTTCGGCAAGTCGCTGGTGGACCACCGCACCTGGGTGATCGCCTGCGACGGTGACCTGATGGAGGGGATCAGTCACGAATCCGCTGCGCTCGCGGGTCATCTGGGCCTGTCCAAGCTCACCGTGCTGTATGACGACAACGGCGTCTCGATCGACGGTGACACCGGCCTGGCATCCTCCGACGACGTGGTGAAGCGGTTTTCCGCCTACGGCTGGGCCGCCAAGCGGATCGACGGTCATGATCCGGGGCAGATCCACGCGGCACTCTCGTTCGCCATACGCTCCAAGAAACCGACATTGATCGCCTGCAAGACCGTGATCGGCCTCGGCGCACCCACCATCGCGGGAAGCCACTTCATGCATCGTGCGCGGCTGGGGCGACGGGAAGCCGCTGCTGCAAGAGAGTTGCTGGGTTGGCACGAAGCGCCATTCGTCATCCCGGACGATCTGAGGGAGCGTTGGCACGCCGTTGGCAGCCGCGGCGCCGCCGCCCGCCGGTCATGGCTGAAGCGTCTCGCCCGGCACAATCAGCGCGGCGAGTTCGAGCGCGTGATGACCGGGCGTCTGCCTGACAACTGGCATGAAGCCGTGTTCGAGCTGAAACAAGATATCGCCGAGACCCGTCCCCATCTGGCGACTCGCGCTGCCAGCCAGAAATGCCTGGAAGCGCTGGTTCCGGCCACCCCGGAACTGATCGGCGGGTCGGCCGACCTGACAGCATCGAACCTGACCCAGGTGAAGGGCATGGCGGCGTTTTCAGCGGGGAATTACGGCGGCCGCTATCTGCATTTCGGCATTCGCGAGCACGGCATGGCGGCAGCCGCCAACGGCATGGCGCTGCATGGCGGCATCATTCCTTATATCGGCACGTTTGTCGCGTTCAGCGACTATCTTCGTCCGGCGCTGCGTCTGTGTGCGATCATGCGCCAGCGTGTGGTGTACGTGTTGACCCATGACTCCATCGGCCTTGGCGAGGATGGCCCGACCCACCAGCCGATCGAACATCTGGCGAGCCTGCGGGCGATGCCCAACGTTTATGTCTTCCGTCCCGCCGACGCCTTGGAAACGGCCGAAAGCTGGGAACTCGCGGTCCGGCGTTCGGACGGACCCAGTCTGCTGGTGTTGTCGCGGCAGTCGCTGCCGGCCTGGCGCACCGATACGCCGGAAAACCGCACGGCGCGCGGCGGCTACGTGCTTGCCGAAGCGGACGGGCCGCGCCAGGCCACGATCATCGCGACCGGTTCGGAAGTGCCCATCGCCATGGCCGCGCGGGAGAAACTGGCGGGCGACAACATCGCGGTTGCCGTGGTTTCGCTGCCGTGCTGGGAGTTGTTCGCCCTGCAGGACGAAGCCTACCGGGCCCAGGTTCTGGGCGGCGCGCCGCGGATTGGGATCGAGGCGGCGGGCGGCTTTGGTTGGGATCAGTGGCTTGGGCCGGACGGCACGTTCATCGGGATGACCGGCTTTGGCGCCTCGGCGAACCAAGCGGATTTGTATGCCCATTTCGGCATTACGCCCGAAGCCGCCGTCGCGGCGGTCCTGCGCCGCCTGGGGTGACACTTTAGCCGTCTTATCATTTTATTCCGGCGTCAGCCGTTGATTTATCTCAATGACAGCGGCGATAACGTTGAGGCAGTTACCATTCAGTATCCTCCAGGGAGCAAATCATGGCGGTCAAGGTCGCGATCAACGGATTTGGACGTATCGGGCGGCTCGTGCTGCGCGCGATCGTCGAGAGCGGGCGAGATGACGTTATTCCGGTTGCCATCAACGATCTGGGCAGCGTCGAGGCGAACGCCCATTTATTTGCATATGATAGTGTGCATGGCCGTTTCCCCGGGCAGATCGAGGTCTCGGGTGACACCATCACGATCCGCCACAACGGCAAGGTCTATGGCCCATTGAAGGTGTCCGCCGAACGCGACCCGACCAAGGTGCCATACCAGGGTGTTGACGTGGCGCTGGAATGCACCGGCATTTTCACCAGCAAGGAAAAGGCATCGGCGCTGCTGGCGGCCGGTGCGCGGAAGGTGCTGATCTCGGCGCCGGGCGATCATGTGGATGCGACTGTCGTGTATGGCGTCAATCATCATGTGCTGACCAAGGACATGACGGTTGTGTCCAACGCGTCCTGCACCACCAACTGCCTCGCGCCGATGGCGAAGGTATTGCATGAGCGCTTCGGCATTCTGCGCGGCTACATGGTGACGATTCACGCCTATACCGGCGACCAGAACACGGTGGACACGCTGCACAAGGATCTGCACCGGGCGCGGGCCGCGGCGGTTTCGGCGATCCCCACCTCGACGGGTGCAGCCCGAGCGGTTGGTCTGGTACTGCCGGATCTGAAGGGCAAGCTGGATGGGACGGCGATCCGTATTCCGACGCCGAATGTGTCGCTGGTTTCGCTGGATGTGAACCTGTCGAAGCAGGCGACGAAGGAAGACATCAACGCGGCCATGCAGGACGCGTCGAAAGGCGAACTGGCCGGCATTTTGGACTACAACACGGCGCCGCTGGTCAGCATCGACTTCAATCACTGCCCCGCATCCTGCACGTTCGACGCCAGCCAGACATCGGTTGTCGATGGCGCCCTGGCGCGGGTCATGGGTTGGTATGACAACGAGTGGGGGTTCTCCAATCGTATGTCCGACACCGCCGCGCTGATGGGAAGTCTGTAACAGCAGCGTCGCCGGGGGGAGCGTTCCGGAGTCCTGATGAGGAGTCCGGAACGTCCGTTGTTTGGCCTCGGTTGCTAAGCGACGCGGGCGATAACACCCTCCTCGACATACCGTGTTGTGGCGCCGACATGGACCACCAGTTCGACGGTCCCGGCGAAGCCGGCGAACAAACCCGCCGGCACCACCGCATCGCCATCGGTCCAGCGCAGGCCTGATGCGGCCTCGAACGGATGGAACCCCTCGGCCAGCATCGCGTCGCCGGCGCGGGCAACGCGGAACCGCGTGCCCTGGCGCACCGCCACGCGCCGCACCGCCACGCCGAGGCAGCGCGGATCGCGTGCGGTGCCCAGTTCCTGCGGCACCGCCGACCGCGACACCAGACGCATGTGCGCAGCCGCCGCCGGCACGGCGAACACATGCACACCATCGTCGGTCCGTTCGGATGCATCCACCCGCATGCCATCGACCATGAGGCAAAAATCCGGATCATCGGTCAGCGGCAGCCCCGGCCGCGCCCCGCAGCGGTCGAGCAGCCGCCGCCATACCGCATCCACTGCCGCCCCGCCCGTTACCACCGGCGCACACACCGGCTTCGGCGGCTGGTTCCAGCCCGCGTTGGCGTTCTGAAACAGCCAGCGGTTGCCGTCGTCGCGGTAACTCTCGGCCGGCGCGCCATTGGCCAGCAGCACATCATGCGTTTCCAGCTCAACGTGGTAGACCAATACCGCCTGCGCCCGGTCGTCCCACAGAATGGACCGATGATTGACCAGGAATTCGACCGGAATCAGCAGACCATCGACGAAGAACGCGTGCCCCTTGGTCACATGCAGATCGGTGTGCGGCACGTTGGGGGCGAACGCCCCCTTGCGCACGATCACCGGTGTGGCGGCGGAGCGGCGCCCGCGCGTCGCCAGCACACGCCCCTCGCCGATCCAGGTGACCGGGCGATCGGCACCGCTGGCCGTACGCACCCGGTCGCCCACCGCCAGACGCTCCACCGGGCGCTCGCCGGACGGGGTGGTGATCAGCGTGCCGGGCAGGAAGCACAGCGTGTGGGGGATCTGGATGGCCCCGGCATCGAACGCCGCCTGCGCGTTGGCGGCGGTGTCGAACGCGATGGTGCCCAGCGTGGTGCCGTTCTCGATGACCTCGACATCCGCCCCGTTCACGCTGAGCCCCGCATTCGCGTCGGTGTCGACGACGATCGTGTCGCCCACGGTGAAGTTGGCGATCGTGCCATGAAACCCGC
>Ga0302320_10031352_pt1 | contig 10086 bp, 9 predicted proteins | sample Bog_T0_3_FD_202130 | JGI IMG/M metagenome (GOLD analysis project Ga0302320, IMG submission 202130) | Peat permafrost microbial communities from Stordalen Mire near Abisko, Sweden - Bog_T0_3 | ecosystem: Environmental > Terrestrial > Soil > Wetlands > Peat | place: Sweden: Abisko, Stordalen Mire...
TTCGCAATAAGGATGCAGAAGATGGGCACCAGAGCAATCGCGCTACTCGATAATGGGGAATCCGGCTGAAGCTATTTACGTTTCCAATAGGGATTGATCGCTTCTAAAGGGGAAAAAGGCGGAGACCCATCGCTTCTAAATCAAGGAGCGTACAGGTCACGGTTTTGGACGTTCCGGCACCACCGGGAACAGAGAGCTCCCGCTCCACTTCCTCAATGTCCCTCGGCGACAAAAGTTTCTGAGCGCTGAGATAAGAAGAAAGCACGGACCAACGCCGGTGAAAATCCGATTGATATTGGGTCAGTTCCTCTTGCTCAGCATTTGGATCAGGCCGATGCGGCCGCTGTTCGGTCGCGACAACTTTCAACTCTATGTCGCGGTCTACCTCGCCGTATCTCATAAACCAAAAAGAATATGTCTTGCTTTCCATGGTGCAACCAGTCTACAGCGCAGAGCTATACCGCTCAAGTCGTTGGGGCGTGCTCGTTCCCTGCCCTCTGCCGATTGTTCCCTGCTTTAGTTGAACAGGTCCTTCATTTTGTCTAGAAGGCCGGGAGATGTGGGCTTGTTCTCTACTGCTAACGACTCGGCCAGCTTGCTCACCAATTCGCGCTGCGAACGGGAGAGCTTGCGCGGGATCTGCACCAGCACTTTCACAATCAGATCGCCGTGGCCCTTGTCGTTGAGGTGCGGAACGCCGCGCCCGCGGATGCGGATTTCGCGGCCGCTCTGCGTGCCCTCGGGAATCTTGATGTTGATGGGGCCGTCGATGCCGGGGACTTCGAACTCGTCGCCCAATGCGGCCTGCGGAAAGCTGATGGGGATGACGCAGTGGAGGTCGTTACCCTTGCGTTCGAAGAAGTCGTGCGGACGGACAGAGAGCACGACGTAAAGATCGCCCCTGGGGCCAGCGGAACGGCCCGCGTCGCCTTCGCCGGTATAGCGGATGCGGGTTCCCTCTTCAACGCCCGGAGGCACTTTGACGGTGAGCTTGAATTCGTTGCTGACACGCGTTTGTCCCCGGCAAGTCGTGCACGGGTCGCCGATGACCTGCCCCGTGCCGCCGCAGGTTCCGCAAGTGCGGGCTACGGAGAAGAAGCCCTGCTGGTAGCGGAGTTGGCCGCGGCCCTGGCATTGGGTGCATACGCTGGGTCCGCGGCTGGAGGCTGTGCCCTTACCGTTGCAGGTCGCGCAGATCTCGAGACGGCGGATCTTCACTTCCGTCTCTGTGCCGAAGAAGGCGTCTTCGAAATCGATGGTCAGGTCGAAGCGCAGGTCGTCTCCGCGCTGGGTGCGCGTGCCGCGCTGCTGGCTGCCGCCGACGTTGAACATTTCGCCGAACAAATCGCCGAAGATGTCGCCAATGTCTACGCCGCCGGCAAAGGGACCGCCGTTGAAGCCGCCCTGGCCACCGAGGCCGGCATGGCCGTAGCGGTCGTAGGCCGCGCGCTTGTCGGCGTCGCTGAGCACCTGGTAGGCCTCGCTGGCCTGTTTGAACTTCTCTTCCGCGGCGTGGTCTCCGGGATTGCGGTCAGGATGGAACTTGAGCGCCTGCTTGCGATAAGCGCTCTTCAACTCCTGCTCGCTGACATCCCGGGAAACACCGAGGACCTCGTAATAATCTGCTTTGCTCACTTTTGTATTAGAACTCATTCTTGGCTATTAAAACTCGTTTCGTCGGGAATCGGATTCAGTCGGCTTTCTGATTCGGGTTGTGGACAACGCGGACCAACGCGGGACGCAGGAGCCGCTCGCGCAGTTTGTAGCCGCGGCGAATTTCCTCCGCCACGTGCTGGTCGGGCATATCGTCGCGCTCTACGGAGCCCAGCGCTTCATGGACACGGGGATCAAAGGCCTCGCCCACGGTAGGAATGGGATTGACCTGTAACTGGCGCAAGATCTCGTCAAACTGCTTCACAATCAGCTCGACGCCGTGACGCAACTGCTCGGCATTGCCGCCGGACTTGAGCGCGAGCTCGAAGTTGTCGACGACAGGCAAAAACTGCTCGACCACGTTGCCGGTGGCGTAGTCGCGGAATTCAACCCGCTCGCGCTCGGCGCGCTTGCGGGCATTCTCAAACTCGGCCTGCAAACGGGCCAGACGATCGAGCAACTGGTCGCGCTCGCCCTTCAACTGCTCGATTTCAGTACGGCCGGCTTGAAGCTCAGCCTCTGCGGGTGCGACGGATAGTTCAAGAGTAGCGTCTTCGGAAGCCGCGCCTTCCTGGGGGTCTACTACGGTCAAATCTGTTTCGTGTTTTGGCATAACTCTGCGTTTTCTCCCAAAAATCAACTGTGCCTGATTCCATTCTATTTTTATTGGACTCGCGCCGCACGAGGCGGATGCAGGGAAACGCGCGACGGCCACAGGTCTAGTTTACCGCCGGCTCTCCTCTGGGACTATCAACATCTTCAGTGGGTGGCGAGCACCATCGGGTAGACCCTCCGACAAGTGGCAGCTATCGAGGGGGCATTCCCTCAGGGGCTAAAGAGGCTGCGGAAAAACTCAAACTTCAGACCAAAAATGAAGAAAACCATCCCGCAGGGGCTGAAGCCCACGTTGATTCTGTGGCACTTGCGGCACGACTGAAGTCGTGCCCTGACACTTCTTGCCTCTTCCGTTGAGTTTTTCCGCAAGCTGTAAAGCCCAACCGATTTGCTATCGTCATGTACGGGCTGAAGCCCGTACCCTTCAAAACTGCGACTTATGCGGCGATTCCCTACTCCACGGGAACCTCGAAGAGGCGCTCGGAAAGCCGGGCGATGTAACGAACTGCTTGAATCATCTCCTGATATTGGATGCGCGTGGGTGCGATAACGGCGACAGTTCCGAGGCTCTCGCCACCCACACGGGCGGGCGCGCCGATGAGCACCAGGTCCTGCATGGCCGGGGAGGCCTGGTCGAGCCCGACAACGACGCGCACCTCCTGCTGACGGCCGTCGACATAGGCGGTGAGCAGTTCCACGAGCCGCTGCTTGGCTTCAAGCGCCACCAGCATCTGGCGCAGCCGCTAGCGGTCCAGCTCGGCGGTGATCAGGTTGGCCATTCCATCTACGAAGATTGCGGGGGTGGCTTCTGTGCCGGTCAGGGCTCCTTTGCGGCAGAGCTCCTCGACCGAGGCGAGCATCTGGGCGTAGGCTTCGCGCTCTACCTCGACCCGCCGTGCAACCTCAGCCCGAATGCGATCGATGGGCCAGCCACGGAAGTTTTCGTTCAGATAGCGCGCGGCGGTTTCAAGTTCGGTGTGGGTCAGTTCGCGGTCGAGGGTCAGCACTCGATCGAGCACGGCGCCGGCCTGTGTGACCAGCACGGCCAGCACGCGGCCGGTGGAGAGGCGCGAAAAGTGAATGTGTTCAAGCACCTGGCTGGCGCCGGAGCTGGCCAGGGCAACGCCCAGGCCGCTGGAGATAAGCGCCAGCACGTGCGATGTGCGCTCTAAATATTCGTTAGAACTGGTAACGCCGGTGAAACTGTCTTCGATCTGCTCGCGGCGGGCATCGCTGAGCAGAGCGGCGTTGAGCGATGAAGTCCCCTGCCCCGCTGCGCCGGCGGATTGGGCTCCGGCGGCCATGCGACCGGGCTGTGTGATCTGTTCAACGTAATAACGGAAGGCTGCGGCAGTGGGTACGCGGCCGGCGGAGCTGTGCGGCTGCTCCAGCAGGCCCGCTTCGCCGAGGGATGCCATTACATTGCGGATGGTAGCGGAACTGAGGCCTTCGCGGTCGGCAAATGCGAGCGCAACCGCCTGCGAGGCCACGGGCTCGCCGGTGGCGATGTACAACTCGATGATTGCCGTAAGCACCAGCCGCTCTCTCGGGCTGACACGCGGATCCGCCATGCTTGCTCCCGTCGTGGGCTGCAACGCTGACCTTTTTCGGCAATGGCCGAGGCAGTTGGAGCCTGACTAAGCACCCATCTATCTGCAACTTATGCCTGAAAATGGGTGAATTCTTCCTCTTTAATTGTAGGGATTGTGGAATAGTGCTGTCAACTGAACATAACTGGTTGCGACTTGATGGAACTAAGAGGGCACGCGAGGTACCCTGATACACTTCTTGCCTCGACCATTGGTTTTTTCGCAACGTGCCAAGGATGCGCCTACTTCTTCTCGGGTTCAGGAGGGTCGCCTGAAACGATCCGGACATCGCCGCGAAACAAATGATAATCCGCGAAGGACACGTCGTTGAGCCGCGTAACCGGCGGACCAAGCACACTGCCATTCTCAAATATGTCCCGCATAAGGATCGCGGCATGCCCTTGTGAAATTGCGACACTTCTCACCGGACACGTGTAAGTCTTATCGCCGATATCTACCGCGCCATATTCCACCATGATATCGGCGCGCAGCATTACAGAGTCGAGGTCGAGGTCCGCCTGCAAAGCAATGCGAAGAATTGTTCCCGTCACCGGATCAATAGCAATCTCTCCGTGATAGCCGGATGGCTGAAGATCGGGGTTCTGGGATTGGGCTGAGGGGCTGCGGAAGGCCACGGTATAGTGCGACTCTCCCTTGGGAACTACAAAGCCGAACACCGCCTCGGGCCGTTCCGGGCCTTGCTCCCAGTGACTGAATCTCATCTCGCCGTGCGACGCATCCACCATTACAGTAGACAGGATGGGGCCAAAGGTTCCCTTTGTTACCAGGCCCTTCTCCTCTGGATATGCGCCCCTGCGCTTGCCGGGCATCGAACGCAGCGTCTCACTGCCATTGCGATAAAGCACGACTACGCTGGAACTCCCAGCCACATCAAGCGGTTTTCCAGTCAGGATGGAAGACCCGGGCTTTTTCGGGTCGTCGCGTACGTCCTCATAGCGGTTGGTAGTGCGCGTTGCGTAGAAGTTCGGCAACTTCGGTATCGTTTCGGAAAGATAGACCAACGCCTGGGAAATAATGCGCCGCTGCTCGTCATGGTCCGGCGCAGGTTGCGCAGGAATCTCCGCTCCAGGCAAGCTGAGAAACACGGAAGCATCGGCCACTTCCACGAGGGAAGACCTAGCCTTGGCGCCTCGCAAAGCAGCTTTCCACGACGCGAGCTTTGCGCTGCTGAGCCGTTCCGTGAGAGCCAGTTGTGAAATCTCTTTGGATGCCTCTCCATCCGATTTATTTTCGAGACCCTTGAGGGTCTGCTCCAAATCGGCAACGGTTATGGGTTTGCCAACAAATTCTGCGACGCGCTTGACGGGAGTTCTTGGCGGTATAGCCTTGGCCCGCGCTTGTAGCGGCTGCGCCCAATCCGGCTCGTTATAGTAGCCGCTGTTGGTGCGCGCGATAAGACCCGGCTTCTCCATCCCTACCTTCAGATCGTGATATTCACCCCAGTGAACGGAACTCGCAGGATTAAATGCGATTCGGTAGAAAGTGTTCGCTTCGGCGAAGAAGCTGTTGAGTTGGTCAATCACATCGCTATCCTGATTCACAAAGGCGAGACCGCCGCGCCCGCCGTTTTGGAGCGCCAACACACTCAGGGACAGATTACGCGGGTCTTCTTCCGACACAGTTCTCACACCGCTCAAAAATTCCCGCTCAAGGATGGCGGCGTTGGCATAGCCGCCGTAAAGAGCAATCCGCGCCTGTCTCAGCCGAGTTGAAAGCAAAACAACGTAGTCAAAATAATCGCGCCGGTCCCGCTGTTCCTGTGGCGTAATCGCAACCGGATTCAACACCGGAGGCGACCAGCCCGGACCAAGCCAGACAACCAGCTTTCTACCTTGAATCCCCGCCTCGTCCTGGGCAATATGGCTCAGAGCCATGATCGACAAGCGGGTTCGATCAACGTCTTGCGCGCGAAGGCCCGGATTAATTTGTTCAACAACCTCAGCCAGAGCGTTTCCGTCCGATGATGGCCGGGACGGCGTCTGAAGCCCGTCAACGTTGAACACAACGATGGAGACCGGCAGCGCAAGATGACCGCCATTTTGCCGAAGGAACCGTTGCAGCCCATGCAGCACAAGGGCCAATTCAGTAAATTCACAGTTCACTGTATCCACGACGAGAATCGCTTGAGCCGGGGGATCGGGCCTGACCTTCACATCGTCGAATGCCTGGAACGAAACAATCTCTTCCGGCTCTTTGTCAGCAAACAACCTGAAGTCCTGCTGAGTGAGACCTGCAACCGGCTTTCCTGCCGCATCGGTAACCAGCACATCGAGATGCACGCCACCCTCGGGAGCGAGCAGGGTCTCTGGCGTAATTGGCGAGCGATGCATGAGGATGGGATCCTGCGGCTCGGCGCTCTGCTGCGCCCACGCCAGCGCCGGCAAGAGAAACAGGATTGCGCAATATGCATGGATTCGCCTGTTCATGAAATGAATCTCGTCCCGTTACTTCGCTCGTCCTGTTATTTCGAAGGACCGTTGGAAACAATCGGCGCCGACTGGGGCTGATTGTAATAGCCGCTGGTTGTGCGGGCAGTTACGCCCGGCTGGCTGGCTTGAATCTTCAGATCGTGATATTCGTCGGCATGTTCTGCATGCGGTGGATTGAAAGAGATGGAGTAGAAGGCGTTTGCTTCCGCGATGCAGGCGTTGATCTGCTCGGCCAGGTTGTTGTCGGGCCCCAGGATGCGCCCACCGCTATGCTGCACAAGTACCTTCAGCGCTAGGTTGCCGGTATCGGCTTTTCGCGGGGACAGCACGCCCTTGAGAAAGTCCTGGTACAGGAAGCGGCTCTGTCCTTCGCTTTGTACGTTTTCCGGAGCCACGCTATAAACGGCGACGCGCGCCTCGCGCAGCTTGTTGGTAAGCTCGACGATGGTGTCGAAGTATTGGCGCTGATCCTTTTCCGAAAACGAAAAGTTGTTGCCGTTGAGCATGGGCCAGCCGGGACCGACCCAGATGAGCAGCTTTCTGCCCGGTCGCGTAGCCTCATTCTCGGCGATGGTAGCGATTTGCCGCACCGATAACTGAAAGCGCTCCAGATCGCCTTCCGCACCCATGGCACTGTTGATCGAGTGAACGCCGCCTTTGATCTGGTCCAGCACTGTAACAAGTGCATTGCCATCGACGGAAGGGCGCGGTTGGATGCGGAGTCCTGCCTCAGTCAGCAGCATGAGTGAAACGGGCTGGGCGAGGTGACCACTATTCTGGCGAAGGAACCTTGCGATCTCCTGGCGTGTGAATGCAACCTGCTGCAAGGGCAAGTTCACTGTATCGAAAAGGAGAATAACTTCGACCGGGGGATTGGGCTTGACGTTGACTCCATCGAAGGAGCGGAAGGATAGGATTTTGGTGGGCTGGTTATTGTCCAGCAGCGTGAAGTCCTGCGGCCCAAGGCCGGGAAAGGGCTTGCCCGCGGAGTCGCTGACCAGGACGTCGAGATGAACGCGGCCTTCGGGGGTGACAGGACTTATGGGCGCTGGTGGCCGGGGCGGAGGACGGTTGACGAGAACCGGGTCGCTCGGACTTGGCGTTGACTGCGCGGGGGGCGGGGTAACGGGAGAGCTTTGCTGAGCGATGGCCAGCGCGGAACAGAAGAGGAAAAGTGCGAGAGAGACAGGAAGCGACTTGCACATGCTATTCACCACGCGTGAGACTAGCAACGGAATCCCCGCGGAAAGTCTATCTCCGCACCCCGGCCGGGTCATAATAAGTCCAGTGCCGGTAACCAAATGATGAACTTGCCAGCTGAATCCTGCGCATGAGAGCTTGGATGCGACGGATCTTCGCGTGGATAGGCAGCATTTGAAAGGCACTCCGCAGGTTTGACAGCGAATGGGGAGCGCCGGTTAGGGAAAACAGGGATTGCAGGCCAGGAAGAGGAGTTGCGAAGAATGAAACCACGATTGGGGGCAACAAGGAAATCGTTGGGCTGGATCGCGTTGGCGCTGGCGATTTCGCTGGCTGGGGAGAGGCGGCTCAATGCGTTTCAAGCCGCGTCTCAAACCGCACCGCAGCCCGCAGCCCAGGCCACCGTCAGTCCTGCGGAATCGGCGTGGCGGCAGGAGTTGGATAAGTGGCGTGCGCGCCGGACGGATGAGATTGGCGGCCCTGGCGGCTGGCTGACGCTTGCGGGGATGGAGTGGCTCAAGCCGGGAGCCAATTCAGTTGGCACTTCCAAGGATAACCAGGTCCAGATACATGTCCAGGCGCCTGACCACATCTGCCTGATTACGGTGAACGATAAGACTGCGGAGTTGCATGCGACTCTCGACGGGTTTCCGCCCGATTTAACCGTCGACGGCGAACCGGCGAAGGAGGGTACGCTGGACGTGAGCGCAAATCCTACGGTCATCAACTGGCATGGAGTTTCCATGTCGGTGCTGGACCGCGGCGGCCGTTTTGTGCTGCGGGTCAAAGATGCCGACTCGCCCACACGCGCGAACTTTAAAGATCTGAACTGGTACGCTCCCGATCCGCGCCTCAACGTGCAGGCAACGTGGGTTCCCTTCACGACGACCCACACGGAATCCATCCCAACCGGGTCGGGCATCGCGTTGGTCCTTCCCGCGCCGGGGACTGCGGTCTTCACTCTGGGCAAAACGAAGTTGACCCTGGAGCCGGTGCTCGAATATCCGAACGACAATACGCTTCTCTTCGTCGTCAGCGATGACACCAACAAGGATGCTACCTACACCGGAGGCCGATATTTGCACGTCCCGTTTCCCGACCACGGGTTGGATAAACCAGGGAAACTGATGCTGGACTTCAACCGCCTGGAAAACCCGGCTTGCGCCTACACAACATTTGCGTCCTGCCCGGAACCACCCCAGGAGAACCGCCTGACGGTACCGCTTGAAGCGGGCGAGAAGCGCTTCACTCCCTGAGACCTTGCACGGTGAGCGCGTCGACGCTGCAATGGCGCTCCGCCCCTATAAAATTTAATTAGCTCCGGTCGATCTCGTCCATGGACATCGTGTCTGGGCCGTTTCTTGGGCCGGAGTGTAGAACGCCAAGAACCGAGCAAGAAAGCGAGCTATGCTGCCAAAGATTGAAGACCTCCGAATCCAGTGGACAAAAGTCGTCCTTCCCCCTGTCTTTCTTGAAGAAGATCTGCCCATCACTGAAGAATCCACGGCTACGATCTTCAACGCGCGCACGGACATTTCCGCCATACTGAACGGCCGGGATTCGCGACTGCTGGTGCTGGTTGGCCCCTGTTCCATTCACGACACGAAAGCCGCGCGCGAATATGCTGTGCTGCTCAAATCGGCCATCATGGAGTTTCACGCCGACCTGCGCATCGTGATGCGCGTCTACTTCGAGAAGCCGCGCACCACGGTCGGATGGAAGGGCCTGATCAACGATCCGCATTTGGATCAGTCGTTCAAGATCAACGACGGCCTGCGCCTGGCGCGGCACCTGCTGCTCGACCTGGCCGAGATGGGCGTGCCTACAGGCACAGAATTCCTGGACATGATTTCGCCGCAGTACATTGCCGGGCTGGTGAGTTGGGGAGCCATTGGCGCACGCACCACGGAAAGCCAGGTGCATCGCCAACTGGCCTCGGGTGTTTCGTGCCCCGTGGGCTTCAAGAACGGCACATCGGGAGACGTGCAGGTGGCGATCGACGCCATTCAGTCCGCCGCCGAATCGCATACTTTTCTCGGCCACAGCAAGTTTGGGCAGTCGGCTATTTTTGTGACGACGGGCAATCCGGAATGCCACATCATCCTGCGCGGCGGGCGCAAGACCGTGAACTACACCGCCGAAAGCGTAGCCGACACAGCGGCCAAGATGGAGAAGGCCGGCGTTCCGCCCCGCATCATGATCGACTGCAGCCACGCCAACAGCAACAAGGACTACCGGCGGCAGGCGATCGTTTGCCACGATGTGGCGGGTCAGATTGCGGGCGGCGATCGGCGGATTATGGGCGTGATGATTGAGAGCAACCTGGTGGCCGGTGCGCAGAAACTCGCCCCTGGCAAGCCGCTCTTGTATGGGCAGAGCATTACCGATGGATGCATTGACTGGCCTGAGACGCACAAGCTGCTGGCGGAGTTGGCGGGGGCGGTGCGCGCGCGGAGAAACGGCTAGCTCATCCAACGATCCGCCTTGACACATTAGAATCGCCGGGAGGTTTTTCCGTGAACAAGACCGTCGCAAGTGTGAACCAGCAGCGCAACGTTGCCGTAGATGCGTACCGCGGC
>Ga0302320_10031353_pt1 | contig 10086 bp, 8 predicted proteins | sample Bog_T0_3_FD_202130 | JGI IMG/M metagenome (GOLD analysis project Ga0302320, IMG submission 202130) | Peat permafrost microbial communities from Stordalen Mire near Abisko, Sweden - Bog_T0_3 | ecosystem: Environmental > Terrestrial > Soil > Wetlands > Peat | place: Sweden: Abisko, Stordalen Mire...
GCTGCCTGCTCGTCCCAGTAAAAGGCGTTGGTTGAGTTAAAGGTGTGGTGATTCAGAATATAATTCACCATCAGCCAATTCTCCGGAGAGACCAAGGTATTCGGATGACCGGGAGGCAATTCCGAGTTCAGATTCGGGTCGCAAGTTGAATAGACGGCACCGGTATAGAGGCTCCCGGGAATGGTCATTTGCGTTGGATTGATAATGTCCCATTGGTCCACGCACCATGCCTGGTATATTCCATCCTGCAGAGGGGGATTGGAATAATTCGTGTGGTTTACAATATTAGTGATATCAACGGCCAAATAGCTGGTAATTTGCTGCTGAAGCCCGCCACGAGCGCTGGGATTATATCCAGGGAAGGCCGTGACGTAGGAATTCAGCACGTTCCCCGGGCTGGCGGGCAAGGTGATTGGGCAGCCTTGGCCGCGAGCCACGTGCTGCAAAACTCCAGAGAAAAGCAAACAGACTGCCATCCATGCCGAAAAGCCGGCGCGGCCGATATTAGAGGATCTCATTGTTTCAACTTGAAAAAGGCGCGCGCCATAATGACGCGCGCCGGATTAAATACCGAAAAAAATTGCCCCGACGGATTAAGAAACAGTGCTCATGCTGTTGCTTCAACTGCGCTTTATCCCGCGTGAACCAGATCGAATAACCTTACTTGCGGAAGAATCTCTTTGCCCAGACAAGGGCGCCTGCGCTTAATGACAAGATCGCCGCGGTCGTTCCGGAATCGGGAACGGGAGTGGTTGGCGGTCCGGTCCGAGCCATTAGACTTTGGGCAGTGGTACCCAACGCGATCAAAATAAGGAACAATACTGATTTCTTCATACTAATTTTTGGTTTTTGAGTTGATTTAGGATTGGGCCGGAACAACGGGCACTGAATTGGTGGACGGGTCAGGAGTCGGGGCAGGTGGAGGCGGCGTCCCGGCGAGCATTCTTAATGCACAAAGACCGATGACGCCTAAAAGCACACTTAAACAGACTTTTTTCATAAGTATCTACTGCTGCCTTCGACTTCTTTTTCTGCTCCCACCACGTGTCTCAAAACTAGCAACGACAGGCCTAAAGCTAGACACATGCCATTAACACTCCCGAGACTGACTTTTTGCGAATACATTTTAACATATTCATCCGCAACATGTTGCACTAGTCAAAAAAATCAGACTCAACCGCATCCATTTCCACGAAACTCCCTACAAACTGTATTGAATCCCGACATGAAAATTCTCGCCACAGAGGACCTTCTGACGCAACTCATTAAAAATCAGCGACAACGGTATCAAATTTTCCACACGCCAGCATTTGTCGGGTTTCTTAACAGATTTCCTTCTTGGGTGGTGGTGTCCCGGATTGTTGCTTTGAAGTTGACCGCGTAGTCCACCGTGAACTTTTCGGATTGCGGAAGGGAAGCGGAAAGTGGAGAATCCCCAAGTCTTCAAACCCTTAACAGGAAAGGAAAATTATGATCGAAGTCAGAATTCGACCGGCGATTGATTCAAGTGTTGCGTGGAGAATAATCAATTTCCCTTCCCTCCCCCAAAGCGGGAGTTTAATCCAAGCCGACGACAAATTCTATATTGTCGAAAGTGTATGGTTTAGCCTTGACGGCCAACGCGACGATGCGCACGCCCACGCTTTGCTTGGGGAAGCTCCCCGTTCTTCTTGGCCGATTCAACCCTCTTCTTAACAGAATCATACCATTCGTTAAATCGCTGTGCGGCAGATTTTGATTTCATAAGGATTTAATCAATTGACACTGGCCGCCCACCATCCGAGCGGAAACCCGACTATGAACCCAGATGAAAGCGGAAATCGAATTGAAACGGACAACCAGACATATATAAGGCTGTTGACCGCTTTGGCACAAGCAACGGCACCAATTACGACAGACGAACGGGACACGCTCTCTGATATTGTCCGATTGTCAGAACTTGAGATGGGAGGATACATCAATGGCGAGGTGGTGCGAGATGAGGTGGGTGGGGCTGTTTGCATCGGGACAATGACAATTACGGTTCAAGGCAGACGCTTTCTTGATGAATTAAAAAAAGCGTAGGAACTGAAAACATCTGCCGGATTGATCAAGCATAATCGGTTCAAAATTTACGTCTATTTTTTAGGAATTATTGCCGCATTTATTGCTGGATATTTGTTGCAAAAATGGACTGGCAAATGAATGGTTTTTTATCAATTGTCACGAGTCAACTTGCCGCAAGCAATTCCGCCACGCTCCAAACGTGATCGGTCAACCCTGCCGCCATCGCTGGCGTGACTTGGCGGGCGGAAAAGTAGGGGCTGGCCTTGTGGTAAAGGCTCTTGTGCGGACGGCAGAAGTTGTGAAACGCCACCATCAACGCGGTGGAGTATTCCAGATTGACGAGCTTTTTTGAGAAACCGAGCGTCAACCGGGTGAACCGGCGATTGAACAGGCGGACGTTCAAGTTCTGCCGTTCCGCGTGGTTCACGGTCACTTGCCGCATGTCCCTTGCGCCAGTTTCCAGCCAACGACGGCAACCGATGCAGACGGGCGGAGAATACCGGCGGGCGTCTTTAAGCTCAATCGGCGTCCCGTATTGCTTGATCTCGGTGGCGTAATTGACGTTGTGGCCGAAATGCTGGAAAACCGCGCCGTCACGGTCACGGTATGGCCGGAAACCGTCCGTTGTCATGTCGAACACGTCATTCGTCACCCGTGACCGCAAATCGCCTATAAACCGGTTTGCCGCCTCGCCAGTCCGCTTTGAAACCTGCCATGTGATAATCAGCTTTGTCGGCTCATCCAAGGCCAGCCAAACGTATTGATCTCCAAAAACAGGGTGATCTTTGGCCAGCCGTTGCTTCCGTTTTACGAACGTCCAGACCTCATCAATTTCAACGTGCGTCGGCTTCAAATCCCGCAGTTTGGAGCCAAGAAAATCAACGCAATGCTGGCCCGCAGACCGCAGGACGTTTAACACCGTCCGCTTTTCGACTTGCGCGAACCTGGCCACCGCGTTAATGCCCATTCCCTCGCAGAGCAAATGGACGATTTGCTCCCCCTTGTCCGCGTCAATCCGCGTCTCTGCCAAGGGTTGATCTTCCGAATACGTCCCGCCGCAACGCAAGCACAAGAAGCGTTGGACGCGCCGGTTTTTGTTCTGGAAACTTCCGTTTCGTTTGAATTCCTCTCCACCGCAGCAATGACACTTCAATTTGACCTTTTCCGGCCTTTGCTTTAAGGTGACAGTGAATCTGCTAGATTCTGTCCTTTAGGCGCAAGCCTTTGGGATATTGCCCGGATGGTGTTATCAGCACTGTCCGGGCTTTTGTTTTAGGGTTTACGTTTTCTCTTTTTGCTCTGACTTCGCCTTATTCCATCTCGCCATGACGTTTGCGCGGGCTTGCTCACTCGAAAGCGATTTGCCCGGACTTTTTGCCTTGCCGCCGATGCGTCCAAGGCTCGCCATGTATTCCCTTACCGCAGATGGAATCTTTCTTTTCATGCTGCGAATATACACTAACCGTTTCTGTATTGTCAACGGGTATTTTTAAATTATTTTATCTCACGTCTTGACGGACGGTTGCTTTGCAATGTAAAGAACTTTGTCATGCAAACAATTTGCCTAACGAAACTTTTTGAGAACAGGCTTGAAAAAAGGCCGGATTGGTGTCACAAACCAAGATGGCCAAAGCCCAATCAACGAAACGAACCTACGCTTCAAAGGCCGTCTAATCCCATGACTCAAATCGTCGGAATTGTCTGCAAAGAATCAGTCATCGTCGCAAGCGAAAGCCAATATACCATGGGCGGGTGGAAACATTTCGACGGGAAGAAAATGCAAGTCGTCACATTCCGGGACAATCAACGGGCTATTGTGGCTGTGGCAGGAGCAATAAGCCCAGCATTGCGGACAATTGAATTGATGCAGGAATTGGCTTCAAAAACAGCACTTAAAAACGAAGAAATAGGGGGACTACTGGCAAAACAAGCGATAATAAAATACAGGTCCGAAACGAGGCGACTTTTTGACGACAATTCCCAAGTCATGGCGACAGATCAAGATGATTTGTTTAGCCGGGACAATTGGTGCTTTGAATTGGTAATGGGCTATGTTTTCAGGGTAAAGGGGAAGCCCGCAGTTCCATGTTTGTATCGCATTTGTGTGGCCGATGGGAATTTAGAGAGGGTTCATCAATTCGCAGTTGTTGGGTCTAGCTCTCAGTTGGCAACGCTTATCCTAAAACCAATCGCTTTTTCAGGATTTGATTTTACTGAAATAATTCCGCTAGCGATTGATGTTTTGGAGAAAACAAAGAAAACTGATTTGTATTGCGGCGGAGAAGTTCAACTCGCGGTCGTCTCGCCGTCGTTCCATGTATCAGCATCGCATGTGATTTTGATGGGGAACGATCAAATAAAGAGAATCACCGCAAAACTCTTGGAATATCAGGATTCCAGCACCTTGCGGCAAATAGGGGAATTTTCTGATTTGATGAAACAAGTCCACAAGGAATGGGTTGACGAATGGACAGCCCTCCAAAAGGATGAAAACCAAGGCAATCGAAATTAATTCTGCCTTGGCACGGTGCTTTTCTTGACGGCGAGCCTTTCCACGACGCACAGCAACAATCCGTGACACCACTACCCCTTCTTGAATCAAAACTCTGAAGGCCGTGCCGACACCATCGGGCGCATGGACGAACCGGCTGTCGGCGTTCCGATCCTTTGAGGCCAAAAAAAAGGCGCTCATACTTTGGTATGAACGCCTAAATTACCCGAACTTCCCCTTCCCCTCTCTGATGTCCTCGTAACCCTGTTAACGCAAGTAACGCTTAACCGCAGCCAGCGCCCCCAATCCGATCCCGGCCACCATGCAGGCGGAGCCGGCATCTGGAGTTTGAACAGGGACGGCGGACGCACTTTGCGCAAGCAACACCACTAATCCTAAAGCAACTATAACGTTTGCTAGTCTCTTTTTCATAGTAATTGGTCTTTCTTGGTTATTGAAAAACGACGGCGTCGAATTCAGCGACGCCTTGCCGAAGCTAGACACATGCCATTGGCGTTCCAAGCATTAACATTTAACCACCTCCCCAGGTGGCAAGTTTCTTAGAGTCGTTCGTGCGGCTGTGCAAAAACATCCTCCCTGGCTGAATTTCGCCAGACTGGGCATCTTACACAGGCAAAAGAAAGTCCCGGCAACCGTAGGCTGCCGGGAACTGTCGCTCAAATAGAATTTATATTGCTGGTTCAGCCCGCGTGTTGACGGCGGCGATAGCTGGCAACAGCGCAGAGGCCAAACAGGGTGGCCGCCGCCGTCCAAGAACCGCCTTGGTCGGGAGCTTTCAGGGGGCCGCCGGGGCTCGGGCCGGGATCGGTGTTCTGGATGTCGTCCGGAGTGATGTCAGGATTGTGATGGGTCAGATCCACCACGCTGGTATCGTCCAGGTTGAAATAGCTGGGAACTTGCTCGAATCCAAAAGATATCGTGGTGCTGGCGCTCGTTGCCGGTTGGTTCCAACCGAGCACCGTCCAACCAAAACTGCCGGTTGGCTGGATGTCGAAGACTTGGCTGCTGCCCCAGTCCACGAACATTTCCGAATAAGGCCCGCCGCTGTTGTCCAAGGCAAAGCTGATGTCGTAAACATCACCGGGCGTCGTGGTGATCGTCTGGGAGATAATGTTGTAGGCGCCGACCGCGCCGAAGAACGCAGAGTAACGTCCGTCCGCCGGGGTGGAAGCGAAACTGGTGGAGACGCCTTCGAATGCCGTGCTGCCGGAAAGTGTCCAACCGGCGAAGGTACCCGTTTCGAAGCCCGGATTCACCAGCAGATTCTGTCCCTGAGCAGAATAACTAGCAACCGAACTGAGCATTCCGACACAGACCATCCCGAAAATACGGTCTAATTTCATTATAACCTCTGATCTTCATGCTCAAAGAACCAAACTCACGCGTCTGCCCTCATTAAGCAGGGTATGTACCATATAATGACACTCGTCGGGTGGGGGGATAGTCTGTCTTGTAATGATCTGTAAATCAATCAGTTGCATCAGACCAGCTTCGTCTGTAGTGTTTTCCCGCAAGGCTCGATTACTTCACCAAAGTGTAACCATTTCCGACGTAAACTGGATGTTCGTGATTACAACATGTTAATCACAAGACAGTTATGTCAATATCCAGAAACTGTCGGCACTCTTTACGGAAAAAGAGGGATATTCCCGAGTTTAGTGTGATTTGGTGGGTTCTGCCGCCGTTTTCATCGTTCCTGCCCTCGGTCTGGTAAAAGTGGTCACCCATTAGGGCGGTTGTCAACAGGCAAAACGCTTTTGTCCCCAATTTTTAAATCGGGTTTTTTCCGGGCTACAAATCTCTTCTTTACAGGCTTCATTCGATCCCTTCATTTCGTTCGTGTGATTCCAGACCGTCTCCGCCTTGCGAAGCGATCCGTTCAGTCACCCATCAGGTTCTAGCGCGTTGTTGACAGCTCGCCTTTTTCTTTTCCTCAATGCTGTCTTTGTCTTTTTCCCTCTTTGCCCGCGCGCCCAACTCGGTCGCCCGAGTCCAGAAAACGTTCAGTGCCGAGCCGCGTTCATTCAGTTTACAAGATCATTGGTTCCTGGGCCGACGGACCGGACCAGTCCAACCTCTTCTTGACTCACGGCGCGGTCGAATCGCCTCTAAAGTCTTCTTTACAGCCTTTTTTCATGCGGCAGCGGGAGAGCGGACGCATCCAATCAGAGATCGTGGTTGTACGCCAACCCCTTTCACTGGCTTGCGGCCGCTCTCCCTAAATTCCTTCAACCGCTCCGGGCCGCGCTCCGGGTCGGGCCGGGCGAGCGGCGGCGACGGCCTGGCGAACCTTCCTTCGCGTCGCCGCCGGTCGCCACGCGTAACGGACTCGCCCGGCCCGGCCCGGAGCGCGGCCCGCCCACCGCCCCCGATCCGCCGCCTTTCCCAGCCTCCGCCATCTTCCCGCCGGCCGGGCCCGGAAACATCCTCCCGCCATCATAAGCCGTGTTCCGGCTCATCATATGCCAGGCCGCCTTGGCCAGCTTGCACGCCAGCGCCTTGGTCGCGACAATACTATTGACTTGCGCCTTCTTGCGATCGTAGAACCGGCGGCAGTCCGCGTCGTGGCGTTGGGCAAAATTGGCCGCCTCCACAAACGCCCAGGCCAGGTATGGGTTGCCGCACTTGCTGTTGTTTTCGCCCTTCTTTTTGCCGTTGGACAGCCGCCGGCTGTCCACGCACCGGCAGTAACTGGCGTAGTCCCCAGGACTGGCGAAACGCCCGGGATCGACCGTCTCCAGCGCAATCGTCAATCCTAAAATCCGCCCCACCCCCGGCAGCGTTTGCAACACCCGATACTCCGGCAGCCGCTTTACCTCCGCCAGAATCGTCGTCTCGATCTCCTCGATGCTCCGGTCCAGTTCCTCCCGCAGTTGCAAATCCAGCCGCGTGATCAATCGGTCGGCCGGATGCCGAAACAATTTCTCCCCCTCCGGCGGGGTCAACTGCTTGATCCGTCCCGTGCCCAAATCCCGGCCCGTCGTCCGCGTATGCAGGCTCTTCAGGCTCAGGATCACACTGGTGCGCTTCTGCACCAATCCCATCCGCCGCCGCAACAAGTCCCGCACCGACCGCCACTGCCGCTCGCAAATGTAGCCCGTTGGCAGAATGTTCAGCCGCATCATCTCCGCCAGGAAAAAGGCATCCGATTTGTCGTCCGCCTGCTTCAATCCGTCGTACTGCTGCATGGCCGCCGGATTGGCCAGGACGACGGCAAAACCGTGGTCCTGCAATCCGTCCACCAGCCAATACCAGTTGTAAGTGGATTCCACCGCAATCTTCTCCAATCGCTTCTGAAACGGTTTCAAGGCTTGCACCACCTTGTCCAGCTCGCACGGCAGCTTCTTCTCAAAGACGCGCTGGCCGTCCTGATCCACGATCGCGCAAAACAAATTGTTGCTATGCAGATCAATTCCAGCCATTAACTTTGTCGTCATACGGTTTCCTTTCGGTTCGTTGTTTTTGTTTACTCCGACTACAACGTTCTACCGGAAGGAAACCTTCCTTCGCCACTTCGCCCTTAATGTTTATCAGAGATGATTAATGGTATATTACGGTCATCGGGCGGTACGTTTCGGAAGCGCGCGGACGGAGTTGGCCGCGGGGCGCCAGTGGCCCAAGAGCTTCAGCCGGCCCTGCGGGACACGGGGACAGAGCCGGGACGGCTCTGCCACTTTTTCAGCCGTCCCGGCGGGACGACGATCCTGGCCTCGGCGGACTGAAGTTCCTAACGGTGCAGTCCTACGCCGCCAGTGCCGCGTTGATGCGCGTGATGGCTTCATCCACCTTCGAAAAGTGTAAGCAAACCCGACAGGAGTGACCGCTATTTCACTTTGGATTGATCATCAAGCACTTGCAACTGCGAATGAGGCTGCGCCAATGCGGCATCCGTCGGGAAGTCTTACAGGCGCCCCAATAAAAGCCGGCCCGACAACCACATCATAAATTATTCAAGTATCTAAAGTTCAATAACTTATGAAAACGCATTCGCCTTCGCTGTATTTTGGCGCAGTTTTTGCTTGAGTTAGCCAATGAATTCTATTTTCCAAAAATGTCTCGGCGGATGGATCTTGGTTTCTTCATGGTGTTTAGCTTTTGATTCACAAGCCCAAGTCACTATTGACTACAGCGTGGCCGGAATCAGTCAGTTCACACTTCTGCCTGGGACGGGAACCTACCCGGCGCCCGACACTCTGACAGTGAGTTCGTACTCATCTGGCCCGGTCGTCCTCGACTATGGGGTGCCTCAAACACTCGAGCTCAACGCGATTGACTTTTTCACCGCTTATGGTGATGGTGACAGGGAGGGAATCCTGTTCTCTTTGGCGCGCGACTTGTCCGTCGATGGTGGAGCGCCCCAGTCAATCATCCAGAACGGGCTGGACGACTACGAAGGCCCCTACGACACCCTAAATGTTTATGCTGGAAGCCTGTTGGCTTTTACTCTCCCGGCCGGCGCTGGAACTTTATATGTGTCACCACTTGAAGCCACGGCTGGCGGTCCCGCGCCCGCTCCGGTATTCGGAGACCATCTGGGCGACATCGACGCCACTTTCGAGGTTCTTCCTGAGCGCAGCGTTCCAGATCAAGGAGCTACCGGTCTTCTGCTTGGGATTGGTCTTGGAGGCCTGGGAATTCTTCGTAGAAGGGTCGCATAGGCAGGTCCGCACTGGTGCGCGTCGGTCAATTCCCGCAAAACTGAAACGCCCGCAGCACGGGCCTTCGGTTGGCATTGGCCAAGGTTGCCAAAAACTGGGAGGCACTGCCGAGGAATTGTTTGACTACACACTGGAATCAGTAGTATAGTCAGAACGGTTACACGATCCGGTCGTGAAAATAGCAGGGGTCACCCATAGCACCGTGCGTTTTTTTGTAGGTATTTTTCGCCACAGGGAATCGTTTTGCGGGCCTTCCCCGCAGGCTTTCCGCACATTTCACTTTCGTCTGGCACGGCATCCCCCACAGCGCTTTCGGTTGCCTTTGCGAAGGTCAAGGAAGATGCACGATACTATGGTTTGACCCCTTTTCCGGGAAAAATAATTGTCATTCTACACTGATCGCTAATCTCAACTAGTTATAGCTGATCTCGGTGCGGCAGGTGATCGCGATTCCAGCGGACCAATGCCGCATCGCTCGTATTTGTGTAAAGAAACCCCATTGTTGGTGATTCGACATGACCGTCGCAAAACATCACGTCGAGTCTGCCTTGGTGCCGATCGAGCAGGAAGCGGATTGGCCAATTCCAAATCGCATAGTCACCTCCTTTGGAAGGAACTCGGGGCTCGAAAAACCACGCTCCGTCACGACTGTCACCAATGGCCATCATATCGCTGGGGCTAACCACTTCCGATTCGCGTAAAGGCGAATAATTCCAGAAAGTATTGGATCCGGAATTAAAGCGGCCCATAAGGCCGAGCGGATTGCCGCCCAGGCTGCCGACGCCATAAGCGTTGTAACCAAAAGAAGTCCAACTGTTGGAGCGGTCTGACGGGCAGCGGAACACATCCATCGAAAAGGAATTTGTGAGG
>Ga0302320_10031354_pt1 | contig 10086 bp, 9 predicted proteins | sample Bog_T0_3_FD_202130 | JGI IMG/M metagenome (GOLD analysis project Ga0302320, IMG submission 202130) | Peat permafrost microbial communities from Stordalen Mire near Abisko, Sweden - Bog_T0_3 | ecosystem: Environmental > Terrestrial > Soil > Wetlands > Peat | place: Sweden: Abisko, Stordalen Mire...
ACCCACGACATCCTGAGCCACAGTCAGGCGTTCTGCCGCTGAACTATAGCCGCCATGTACCCTATCGATTGTAGCATCGAATCAGCTCGCGGGCAGCGTCGCCGCCGAAGGGAACGCCCCCGATTTCTCGACCGAACCCCATCCCGCAGGGCCTGCAACAAACTGCTCCTCCGGTTGCAACTCCGGACCGCTGGGATCGCGGCGCGTGGCTGTTCCGCTCCAGCACCTTGCACGCTCTCGAGATTCTGCTCGACGAAGCCTTCCGCATCCCCGGCACACCCATCCGCTTCGGCCTTGATGGCGTCATCGGCCTGGTTCCCGGCGTAGGCGACGTCCTGGCCGGCCTGCTTTCGCTCGTCATTCCGCTGGCTGCGTGGATTCGCGGCATGCCTTACGTCACCCTGGTGCGAATGGCCGTCAATCTCGGCATCGGCGTGCTGGTAGGCTCAGTGCCGGTGCTTGGCGACATCTTCGACATCGCCTGGAAGGCCAACCGCCGCAACTACCTGCTGCTCACCCGCCATCTCGACGCGCCGCACCGCCACACCGCCCGCGACTGGGCGTTTCTACTGATTCTGGCCGCCGCACTGGCATTCATCTTCGCCATTCCGGTGGTCCTGGCGGTGTGGCTGATCGCGTGGCTGATCGGCCGCTTATAAACCTTCAGCGCGCGGCCCCAATCGGATTCGCGTTACAATCGAGCCAGTACGTCGGGGCGTAGCGCAGCCTGGTAGCGCATCTGCTTTGGGAGCAGAGGGCCGGGGGTTCGAATCCCTCCGCCCCGACCATTAAAATCAATAGCTTACATAATGCATACTAGACCACAAACATCGCTACACCCGCGACAAACATGGCGATGGTGGTGATTGCGACGGCAATCCATCCCAGCCGGGAGCTAGGCTGGCCCTGCATCAGCTTTTTGTCGGCGGCAACAATCAAAATTGCGACCAGAAGAAAGGGAGCCAGCAGTCCGTTGATCACCGCGGTCAAGTAAAGCGCCTTCACCGGGTTGATGCCAATAAAATCCAGAGCGACACCAATTCCGGTTGATACCAGAATCAGCGCATAGAACCAGCGCGCCTGCCCCAGTTTCTTGTTCAGCCCTTGGCGCCAGCCCAGGGTTTCAGCAAATGCGTATGCCGTCGATCCGGCCAACGTCGGGATGGCAAGAAACCCCACGCCCACGATCCCCACGGTGAACAGGGTGGCAGCCAGGTTGCCGGCAAACGGACGCAGTGCTTCCGCGGCCTGGCGTGAGGTTTCAATGTTCACAATGCCGTGCCGGTTAAGCGTGATGGCGGTAGTGAGAATGATGAAGAACATGACCATGTTGGAGAAAAATGCGCCAATGCCGACATCAATATTTCTCAAACCAAGCTCTTCTTCCGTGGCTCCCCGGCGCTGCGCAAGCGAGCTCTGCCCCGCCGACTTCTCTTCTTCAACCTCTTCGCTTGTCTGCCAGAAGAACAAATAGGGGCTGATGGTTGTACCAAGAATTGCCACCAGCGTTTCCCACCCCTCCCTGCTGTGCGGCATCGACGGCAAAAGCGTATCGCGCAGGACCTGGCCCCAGTTGGCGCCCACCACAAACGCTGTGATCGGGTACGCGAGAAGCACCAGGACCAGCCACTTGAGGACGTTTGCAATCTGCTTATATTGCAGGTGAACGGTTGCCCATGAGATGAGGATTGCGAACGCGACCACAAACCAGCGGGAGTTGATGCCCGAGAGCATTTGGGCTGCATCCGCCATGCCGGCCAGGTCCGCTGCGATGTTGATTGTGTTGGCGGCCAGCAGCGCAACCACGACGGTGAACAAGAGCCACTTTGGAAATCGCTGCTTGAGGTTCGCGGCGAGACCCTGCCCCGTTACCTTGCCGATGCGGGCGCACATCATCTGGACTGCGGCCATCAGTGGCCATGTCAGCAGTGCAGTCCAGAGAAGCGTTGTTCCAAGCTGTGCCCCTGCGACCGAATAGGTGGCAATACCCGAGGGATCGTCATCTGCCGCGCCGGTGATGATGCCGGGGCCGATGGCCTTGGCAAGCAATCGAATCCATCGGGATGGCGAAGATGTTGGCACGTGTGGGGTGGGCATCCGCTCTCTATGGATCAACGCGCAAAACTAAAGACCAAGGGCGCCTGCGCCAGCAAATCATACCAAATCACACTCTGCCGCGCAGAGAGGCTTGGAATTCGTTCGATCCTGCCCCCGGTTTGCGCTCGATCCTCATTCCTCAGGACATCTCTGCGGATGCGACATGTTCTGACACCATTTTCAGCCTCGCGCCAGCCCGCAGCAGGGTCTGGGCAGTTCGAACCACTCTGGGATGGACCATGCACCCGTTCGCTCCATTCTGCACTGAGCTTTACGGCTCAGACGGCGCCCTTCGGCGTGCCTACAGTCAGAGGTACCTTGTGCGCCTCAGTCCGCGGAAGCAAAGTGAAGCTGCGCATGGGTAGAAAAAGGGGAAACCGATGAAAAAGATGATTACGCTGGTTGCAATTCTCAGTATGACAAGCATTGCCTGGGCCGGATCCAATCGTGAAGCAACGAATGACCGCCTGGAGCATGCCGGCCGCGTTCTGCATGAAGTCATGGCCGCGCCCGACAGGGGCATTCCGGAAGAGGTCCTGGAACACGCCAAGTGCATCGCCGTCGTGCCCCACATGCTCAAGGGAGGGTTTGTCTTCGGCGCCGAGAACGGCCGCGGCGTTGCCACCTGCCGCACTGCAGATGGCTGGAGCGCTCCAGCGTTCTTTACCATCACCGGCGGCAGCTGGGGATTGCAGATTGGCGTCGAAGGCGTCGACCTGGTCATGGTCATCCAGAACGAAGATGGGATGAGGCATTTGATCAACAGCAACTTTGAGCTGGGCGGCGACGCCTCTGCCGCGGCCGGTCCGGTTGGGCGTCATGCCTCTGCCGATACCGACTGGAAGCTCAATACCGAGGTCCTCACTTACTCGCGCGCCAAGGGCTTGTTTGCTGGACTCACACTGACCGGCGCCGCCATCCGCCGAGACGACGACTCGACTGAAGCCACCTACGGCCGCGACGTCTCCACCCGTCACATCCTGGACGGCGGTCAAGCCGTTCCCGCCTCATCCCGCTCGTTCCTCGACGCAGTGATGAACGCAAAGGCCCAGGCAATCGCCTCGAACTAGCAGTTGGTTATCGCATCGCGGGCGCCAGCAGCTTTGCTCAACTCCCCGGCGCCCGCAACCCGGAAAGAAGGGGCATATGCTCTGGACAATCTTCGTAATCCTCTTGGTGTTGTGGCTCTTGGGCTTCACACTCCACATAGGCGGCGGACTGATCCACCTCGTTCTCGTAATCGCCGTGATCGTGTTGATCTTCAACCTCATTACGGGACGCCGGAGAGGCTGATGTTCGCAGAACGATCCTCGGACTGAGGCGATCTTCCCAGGCAACTGAATGCACAAGGCCGAATGCCCGCTCTTTCCGTGAAGAAGGACGATTGCAATTCAGGATGGGGGACATGTTTGGAGAACTGGGCCGCGGGCGATTCGGTATCGCTCGGTGTTGCCTAAAGTTTTATATCGTGTAACGATATAAATATGAGAAGAGCAGATTCCGCTGATGCGCCGGACACGCTGCTTCAAACCTTGGCTGCGTTCCGCTTCGAAATGAGGCGATTCCTCCACTTCAGCGAGTCCGCCGCACTGGAAGCCGGATTGCAGCCGCAGCAGCATCAGCTTCTTTTGCAGGTGGCCGGAGCACCGGCGGCGACGGCGGTAACCATTGCTTTTGCCGCTGAGCGGCTGGGATTGAAACACAACAGCACGGTTGAACTCGTCGACCGGTCGGTGCGGGAGGGCTTGCTTACCCGCACCGTGGATCCGAGTGACAAGCGGCGGGCAATTCTAAAAGTGACGCGTCAGGGGTACCGGATACTGGCCCGCCTGTCGGCAGGCCATGCTCGGGAGCTGAATGTCTTGGCTCCGCGTCTGATCCACGCGCTTCAGAACATCCGCCTCCATCACCGCGCCGCGGAGATCCAATGAAATCGCGACCTTCGGCACTTCGCGACTTTACGGTGGATCGGCGGGTTTGGTCGTTGTCCGCAGTAGCGCTCATCATTGGCGCGGGCGCGGCGGCACTTGCAGTCCTTTTGTTGCGCGCCATTGCGCTGGCAACCAACGCCTTCTACTACCATCGGCTGAGCATTGCGCCGGTCGCACCGGCGGGGTCCCCTCTGTCGCCGTGGACCATGCTGGCAATCCCTGTCCTTGGCGGTTTGCTGGTTGGCCTGATGGCGCACTACGGATCGGACAAGATTCGCGGCCACGGAATTCCAGAAGCGATTGAAGCGATCCTCCTGCGCGGAGCGCGCGTAGACCCGAAAGTTGCGCTGCTCAAGCCCATCTCCGCCGCAATTGCCATCGGATCAGGCGGCCCATTTGGCGCGGAGGGACCGATCATCATGACCGGGGGCGCCTTCGGCTCGCTCGTAGCCCAGTGGCTCAATCTAACAGACGCAGAGCGGACCACGCTGCTGGTCGCGGGAGCGGCAGCCGGCATGTCTGCCACCTTCGCTGCGCCAATCGCGGCCATCCTGCTCGCTGTCGAGTTGCTGCTGTTCGAGTGGCGCCCGCGCTCCCTGGTCCCTGTGGCCGTGGCCAGCATCATTGCCGGGGCGCTGCGGATGGTGTGGCTTGGCACCGGCCCAATCTTTCCGGTCGAGTTACACACGGCTGTGCCGATGGCGCAGACACTGGCCGTTGCCGCACCACTGGGGATTCTGGTTGGCTTGGCGTCAGCAGGGCTCAGCCGGCTCATGTATGGGTTTGAAGACGCGTTTGAGCACATCTGCGGCCGCCTGCACGTGCACTGGATGTGGTGGCCCGCAATCGGGGGCGTCGGCATTGGCTTGGGTGGGTTCTTCTTCCCGCGCGGCCTCGGCGTGGGTTACGACAACATTGCAGAACTGCTCCGCGGCAACGCCCCAATCGCACTGCTCATCGGCGTGTTGCTGGCCAAGTCGCTGATGTGGGCCTTCTCTCTCAGCTCGGGAACTTCCGGCGGCGTCCTGGCTCCGCTCTTGATGATCGGCGCCGCTCTCGGCGAATCAGTTGCGCGGCTGGCGCATCTGCCCGGAGAAACCCAGGCATTGTGGGCGGTGATGGGCATGGGCGCAATGCTGTCGGGCGCGCTTGGCGTGCCCCTTACGGCAATCCTGTTCTCAATCGAATTGACCCACGCGCTACCGGCGGTGCTGCCGCTAGCACTGGCTTGCATCGCTTCGTACCTGGTGACCTCGCTGGTCATGCCGCGATCGATTCTGACTGAAAAACTGAGCCGCCGCGGATACCATCTGTCGCGCGAGTACGGCGTCGATCCGCTGGAGACGGTCATTGTGACAGACGTCATGACGAATTCTGCTGCAGATGAGTTGCTCGAAGAAGGCAAGCTGCAAGCCTTGCCTGAGGTCTTCGCCTACTCCGATGAGACCTGCCGTGAGGTTGCCGAGGAGATGGCGACCAGCAGTGTCACAAGCATGCAGGTGGTCGACCGGCAGACTGGTAGAGTGTGCGGAGTCATCGGCGCACGAGAACTGCTGGTGGGCAGAAAGCGAGCCGTCGAACGGGAGTCAGAGCGCAACAGCTCCTTCCCGTTTCAACTCCGGCGCAGGTAGCCACACGTCCACCCGCAGTATTCAATCGTTGAGACGGAGCAAGCCTGTCGGTGTGCTAAACTGGCCATCGCCGCCGTGGGACCGTTTCCACAGAATTCTCTGACGCCGACGCCCGGCCTGCACATGCGCTGTTTAAACGGAAAATTAGCGTTGGAGATTCCATGTTTCCTGCATTCGGGCCAACCCCCCTGCGCGTGTGCGCGTTGTCATCTTCGCTCTTGCTTTCTGTGGCTGCCCGCTCCCCCGCTCTCGCTGCCCAAGAGCCGCCCACAGCGATTGAAGCCCACTGGAGCAACGTCATCCAGGTCTCCAAGACCAAGCCGTCGCTGCTGTTTATCGGCACACCCAAGACAGAGCAAAACTCGCCGCTTCGTATCCCGATCCTGAAGGCCGTGAAGGATCTCAATCTGGACGATGTGCGCTACTCGCCGTGCAACCTCTATCCGCGCCTCGATATTCCTGAACTCGATCCACCCACAAAGACCTCCACTTCGTGGAACTTCTCACTGATTGATCCGGAAGCCGAGGATGCGATGCGCGCGCTTGCCGGCCATTCCATCGTCCTCAACTTCAGCACCATTCCGGAGTGGATGATCAAGACGCCCAAGCCGGTGCCGTATCCATCGGACCCGGACAAGCCCATCAACAACAGTGACTACGAACAGGGCATGGAGCTGCGCGACCCAACCTATCGCGAGGTCGCCGACTACTACGTCCGCGTGGCCAATTGGTATGCCAACGGCGGCTTCACCGACGAGTTGGGCAAGTGGCACGAGTCGGGGCACCACTACAAGATCGACTATTGGGAGGTTCTCAACGAACCGGACGTCGAACACAACTTTTCGGCCCAGACCTACACCAAACTCTACGACGCCATCGTGGAGGCGGTGCACAAGGCGCTGCCGGACGCCAAATTTGTTGGCCTGTCGAACTCCTACCCTGGCGGGCACCCGGACCTGTTCGAATATTTCCTCGATCCTAAGAATCACAAATCCGGCATTCCGCTGGATATGATCTCCTATCACTTTTATGCTGTGCCAGAGCAGGACGAGCCGGCAGACGCGCACCCATTCACATTTTTCGCGCAGGCTGACCGGTTTCTTGAAGTTGCCGGCTACATCGAGACCATGCGCAAGCGACTCTCGCCCCAGACTGGAACCATGGTGGACGAGATCGGCACCATGCATGCGGACGACTGGGGCCAGGCAAAGACGGATTATATGTACAAGCCGCTTCCGGCCTCGTACTGGAACCTCTCCGCGGCCGTTTACGCCTATGTGTTTACCAGGCTGGCACGCATGGGGGTTGATGTGGCCACCGAGTCGATGATGCCGGCCTATCCGGGTAACTATGCCAGCATCGCCATGATCGACTGGAATACCGGCCAACCCAATGCGCGCTATCGGGTTCTCAAGCTGATCGGCGATAACTTCCATCCCGGGGACAAGCTGGTGGACACTCAGGTTTCGGGAGGACCCGTGCTGGCGCAGGGTCTTGTGGGCCCCGGCGGCACGCGCAAGCTGCTCCTGGTAAACAAGCGCGACCGTGATCTGATGTTGATCGTACCCGACGCCAAGGGCGGAAAAATCGAAGCTGTGGATAAGACGACCGGCTCAAACCCACCATCGTCCGTGGCGATTGACCGCGATACGCTGCAGCTTGGTGCGCTTGGCGTTGCGGTCATTACGTTGCCGCAGTAGATCGGGCGCGGCGAAGTCAGCCGATCTTCACGAAGTTCATGGCAGCCGAGTTCATACAGTAGCGCATCCCGGTCGGGCGCGGGCCGTCGTCGAAGACGTGGCCGAGGTGGGCGTCGCACTCGCGGCACTTCACCTCGGTGCGCGACATGCCACCGCTGTCATCGCTGACCTCGTGCACATTTTCTTTGGCGATGGGCTGCCAGAAGCTGGGCCAGCCCGTGCCGGACTCGAACTTGGTCTCCGAGCTGAACACGGCGTTGTCGCAGCAGATGCAGCGGTAGATGCCGTGCTCATGGTTGTCCCAGGTGGTGCCCGTGTAAGGGCGCTCGGTGCCTGCCTTGCGCGTGACCACGTAGGAGCTGGGCGCGAGCTGCTGCTGCCACTCGGCATCCGTCTTGACAACGCGCGGCACCGTGACCTTGCCGGTAGCTTTGCCGAGAACGGAAAATTGCACAATGGTGACCGTCGCCGCGTCGCCTTTGGCTTCAACTACCGCAATCGGCATGCGGCGCAGAGCCCAGACAGCCGTTGCACCGAGCGCGGCCACCATGAGAGCGCGACGGCTGGGAAGCGGTGTCGATGCGCCGCCCGCCGATGGATCAAGTGTTTTTTTCTGCGAGTTCATCAACATTTTGACTCCTCTCGAGTTCGATTGCCAGGGCTCCAATGTCCTAGCCGAATGTGAACGAATAAGCCTGCCGCTGCAAAAGAGACGCACGGGAGGTCACGAAGGTTACGCATGCGGAGCCGGTTCGGATTGCGGGCCGTGGGGACACGCGGCTGCGCGGATACCAGTCTAACGCGCAGAAGGCAACGCGGGCATCCGCCTTGGCGCGGCTTGCGCGCGAAGCTATTCACGCTATGGCCGCGGATTAAGATGCATCTTGAGAAACTGGATGTAGATGTCCCAATCGGTGGGCACCATGCCATGTCCGCCATCGTGCATGTAATATGCCAGGTCGTGGAAGATGGGCTGCTTGGCAGCGGGCCATACAGTGGTATCGAGGCCGTCCTTGCCAAGCAGCTTGTACACCGGCCCCGCGCCGACTTCGGCCAGAAACTCACCCTTGGGATCGGACCAGTTGTCCGTGCTCCCGGTCTGCAACAGCAGTGGGCGCGGAGCAACGAGCGCGATAAGCAGGTTCGCGTCCATGGGAGCGGTGTCCGGAAAGCCCGCATATTTCCCGTAGTTGGCCGCGAACTGATAGGGATAGCGCGTGGGCGCCGTCAGGTGGGCAATGGTCTCGCCGTAGTTGCGATGGCTGAGCGCCGCGCCGCCCTCGCCCGAGCAACTGGCGATCACAGCGGCAAAACGCTGGTCGTGCGCGCCTGCCCACATCACCGTCTTGCCCAGGCGCGAGACGCCGTGAATGGCCACGCGTTTCGCGTCGATGGCCTTGTCGGTCTCGAAGTAATCCTGAACGCGGCTCATGCCCCAGGCCCAGGCGGCGATCGAGCCCCAGTCGTCTGCCGCGCGCTCGCTCTTGCCGGCCTTCAGCAAGCGGGCGCGAATGCCGTTGGGGAATCCCTCCGGATAATCGGGATCGATGTCGCCGTAATAGTAAGTAGCCACCCCGATGCCGGCATCGAGAAAGGGCTCCACGTTGAGGCGTCCGAAGCCGTGCCCTTTGGGCGGCGCGATCTTCGTGTTGGTCTTCGGATCCCAAATCTCATCGGGCTTGATGCCCGCATCCTCGACCGCGTTCTGCACCGCACCGAAGTTGATGCTGAAAAACATGGGCACAGGTTTGGTGGCCGCGGCAGGCAGATAGATAAGCAGGTTGATGGTTGGCCAGCTCTTGTCGTCAGAGAAGGAGATCGTAACCTGCTTGCGGATTGCCTTGCCATTGAGCGCGGGCGTGCCCGGATCAGTAACTTCAAAGTGCTCACCGGCAGGGCGGCCGGGATCGCGCCCATATTGCTGCGACAGGAAGATTTCCTCAATCTCCGGACGGCGCTTTGCATACCAGATCTTCGCGTCACGCACAGGCTTGCCGTTGTTGAGCTTGAGCGGATCGGGCAGCGTGTACGTGCCCACCTTCGCCTCGTCGTAGTTGACAGCGATGCCGGCCACCACATCGGGCGCGGCCGGCGGCGCTGGAGCCGTGGGCGCGGGCGTTGGCGTCTGCGCAAGCAGAGAGAGCGTGGGAATCGCAACAAGGCAGCAGAACAATGCGCTAATCTTCATGGGAAAACTCCAGTGCGGAACGGTTCCAGTAGACACCCATCCGCGCATACGCGCAACTTGCAGTAAACACCGCAACATGGAGTGCGGTTTGGTTGGTTACTGGAATGACCGGACCACGCGCCGCTCTGGCTTGGGAGCGGCGGGGCTGAAGCAGTCGAGCCGCATGTCGAGCAATGTGCCGGCGAGCTGTTGTAGCTGCTCCTGCACCACCTGGCGCACCTGCACAGGCTCGCCCTTTGCACGAAGATTTACCAGCAGTTCATGGCGGCCGGCGGGCGAGGCATCCAGGTCTCCTTCCACGCGCGGCTCCTCGCCATTGGCGCAGATAGCCGCCTTCAGCCATCCCGTGGGACAGATATCGAGAATCTTCAGATGCACAATCGCGATGCCGACCGCGGTGAGCGCTGTGTCTAGTCCGTCGAGAAACGGTCCAACCACCATCGCCGGTGTCATTGCTGCGACGGGCTCCAGCGCGAAGCTCAGGTTGAGCCACGCCAAAGAAGCCTCGGCCTGCGCATACCGCGCGTAATCGATGTCGA
>Ga0302320_10031357_pt1 | contig 10085 bp, 8 predicted proteins | sample Bog_T0_3_FD_202130 | JGI IMG/M metagenome (GOLD analysis project Ga0302320, IMG submission 202130) | Peat permafrost microbial communities from Stordalen Mire near Abisko, Sweden - Bog_T0_3 | ecosystem: Environmental > Terrestrial > Soil > Wetlands > Peat | place: Sweden: Abisko, Stordalen Mire...
CGGAGAAAACCGTTTTAAACGGTTTTTCATTGGCGCGTTCGTGGTTCACCGCGTTAAAACGCGGAATTAATGAAATGATTTCTACCGGGTGCCACCTCGTCACTCGTCACTTACCGCATTTCCCAAGCGAGACGTGTCTCGCAACCCCAAAGCGCGGACATGTCCGCGCACGCCAAATTACCCCGGTTGACAATTGCATTGAGTTGTCGTGGTGCCTTCCGGCAGAATCCCGCGCGCCCTGTCCCGCTTTCGTCGTGCGGTTCACGGAGTGGCTTCCAGCTATATCCTGCTGGCGGCGGCGGCCGTCTATTCCCTGGCAACCGTGCCGGTGGCATTGCACTATTTGGACAAGGAGCGGTTCGGCCAGTGTTGCGGCGCCCGCCCGCCCAACTGCTGCCTTTGCTCAAACGCGCGTTCCATCAAAACGGGAGCTGATTGTTTGATGGCAGCGCGAAGCACGGCCCTGTTTGGAGCGGCGGCCCTCCGCCGCTTTTGAACCCGCACGCCGGAATTGGAAACGGAATCCGGGTGGTTTCCGGGAGCACACGCCTCTGGCGTGTGGTATTCGGCATCGCGCCGAAAATCTCGTTCCCCAAACTTTTCCACGTCGGTAATGCCAACATCGTGGGTGACGAAAGTTCGGGCGCGACGCCCGAACTCGCCCGCGGGACGCGTGCGCTTCCCTTGCCTGCTTCGGAGTTCGGGTTGAGTGGGCACCGGCGCGTCGCCGGCGACAGGCGCGGGCGCAGATTTGAATTGATTCCTTATTTTGCGGGTTGGACAGCCTTTGTCCCACCCGGCGGGGCAGGCTGTGGGTATGGAAAATAAAAATACCGGACTGCGGAAACTGACCTGCGAAATGCTGACGGACCGGGCACCCGCCACGCGGGCGTTGCCGGTCGTCTTCCGTCGGCAGCGCGAGCGGCGCGGATTATCGCTGAACCGGCTGGCGGGGTTGTCGGGCGTTTCCCGCACGATGCTGGGCTATGTGGAAACCGAGAAATATGTGCCCACGGCGGAAACGCTGGCGCGCGTGGCCAAGGCGCTGGGAATTTCCTTCGGCCAGTTTTGCGCCGAGGCGGATGCGTGGCTCGCCAGCCTGCCGACACCGTGCCGGGGTTGTCAGTATGCTTGCATGGTCAAAGGAGAATTAATTTGGTGGAATCCCTCGCGGGGCTGCACCCGAGCTGAATAAACCGGTGGCACCCTGGAAATAAAATCCGCCGCCAAATGAATCGTTTCAGCCAGCTTGCCAGCCTTTGCCGCCTTGAATCCGGCATTTCCTGTGAACGTCCCGGCCAGGCGCGCAGCGGCGGCGGCAACTTTCCCGGCGGTTCGGGCAACTTATCCAGACCTCCGTCCAGTTGGCGGAAGGTTGCCGTCAATTGCCCCGAAGTCCCGGCCAGTTGGCGGGAAGCTTGCGTCAATTGGACGAGGGCTTTTGTCAACTTGTCCGACGGTGCCGCCAACTCACCCGAAGCTTTGGTCAGCTCGCCGTGCCGTGCCGTCAACCCGCCCGCAGGATTGGCCAGCTCGCCGAGGCCTTCCGCCAACTGAACCAATGATTCCGTCAAACCACACCAACCTCCAAATACACAAACAAAACCTCAAAACAAACCCCCAACTCCACTGAATATTATGCCAAAATCCTATTTCTTTCCCAGAAACGAACCGGGCCGCCGCAAATGGCTCAAAAACTTTTCCGGCAAGCTGCCCACCTACGCCCCCACGGTGGGCGTGACGCCGGCGGAAGTCGCGCAGGAGACGGCGGATGATTTGTTTTTCGATTATGTCTGCAATGCGCATTCGGCGCACACGCAGACCACGCGCGATTGGACGGCCTACAAGCATCAGGCCGCCCATGGCGACAACCTGGGCGACATCCCGGTGACGCCCACGCCCGGCACGCCGCCGCCCACCGTGCCGCCGGATATTTTCGGCCGCGCCACCGCGCTGGGCGTGCGCATCAAGAAACATCCCAACTGCACGGACGCCATCGCGCAAGACCTCGGCATCATCGGCGCGGAGGTGGTGGTGGATCCGACCACCTACCAGCCCATCCTGACGCTCTCGCTCAACGCCGGACATCCGCACATCGGCTGGCCCAAGCAGGGCATGGACAGTTTGGAACTCTGGAAAGACTGGGGCGATGGCAAGGGCTTCCTTCAATTGACCATCACGACGAATCCTGATTTCGCCGACCCCTCGCCGCTGCCCGCGCCCGGCGTCAGCGCGGTCTGGAAATACAAGGCCGTCTATCGCCTCAACGACCAGCAGGTCGGCCAGTGGAGCGACGTGGCCACCATTGGCGTGATGGGGTAAGTCGGAGATTGTCATAGACCAATCCTGAAAGGATTGAATCGTTCAGCCCAGGGTTGCGCGCAACGCGCTACCCTGGGTTCTCGTTCCAACAATTCGATTCAACCCGGTCAGGGTTGAATATGGATGTGCGGGATGGATTCCCCGGCGTAGCCGCCGGGCGGCAACGCCAGGCTGAATGATTTTCATCCTTACAGGATGAAACGAGCTTGGAAAATCAGAACCATGAATCGCGGACTAAATTATGGTCAGCCTTGCAGGATGATGGCAAAGGGTGGAACCGCGACCCTCTGCCGCATCGCGAAAAATTATCGCCATAAACCTGGCCAGTTTTGAAAACCGGCGGCGGGCCGCCGCACTCCAGGACGCTGGCGCGCGATTCCACGACCCGCATGAACGCGCAGCGATTTGGAGTGCTCCAGTCCTCTGGAGCTTTGACCGCGAACGGCACAATTCAAAAGCAGCCACCGGCTCAACGACGCGCAAGCCGGCCAGTGGAGCAACGGTGGCACGACCCCGCTTTTTCCAAGCGGACGTGTCTCGCAACGGCAAAGCGCGGACAGGTCCGCGCACGCCAAATTGCCTCGGTTGACAATTACGTTGAGTTGTTACGGGACCTTCCGGCAGAATCCCGTGCGCCATGTCCCGCTTTCGTCGCGCTGTTCACGGAGTGGCTTCCGGCTATGTCACGCTGGCGGCGGCCGCCGGCCTTTGGACTCGCAATTCGAAGATTGAACAGCGACACGAATAAATGTTCCAATGGCCATCCGTTGAATTGACATGTCCCGGCTGAAAAAAATCACCCACTCGCTCTTGTCCGGTTATCTGTTGCAGGGGGCCAACGTGCTTTACACGCTGGCCTCGTACTCCCTGGCGCTGCATTATTTGTCCATCAAGGAATTCGGCCTGTGGACGCTGGTTACGACCATCGCCAACTTCAACCAGGTCTTCATAGATCTGGGCATGTCCGGCTCGCTCTCGCGCATCCTGATTGACCACAAGGATGACCGGGAATCGACGAATTATGGCTCGGTCATCCAGACCGGCGTGCTGGTGCTGCTGGTTCAGGGCTTTCTGATGGCGGTGGTGGGCAGTATCATCAGCATCTGGTTGCCGCAGTGGATGGCCGTGCCGGAAAATTTCCGGCACATCTTCCGGTGGCTGCTGATTTTTCAATGCGTGCTGCTGGGTGCCACGTTTGCCGGCCGCATCTTCAGCTTCATTTTGACGGCGCATCAGCGCTATGACATGTGCAACTACGCCAGCATGGGCGGATTCTGTGTCAACTTTCTGATGCTCTGGGTCGGTTTCCAGCAGGGGTGGGGGCTTTACAGCCTGTTCGCGGCGTTTTCCGCCGGTTCGATTTTCAGCATCTTGTTTTCGGTCTGGGCGGTGCTTCGGCTGAAGCTGCTGCCCGCCCGCAATGGCTGGGGCCGGCCCACCCGCGCCGCCTTCCACGAACTGTTTTTCTTCGGGGCGGACATCTTTCTGCTGGTCATCGGCCAGCAGCTCATCGCCGCCAGCGCCGTGCCGGTCATCAGCCGCACGCTGGGGCTGGAGGCCGCCGCCGTGTGGAGCATCGCCACCAAGGTGTTCACGCTGGCCCAGCAGCTCGTCTATCGCATTTTCGATTTTTCCGGCGGCGCACTGGCGGAAATGATGGTGCGGGGCGAGGCGGACCGATTCCGGAAACGCTTCGGTGATGTTGCTGTTCTGACCGGCCTGGCCGCCGTCGCTGTTGGCATCATGCTGGCGCTCTGCAACGAAAGCTTCCTGAAGCTCTGGACCCACGGACGCATTTCCTGGAATCCGGTGAACGACGCGCTGATGGCCGCTTCCTTTTTTGTTTATGCCACCGTCCGCCTGCCCATCAATCTGGTGATAATCAGCAAGCGCATCGGGGCCATGAAATTCATTTATTTTTTCGAGGGGGCCGCCTTCGTGCTGTTGGGCCTGCTGCTCGCGCCCCACTGGGGATTTGCCGGCGTCATTGTGAGCGGCATGGCGACCGATTTTTTATTCAGCGGCCTTTACGGGGCATACCGGGCCGCCGGTTATTTTGGCATTACCAAAATTCAATTGTTCCAGGAATGGTGGGGCCGTCCGTCGGGTTTTTTGGCGGTTTCCAGCGTTGCGGCCTTTGGGGCCTGGCTGGTCACCCGGTCGTTGAACGCGCCCGCGCAACTGGCGTTGGATGGGGTTCTGTTTGGGATGCTGGTCTTGCTTCTGCTCTGGTGCATCGGGTTGCCCGCAGGCTTGCGCACTGAAATGACCCAACGGCTTAAAAAGTTTCGCTCCGGGTATCCCTTTTGAAAATCTCCCAGAGTAGGTTTGCCTGCAACCGCCGCCTCTGGTATTAAGAGCCGGTGAAATTTTTCCTGACCGCCCCTGGCGCGATGCATACCCGGCCGAGTGCCGCGCGATTTTTGCCTGACACGGCTTTTTTTACCACCCGGCCATGACCTGCCAGGAACATCTTTTGACCGAGTGGCTGCGCCGGCAACCGCGGCGGCAAACGGATTACTGGTCCGCCCAGAATGATGGCTGGGGCAAAGAAATAAAAGATCTGCGGGCGGCGGAGCGGACATTTGACCGCCTCATCCGCCATTCCATTTTCCAGGTCATGGCAGACAATTTTATAGCTGCAGGATGCGGACAGGACAGCATCCGGCGACTCAAACCTGCCGACCGTGCAGTGAGTTCAACGAAACCGGAATTGAGTTGACCCACCGCCCGACAACCTAAAATCTCGACCCGATGCAAATTCTTTTGACGACCTGCGGTGCCTGGTGGCTGCCGCATCCCGCCAAAGCCTTCGAGACCCGCGGCGCACTGGCCGGGCTTTGGATTTCCCATAAAAACAGCACCAACATTTCGGCGGAAAGATACCGGCGTTGCTGGCCGTTTAATCTGGCGATGGCGCCATTTTACCAGCTTACGCCGCAGATCTGGGTCGAAAGGGCATTTTATGCCTTTTTTCCGATCTGGAATGCCTGGCTGAAACGCCAGCCCCTGCCGCCGCATAATGTCGTCCAAGCCATTGTCGGCTATGGCAGCGAACTTTTTGACCGGGCGGACCAGACCGGCGCGTTGAAGGTGGCGGACTGTCCCAACAGCCATCCGACTTCTTATTATGGTTACTGGCAGCGGGAATGTGACCTCTGGTGTCCGGGCGAGAGGGTTCCCATTCCGCAGTGGATGTTTGCCCGGATGAACCGGGAATTGGAACGTGCGGATCTCATCCTTTGCCCGTCCGTCTTTGTGCGCGATTCCATGGTGGCCAACGGGATCCCCGCCGGCAAATGCTTTGTCAACCCCTTTGGCGCGGATGTGAGCATCTTCAAACCGCGCGAAACTGTTCCGGACAAGCCGCGTTTCATTGTCGTCGGCACCATCTGCGTGCGCAAGGGGCATCAGTATCTGTTCCGCGCCTTTGAACAGGTGAAAAAACAATTGCCCGAGGCGGAATTGTTTTGCGTGGGCGATGTGAAAACGGATTTTCGGAAGGAATGGCCCAAGTGGTCGGGCACGTTCACCCATATTCAACATCTGCCGCATGCGGAACTGGCCGCTCTCTTGCAAACCTGCACCGCCTTTGTTTTCCCCTCGCAGGAGGAAGGTTTCGCGCGTGCCATTGTGGAAGCCATGGCCGTGGGACTGCCAATTATTGCCAGTCCGGAAAGCGGGGCCACCACGCTGGTGGAGGACGGCGTGGAAGGATTCATCGTGCGGGGCCGCGATCCGCAGCACATCGCCGAGGCCATGCTCCGCGTGGCGCGGGATCCTGAACTGGGCCGACGCATGGGCGAAGCCGCCTATAAAAAGGGCGCGGTAAAAAACACCTGGCAGGATTACGGCGACCGCCTGCTGGCTGAATATGCCCAACGGTTGAAGCGATAGACTTGGAGTGCGGTGGCACGACACCGCTTTCCCCCCGGCGAGACATGTCTCGCAACCGCAAAGCGCAGTCATGCCTGCGCACTCCAAGGCACACCAAAATATCCGGTCGCGGTCTGATTCCATTTTTGATAGTTTTAGACCATGAACTGGCCGTATGCGCCCAGGCACTGGCTGTTTGATCCCGGCCTTTACATGGTCACCGCCGGCACCGCGCACAAGCGGCCGCACCTCAATACGCCCGCGCGGCTGGATTTCTTTCTTGCCTCCCTGTTTGCCCGGGCGGTGGAATTTGGCTGGGAGCTGCGGGCCTGGGCGGTGCTGGCCAATCATTATCATTTTGTCGCCGCCTCGCCGGCCGATCCCGCCAACCTGAAAAAATTCATCGGCAAGCTGCATATGCAGACCGCCAAACAACTCAACCTTTGGGATGGCTCGCCCGGTCGCCAGGTCTGGTTTCAATATTGGGACAGCCATATCACCTTTGAAAAATCCTATCTGGCCCGGCTGCATTATGTGCAGAACAATCCAGCGCGTCACGGTGTGATCCCGCTGGCGGAGAATTACCCGTGGTGTTCCGCCGCATGGTTCGCGCGCACGGCCTCACCCGCCCTGGTGGCCACCGTCAAAAGCTTCCCGACCGACGCCTTGAACGTGCCGGACGATTTTTAATTTGGACTGCGGTGGCACGACACCGCCTTTTTGGAGTGCGGCAACATGTTGCCGCTTTCCCCCGAGCGAGACATGTCTCGCAACGGCAAAGCGCAGTCGTGCCTGCGCACTACAAATTATTTCCGACTGCGGTGGCACGACACCGCTTTTTCCCCCGAGCGAGACATGTCTCGCAACGGCAAAGCGCAGTCATGCCTGCGCACTCCAAAGGCATGCCAAATTTGCTTTCTTCCGGCGGGGCAAAGCCGCAAAATATGCGCCAAACCTGTATGGGACGCCCCTTGAAAATCGCCATCCTCACCACCGACAACCGCGAGCATAATGGCGATTATGGCCATCCGGTGCCGTATTTCGGCACGGCCCCGGAAGCCCTGTTGCAGGGGTTTGCGGAAATCGGCGGCGCGGAAATCCATGTCGTCTCCTGCACGCGGCAGCCGGTAAGCTCGCCGGAGAAAATCGCGGATAACATCTGGTATCACAGCCTGCATGTCCCCAAGCTCGGCTGGATGCGCACGGGTTTTCAAGGCTGCATCCGCGCGATTCGGAAAAAATTAAAGGAACTCCAGCCGGACATCGTCCACGGTCAGGGCACGGAGCGCGATTGCGCCTTAAGCGCGGTATTTTCCGGCTTTCCGAACGTGCTGACTATTCACGGCAACATAGCGGAACTGGCGCGGCTGTTTGGCGCACGCATCGGCAGTTATCCATGGCTGGCGGCGCGGCTGGAAAATTTTGCCCTGCGGCGGACGGCGGGCGTCTTCTGCAATTCGGCCTACACCGAAGGCCTGGTGCGGCCGCGCGCGCAAAAAGTCTGGCGGGTTCCCAACGCACTGCGCCGCGATTTTTTCGCCGCTGCTCCGGCCACCCCGGGACGATCGCGCTTTGTGTTGTTGAACGTCGGCGTCATCTCGGAACGAAAGCGGCAGTTGGAACTGCTGGACGTGGCGCAGGCCCTCCACCGGCAGGGGCTGCCGTTTGAACTCCATTTCATCGGCCGGCTGAATCCCGCCGACCCCTATGGCGCTGCGTTTCGGGAACGGATGAAGCCGCTGGCCGCCGCCGGTTGCGTGCGCCATCTGGGCGAACTCTCCACCGGCGAACTCATCCGCCAGTTCGATGCCGCCGCCGGTTTCGTGCATTTTCCATCGGAGGAGGCGTTCGGTCTGGTGGTGGCCGAGGCGCTGGCGCGCGGCCTGAAATTTTTTGGCGCGCGGCTGGGCGGGATTGTGGACATCGCGGAAGGCGTGCCCGGCGCGGAACTGCTGGCCGGCGACGACTGGGCCGGGCTGACGGCGACGCTGGCGCAATGGATTCAGCAGGGCCATCCGCGTTCCGTTGCTGCTGCCCAAATCATGCGGGATCGCTATGCTCCCGACACCATCGCCCGGCGGCACCTGGAGATTTACCGCGAGGTGGTTGGAAATAGTTGAGGGTTGAAAGTTGATGGTTGATAGTTTTAGCGCCAGCGGCGGCGCAACCCAGTAGCCCACGGTGAAACCGCAGGCGTGAGCGGGTCTGGCTAACCTTGGCACCATTTGCCGTGCCGCCGCGAAAAGCGGTGGAGGGCCACCGCAGTCCAAGACGCTGGTGCGTTGGCCAACCCCCCTGGCCGCGCGAAGCGTCTTGGAGTGCTCCAGTCCTCTGGAGCTTTGTCCTCGTGAACCAAGATCAGTTGATAGCTGATGGTTGAGGCGGCGGAAAATATCTGCCCGAAATCCGTGTTGATTCGTGCCCATCCGTGGTTGAACGGCTTTTTTTTAGGTTCCTCACTTGGTGAAGACCACATTGAAATTGGCTCCGCGCAGGGCGCAACCCGGGGAGCGGCGCATCAGGCCTTGATCCAGCCGGTAGATGAAATCAATGCCCGCCCGGCCCATGAAGCGTCCCAGATATTTGAACGGGTAACCCAAGAAATTGAACGGCTGAATCTCGCACCGGCTAAAACCGCAGGCGATCCGCTCCAGTTGATTCAACACCACGTTGCTTTCATCGGCATATCCGGCCTTGGCGATGCGATAGGCGCGGATCATGGCCCAGAGCGGGTTGTGGCCGAAAGGCTCAAAGATAAACACCAGCCGGCCGCCCGGTTTGAGCACCCGGGCAAATTCCTGAAAGGCCTCGGTATCATGGCCCAGATGGTGCAGGGTGGCCTGACCGTAAACCAGATCCAACGAGGCGTCGGCAAATTCCTTCAGGTGCAGCGCGTTGCCGCAAACGTATCGGACGTTGCCCGGGTTCCCGGCCTGCGCCGCCTCCCGAATGCTGCGTCCCGAATCGGCATAGCGGTCCAGGCCGGTCACCTCCGCCTGGGGAAAAGCCCGCCCCAGGTTGGCGGCGAGTTCTCCCACCCCGCAACAGATCTCCAGAACCTTCCGCCCGTTGAGGTCCACGCGGCACAACTCATTGTAGCCGGCGATAAACAGCGGCTGGTCGAATTTTGCATAATGGGCGCACCCCGCCAGCAAGGCCGTGACGCGTTCATTGGCCGGCCTGAAGTTGTTGGGAAAGGCGAATTCGATTTTGGCCGCCATAATCAGTTGACCGGTCGCATTGGGTTTCTTGCCTGCCATCAGCGCGGGCGTTCGGATGATTTTCTTCCCTATCCAATTGTTTGCAAGACTTTTTCCCGTCCCTCCTTCGATTTTAATCCTAATCCGGAACCCGGCAGAAGACTTTTAACGCAAAGTCGCGAAGGGTAGCTGCGACGCCCCCGTCGCAGACCGGTGTTGGCGAGATTATGTCGTGCACCGTTCACAAACAATGCGGGTAGGGCGCGTCACTCCGTGCGCGCCGCCATCGTTCAAGCCATGCCTTCGGCGGGCAGAGGACTGCCTGCCCTACCAGTTTTGCCATCATTATTGGTCAAAGGCATGATCCCTCGACGAGGCGTCGCAACCACGCACGGCGACGAGGGCGTCGCCGCTACTCTCACCTGGTCAACTTCGGAGTTTGGATGTAAATGGTTTTGGTCGGGCGCGTTCGTGGTTCACCGCGTTAAAACGCGGTGTTAATGAAATGATTTTCATCGGGCAACCAAACAACCTGGGCATCCGAGTGCGTTAATCGTAACGCCGCCTTCAGGCGGCAGCGACCGCGAAATGTCAACCGACTGCCAGGCAATACCATGGCGCAGTTGCTCTGAAAAAATGCGGAAGTGCCGGGCATAATCAGTTGATGGCTTTTAGCACCGGAGGTGC
>Ga0302320_10031358_pt1 | contig 10085 bp, 7 predicted proteins | sample Bog_T0_3_FD_202130 | JGI IMG/M metagenome (GOLD analysis project Ga0302320, IMG submission 202130) | Peat permafrost microbial communities from Stordalen Mire near Abisko, Sweden - Bog_T0_3 | ecosystem: Environmental > Terrestrial > Soil > Wetlands > Peat | place: Sweden: Abisko, Stordalen Mire...
CCCGGGAGATTAGCCGTGTGCTGAGCTTGAGCGGAAGGACCCACTAGAGCAGCGGCACGGGGCGCCACTCCAGGTAGTGGTGCATCTGATCCTCGCGCACAATGGAAAAGCCCAGGCGTTGGTGGAAGCGCAAGGAGCCCGGATTGAACCGGAAGACGGAGCAGCGGATAGGCAGCCTGGCCTTCGCGGCTTCCTGTTGGAGGCGCTTGATGAGTACAGTTCCTATCCCCTTGCTTTGCAGCTTGGGGAGGACAGCGATGTCGACCAGGTGAAACTCGAGTTCGTCCTGCGCCACCCACAGACGGCCTACGGCTTTGCCGTCCAGCAGCACCACGTGGCAACAGGAGTTGGGGAACATGCCTGTGTATGCCGACATCTGGGCGCGAAACTGCATGCGGATGAGGTCGTCCTTTTGAGACTGAGGAATTGGCGCGAGCGCGAACTCCGGCGCGCGAACGGCCGAATACAGGTCGTAGAGGAAGATTTCGTCTTGTGGGAGGGCGGGTCGAACCGCAAGAGTGGACATGGCTCAAGGGGATGGGGGCTGGTCGTTCAACGGACCCCCCAGGCTGGGAAGGCGTACTACGATCGTGATGGAAAGACGCCTTGAAACGCGATGATCCAGTACATGCCGAGATACGGCATCATGTTTTCATGCGGCTGGCTTCCCCCGTTGAAGGACCCAAGAGCGGTCGGAGCCATGGGCGTGAGCGGCGTAGCGGTGTTGGTGTAAAGGTTACCGACCTTGTTGTCGGCTAAAGAGTTGCCAAGCGGCGAGGTTTGATCGGCGATCGTGGCCTTCGACATGCACGTGTGGTTGTGGCTGGGAGTTTGCGTGGTTAACAGGGTCACTGTGGATGAGCCGCCCGTATCACCCTGGAAGTATTGACTGAGACCGGCCCCCTGGCCGGCTCCCACGGGGACATTGCCCTGCAGATTTGGCAAGGCAAAGTTACTGGTCCCGTTCCCGCCGTACTGGGTCCCGAGCAGGGAAAACAGCGCCGTGTTTTGCGAAATTGAGACAAGCTGGCCCTGGGCCAGTTGCCACCCGATAGGGGCGAAGTTGAAGCCCACCAGCGTCAATTGACCTACAAATGGATCTGACATGCTTCGTTTCTCCTTCAGTTACGAGGGCTAGTTGCGGGAAGGGAAGATGCCCGTTAACGCAATGCACCAGTTCATCACCAAATAAGGCTGCCGGTTCTCATGAGGCTGGCTTCCACCCACAGTGGAGACGGTGGCCGCGCTCATTGACCCCAGACTGGCCGCCGGTGCGAAGTTGCTCGCGCCCTGGCCGGCCAGCAGGTCTCCAGCGGCCGCTCGTTGGCCGGAAGCCCCCGCCCCAGAGGCGTTGAGCGAGTGGACGTGCGGCGGAACCTGGATCGGCAGCAGCGTTACAGATTCCACGCCGGCGACCTGCCCGTAATTAATGCCATTGCCCACGCCGACCGACGTCCGGCCTTGCAGGTTAGGCAGTGCAAAAGTCTGAGTGCCGTTTCCCCCGTACGTTGTTCCGACGAGCGAAAAAAGCGCCTGATTCTGATTGATTGGCAACAACTGACCGTTGGCAAGCGCATAACCTTTGGGCGCGAAGTTAAAAGACGCCAGCAACAGCTGGGCCACAAAAGGTGTTCCCATTCTTTTTCTCCTTCGGTTGCTCTTTTACGACTGCGCCGGTCATCCCTGGCTCGGGTAGATGCCAAACAGGGAGATAACCCAATTCAGCACCACGAAGGGCTGCCGGTTTTCGTGCGGTTGGCTACCGCCGCCGCTCGAACCAATCATGGCGTTATTCAATGCGATGCTCGGCGCCACGCCGGTGTAGGCAGACACGTTGGCGCCCAGCGTATTGTTGGCGGGGATGTTTGAGGAGGCGTTGGCCGAGGAAGCCTGCAGTGGGTGAGTGTGACTCGGGAACTGGTTCAAGGTGATGGTTACCGACTCAACGCCACCCACTTGTCCAATTACATAGGTGCTGATACCGTTCGAGCCCTGGTGGAGAGGGATACGGCCTTGCAGATCGGGAAGGTTGAACGTTGTCTGGCCATTTCCCCCGTACGTGGTCCCGATCAGGTTGAACAACGTGCTGTTTTCAGCGATAGACTGTACCGCACCGTTACAAGTTGCCCAGCCGACGGGCGCAAAGTTGAAGCCGACCAGACGGACTTCACCTATAAAGGGCTGACTCATCCTTGAATCCTCCTTGAGTTTTCGGGCAAGCTGCTGGGTGCTGGGGAAGCAGCGTACCACGATTACCACCATTCCGTGCACCGTGCAAGTGAAACTTCGCTCAGGCGCTGTCGAATTCGCACAATGCTTTCGAGGGCGGTCTTGAAGTGTTCAAAATTGACCATCTTTCCCCGGCAAGCGGAGGTAAAAGGGCTGAGTGCCGAATTTTTCCCCTCAAGAATAATCATTTTGCCTGCGGTGCGCGGGTTCGACCGGAGTGAAACTTTGAGCGCTGGCGTTCCCCGATTTGCATCCCCAATTTAACGAAAATGGAACGCCCGAGACTCCGCCTCAACCGGTCGTTCTCAAGGCCATTCCAGGAAGAGACCAAATCCCTCACCACCAAACGAATGCCCTCAACATACAAAAGCCCTATCGTTGCAAGAGGTTCCATGGGGGCAGCAGACGCACAGCGCGCACCATACAACCGCGATCCCGCGGTACACCGTCAGCGGGTCCGGGTCGGGCAGTCTCCAACTCTGCATTGTGCCTGCCCACCAGACGAGCATTATTTCTTGCCGGAAATCGCATCAGCGGGGGGCGTCCACTTACCCTGCCCGCAAATCATGAATCGGACGTCGCAAAAAATTGTTGTTTTCTGGTCGACAAACCAGCTACAGTTCTATCCGTCTCATCGCCGGTCCCGAATGAGAATGTGCATTTAAGACAGTTCCCCGCCGGTTCCCATACCGATGCACACGAATCGAGGTCTCCCCCATGCCGCTTGCCGCTCACGCTGAGATGCCGTTGCCCTTTGCCCGCCTGAAGTCTTGCCTCTTCGTTCTGGGCTTTGCCACCCTGCTGCTGCCGGTTACAGTCAGCGCCCAGCAGACGTTTACTGGTGGAGCCATTGCTGTGGGTAGGACGCAGACAACAGCCTCGAGCTCTGCGATCACCATCTCCGGCGCGACGGGGACTTCGATCGGCTCCCTAAAGATCGTTCTTAATGGCCTGACTTCGGATGGAAGCAATTGCAGCGATGGCAATTGCTGGAGCCTTCTTATCACTTCGTTCTATCTGCAGTCGCCGCATGGCGGGCCGACGCTAGTGTTGCTTGGTGGAGTGGGCGATGGTATTGACGGCGACGATACAGAGGACTCGGGATCGGGGCTTAAGAACGCCACGATAACGATTCAGGATGGCGCCACCCCGGCACCTAACGATACCGCCATCTCTCCCCAGGGAGGTACTTTCACGTATGAGCCAACTTCTTACTTTGTGGTTGACAGCCAAACGCCACCTTTGGGTACAGAGGCCGACTTCCCTCAACTGGATGGCACCGCTACCCTGGCCGGCAAATTCACCGGAATAGGCATTAACGATGGCGATCAGTGGACGCTGACGATCAAAAACGGCGAGGGGCTCACTACGCCGATCAACATCAGTTCGTGGGAGATGGTCGTTACGTATGCCACCACCACCCCAACCTCGACCGTAGTTTCCTCGAACACGAATCCGGCCTTTACCACGGCTCCCTCCAACTCCGTGACACTGAAGGCGACGATTTCGCCCGCTTCCGGGCCGACAGGGACCGTAGCCTTTACCGACAACGGCACGACAATCCCCGGTTGCGGAGCCGTTCTGCTCAGCGGTGGCATTGCACAATGCTCAACCAGCACGATGCCCCAGGGCTACAACAACATTGAGGCAACCTATTCGGGCGGTAGCGGTTTCGGGCAGAGCAGCGGCAGCCTTACCCAGTTGATTGAGGTTCACCCGACACAATCGAGCAACACCTGGTGCAATACCACCTCATTCACGGCGCCGTTGAACGGCACGGGGATCGCTTATCCCGCCATGATCCCTGTCTCCGGGTATTCTCCAGGGTCGACCGTGGGCGATGTGACTATAGAACTGCAAAACGTGACGGAGGGTGCGCCGGGCGCAGGAATCGACGCACAGTTCCTGCTGGTGGCGCCGGGCGGCGCGAACGATCTGGATTTTCTGGATTCTGCATTCAATACAGAAGCGTCAGGCGCGGTGAACCTGTTTATCTCCGATTCCGCCACCCTTTCGCCGAATCAGGGAACACCCGTAAATAACGATACATATCTGCCGTACGACGGCGAAGCCAATAACCCCGACATCTTCCCGGCTTCCAACTCGCCGATTGTGGACTCGAATATCCCATTGGTCCCGGGCACGATCAACTTTGCGGCACCGCACGGCAAAACCAACTCCTTCACGCTTCAACAGGCATTCAGTGGAGCGCCGGCAAACGGCGACTGGGCGTTGTATGCCACTGCGTGGAACGGTTCTGACGCACTCACCGTAGGCGGCTGGTGCATCACCCTGGACGTCAACAGTGGCGTTGGGACCACGACCAGCCTGAGCTCAAGCGCTCAGAGGGCCAGCTTCAACTCGAATGTCACGCTGACTGCGACGGTGACAGTGCAAGGATCGTCCACGCCGGTTACCTCAGGCACGGTGGAATTCAAGGACGAAACCACCGGAACCGTACTTGCATCTGCCAACGCTTTAAATGGCAGCGGTGTTGCGGCAGTCACAGTAAGCAATCTCGCCGAGGGCGACCACAAGATCCTGGCCAGCTATAGCGGGACAGGAAGCTTCAACACGAGCTTCGCCACCATCTACCAACGTATTGATCGCGCGACCGCAGTCACGGCCGTGAACAGCAATACATGGCAATTCTGCAATACAGGGGCTATCACGATTCCGATGGGAACCAGTGGCGCCGAAACCCCGAACCCATCGAATATCTTCGTGACGAATCTGCCCGGCACACTCAACACCGCGACGCTCACCCTCAACAACTTCTCCATACTCGTCGGCGATCAACTCGACAACACCGAGTCGCTGGTGGTGGGCCCGACGGGAGCCGGACTGGACTTCTTCTCCAACACGGCCGATGGCACCATCGGCGATGAAGCGCTTGCCGGAAATTATGTCTTCGCGGACAGCGCCGGCGCGCTGGTACCGAGCGGGAGCGGGAATCTTAATCCCGGCACCTACAAGCCCACGAGTTATGTAGGTACTGACAATGCCAACGACGTGTTCACGGCCGATCCTGGCGGCTTCTTCACACTGCCCGGAACATTCGGTTACTCCGCGAGCCGCGGGACCTCAACCCTCACTAACAAGTTCGGCAGCACCAACCCGGACGGCACCTGGAGCCTCTACTTCAACTCACCCAATGCGAATGCCAACGGTACCGGAGCGGCCGGCGGATGGTGCCTCAACCTGACTGAGAATGCGCCGACCGTGTCGGTTTCCAAATCGCACACAGGCAATTTCACGCAGGGCCAGCTGAGCGCGCAGTTCGCTGTCAACATCGACAACAACGGGACCACCGGTCCAACCGGCGACCCGACGGGCACTAATCCGATGAAGGTCACTGACACGCTCAATTCCGCATTTACTTTTGTAAGTGGGTCGGGCACAAACTGGAGCTGCTCGGCGGTGGGACAGACGGTTACCTGCACAAACGACAGCGCGATTGCCCAGGGCAGCAGCTATCCGACGCTGACGATCAGCGTCAACGTAAGCCCGACCGCGAGCACCGCCGGGCCCATCTTGAACACCGTGGCAGCGAGCGGCGCGGGAATTACAACTGCCGTGATGGCCACTGACACGGTAACCATAGAGCCGGCCGCCGTGCTGGCCGTGACTAAGACCCATACCGGGACCTTCACACAAGGCTCGACTGCCCAATGGAACATCGTCGTCAGCAACACGGCGGGTACGGGCAGCACGACCTTGGGCACAGTACATGTGTCGGATACCCTGCCGACGGGCTACACGGTCAACAACTTCGGCACCACCTCAACAGCCGCCTGGAACTGCAGCGGGACAACCACGGTCAGTTGCGCCACCACTGCGGGTTTTTCAGAACCTGGCGGGAGCAATTTCCCCGCGATTCAGGTGATCGTCAATGTGCCGGCCAACTCTGCCATTTCGGTAACCAACACAGCGCTGGCGTGGGGCGGCGGCGACCTCACGCATATCAGCCAGGGCACCGCCGCATCGGGAACCGACAGCAACGTTCCCGTGGTGCAGGTGCCGTTCGGCGTGACCGTCAACAATGGGGGTGGTACCCAGTCCACCATGACAGGCACCGCGTTTGCCATACCTCTGTCGGTCACAGTGAAGGATGCCAACCTGGTGGTTATCCCCGGCTACATTGTGACCTTTACCGCCAACCCCGGAAGCAATGCACAGAGCGGAATCTTCTCTAACTTGACCGGCACCGCGACGGTCTCGACAAGCGTTTCCGGCATCGCCAACGCTGGCACATTTACTGCCAACAGCAAACAGGGCTCGTACACCGTTACCGCGACCGCGGGAAGCGCGTCGGCAACCTTCGACCTGGCCAACCTGGGCAAGTCGCTCACGACCATTGCCTCGATAAGTTCGACCACTGCCACCATCGACGTCTTCGGCTTCGGGTTGACGCCGCCCAGCGGCCAGCTTGCCTTTAACGACCTCACCTCGGACAGCTCCGTCGCGGCTCCAGTGACCCTGAACACTGCCAACGCCCTCACCTCTCTGCAGCCGGAGGCGACGACCGGAACGGGCGCCAACACGCTGCCCGACTGGACGGAACTGGGCGACGTAAATGGCGATGGCAAGCTGGATCTGATTACCTCGCTTTACCAGACCGACTCAGTCAGCGTGCAGTTGGGCAATGGCGATGGCACCTTCCAGCCCGCGACGAACAACCTGATCAGTACCGGCTTCGGCCCGGCTGAGTCGCACCTGATCAGCCTGCGCGGCAACGGAGTGCTGGACATCGTTGTGGCCAGCTTCAACACCAACCAGATCGCCGTGCTCCTGGGGAACGGCAACGGAACCTTCCAGCCGCCAGCCTTCTACACCATCGGCACGGCCAAGAATTACACCCTGTCGATCGCCTCCGGCGACTTCAACCATGACGGCAAGCTGGACCTTGCCGTGGCCAACGGCAACGACGACACGATCACCATTCTGCTGGGAAATGGCGCCGGAGGTCTGACTGTGCAGTCGCCGTCCATCTCCGTGGGCCACGTTCCGGATGCCCTCCGCTCGGGCGACTTCAACGGAGACGGGTACACCGATCTGGCCGTGGCCAATTACAACGACGGAACGGTCACTACCTTGTTGAACAATCAGAACGGAACCTTCGCTAAAACCACGTTCAGCGTGGGCAGCGGTGTGCACTCTGGCCCCGAGGCCCTGGCCATTCAAGGTTCCGGCAGCAGCCTGCAGCTGGCTGTGGCTAACTACCACGACAACACTGTCAGCGTTTACCCCAGCAACGGCAACGGCACCTTTGGAACTCCAATCATCACCGGCGTCGGCAAGGGACCCGACGACGTGACCTTCGCTGACTTTAACGGCGTGGAGGAGCTGGTCGTATCCAACTACACTGACGGCACGGTCGACCTGCTCATACCAGCCGGGGCAACTTACACGCTGGTGGGCCCATTCAAAGTGGGCGTTGGCCCCTACTCCGCCGCCGTGGGAGACATCGACTCCGATGGCACTCCTGACGTGGTGGTATCCAATTGCTTCAGCAATAATACGGGAGCTCTGCTGAGTGGGACGCAAATCGCAGTGCCCTATACCGGATTTTCCCTTACGGCCGGCCATTCGCTCGACGCCGTCTACACGCCCGACAGCAACAGCAATTACGCATCAAGCACCTCGGGCACTGTAATTGCTCCATAAAGTTATGCCAAATCGCTCGGAAGAGTCATGTTTTAATGGTTCTTGAAGGGAAAGCGAGGCGTAGTACATCTATGAATGAGAATGACGGGAATTTACGCCCACATCGCGATCAGCATGTAGCCCCCGTGTCTTCCCCCGATACCGCTGATGTACCCGAGACCCGGACCCGGCGAGAACTGATCGAACAGTACGGCAAGATTGCGATAGTGGCCGCGCCGCTCCTGCTGTTTGCATCCAAAGCCCACGCCATTCACAGCAAACCTTGATTGCGGCTTGGTAGCCCTGCCGTAACTTGTGCCATCGCTCCGGTTCGGATGGCGAATGGATGGGATGCCGGTATCGCGCCGGATTCGGGATCAGGATGTCAGCGCTTGGAGCCTTGCCAATAGAGATTCCGAATCCCTCAGTGGACCCGTGTGGGCAAATCGAGTCGCATCCTGCCGATGAAGCTGCCCTGCTGATTCTTTGTTTGCGCGGACTGCCAATTCATGTTCCTGCCGATGCAGATTGGTTGGCGCTGCTCGGATTGTGCGAGGAGAATGGCGTCCTTCTCCTGGTCCATCAGGCTCTGCTTGCATTGGGCGCCGATATGCCTGACTTTTTCAAGGAGGCTGCCAGGAAATCCCGGGCCGCATCCGAGTGGCTTGGAGCAGAACTGGAATCCTTGCTGCAGGATTTTGCGGAGCATGGCATCGAGGTGCTTCCGCTGAAGGGGCCTGCGCTGGGACTGGCGCTCTACGGCGATGCGGCACTGCGCGGATCGAATGATATCGATCTGCTGGTTCACCGCGACGATTTCCCGCGCGCCGACGCGTTGCTGTTACTCCGCGGCTTTGCTGCGCTCGGCGGACCGAGCGAGCATGATCGCAGGTTTCTGCGCGATGGACTTCTCATCGAGCTGCATTTCGAACTCGATGACCCTCGGTTCTTCCCATTCAACATCGACGGCATCTGGAGCCGTTCCCGCCGCGCTGATTTTCGCGGTAATCCGGCTCGGGCCATGTCCAACGGCGACCTGGTGCTGTATCTATCCGCGCATGGCTTGAAGCACGGGTTCTCGAGGCTTATTTGGATACTGGATCTCGCTCGTGCCTTGCAGGGATGGGAACCTCGCGATTATCAGGACTTGGTGCGGCATGCGCAACGCCAGGACCTGGGGCCGTGGCTGCTGATCGGTTGCGAAGTTGTCCGCGCCATGTTTCCGCAACAGCTTCCGCAAGCGCTCGATGCCGCAATCGCTGTGTCGCCCGTATCGCAAATGCGTGCGCGCCACGCCGCTGCAGGGCTATTCGCGGCAGACCGGCGGGCTGACCTGGGCGATTACCGGGGCTTTTATTTGCAGGCCGAGCCAAATCCTCTGAGGCGATGGAGCTACCGGTTACGATACATCGCGCCGACTTACACAGATTATTTGTGGGCGCGCCGCCATCGGATCAATCCCGGACTCATGGTCATTCTCAGGCCTCTTCGCCTGTTGAAGAAATACGGCTTTTCGAAGGCATGGCGAGTGCTGTTTCCTCCCACGGGTTAGAGTTATGAGTTAGCGACCGAATTCGCGCCGTCCCTGGCCATGAACTGAAAGGTCACATCGATAGCCTCAGTCCACCGCCGGCGTTGAACCTCTCAGCCGATGGCGCGGCAAACTCACATGGATGAAATGGCAATGTTCGTTGACTCCTTAGGTGATACGTTGAGCATTTCCTCACATACAAAACGCGAGTATGAGCGCATTGGCTGCGCGCATCCCGGTCAATGGCTCTACCTGTTCGGGGATGAGGGCGTGGTGTATTCGGAAGTCGGGAATCGCTTCGCCGGTCTCGATGCCGCGGGGGTTTCAGCCTATCGTGCTTTCGGCGCCGGAGCTGAGGTTAAGGATTTAACACTCATCGGCAATGGGCTGTGTCCGGCTGCTTTTCCCTGCGGCGATCTCGAAGCCATTCGCGCCCTGACTCAGGGCATTTTCCCCGGCGACGCACCTGCGGACCAACCTCAAGAGGAATGGCCTGATCCTGACCCTCCCATATTCACGCCGTTGGAAACGGCTGGTATCGAACTCCATAGCATTCCGATATCGCTTGCCTATCCAGCAGGACCATGGGAGGAACTCTGCCGGGATTGCTTTCGGAACTGCGCGCCGTCCAATACGCCGGTGCGCCGTCGTCTGTATGCGCAAGCGACGGAGAGTGGCT
>Ga0302320_10031360_pt1 | contig 10085 bp, 10 predicted proteins | sample Bog_T0_3_FD_202130 | JGI IMG/M metagenome (GOLD analysis project Ga0302320, IMG submission 202130) | Peat permafrost microbial communities from Stordalen Mire near Abisko, Sweden - Bog_T0_3 | ecosystem: Environmental > Terrestrial > Soil > Wetlands > Peat | place: Sweden: Abisko, Stordalen Mire...
CGCGGATGAGTTCGCGCGACCATTTGGTCGTGTCCTGCTGGTCTAGCGGAATGAACTGGCCGTCGCTGGTGTAGCGCGCCTCGCGTCGCGCCTGACAGTGCAGCATCAAGGCGAGCAGTCCATGCGCCTCGGGTTCGCGAGGCATCAAGGTCGCCAGCAATCGTCCCAGCGCGATAGCCTCCGCCGCCAGCGCATGATGCGTTGATGCCGTGTCCGGCAAACTTTCCCAGCCGGTCGTGTAGGCGGCATAAATGGCATCGAGCACGAACGCGAGGCGCTCGCTCCATTCCGGCGGATCAGGGACGCGGAAGGGAATGGCCGCGTCGCGGATTTTATTTTTCGTGCGGACCAGCCGCTGGCTCATGGCCGCAGGTGAAACCAGAAAGGCGGAGGCAATCCGCTCCGCGTCAATGCCCAGGACAGTTTGCAGCATCAGCGGGGTGCGGGCGGCGGGATCAATCGCCGGATGGGCGCAGACGAACAGGAGTTTTAGTCGTTCGTCGGGGAATGGTTCGTTCGCGACAGCGATGGTCTGCGCTGCTTCGGCGATTTGCTGGAGAAAAACTTCGGAGTTCTGCCGCACTTGATTATGGCGCACGGCGTCAATGAGGCGGTTGCGCGCAGCATGCAGCAGCCACGCTTCCGGTTTTTGCGGGACGCCGGACGCCGGCCATTTCTCCAGCGCGGCAACAAAAGCGTCGTTCAGCGCGTCTTCCGCGCCGGCGACGTCGCCGGTGCGGGCGGCGAGATAGGCGATGAGCTGGCCATACGAATTGCGGGCGATACTCTCGATGGCTGCTTGAGTTTCCGATTCGTTCATGGCGTGTCTCGCAAAAGTTTTCTACCTGCGCCGGGCCAAAAGAAAGCTCAATCAGAGTCCCAACCTCTGGCCCGGCATTGCAATCAAGTCTTCAACTGTCAACTATCCGGCGGCAGCCATGTTTTTTGCCTCATGCGGCGTCAGCACCGGACGAATCTCGACCGACGAGTAACCGGCACCGGGACAGCGTGAGGCCCACTCCAGCGCCACGTCAAGATTTGGCACGTCAATAATGACGAAACCGCCGAGGAATTCTTTCGTTTCAGCATACGGACCGTCATGGACATTGCGTTTGCCATTGCGCACCGAAACCATCGTGGCCGACTCCGGCGGCAGCAATCCCGCTCCGGCGGTGAAGATGCCAGCCGCATGAATCGTGCTGATGTAAGCCATCCAAGCATCCATGAAGCCCGGTTCTTGGCGACGGGCAAAATGTTCGTTTTTTTCGTGGAAGAGTAATGCGTATTTCATAATGTTTTTTGTTGTTTTGTTATCGTTTGAGCCGGGAGTCATTCCGCGACTTCACCATGATGACGGTCGGCAAACCTCCATTTCGACATTGCTGTGAAGATTTTTATTAAAAAGCAGCCCATTGGTCGAGCACGACCTTGACGTAGAGGCTGGCGTGCCAGTCATAGTGGTAATAAAAGCTGCCGCCCGCGCCGGATTTTGGACCGCGAACCACGCCAAACACGCGAACGCCAATCATCGCAAAAACTTTGACACAAATTTCACGAATTTTCTCGAATTCAAATTCGCTGAAAATCCCAAAGGGATTTTATCAATCAATCCGGGCTGGCCACAACGACTCCCGTGCACCTTCCCTGTCCGCCCTCAATATTCGCCCACGTCAATCGGCGACTCGGACCCGATGGCCCGCAGCCGCGCCGACCACGCCGACAACCCGGCCAGCCGTTCTTCATCGGTAATCCGCACCGGCGCATAGACCAAATTGGGCCGCAGCACATCCCAGCCCGTAAAACGCAGCATCCCGCGCTGAACCGGGCGCAAGATTGCGTGGATGTCCCCATTCCAGCCGCCCTTCTGATAGGCCGCCTCCGGGCCGCCCGTCGTCACCGACAACAACGCCCGTTTGCCCTTGAACACGCCGTTCTCGTAGAACCGCTCGCCGCCGTAGGTGCGGCCCATGGCGAACACGCGGTCCGCCCAGCCTTTGAGAATTCCCGGCAGCCCGAACCACCACAGCGGAAACTGCCAGATCATCAGGTCGCACCCCTCCATCTTCCGCAACTCCGCCTCCACATCCCGCGCAAAACCGCCCACCTCCGTGGCGTGCATCTCCTCGATCTGCTGTTTGAAATAGTCGGGATTCTTGACCGTGCTGAAATTCCGGCGATCTGACACCGGGTTGAACTGCATGGCATACAGGTCCGAAGTCACCACGGCATGGCCGGCGGCGCGCAAGGTTTCCTGCGCCGACTGAAACATGGCCCCGTTGAAACTCCTGGGCTCGGCATGGGCGTAAACTATGAAAATGTTCATGGTGGGCAAGTCTGGATCGGTTGCGGAAAAATGACAATTTCCTTTTGACGGTGCTGACGGGCATGGCGGCCATCCACCGTCGGCACCGCAAAGGCTAACCGCGAACCACGCGAACCACGCGAACATTTTTAACCACGGATGGACACGGATGGACATAGATTTTGAACCACCAAGACGCAAAGACACGAACATGGCAGGTCGCCGCCGAACCTATCCTACGCCGGTTTATGTGTCTGATTTGAATACCAGACGGAATGCCGGAGTCGAATGATTTGATTGGAAACATTACAAAACTGCCATGATCCAAACCATCCTGGAAGCGGTTTTTGAATTCATCCTGGAATGCCTCGTCAGCCTCTGCTGGTGGTATTTGCTGTTTCCCGTCGTGTGGCTGGTGTCGATGCCGTTTATTCTGCTGCTCGCGCTGTTTCAGCAGGAGCGTTATGACGTTGCCGTCAACAACCTGTTGACCTCCGTTCATTGCTTCTGGTGTGATTGGGGGCTTTTCTTCACGCCATAAATTCAGCCGGCGGCCCACCCTCTCCCGTCCGTCGCACCTCATCCGGCCTCCGGACACCCTCTCCCCAGAGCGGAGAGGAATATATTTGTGGGACATTTTCCCGGCGTAGGTGCTGGCGCACCAACACCGGGCTAACTTCCGTTACGCCTTCAGCGTATTTGAATTGGTTTCGCGTGGTTCGCGGTTAAAATTCAATTCTGCGTCAACGGGTGTGACATGGATGGCTGATGTTTGGGTGAATCCGGTCAAATCCCACGGTTGCGCGCCGCCGCCGAACCGGTCCCGCGCCGGTGAATGACCGAATTATTTTTAGCCTTTGGCCTTGAGCCTTGGACATTTTCCGCAATTAAACGGGTCCCTTCAAGACGACCAGCAACTGTTTCATGGCCGGCGTCAGGGTTTTCTGCTTCTTGTAAATGGCGGCGGTGGGTCGGAAGAAATCACCGTCGGCGATCGGCACGGCCACCAGCGTCTGCCTGGCAACTTCCGCTACGATAGTCGCCGCCGGCACGATGGCAACGCCCGCGTCAATCTCCACGGCGCGCTTCACGGTGTCAACATTGTCGAATTCCATTTCGTAGGCCATATTGCCGCCGTGTTTTTTTAAAATCCGGTCCAATGCCCGGCGCGTGGGGATGTCCGGCCCGAAGCCGACAAATTTCTGTCCATGGAGATCCTTCAGCCTCACCTTGTCCAGTTTCGCGAACGGATGCTGAGGGTGGCAGACGACCACCAGCGGTTCCTTGCGGAGCGCAACGATTTCCAGCTTGATATCCTTGACCGGATATGCAACCAGGCCGAACTCGACGGCATTGCTCAACACATCGTCATAGACCTGGTCGGAGCGGCGGTATTCGACGTGGACGTTGACCGTCGGATAGCTCTGCATGAACTTTTTGACATACGCCGGCAGTTCATACAGGCCAATGCTGTAAATGGTCGAAACCCGGAGGTTGCCGGAGACGATGTCTTTCAACTCCGCCAGCCGGCCATGCAGTGAATCGCTGGCCCGGACGATCTCCTTGCCGTAATCGTAAGCCACCTGGCCTTCGGGGGTGAGCTTGAAGGCCTTTTTTCTACGCTCGATCAGCACGGACTTGAAGATGCGTTCCAATGCACTGACCTGCTGGCTGACCGCCGACTGGGTGACTCCGCTGATCTCGGCGGCCTTGGTGAAACTTTCCGTTTCCACCAAATCACAAAGCATTTTGAAAGTTTCAATTTGCATAAGGGAGATTCTGCAAAAAAATTGGAATTAGTCAAATGGTCTGATGCTGGAAACAAAGGCTGAAATCTGTGTTCATCCGCGTATAGTGGCGTGGCCGCCACGCGGCTTTACGCCGTGCTAATCTGTGGCAAAAGCCCGGGCGCGTTTCAACCGGCGGCGGGACATTTTTTTGAACATCTTTTCACCCTGCGTCCACAGTTGGCACATCGGGACGCTCAGGCCGGCGGCAATCGAGGCGCGGATAAACAAGCTCTGGTCGCTCGATCCGCGTTCGAGCCGGTCAATGGTGTTGGGCGAGACGCCGCTGCGCCGGCCCAACTGGTGCAGCGTCAGCCCGCGCCGCTCGCGCCAGGCCCGCACATTCTGGCCGGCGATCTCTCCGGCGGCCCGGCCCGCGAACGGGGCGGCAGATGTCTGCGGTTTGCGGGCGGTGTGGCGAAGCGATTTTATCTTCGGCTTGGTCATGGAATCGATTCCGCGGCTGAAATTCGGCAGCGTCAATTCCATGTTAGCGTGATTCGCGTAGTTCGCGGTTTACCTCATCGACAACGACAGCCCCACGAGCTGGACGTGCATGTCGCTGCCGTGGCCAATGCCTATGGCTACGAGGTGCAACTCCTCATCGCCGGCGTGTGGACGTCGGCCAAATACTCGCAGCAGGCGCGCACCATCACGCTGACCGGTCTGACCATCGGCACGGTGTATAATGTGCGTGTCCGCGCGCTGGGCGCGCAGCACCGGTTAAAGCGACTGGTCCATGCCCGGCTCCAGCATCGTGGACTGAAGGTAGCAGCGATGCCCCCCCGTCGCCGTGAGGATAAACCCACTGCGACAAGGCGTCGCAGCCACGCCACAGGCTGACAATCAAAGGCCGGAACGGGAAACTGTTCCGGCCGCCTCTCGGTTTCTAAAGAGCTTTACCAAGGACAAGCCGGTTACAAAAACCGCCGGTCAAACATCAGCCGCAACCGCAGGCATCAAAGTCGGATCAGAAGCGCCAGTTCAGGTTGAGACTGAAGAAGGAGAAAAAGGCGTTGTTGTAAGTGCCGGACACGGTGCCACGGTAGGCCGTGGACTGGTCCACCGGCATGTTTCCCACCCAGACAAATTCATACGCCGCGCCCAAATCGACATTCTGGCTGACCTTGTAAAACGCACCGAGGCCGTAGCGGTATCCCTGGCCCACAGGCAGAGCCACGGAACGATTGGCGTCATTCACGGCCGCAGTGTCATACGCAAAGCCGCCGGTGAACCGCCATTGCTCTGAATATTTATACTGGGCGCCAATCGCGCCGTGCCAGGTGTCGTTAAAGTGCAGGTTGCTGGTCAAATCCTTGGAGTTGGCGGGATTGGCGGTGTTCACTCCGATATCCACATAGCTGAACTGGCTCCAGTCCTGCCAGCCGACATCGGCCATCACTGCCCAGTTGGTGTTGATGTCCTGATAAATGCCGATCATCACCGACTGCGGCACGGTCATGCCCATGTCCAACGAGGGGGTCACGATGGCAAGGGGGTTTACGTTGAAACTGGGCGTGGCGTTGAAGTTCAAATCCACCTGCGAGAGATAATTGACACCGATGCGGGTGCCGTCCTGCGGCTGGATCATGATGCCCGCGTTGCCACCGAAGCCCCAGGTTTTGTCCTCGATGGTCATCTGGCCATCGGGCAGACCGGCCGGCCGCTTGACCGCCGTCTGGCCATCAAGATAACCAAACATCGCATTCAACCCACCGCCGACCGAGAGCCAGTCGTTTACCTTGAAGCTGGCCGCCGGCATGAGGGTCAAGCCCAACAGGGTGCCCTTCTCGAGATAGTAACGACCGGACCAGGTGTCACCGTAATTTTCCGCGAGACCGAAATAGGAAAAAGTGCCGAAGCCCACCGTCAATTTTTCCGTCACTGGATAGGTGATGAACAAACTCGCACCTGGCAGCGCGCCGATGGCATTATCTCCATTGCCGCCCGACTGGGTCTGGGAATTGCCCGAAAACTTCACACTGCCATAGAGAACCTGAAGGCTGGAATTCACCTGTGGCCCGTCCAGCAAACTCATGCCGGCGGGATTTTTGAAGAGCGTGGACGCGTCCAGCGCCCCGGCGGCGTAACCGGCCGAAGCCAAGCCCACATCCCCGGCGGAGATTTCATAAAGTTCGGCACCGCCGGCCAGCACGGACTGCGGAAGGAACAAAGCACCGGCGAGAGCGACGGCGACCAGTGAAAGGATTTTGGTGAGCTTCATAATTTTTGATGTGATACCGGCTTGAGTTGTGAGTGTCAATCTTTGGATTTTGAATCTTCAGGAGGTTGCGACGAATACAGCGCCACCAGCCGGGAGATCAGCACCGCCATGTAAATCGTGCCGGTTATCGCCTCCATCATTGCCAGCGTCCGCGCCCCGTTGGAGAGCGGCGTGATGTCGCCGTAGCCGACGGTGCTCAGCGTGATGAAGCTGAAATAGTAGGCCTCGAACTGCGACAGTGAATGCGGGGTTGTCACGCCAACGGTGAAAGCAAATGCGCCGGGATGGGTAGGATCAATCGGATTCATCAGGGACGCCAGCCGATAGGCCGACATCCAGATGATGCCCAGCAGCAGGTAACCGGAGATGCCGGCGCACAACACCTCCGAATTGACCCGGGGCGCGCGAAAGATGAAATGCAATAGTTGATACTCGACAAAGCCGATGAAGGCCAACCCGATCAAACTCGCCAGCGGCAGCCAATGCGGCTGAAAATGGCTGATCCAGCGGGTCGCAACCGCCGGCACCATCAGCATCACGGCCAGCACCAGCGTTCGATGACTGCGGCCCACGGCCAGCACTCCCAAAACCAACACCACCGTCATAAGCGCGGAGTCAATGGCCTCGCCGTATTCAAGTTCATCCAGGAACGGGGCCGCGAAAAGCATCAGAATCAGCGCGCCCAGAAATTGCGCCACGGAAGAACGGAAATTGCCGATACGCAGCATCCGGCGGGCGGACGGATTGTGTTTCAGTTCAGCCATGGGTCACATTCTTTTGCGGGGTGCCACTGGTTGTTTCTTGAGTTCCGCGACCATCCGATCCACTGCGGGAATGGCGTGCGCGAAGTATTGCTTGAAGCCGCAGCAGAGATAGTTCAAGCCAGGCTCACCGGTGGGCGTGCGAATGATCCGGTTCTTCGGGCATTCGCCCCAGCAGTCCGTGAGATACGCACATTGCCGGCAATACTGCGGCAGGGTTTCGTTCTTCGCGTAGCCGAACTTCACCTGCGTCCGCGAAAACACCTGCGTATCGAGCGCCTGGTCCTTGATGTTACCAACGCGATACTCCGGATACACATAATGGTCGCAGGAATAGACGCTGCCGTCGTGCTCAATCGCCAGCCCCTTGCCGCAGAACTCGCCGTAGATGCAAATCTGCGAACCGAGGCCCATGTGCTGCGATACCAGCGTCTCGAAATGGTTCACCAGCACCTTGCCCACATCGTTCTTGTGCCATTCATCAAAAACCTTGCACAGGAAATATCCCCAGTCGTCCGGATTCACCGACCACTCGGTCACGATGGAATTCGGATGGCCCGGTTTGGCTTCCGGGTCGCCGTCCTTCGGCAGCGCATCGTTGTTCCACTTGTGCGGCGCGGTTTTCTCGAAGCCCTTGTATTCCACAATCGGGATGAACTGCATGTAGGTGGAATCCAGTTCGCGCCGGAGAAAGCGGTAAACATCCAGCGGCTTGCGGGCGTTGTAGCGGTTGACGCACGTCAGCGTGTTAAAGGGCACGCCGTATTGGCGGAGCAGCTTGGCGGCATGAAAGACCCTGGCGAACGTCGGCTTGCCGCCCTTGGTGACACGATACTGGTCATGGATTTCCCGCGGCCCGTCAATGCTCAAGCCCACCAGGAAGCGATGTTCCTTCAGGAACTCGCACCATTCCTCATCGAGCAGCGTCGCGTTGGTCTGTAGGTCGTTTTCAATTTTCTGAAACGGCTTGGCGTATTTTTTCTGGAGCGCGACGACCTTGCGGAAAAAATCCAGCCCCATCAGCGTCGGCTCGCCACCCTGCCAGGAAAAAACCACGTCCGACCCGGTGACACCCGCGATATACTGCTGGATGAACCGTTCCAGAGTTTCGTCGGACATCCGGCCCGGCCCGGGCCCGCCGGGCAGCGTTTCCTTGCTCAGGTAAAAGCAGTAGGTGCAGTCCAGGTTGCAGGTGGAACCGCTGGGCTTGGCCATGACGTGGAACCGCTTGCGGCCGGTGTTGCTGGCGAGCAACGGCGCGTCATATTTATCGGTTGGATGATCGAACGTCTGGTTCAAGCCGGCACAACTTATCCCGTCCGCCCGGCAGCGGCAAGGAAAACGGGCCGGTCCCGGTTCGGGAGCGCCCGTGTGATTAAGCGGATAATCGTTTAGTTGTCCACGCTCTTCTTCATTTCATCCACGGCCTTCTGATCCGCCGGTGCCAACTGCGACGGGCCGAGCTTGTAGGTCAGCTTGTCAATCGTGCCGGTGAACTTGAACGGCAACTCGTAGCTGTCGTCCACTCCTGTGCCGGTGTCCAACCCGACATCGAAGGTTTCGTCAATGGTCATGAGCAGCGGGATCGTGTGTGCCATCGTTTTGCGCGCCAGTTCCCTGCCATCCGCCGACAACACGCCAGTGCCGCCCTTGCCGGGGCCGGGGCCGTCGTATTTGAAATCAAACACAATCGTGTGTTTGCCCGGCTTGAGCGCCTTGCCAAACAAATCATCGCCGAGCAAACCGCCCACGCCGCCTTCCCAGCGGAAGCGTTCCATGTCAAGCAGGTTATAAACGAAGACCGGCTTGCCATGCTGCAGCATGAGGGCGTAGCCGCCGAAGCGACCTCCGAGCGTCACAATTATTCCCTCCGCGCCACCTTCGGGAACCGTTATTTCGGCGGTGATGGTATAGTCCTTGTCCAGAATGCTGGGCGCACTGCCGAATGGAATGCCGGCATTCACACCGGTATAGGTGAATTCGGTTTTCCCGGCGACCGCGCTGGGACGCGGCAACACGGCGCGGGCAAAACCGGAGTTGTCCAGCGGGAAGACCTGATACTTCGCCGCTTCGGACAGGAACAACGCCTGCAATTCCTTGAGTTTGTCCGGCATCTGCGCCGCAAGGTCGTTGTTCTCGGAATAATCCTTGGCGACGTTGTAGAGCTCCCAATTATATGTGTCCATCGCCGGCATCGTCGCACCCAGCATCCATGGCGGGGACGGTGGCGTCGTGGCGGCAATCCAGCCGTCGTGATAAATCGCGCGGTTGCCGACCATCTCAAAATACTGGGTGTTGTGCTTCGATGGCGCATCCGCATTGGCCTTGTCGAACGTATACAACATGCTGATGCCTTCAATCGGTTTCTGCGGGATGCCGTTGACCAGGTCGGGTGCCTTGATGCCGGCGGCTTCAAGGATGGTGGGCACGATGTCAATGACGTGGCTGAACTGCGTGCGGATGCCGCCGACATCGGTGATGTGGCCGGGCCACGAAATGGCCAGACCCTGCCGCGTGCCGCCGAAATGCGACGCCACCTGCTTGGTCCACTTGAACGGCGTGTCAAACGCCCACGTCCAGCCCACCGCCATGTGCGGATAGGTCTTGTCCGAACCCCAGTCGTCATAGTGCAGCAATTGCAACGCCTCGGGAAGTTTGAGAATGCCGTTGTAAGCCGTCAGCGTATTGTAGGTGCCATCCTGCGTGCCTTCGGGGCTGGTGCCGTTGTCGCCTTCAATGTAGATGATGAGAGTGTTGTCGAGTTTGCCCTCGTCTTGAACTTCCTGGATAACCCGACCAATTTCGTGGTCGGTGTAGGCGGCATAAGCGGCGAAGACCTCGGCCTGCTTGATGTAGAGTTTCTTCTTAATGTCCGAAAGCGAATCCCACCGTGGCAGCGAGGCGCCACCGAACGCGGCCTGACCATCCGGCCAGGGGGTAAGTTGCGTGTCCGGCGGAATCACACCGAGACGCTTCTGGTTGGCAAAGATCGTGTCGCGTAATTTTTCCCA
>Ga0302320_10031363_pt1 | contig 10084 bp, 10 predicted proteins | sample Bog_T0_3_FD_202130 | JGI IMG/M metagenome (GOLD analysis project Ga0302320, IMG submission 202130) | Peat permafrost microbial communities from Stordalen Mire near Abisko, Sweden - Bog_T0_3 | ecosystem: Environmental > Terrestrial > Soil > Wetlands > Peat | place: Sweden: Abisko, Stordalen Mire...
GACGCGATTTTCTCCCACCGTTCTGCTGTAAAAGGTGCCCGTGCGATCATAGATCGCGGAGCGCTGCGGCATCTGTCCGATCGTCGAGAGATCAAAAGTGAGCGCCCAGAGGTAGTAAAACAGAGCTACCAGCAGCCAGAGCAGGAGCGCGGCAAAACCGAGTTTGATCAGGACAAGAATCATCGAGCCTTTGCGGCGCTTCGGTTTTTTAGAGGCTGGGGGAGCCGAGCGATCTCGACGAGGGGTTGCGGAACGGGACACGGTGCTTGCAGACTAACCGTTCTTCGTAATTCATTACGAGAGCATGATTGAGATTCAAATTTTGACCCCGATTCCGACGATTGCCGAAGGTGTGCTGCGCGAGAGTATCCTCGGACGAGCTCAGGAAGCGGGACTTGTGAAGCTGGAAGCCGTTGATTTACGCCGCTGGACGAGTGACCGTCATCGCACGGTCGATGATGCCCCCTATGGCGGCGGTCCCGGTATGGTGATGAAGATCGAGCCGATAGCCGCCGCGCTGGCTGAACTCCGCAGGCCGGAGACCAAAGTGATCTTTCTCACTCCGCAAGGGAGACCACTGAAACAACCCATCGTCCGTGAATATGCCAAAAACGAGCATCTCATCCTGCTCTGTGGTCACTATGAGGGAGTCGATCAGCGCGTCGCCGATCATCTGGTGGATGATGAGATTTCCATTGGTGATTACATCCTGACCAATGGTGTCCTCGGAGCGCTGGTGCTCACGGACGCCATCGTCCGTTTGGTTCCCGGAGTGCTGGGTCATGACCAGTCAGCTGTGACGGAATCATTCGAGACAGGAATGCTCGACCATCCGCACTATACCCGTCCCGTGGAATTCAACAGCTGGGAAGTCCCTCCGATGCTCCTCTCCGGAAATCACGGGGCAATCGCCAAATGGCGTGCGGAAGAGGCCCTGGAGGCGACAAAGAAGCGCCGCCCCGATTTATTGGGGTAAAATCAGTGCTTCCCTAGGATCAATACTTCTCTATTCCTCCCCGAGACTCATCTCTTGGACTTGCTATGCCCTGCTAGAGAAATTCCTTAAATCAGAGTCGAGAGTGGCTGGCCTTTTTCCTCGACGCACTGGTGCTTGTTCTCAACCATTCCGGTATGGTTCGCAAATACCGACTTGAGGACTGGGATGCTGACGACAGGGCTTTGAATGACCCGAATGCAAGCTGTAGATCAGATCCGGCCACAATCCGACAGATTCAGCGGCTCCGCTCCTTAAAAGTCAAAATCAGGAAGGGAATGACGAAGGGGGAAGCTTCCGACATGATAGACCATGTCACCACCCCGCGCCAGAGAGCACTTCTAGATTATTTGGGGATTAAAGGAATGATTGGCGAGTCCAATACCAAGGTCAGACGGGGATTCTTGATGCCGCCAAGTTGAATCCTGAGTAGCTTTTTGGTCACTTATTCAGTGACTCTAGGTGAACAGATTAACACTCTGTATCCATAACCGCCCTGTTCACAAGTGGTTCGAGACATCGGGCTGGCGGGATTCGAACCCACGACCTCTTGAACCCCATTTATACATTTGACTTGTTTCTTCATGTCGCTCAATAATTCTTCATGATCGCTCGTGAATCCAACAAAGCCATGTCTGAAAAGGAGATGGAGATAGTTGATACCACCGATCTAGCGAACACGAGCAATGTTGAAGGTGCATTAAAAGTGGCAAGCGCGTGCCACTCTGTGAAGGAACCGAATTCTCGGACTCTCGCAAAAAATGACATCCGATATTGGAAAAAGCGGATTTTCAAAACCCGAAGCGGATTCTCTGGAGAAGAGTCCCCTCACTACTCGGTGAGGATCAAACATGGGGGAAAAAGGAGGGCTGTTAGCCTGGAGACCGGAAATGCCGATGCAGCGGCGACAAAGGCGAGAGATTTCTATCTGGATGTTCTGAAAATTGGTCTTCCGGCAGCGGTGGAGAAGATCCGTCCTTCCTCTTCAGCACCGAACAGGGTTGCCACGATTGGCGAATGGATCGTGGCAGCCCAGGGGGTGTCCGATGCCAGCAAGACCACCGTTGCACAGTATGCCGGGGCTTTACGGCTCATTGCGGGGCAAATCCTAGCCGTTGCGAAGTCCAAGAAACGCTTTGCGCCGGGGAAGAAGGGAGGGGCCACGGCCTATCGGAAGATGATTGATGTAGCCTCCCTTGAAATCTTCGATCCTCAGGCGGTTCAGAAGTGGCGTCTCAACTATGTGGCCCAGGCCAAGAATCCTGCCCAGGAGCAGAGCCGGATGACTTCCAGTAACAGCTTGATTAAGCAGGCCCGGTGTCTCTTTGGGGAGAAAATCACACGGTTTCTTCCAAATCTTCAGCTTCCAGACCCGCTTCCCCTGGCCAAATGCGAGTTCTACCCACGCCAGAGCACGCGGTACTTTTCCAGAATCGACCCGAAAGACTTGCTTCAGAAGGCTTATGCCGAGCTTTCCCAACAGCAGCCAGCGGCATTTCTGGCCATGCTCCTTGCCTTGTCCGCCGGCCTCCGGAAAGGGGAGATAGATACCCTCTCATGGCATCAGGTGGATCTCGATCAGGCTTTGATTCGGATCGAGAACACCGCTACGGCGAGTCTCAAAACCGTTGATTCCCGAGACGAGGTTCCCATTGACCTAGGCATGATTTCCGTGCTGCGCGGGTTCAAGGCCAAGGCAACTGGGATTTTTGTGATTGAATCACCAAATGAGGAATCGGGCCCGAAGGCATGGGGACGCCAGTACCGAGCAGAGCGAGTCTTTCAAAAGCTCTACAAGTGGCTGCGAAGCAATGGCGTCAGTGCCCGCAAGCCGCTCCATGAACTGAGAAAGGAGCTGGGGGCCATGGTCACGACGGAGCATGGAATCTATGCCGCCAGTCAGATTCTCCGGCATAGCGATGTGGCCACCACGAGCCGCCACTACGCGGATCAAAAGACACGGCCAACAATCAGCATGGGAGAATGGCTTGACCCTGCGAATGTGATCAAAATGCCGAAGCCCGAGCCAGTTCCGACGAAGAAGGCCGGCAAAGTCCGGCGACCCCGTCGGGTGAGGGGGGCAGCGTGAAGGGAAGAACTCCCAAGAAAATCAAAGAGGAGGGAGGCACGCCGACAAAGATAAAGCTCATTCATCTGAATAAGTTATCCCCTTGTATTCTCGGTCTCCACGGGATCGACAAAATCCGAATGCTTGCCGAGGAGCTGGCAGAAGAATGTGGAATCAAGAAGCGTCCACCTGTGCGTCAGGCAGAGGATGAGGCAGGGAGAGCACTGCGCTATCTTTTTATAGCAGCCAGTTCAGGCGAACCCCATGCAGCCCATGCAGCTAGAGCCATACACCGCATTGCAGAGAGGGTTACTCTCAAAATGAATAGCCTGGCAGCACGGGATAAGGACTTGTGGAAGCCAATTCTCGAAGGAGCAATCGGCTGGCCGATCGTTTATTCGGAAACTCAGGATGAAAAGGCCTGTAATGAAGCTGTTATTGAGAGAGTAGGATCAACGGCGTCGTTTCGATCTCGCCCGGAGCCCGGAACGAAATCTCTCAGGTTCAAAAGCACCGAGCTGAACAATCTCCTGATTTTGATCGGAGGCTGTTTTAATCCTCTCGACGCTGCCGTTAAGCATTTGACCTCTGACAATCCGAGCGCCGAGAAGTTCAGTGAACGCCTGGATGAGCTTCTTGAAAAAATGCCAGATGGAATTAAGTCAGACGGAATTCGCACGGTTATGAGCAACCTGCGTGCCTGTAGGGGATTTCAGCCGAAGACACAAAAGGAGTTGGCACAGATGATCTTTGACTGGATCGATGCTGAGGCTGGGGGGCGCATTGAAGCTGTCGATTTTTTTCGAAAGCGTGGAGTGAATTCAGATGCCCTCGGAAAAGACATTGGCCAGGTTGATGCATCAATTCTCGAGGCGAGAAAAAAGTTTCCCAAAACCAACTCGGAAATCACCGACTCAGAACGAAAGGATTTTCTTCTCAAAAATATTGGGTCAAACGCGGTAGAGAAGGAGATCCGAAATCAAATTCGACGAGTTATTGTAGACTCGCTCAAGTGGTTTAAGCCGCCCGTAGAAGCCCATCAGTAAAGGCCGGGACGCTATCCCTGTTAGTGTCCCCTTAGAGAATATTCGTAATTTTTGCTTCTCTGGTGTTGTGCAAACGCCAAGAGCCATAATGAACGAACAGGCCCACTTCACGCCGAAGCAGCTTTCGACGAGGTGGGGGATATGTGAATTGACCTTGCGACGCTGGCGACGAGAGGGACGCATCCGCTCGATGCAGCTTGGCCGCGCAGTCAGGTTTTCTCGCGAGGAAGTGGAGCGCATAGAGAATGAGGCCACTGTATGAGCTGGCAGCTCATGAGGCAGGTTTTTGAAGTTTCCAAGGCAAAGGCAGCGGCTCGTCTAGTTCTCTTGAATCTCGCGGAGCACGCGACACTGCAAGGGCTCACATCCTGGCCGTCGAATGCAACCATTGCCAGGGAATGCGGGCTTTCCGAGAGAGGCACGCGAAAACTTCTCCGATACTTGGAAGGCATCGGAGAGATCGAAACGATCGGTTCCAATCGGGGCGGTCCGGGCAGATCAAACCGATACCGTCTCAAGCTCCATAAGGGGGAACCGGAGCGCACTCGTGCAAATCCGATAAGGAGGAACAGGAGTGCCAATAAGGAGGAACCGTGTGCCCCCGAACCAGAGGAACCGGAGGTTCCTCCTCTTAAAAACTCTCCTCCACCGAAGTTTTCATCTGGGGGTCGGACAAAGTCCTCCCCCGATGACTTCGGCTGGTAACAACAAACCAACCAACCCAAGACCATGACCGCTACGGAAATCATCCCAGAACCGAAAACTCAACAAATCATCGAATGGATGGAGCATCTGAAGGAAATGGGCGAAGACTGGTTCCCTGAAGTTCATCAACGCCTTTCCCTTAAGTGGATGCATATGCCAAACAGGGATGAGCAGTCAAATAGCTGCTCCCCAGAGTTTGCCCAGGCCGTCTTGTCTCTTCACAGGGAATATCCTGAATTCGTCTGTCATGGACGAAAGCATTGGTCTCTCACGTCTTTGTTTGAGGGAAGGAGCTGGCGCGAATCTCCACGGGGAAAACCGATATGGAGGGGAACTGTGCCGCCACTCCTCGATTATCACCCCAAATTCCCAGAGAATCTTCAACCTTCCCTGTTGGATCATCAGTCCCCACCGTGGGCGTTGGCAGATCGCACCAAGGATGGCAGGGGACTGGGAATCGTCGGTCCGTATGGTAATGCACGAGAGAGCTACGCTGTCCGGGCGGTTTTCGAGATGTTCAGGAATCACCCATTCAAGACTCTCAAAGATGCGGAATCGCTCAGCGAGCCGACAGGCAGGACGGCGAGTTTTTTCCGGGCGAGTGAGATTGCCAAGGCATTGGAGGACACTTTCAGATTAGAGGACTGCCTTGCTCTCAATGTGGCAAAAGGGATCGTTGAAGATTGCCAAGAACACGAGGTTCTCGTGATCGTTGGGATAGGAGAAGTGCCAATGGGGGTCTCAGCCTCAAACGAATTTTATAATATCCTGGAGCATCGACGCATGAACCGGCACCCCACGGTCTGGACAACTCAATTCCTATCGGCGGAGCTTGGAAAACGATTCAGTCCCAGGATAGGCGGTTTACTTGTTCAGAACCTCTCCAGGGGCGCGGAGATTGTGAAACTTGCAAAGCAGCCCCATTCCAACCATCACCCGGCTTCCGACGCGATACAGGGCCAGCAGGCTCCTTCGGGAATGGGTTGCTGATCGTCCACAATCTCACCAGGCGCTCCAAAATCAGACTACTCACTGAAGACTCAAGTGACTGTATTCGAGACTAAATGAGCATTTTCAGAACCACCAACTGCCAATCACCTATGCAAATAAAAAAAGTTAAGAAAACTGTCGGAAAAACTGAGACTTGCCAATCACTCCCGGCTCCAGACATCGCCGGCGCCAAGATCGCAGACCTCATCACCGACGAGGATCGAGCCGAAAATGTCAAAGTGATCCGTGCCGCCAAGTCCGCCACTCATCGTTATTTCGACATGAAATCAAAAGAATGGACTGAGAGTCCCGACCATAAGACACGTCTTGCAGCTGTAGCCCTAGAGCTTGCCTACGATGAGGGACTACCGGTCCAGCGCTCGGTGTCGATCTCAGGCAGCTTCCAGGACGCCGCGGAGCTGATGGAGACGCTGAATGAATCGCCTGCAACCAGGGAAGCCTTGAAAATGCTTTCCAACATGGGAATCAAAGTGGAGGCCGGAGATGGGGATTACCTGTCAGTTCGCTAATCACATGAACGCTGCTTCGGCGATGAGACGCCGGCAGGTAGATTCAGTTTTCCAGAATGGTGCCTGGGCGGCGAGTAGGCCGTCCTTCTTGAACATGATGACGCGTTCGGCATATTGGTTGGCAAAATCTGTCGGCTGCCAGTTCTCTGCAAAAGCGTGAAATTCTGCCGTCGTATCAAAGAGCGCACCCGCCAAGCCCCATGCCATCTGTACCCCGATGAGAGTGCCTGCCACATTTTCAAGCAGGCGTGGGAGCGCCTTTTCCTTGTCCAGTGAGGACCGACATGCCCAACCCAATTCCATTGCCCAAATTCTCAGGGCGGAATTGTGATGCGAGAGATTCCCATAGAGTTGTTCCAACTCCCACCCACCGTCTCTTTGCATGATGCGCCAGGGCATACTGTCTACCCACACGAAAACCGCGCGTCTGCAAGCTTGGACTATATTACGCTCTTGCTGTACTCGCGGGACAACCGTGAATTCCTCATCGTGTTCGCGAGCGAGCATTAAGCAGGCAAGGGCAAGTTCATCGGCCAACCGAGGTGGGGTGTCGTGGCTTCCAGCTGTACTGAACACATCATGCCAACGCCTTGCAAGCCGGATGAAAACGCGTTCAGCCATTACCGGCACATCTTCGAAACCTGACAGAGGTAGCTGTCCAAAATACCTGTCACTCTCCCTTTCATCCCAATGTAACATGGGTGGAGGCGGCAGGCGGTCAACTATCTCGTTCATCTTGATCCAGAGTAATTGCTCATTTTAACTTTTCTGAAAAATGAACCATCAAATATCCAGGCAATCCCACTAGAACTATCACAATGGCACGGACTGGATTTAGATTTCCGTACAGACTGCCAAGCCCTGTTGTTACTAGTCCATAGATTCCATCTACTACGATGATGGCGATCAGTATAATAATCCAACCCATACCCAAGTAATATAGAACTTTCTTCATTGGTGTTATCTCAGGCGTGACGTGTCTCCCGTCCATCGATCCAGCAGCTTTGTTTGTTCAGTGAGTCTATCGGTGAAAACCTGATAGCGATTAACGGAAGCGTAAATAAAAGATGCCGCTAAGATTGCAACGATGATCCCTATAGATTTTCCGTGAAGCTGCATCCAATCAAGGAAGCCAATCTGATTCTGGCACTTCCCCTGCTCCTTATCAGGAACGATTCCCAGATTTCGGAGATAGCGTTGGAATACGGCTTCGGCTTCTTCGGATGAACGAGATTTTCCTCCCAGCTTTCCTTTTCCGTTCTCGTCAATGGTTCCGGCCTTGATCGCGTCAAACATTCTGGATCTGACGGCTCCGATCATCTTGTTTTTGATGTCCTGAACCTCGGAAGCCTTCAATCCTGTGGACTTGGCGATGTAGTCGATGGATCGGTTTTTGAGGATTAGTCGGTATGCAAGTCGTCCGGCATCCTTTTTGTCAGAAGATCCGCGAGCAAAGAGAAAGTCCTCGATGTCGGAAAGGAGCTTCTTGGAGATGTCAGTCAAGCCGAACTGATCTTGGGAATTGCGACTTGCGCTAATCGCGTTATGCAAAGTGACCTCAAAAGCTTGAAGGCGATGATCAATATAGTGCTTAAACGCCTCTCGTTGCAGCATCAATACGGATTTGAAATCATTGTTCGCAATGGCCAAATCTGCTGCTTGTTCCAGTGAGTTGATCAATTCCTCTGTGTGAGTCTTGTCTGCTGGTCGAGCCTCAGTTCCCATTGTTACTGCATCACCAGGATACTGTCGCGCTATGCATTCGGCTGTATGTGCTTCAGCACTGGTTTTCGCTAGGCGTTCATTGAACTTCCTGTAATCGAGTCCGGCATCATTATTGTTCAGCGTCAGGATCGCTGAATCATCTTCCTGATGACGTTCTTTTTCGGGGGGCACTCGTGCGCCCCTAGCGTAGAGGCTACCAATATTAAGAGCCTCTGCTTCTTCGGGTTCGCCATTGCAGCTAGGTACCATAAGCATGCGTGGCTACTTCGCCGGTTTTATGCCTAGTTGCGACGCCGCCATCGAAGTGCAGATAAAAAAAGCGTCGGTTGATGTTGTCAAAGGGCTCTTTTGTTCTAGGAGCTGATTCCAGATTTCATTCGCCTTTGCTTTTAATGGGGAGTTGGTATCCCCAAATTGAGGAAAATACAGAAGGGTTTTCTGACGGCTGGCATCAACGGCATCGCTGACCGCTTTATTTTGATCCGCCTTAGTTTGCTCCACAGTAGTAGGAGGAATGGAAGCTGGTGCGACTGTAGTAACAGTAGCGGTTGCAGGAGCGGGTTTTGCTGGAAATTTTCCACCTGGATGTCTTGGCTCTACAGGTGCAATGCCAAGCTTGGCTGCTTCTTTCTCCGCAATTATGAATGGGGCGTCAGGATCAATGGTAGGCTCGCCCATTGAGTTGCTTGGATTCTCTGCTTTCAGTCGATCGGCCACTGCATTGCACGCCTGACTCAGAGGAGAGCTTTTATCCGCTACGCTGGGATAGCATCTCTTCGCATCCGAATAACTGGCTGCCCACATTCTGTGATGCCAGCGGAGTATTCTTGCATGGTAATCGTCATTAAGTAATACCCACTGGTCGTTGTTAAATCTTTCTTCGGGATAGGTTTGTAGGGGCACTTGAGGTGATTCAGATGGAAACTCCCGCTCCGACATGTCGCGATCATGAACATATTGGTGAAAAAATTGCATGAAAGCTGGATCCACGGTCATTTGATCATCGGAAGGGTCCGACGAATCGCTGTTTAACTTCAGTGCGTTAATCGATTGCTGGATGTCTTGGAGTTGTCCAAAGGTGTTCGGATCATCGGCATGGCCAGTGCCACCTAAAGCGATAGAAGCTAGGGCAAGGATCGTAAGAATGCGTTTTGTCATGGGGGTGAGCGTAAAAACGTGTGGATAACCACACGGATTCTGCGATTTTCTGGAAATACAGTCCAGTGTGGTTTTTCACACACCCAAGAAGAGTCTCAATGTTTGCGGCCCCCAAGTTCGACGCCTCAGAAGCCGCAACTGTTGGTCGCAACCCAAGTTTGCTGAGAAGTGCCAGCTTGCCGGCTGGGATGTCTCCCGTGACATCATTGCGAGGATTGAGTGTCAGACGCGCTGTGTCGGCGATGCTGAACTCGCTTATCTCGCGGAGGTGTTGGGTGTGCCGGTGCAAGAACTGCTTCCCCCGCGTATTTCCCAAGGATATGTGAAAACCTTGAAGGGGTAGCTTTTTTGCGCTGCGCCCCCCCATTAAGAGGCCGTGGCAGGGGACAAGGCTCGCTGAAGGACTTTCCTGCCAAAGAATTGTCGAGGGGATATATTTTCCCGCAAGAGAGGCCAATTATTCTGGTCCGAAGCCCTCGCGCGCGCGCAGTTGGCTTCCTCTTCTGAGCATCGGTTAGCGATTCCCCAAGCCCTCGCGCACGCAAAGGAATGAGCAAGCAGGGTGATTGCTGGCCCACTTCCGCCTGAAAAGTGGCAAGCCCGTGCCACTCTCAAAAAATTCTTCAAAAAAGAATTATTTGTAACCCATTGATACCGAGACATCGGGCTGGCGGGATTCGAACCCACGACCTCTTGAACCCCATTCAAGCGCACTACCAAGCTGTGCTACAGCCCGTCTCGGACTATGGAGAATCGTGTTTTGAGTCTCACGGTGCAAGCAAGAAGTGGAAAAAACTGAGGAAGGATGCGACCTGAAACTTGAAACCTGAAGCAGCTGCCCTACGCTAGGACGCTCATGAGTGATTCC
>Ga0302320_10031364_pt1 | contig 10083 bp, 9 predicted proteins | sample Bog_T0_3_FD_202130 | JGI IMG/M metagenome (GOLD analysis project Ga0302320, IMG submission 202130) | Peat permafrost microbial communities from Stordalen Mire near Abisko, Sweden - Bog_T0_3 | ecosystem: Environmental > Terrestrial > Soil > Wetlands > Peat | place: Sweden: Abisko, Stordalen Mire...
CGGCTTTCGCACCTTCAAAGCGATGGAAATGGCCCTCTATCACACACTCGGACGACTACCGGAGCCAGAATCCGCCCACAGATTCTGCTGAAGAGGCCCTCTTAAGTTCCGGATCAGAAGCAGGAAAGTCGATTATTTAAGCAATTTATGTCTAATCCAATAAGTAAGCGAAGCTATGAGCTGCATGTTTCTATTTGTTATTAGTAACTTCTATCACGGGAGGTGCAAGGTGTCAAGGTTTTGGTGGTATTGCTCCTCCGCGCCCGCAGACAAAAGAGCCGCAACCCATTGCGGGCTGCGGCTCTTGATTCTTTGTGCACGCTGCAGGCGGAGTCATGCGCGAAGCGCGTCCGCCGCACTGCAAGTGCCTACATGCCGTCCTTGACGCCTTCCACAAACGCCTTCAGCTTGCGCGAGCGCGAGGGGTGGCGCAGCTTGCGGAGGGCCTTCGCTTCAATCTGGCGAATGCGCTCACGCGTTACCTGGAAGCTCTGTCCCACCTCTTCCAGCGTATGCTCGGAACCATCTTCCAGCCCAAAGCGCATCTTGATGACTCGCTCTTCCCGCGGAGTCAGCGTGCGCAGCACTTGCGACGTGTACTCCTTCAGGTTGACGCTGATCACCGCTTCCGAAGGCGAGACCGCCTGGCGATCTTCAATGAAGTCGCCCAAGTGCGAGTCTTCTTCTTCGCCGATCGGCGTTTCCAGCGAAATCGGTTCCTGCGCGATCTTCAGCACCTTGCGAACCTTGGCCACAGGAATATCCATGCGCCGCGCAATTTCTTCGCTCGACGGCTCACGGCCCAGTTCCTGCACCAACTGACGACTGGTGCGAATCAGCTTGTTGATGGTCTCGATCATGTGCACCGGGATACGAATGGTGCGCGCCTGATCCGCAATCGCGCGGGTGATGGCCTGACGAATCCACCACGTCGCATAGGTCGAGAACTTGTAACCACGCCGGTATTCGAACTTGTCCACCGCCTTCATCAGGCCGATGTTGCCTTCCTGAATCAGATCGAGAAACTGCAGTCCACGGTTCGTGTACTTCTTGGCAATCGAGACCACCAGACGAAGGTTCGCTTCGATCAGTTCCCGCTTCGCCTGCTCGGCGTCCATGTCGCCCTGAATCATCTCGCGCTGGGTGCGCTTGAGTTCGGCGATCGAAACGCCCGCGTCGGACTCAATCTTGTCCAGATCGATCTTGCAGTTCTTCTGCTGGCGGCGATATTCCTTCTTCAGCTCCTCGCTCTTCGAGGCTTCGAACTTCTGGTCCAGCGAGCGGATCTGCCGTTCCAGCGTGCGCATCGTGTCCACTGTCTTGTTGACACGGTCCAACAGCCGCTTCCGCTCCAGCGGGGTGTACTTGAGCTCGCGCACAATGCGCGACATGAGCACTTTTTCCCGGGCAATCAGCCAGCGCGCATGGCGGGCGTCTTTCGCCTTCACCTTGGCGACCGGCGCCGCAGTCGCGCCCGCTACCGCACCCTGCTGCTTTTCTTCCAGCTGCTGGATCTTCTTCTGGTGCTTGAGCATCGCGTCGATGCGCACCACCGTGCCCTTGACCCGCGCCTGCACCACATCTTCGGTGAGCTCTTCCTCGTCGAAGACCACAACTTCCTTCACATTCCGCACACCGCGCTTCAGATCCTCGCCCAGTGCGATGATCTCCCGAATCACAATCGGAGACCGCGACAGCGCCTTCATCACCCGCAACTGCCCACGCTCGATACGCTTGGCAATCTCGACTTCGCCCTCACGGGTCAGCAGCGGAACCGTGCCCATCTCGCGCAGATACATGCGCACAGGATCGTTCGTCTTCTCCATGGTGCCGGGGGTCAGATCCAGCTCGACATCTTCCCCGTCTTCCGCATCAAAGTCCTTGTCGCCGGCAAACTTGGGACTGTCCAACAAGTCAATGCCCTGGGTGCCGATCGTGGTAATCAGATCGTCCAGGTCATCGGCAGAGCTCATCTCATCCGGCAACATGTCATTCACGTCGCCATAGGTCAGATAGCCCTTTTCTTTGCCAACTTCAATCAGACTGTCGATATCGTGTTCGAATTTCTCATCCATCGCCAAAAAATTACCTGCTCTCTTCGGTGAACCCGGCCTCGCTGGGATCAATCCGGTTTTCGTACAAGATCGGCAAACCATCGGTCTGCTTCGATCCAGAATCAATGTTCTCGGGAACCATTGTCCCGGGCCTGCGAACACAGAAGCGACCGCGACGCAATGCCACGCGCCGCAGCATGGACTGGCCCGCGCCGTCCCCTTAAAAACTTCGCACTCCATCCTTGGGATGCAGAAAGTTCAAAAGAAAAACGCACGCGAACACACTCCCGCGGTCTCCCGCAAAAAAAGCGGTGTCTGGTGGTCGCTCGGAACAGGATGACAGCGCTTCAGGCTTTGCCTGGGTAGCCCCGAGCCGCAGCTCATCTTTGGGGCAATCGGTCGCGCATCCTCACAGAGATCAATAGATTACCACGCCCCACCACCGCTCTACCAGAGCTTATCGGCGCCAGCACCGCTCTCGGTCTCGGTACAAAAGTCAGACCTCTGACTCACTTTCGGGCGATCCGGTTCAGGGCCGTGCGCTTGATCTCTCCCGCTCCTGCTCTTTTAGACGGTCTGCAAGCTCCAGGGACGCAGAATTTCTCAGAACGTTCCCTCGATTGCCAGGCCTCCCCGCCAACTCGCCAACTCGCCAAGGCGCGGAGCGCGCCAACCCGCCAGGTCTCTAACCAATTGAACTCTTGCCCTTCAGGGCGCCCGTTCCCGCCGAAAGGAGAACCCATCCTCGCGCCTCCGAAAGCAGCACACACAGGGCCGCGCAAAACGGCAATTCCGCCATCAAAACAATGTTCATGCGATTGTCCTGGACCGCCCACCCTGCCTTCATCGTTCCGCGGGCCGGTGGTTGTGCAACTGGCGCAAGGCCTTGTCCAGTTCCATCTTCTGCTGGGTCGCCGCCAGCAAGGCGTCATCGTCCCGCCGCCGCTCGGCATCCGCAATCTCCCCGATCAGGATGCGCAGCCGGTGCTCAATGGCCCGTTCCTGAATCTGCTGAATCGCGCTCAGCACCTCCGGCTCCTCCGGCGGTTTGGTCTCGCTCAGCAGGGCCTCGGCCATCAGCGCCCGCTGCCCCGCGTCCTCCACCACGTCCATCGGATCTTTCGACTCCCGCATCGTCAGCGCCTGCATCGCCACAAAGGTCCCCAAATGCTGAAACCAGGTCGGTTGTTCGGTAATCGCCTGAGCCGCCAGTCTCCGCGACTGCTGGTTTTCCGGGTCCAGAATCGCCAACGCCCGCAGCAAAACCCTTTCCACCTCGGTCAATGCGGTCGTCCGCACCTCAATGCGGTCCCGCCGCTTGAGCGCAGCCTGATGCAGTTCCTCGCGCAGAACCGCCGAGTCGATCTCCAGCTTCTGCGCCGCATCGTGCGCAAACTGGTCCCGGGCCAGCTTTTCCGGCATCCGCCGGATATGCGGCAGCAAGTAGTTCATCGCCTTCACCTTGGCCTCGGAGTTACTCCCCGGAAACATCTGCCGCGCCCGCTCAATCAGATAGTCCGCCTGCCGCCGCGCCCCGCGCAGCGCCTTCACGTACTCGTCCAGCCCGCGCTCGCGGATAAAGCGGTCCGGGTCCAGCCCTCCATCGAGCGTCACAATCTTGATTGTGAATCCCTCTTCCGTCAGCAGCGAAATCGACTTCTCCGCCGCGTTCGCCCCCGCCGTATCCGGATCGAAATTCACCACCACCTGCGCCGTATGCCGCCGCAGCAGGGCCACTTGCTGCTCGGTAAAGGCCGTCCCGCTGGTCGCGATGACGTTCTGAATCCCCCGCAGATACACCGAGATGCAGTCCATCTGCCCCTCCACCAGCAAGGCAAACTCCGCCTGCCGGATGGCGGTCCGCGCCTTGTCCAGATTGAACAGCACCTGCCCCTTGATATAAAGCGGCGTCTCCGGCGAGTTCAGATATTTCGGCCCAGCCTTTTCGCCGGTCTCGATCGTCCGCCCCGTGAAGGCGATCACCCGCCCGCTCTCGCTGCAGATGGGAAACATCACCCGCTTGCGAAACCGGTCATACAGCGGCCCCTGCGTCCCATCCCCCTGCTCTTTCGAACTGAACAACCCGGAAAGCCGCAGCGTCTCCTGATCCGCCATCCCACTCAGCCGGTCTCTCAGTCCTCCGAAGCCGTCCGGCGAGTAGCCGATCCGAAACGCCTTGATCCCCTCCGCCGTCAATCCCCGTCCCGCCAGGTATTCGCGCGCCACCGCGCCTTCCGGTCCCCGCAGTTGATCTTCGTAGAACTTCGCCGCCGCCTCGTGCAGGTCCATCAACTTGGCCCGTTGCCGTGCCCCCGCCGCCTCTTCCGGAGACGAGAACTCCCGTTTCGGCAGCGCAATGCCGCATTTCTGCGCCACAATCTGCACCGCTTCCGGAAAGCCGACATTCTCGATCTTGCTCACAAAGCTGAACACGTCCCCCGACTGCCCGCACCCAAAGCAGTGGTAGAACTGCCTGACCGCATGCACCGAAAACGAAGGGGACTTCTCCTTGTGAAACGGGCACAGCCCCGAATAGTTCTGCGCCCCCGCCTTGCGCAGCCGGATATACCCCTCGATCACCTTGACGATGTCGGCCTGTTGTTTCACGGTTTGGGAGATATCGAGCATCGGGTGGTCGGCTAAGAATGTAGTCTGCTTCAAGAATAAGGTGCCATACCGGTCTGCCGCTCATGAAAGCAGGGGTCCCGACGGCTTGTATCCCGATTCCAAAGTTCGCATCACAACGGTGTTGCCGACTTGAGCTTCTGGGCTTCAGAACACAGCATCCCAAGAGCCCTATGCTATCGCGGAGAAGCCGAAAAAGGCGCGCCCTCTCATTCTTGGGGCCAAAAGGGGTATCCGCCAAACGTACTCGTGCGTTTACGCCATGTATACATATGGCTACACAAGCAGAGTACCTCCCTCGTGTATGCAGTTGATTATGAATGGAATAGATATAGGGGAAGCTGGCCACCCACATGCTTGCTTAAAGATGCAGCTACAAATTTAGTGATCAAACCTGCGGCTGGACGATGCGTTATAGAGCCCGTGGGCCAAATACGCCAGGAGAAATATATGCTTCGCTGGCGCTATCTATTCGGTATGAGTGCTCTGTTCTGCGGGGGGCTCATGCTTTCGTTTGTCGGCTGCTCCTCCCCTCAGTTGGATTCCATCGTGATCACCCCGAGTACGGAAACGGTAACATTGGGCCTCCTGCCGAATGGATCCGTGGCGCCGAGCAATCAGCAGATTGCGTTGCAGTATAAAGCCATCGGGTACTTCGGAAACGCCGCTCGCCAAACGACTAAGGACATAACCGACCTGGTCACATGGACAAGCGATACTCCGCAGATGGTGACCATTAACAGCACCGGGTTGACGACCACTACCGGATATGCGATCGGGAACGCGTCCATCACGGCGAGTGCACCTGGGTTCACAGGGACGATCTTCAGCAACGAATCCAATTACATCGTTCAATTGCCAACCACGATCACAACCTCGGATGTCGTCTCGCTTGCGCTCGTGCCAGCCGCTTCAGTGGTAAAGGTCGGCGCGTCTGTACAGTTCACGGTGGTCGGAACAACAGGAAACGGACAGACGGAGTCCTTGAATTCTGCTACTTCGTGGACATCGAGCAACGCAAATGTTGCCACGATTAATGCAAACACCGGGATTGCAACGGCGGTCGGCATCGGGACTACCTCCATCGTTGCGACATACACAAATGCCGATGGACTACAGGTCACAGGGTCTACGACTCTCGTCGTCTCAAACTCCGATATCGTCTCGCTTTCGCTACTGCCAGCCGCTTCATTGGCAAGGGTCGGAACGTCCGTTCAGTTCACTTTGGTCGGAACAACGGGAACCGGACAGTCCGTGTCCTTGGCTTCTGCTTCTTCGTGGACATCGAGCAACGCAGGTGTTGCCACGATCAACACAAATACCGGGATTGCAACAGCGGCCGGTATCGGGACTACCACCATCGTCGCGACATACACAAATACCGATGGGTTACAGGTCACAGGGTCTACGACCCTCGTCGTCTCGAACTCCGACGTCATTTCAATTGCTGTCTTGCCGGCAAATTCCACAGCTAAGGCAGGCGCGTCCGTTCAGTTGACCGCAGTCGGAACCACCGGAGACGGCCAGTCTGTGGTTGTGACCTCTGCTTCGACATGGACATCGAGCACTGCAAGTGTTGCTACCATCAACTCAAATACCGGGTTAGCAACGGCAGTCGGTACCGGAACGACCACGATTGTCGTGACGTACAAAAACGCCGATGGAACACAGATAACAGGGTCTACAACTCTTATCGTGCAATGATCCGACCCATGTGACCAATTCCGTAGGACAACCGATGGGCGCCGCGAGGCGCCCATCTTTAACCCCAACAACCGACGGTGGCAGGTGGCCCTGGTCTTGAAATGCCGATTCCACCACCACCCCAAGGTGCCTGTCTCGCGTTTGAGACAGGGATAGCGACACAACCAAGGACAGCACTCTCCCGGCGCATTCCGGCGCACCAGTAGATGATCTCTCGCAAGCCACTCCACCGGGGCCTTGCTACCAGTGGGCCCAGGACCGAATGGCGTCAAGTTTGTCTGCATCCAAGCCGTGCAGGTCGTCTTCAGTGATCCCACCAGAGCGAAGCAGAATAGCAAAGACCTGGGGCAGCACGGAGTAGCGGTAGTCGAAATCGCGATCGATCCGGCGGCGTTGTTCCCCGAGCCACCCTTCCAGTTCCCAGAGCCCGTCAGCTTCGGTGATCCGTGCGGCACGTTCCTTCGCTTCACGGACAACTGCATCGAGTTTCCGACGAAGCGCCAAATTGAAGGCACGACGCGCAGCGGTCTTCTCCGCCGGAGTCCACCTCCACTCGCGCATCGTCCCTAGAGGTAAATGGTGTACGCTGGCCATGGTTAGCTTCTCCTTGGCGGCATTTTAGCTCACTTCGCGCCTGATCCGTCCCCGTGGGAAATGGGCTGGCAATGGCTCGTCAGCCCCGCAGGGCCCGCCGAACAAAGCGATGCATCAAGAGAACACTCATGCGATTGCCTGGGCCATTCGCAAACTCGCCAACTCGCCATGACGCGAAGCGTGCCAACCCGCCAAGTCACAGACCAATTGATTTCTTGACCTTCTGACCGCCCCTTTCCCCCGAAACGTGCATTCTTCCTCAAGCCTCTGAATGCAACCAGCAAGCGGAGGCGCAAGCCGCGCGATACACCGGCGTGGGAACAGTTCGGGGGCTAATACTACAGTTGCAGACAGTTGTTTCGCAGGGAGCAGGAGCTTTAGGTCCCTGAAAAAACGGCCGGTATCGAGGGCCTTTACAGGCTGCGACAAACCCGATTTTGCCCTAAGTTTTGAAGGGGCACGGCTTTACACGCTGCGGAAAAACTCAATTTTGCCATTAGTTTTGAAGGGGCATGGCTTTAGCCATGCCGATAAGATCAATCAAATCAGCGTTGACTTTAGCCGCCGAGGGTCGCATTTTCAGGGTTTTTGGCGAAACACACCCTATTTCCGCAGCCTGTTTAGGCCCAGATCACACCAAACCTAAGCAAACACAACTGTAGTACTAACCCCGAGCGCAACCCGCAAGGCCGTCTCCTGGAGAGGCCTGTTCGCCAGCCCCCCCACCTCAAGAGTTGCACAAAATAGTCCCGTTCATGCGCACAATGGGCTTGGGCAAAGCAGACAGACCAGTCAAGACAGGATCGCGGAAAGCGCAAAAAAATCGCACCCCCACCCCCTATCCCTCAAACTCACATTTTTCGAAGCCGCAAAATCGAGATCAAGTCATTGTTTATGAGCAACTTGCATCACAACCAACGGTAACGGAAAAGTAAACAAACACCCTCGTTTCTACCCCGGAAATGGTCGAAAAATGGCCCTTTTTACCCCTCATTCTGCTCTCGGCGAAGTGAAATCGTTACATATTCGCGTGCCCCGAGCGCATCGACTCGTTGAACTGCGGCCGCGCGAAGTTCAGTGCGGCATCCAATCGTTCCCGATACTCGGCGGCGCGCTCCATCAGCTTCTTCGTGGGGGCCGCGAACTCGCCTTTCAGCGTCAAGAGCCCCTCGCCTTCTTCATGGCCAGCCATGCGCAAGAGGTCCTCTTCGCTCGCATTCAGATACTGCGCATCCCGCGGATCGGAAATCCATACCGGCTTCCCTTCCCCCAACACTCCCGAGAGCCAATACACCTTGCGCAGCAGATATTCCAAACGCTCCGCGTCCGTCGTCTCCGTGAACAGAAACTTCTTTTGCCACCGGCTGTAATAGCGCGTGGTCACCGGAACCGGCTGCCGGTTTCCCGACTTGACCAACTCCAACTGCCCAAGATCCAGCACCTTGCGCACCGCGTTGTAGACAAACGTCTCAGCAAAGGGCTGCTCCATCGAAGGAACAATCTCGGCAAACGTCAGAGTCACCGAAGCGGCAATCTTGGCGTGCAGGATCTCCGGTCCCCCATCGGCAAGAGAGATCTCGCCATGCAAAATATGCGTATCGGCCCCGGAAGTCGAACTGTGGAACGGCCACTGAAACTTCCCAAAGGCCAAGGGCAAGCCCTCCAGGGTCACATAGCACTCCGGGCGCGGATTCTGTAACCGCTTGGCCTCACCCACCAAATGAGAAGTGAGCGTCGGCAACAGTTCCGGCTTGTCGACATCGAAGGACTCGCTCAGTTCCAGACGAAGCGACCGCCCGACGGCCTCACTCCCCGGCAAACCGAGTTGAAAGACCGATGCAGAGCGGCCTTGAGAATCCTTTCCTTCGCTGCAAGCAAGGAGAACCAGGTCAGCCTTCGAGGCCGCGGTTTCCAGGGAAATCGCATGAGATTGCTTCAGTTCGACTGCCATTCTGGGGAATCCTCTGTCGGAAATCGTGGGGAACCAGTCGTGAGCGCCTCGGCGTGCGACCTGATGGCTTGGATGCGAACAAAACAGTGCAGGTTTCACAAATCGTCCTTTGCCGGAATGAAAGACAAGGCAGCACGGCGAAACCAAAACCTCGGAAAACAAGCCATCTTCGGTGCGAAAGGTCTCCTGGGAAACGGCGCTTGTGCTGGCCCGCGCGCTCATCCAACCAGGCTGCGCAGCGTAATCCGCAATCCCGGCAGACGCATTTACAATCAATGTGTGCAGCCCGAACAGTCATCGCCGATCATTCTTGCCGAGAACCTGACCAAGATCTATCGGTCAGGCCGAGTCGAGGTCCCCGCCGTGCGGGGCGTCTCGTTCGCCGTCCAACCTGGAGAGTTTGTCGCCATTGTCGGTCCCTCCGGATCCGGCAAGTCCACCCTCTTCTACCTTCTCGGCGGCCTGACGCAGGCAACCCGCGGGCGCGTGGAAATTGGCGGAGTCGATTTTGCCACGTTGAATGACGCAGCTCGTACGCGCTTGCGCAAACAGCGCATCGGCTTCGTCTTCCAGAAGTTCAACCTGCTGCCCACCCTCTCGGCCATGGGCAACATCGAGATTGCCTACGCCGTGAGTGGTCGCAAGGAGCCGCTGGACCGCGTCTACCTCGATCATCTCAGCGATATGCTCTCGATTCGAGGACGCCTGAAGCACCGGCCCAGCGAATTGAGCGGCGGCGAACAGCAGCGCGTGGCCATTGCCCGCGCCCTGATTACCCGTCCGGCCATTGTGCTGGCCGACGAACCAACCGGCAATCTGGACACTAAAAACTCCGACGCAGTGCTGTCCATGTTGCAGCGCTCCAACCGGGAACTGGGCCAGACGACCCTGATGATTACCCACAATCCCGAGGCCGCCTCCATTGCTGGCCGCATCCTCTTTATGCGCGACGGAGAGATCGTGCGCGAAGAAAAGGGCGCCGGATTTAACCCCTCCGCAGCCCAGGAGAACAAAGCACCTGCCGCGGTAGTCTTTTCCAATCCAGGAATGAGCCTGAACGTCGAGTTCGAGGCGGGCAGCGCGGACGGCTCCTTTCCGGGATGATTTCATATTTTGTTCGTGGTCGTCGCGGCGGTGGGAATGTGGGAATCGGCT
>Ga0302320_10031367_pt1 | contig 10083 bp, 11 predicted proteins | sample Bog_T0_3_FD_202130 | JGI IMG/M metagenome (GOLD analysis project Ga0302320, IMG submission 202130) | Peat permafrost microbial communities from Stordalen Mire near Abisko, Sweden - Bog_T0_3 | ecosystem: Environmental > Terrestrial > Soil > Wetlands > Peat | place: Sweden: Abisko, Stordalen Mire...
CGTCGAAACGTAGTCGGGATGCGAATCATGAACGATCAGGAGTTCCTCCGGCCGCAACTCGTACATCGAAATCAGATCCCGGATTGTTTCCTGAAATGCGCGGAATGATTCGTAATCACTCAAATCCCCAATGTGCTGGCTGACGAAAGCCCGACCATCCACAACCAGGGTGATCGTGTTTTTCAGATCAGCGCCGACGGCCAAAATCGGCCGCGTTCTTGGGAAGGCCATGCCTGCGCCCGGAGCATAGCCACGGGATCGTCGAAGAATCGTCGGGCCAAATGTTCCGACACGAACGACCGAATCATCCACCCGGCGCGCAATCGGACGCTCTCCGATCAGAAATGCGTCGGCGATTCCAGCGAGACGCGAAATTGCCTCGCCGTCTTCGAAAGCGATCGGCTCACTCGACCGATTGGCGCTGGTCATGACTAGTGTTTTCGGCGCACCCGCAGCGAAGAGCAGGTGATGCAAAGGGGTGTAAGGCAGCATTACGCCAAGTTCACTATTCTCCGGCGCAACTTCTGGAGCTACTTTGCTGGATCCCGTTTTCGCCCGAGCAAGCACAATCGGGCGCGCACTGGAGACTAGCAACTCTTCGGCTTCGGTTGAAAGTTTTACCAGACTGCGCGCAACTTTGCGGTCTCTTGCCATTACAGCAAATGGCTTCAACTTGCGATATTTGCGCTCCCGTAAGGCGGTGACGGCAGATGAATTCAAAGCATCGCAAGCCAGATGGTAGCCGCCGAGCGCTTTCACTGCGAGGATACTGCCGTCATTGAGAAGCAGCACAGCTTTGTGGATGCTCTCTTCATTCCCAGGCACGACAGCGTCGTCCAACCGCAAATGATAACCTGGCCCGCAAGCGGGACAAGCCACCGGCTGCGCGTGAAAACGGCGGTTGCCTGGATCTTGATATTCGTTAGCGCAGTACTCATCCAGCGGCCAATTCTGCATGGTGGTCCTGGGCCGGTCGTAAGGTAGCCCGGGAACGACTGTATAGCGAGGACCGCGGTTGGTGCAGTTGATATAGGGGTATCGGTAGCGCCGGTCCGATGGATCAAAGAGTTCTTTCAGGCAAGCATCGCAAACCGGGAGATTGGGAGAAATAGAAACCGTTGGCCGCTCCCGTCGCTGACCCTCACGGATGGTGAACTCGGTCAGGCCTAAAGTATGGGCACGGTGCACTTCAATTTCTGCGATGGCGGCTGCGGCCGGCGGTTGGGTTTTCAAGTCCCGAACAAAAGCCAGCAACCCACGTTCAGCGCCTTCCAGATAAATCTCAACTCCTTCCTCCCCATTCAGCACCCATCCATTGAGTGTGTTGGCGCGAGCGAGACGGTAAACATAAGGACGGAATCCGACGCCCTGCACCACGCCACGAACTCGAATGGAACATGCGCTGGCCATGATTAATCTGGGTTCAGGAGGCATCCACGATGCAGCTATGGCCCTGCCAGCCGATTTGGACTACCTTGCCATCTTCGACTAGCACCGGCACACTGCGATGACCGGGGGCAACAGTGCTCATGCGTTGCCGGGCTTCCGCGTCGGCCTCGACGTCATATTCAACGAACTCGGAATTTTTCCACTCCAGCCACTCCCGCATGTCTTGCGTATAAGGGCAACCTGCTGTGCCGTAAAGTTCAAGCTTGGTCACGGGCCAGTACCTCCAGGTTCTCTCGAATTATGTGGTAGATCGACGCCTGCACTTCCTGAATGCGCGGGATGTAATCGCAGTGAACGACGATGGGGAAAGCTGCGACGCCGCGGCGTTTGATCTCGCCGCCGTCACAACCCAACAACGCAACCGTCAGCATCTTCCGTTTGTGGGCTTCTTCCAACGCCGTGATGATGTTGCGTGACCCGCCGCTGGTGGAGATCCCAATGGCAACATCTTCCGGGCGTGCCTGCGCGATCAACTGGCGCAGAAAAACGGCCTCCATCCCGAGATCGTTCCCAATCGCGCTGATATTCGCAGGTTCGAGCGAGAGCGAGACGGCCGGAACAGGGTGATATCCGGAGGGAGGAAGCACGCAGTCGATGGCCCAGTCATTGGCGTCGGTCGCCGACCCGCCGTTGCCGAATATGATGAGTTTCCCGCCTCTGAGCAGGCGCCCGTGAATGGCGACGGATGCGCCGCCGATCAGTTCCGCTTGTTCGCGCGCGACTTGCGCACGCAGTGTGGAATCGCGCTGCGCTTTCATCTGGATCGAGGCTGCTACCTCGGAGATCAAATCGCCGGTTTCCTGTTTTTCCTGGCCAAGGAAGGGATATAGAAATCCAGCTTGGCCAACATCATGGCCCAGTTCGCGATGCTCCAGGAAGACATGCACGCTCTCCCAGAGCACGTGATACAGCACCTCAATCATCTCTTGATGAACGAAGGGATCTTGCGCACAGTCCTCCACTGCGTAAGATCCGTCCAGTCCTGGGAGAGCGAAGGTAAATGCATTTCGCTCATTGGCAAATTTGAGGGCGGATTGAATCTCAGCATCTCCCTCGGGAGGGCCGAAGCCCATCACAATGTCATCGGGATGAAGGATGGCCTCGAGCCAAGGGCGGAAAAGCATGGAAATGTCCAGCGCTGGTAGCGCCCGTTTTCCCACGATCACGGGATGAACGAATTCCACAGAGACATGCTGGGCATCGGTTGCGTAGGGACCACGGCCGAATGCGAGCAGGCGGCCGCCTTGAAGGAACCGCTCGGACAAATCGCGACTCGCCTCCGCCAGGCGAACCGCCTCACGCGAGAAAAACTCCTCGACGATTCGATTTCGCGAAAGCAGACGCTCTTCCACCCGCGTCGCTAATCGGTACATCGTGGCCATACTTTTGTTCCTTACAGTTCAACAAATGCGTGGGAGCGGATCGCCTACCAGCATGTCTACGATTCGGCTGCCGCCGTAGAGTGTCTTCACTAATACAGCCCCGGCCGGCTGCTCGCGTACTTCGCCGATAATCTTTGCCTCTTCGCCACCCACCGCCAGATTCAAAGCGTTCAGCGCGGTATCCGCATATTCGGGCCCTACCACGGTGAGGAACTGCCCTTCATTCGCGATATGCAGCGGATCCAAGCCTAGTAACTCGCAGGCACCCCGAACTGCATCATGCACCGGCAACTGTTCTTCAGAAAGCACAATCCCCAATCTGCAATCGCGGGCCAGCTCGTTGAGCGAAGTCGCCACGCCCCCACGCGTCGGGTCCCGCATCCAGCGAATGCCTGGCCCCGCGGCCTTTGCCAGAACTTCTACCAGAGGAAGCACCGAGCGCGTATCAGAACGAAGGTCTGCCTCCAGATCGAGTTCTCCGCGGGCGAGGAGAATCGTGATCCCGTGATCGCCAATGGGTCCGGAGAGAATAATCTTATCGCCCCGACGAACTGACTTCGGATCGATGCTGATGCCGGGAATAGGACGTCCAATTCCAGTGGTCGTTATATACATGGAATCGGCTTTGCCGTGTTCGACAACTTTAGTGTCGCCGCCCGAGATGATCACACCGGTTTTGCGGGCTGCGTTCCCCATGGCACGAACTTCCGCTTCCAGCACTGACGTCGGCAGTCCGGCTTCGAGCACATAAGTCACGACCATGGCTTCTGCTCTCGCTCCCGAAACCGCCAAGTCGTTTACCGTGCCATTCACCGCCAATTCACCGATGGAGCCGCCAGGGAAAGTTAAGGGCTTGACGACGAAACTGTCCGTCGTGATTGCAATCTTGGTTCCATCGAAATCAAGATGAGCGGCATCTCCCAAAGGCCCTGATGCGGACCCAAAAAGCAAAGGAGCAAAGAGTCCTTCGACCAGCCGCCGGCTGGCTTTACCTCCGGCCCCATGGGCCATTTCGATTTGCGGTTCGCGGAAGCGGACTTTGGGCGAGGCGTCGACAACCGACGTGACGGTCGTGGCGGGTCCTAGGCCACCGAGCTTATGCTGATCACCATTTCCGTTTTGCGGTGTTCGTAATTGAAGTACGCTGCGCATGATCCCTCGGATGAAACCATGAGTGCACCAATCGGATGCTCAGGAGTGCACTCCCTGGCAAAAAGTTTGCACTGATTCGGCTTGAGCACGCCTTTCAACACTTCTCCACATTGCGCCGCTTTGGGATCAGTCACGCGGACGCCGGGAACTACGAAACGCTTTTCGGCGTCCCATTCCGCATAGCTATCTTTGATGCGCAAAGCCGACTGGGAGATGAAGCCGAGCCCTCTCCACTCAAAATAAGGACGCAATTCAAAAACTTCGGCCATCGCCCCCAGCGCAGCGCGGTTCCCTTCCCAAGGCACTACGCGTTTGTATTGGTTTTCAATCTCGGCTTCTTCTGCCTTTAATTGCCGCAAAACCATAACAATCGACTGAAGAATATCCAGCGGCTCAAATCCGGAAACCGCAACCGGCTTGTGCTCGTTCTTGGCGATCCATTCGTAGGGCCGGCAACCAATGACCGTCGATACGTGGCCCGGTCCGATGAAGGCATCGATCCGCATATCGGGAGAATCGAGAATCGCCCGAATCGCTGGAATAATCGTTACGTGATTGCAGAACACGGAAAAATTGTGAAGCCCCCATTCCTTGGCGCGCACCAGCGTCAATGCCGTCGAAGGAGCCGTGGTTTCAAATCCAATGGCGAAGAACATCACATGCCTATCTGGATTATTCTTCGCCAGTTTCAAAGCGTCCGACGGAGAATACACAATGCGAACATCCATGCCGCGAGCCTTGTGCTCCAGAGGACTTCCCGTTGTCCCCGGCACTCGCATCATGTCGCCGAAGGCGGCAAATATCACGTTCGGATCTTGCGCGATGGACAGGCCATCATCAATTCTTCCCATCGGAAGAACACACACCGGGCAGCCGGGCCCGTGAATTAGTTCAATGTTGGTGGGAAGCAGATCTTTCAAGCCGAAACGGTAGATGGCGTGGGTGTGCCCGCCGCATACTTCCATGATGCGGTAATGACGACCGGGATCAGCAAGCCGGCGAATCTCTTCCGCCGTTCTGGTGATGACCTCGGGCTCGCGAAATTCATCGACGAACTTCATACTCAATCCTTCACCCGCCGCCGTAAGATGCTTCGAAAGGCTGGATGGTTCTAGGAATCTTCCAGACCGTAGCCTTCAACTTCTTCCTTGGCGAATTCGGCCTCTCCCAGCATCCGAAGCATTCGCATCTGGTCGATCGCGTCTTCCTCGCTGATCTTGCTCATGGCAAAACCAACATGGATGAGCACCCAATCGCCTTTCACCGGCAAATTGTCCTGCAAAAGTCCCAAATCAACCTTGCGTCGGACGCCCACCACATCAATCATGGCGGCAGTCGGCTGATCGGGGAAAAGTTCTACGATCTGTCCCGGTATAGCTAAGCACATAGGGTTTTATTCTTTCTTTCTCGCGAGCATATTAAAAGAAAACTTCACCTCATCTTTCACCTTGAGCGCGCCGCCCGCGACGGAAGCCAGTTTCAGATCATAATCCGTTTGCAGGATGGTGAAAGTTCCGAAGGCCCGCAGCACATCCTCACCTGGGGTGACTCGCGCCGGAACAACCTGAGGGCGGGTGATGCCGTGCATGCTCAACTCGCCGTTGAGCATCACTGAGTACTGTCCCTCGCCGGCCGCGGTGGCTGCGAAATTCGAGCACTCATAGATGATCTCGGGATAAGTGGAAGTCTCAAGAATTTCCTGTCGCATGACACGCTCGATTTCGCTGCGGTCTTTGTCGGAAATATCGTCCCTCACCTCCAGAGATTCGGCTTTGATAATCACCTTCAGCGAAGATTGAGCGAGATCAGTGGGATTCACCTGCGCTTCGCCCGAAAAGTCGCGAATGGCGATGGTTGGATTGTGACCGAAAGCAGACAACACTCCGCCGGCGAAAACCTGCAGCGTAAACTGGCTGGCTCTCGTGTCCATCACATATCGCACGGTGGTTTGCGTCGCTGCACTCATAGTTGGATCGCTAGATTACATGCTGCGTAATTTGAGATACCGATCCACGTCCGGCAAAGCTGCGGTCATGAGATTGCCCACGCCGATCTGTCCCAGGTAGCGTCGCACCATCGGATTCGAAGGATGAGTCCGGTCCCGAACAAAACCAGGGCCGCTCCTCCCAGCATGTACAGCGTGTCTTTGTCGGTTCCCAAATGATTCGCATCTTCAGAGAAATTCATGGCCACGGCGATCTCCTCTCAATGAACGTCGTTTATGTTTTCGCAACCGCTTCTTCCCCATTCAATATTCTGGCAATCAGCGACTCCACCAGTTTCACGGCGTCATCGAGAACTGCTTCGATAGGATCGCTGAGTCCCATCTGACCTTCTTCCGGGCCGAGCGTTCCCGGCTCGCATCCCACTAACAGTACGCGTTTCAACGGGCCCATCGACGCAGCAAGACGAAGTACATTCAACGGGTTCATGCTGTGCGCTTCGACCGGAGCCTGCTGTTCGTCCGGGCCACCGAGGTCGTTCAGATCGGGCTCGATCACATAGAGTGTGCCGGCCAAATCGCCTCGCGGGCAGGCATCAACCAGGATGGTGGTGTCGTATCCATCGAGCAGCGCGTAGGCGAGGTCGTAACCGCGGATCCCGAAGTCGGTCACTCGCACATTCTTCGGCAAATCACAAGTGGACAAACGCCGGGCAACTTCCACCCCGAAGGCATCATCGCCAAGAAAGATATTTCCAACCCCGGCGATCAGGATGCGGGGCAGTCCGGATCTTGCCACTTCAGCATCAGTTTCGACGAGTAACGGTTCGACTTCTTCAGCTGTGAAGAAAAAACGATGCCCGGGTTGTCGCATCAATCCGATGTCGCGTCCTGGATCGTCATCGACGACAACTCCCAGGTGGGTCTTACCTTCGTAGTCCTGCTCGATCGATTCAACAATGGCGGTCTTGCCGGTGAGTGCGATGTCCATAATGTCGCCACCCGGCTTTGGACGAAGCCGCACCCGGGTTCCCTCCTTTACTTCAATTCCGTCGATATGCAGATCTTCGACCGGCTTCTTGTCTTCCAGGAGTTGCCATTCCCACTCGTTCATGGCGCCTCCTCTTTGAGGGGCCGCAGCTCGCGCAAAGTGCCATGGAGCTTCATCAGGTGTTCCATCGGCAGGTTTTCGGTGCGTTCGAGCATTTTGCGGGCGCGCTCATCGGAATGACGCATTTCGTCCTTCTCAGCATCCGTCATCGTCAGGATGCGAAGCGCGAGGATCTCGTCAATCTCCGCTCCGTCAAAGAAATCGCCCTGACTTTCCGGCGCGATTTGCGGATAGTCATAGAGAATAATGGGCGAGGCAAGCATGGTGTCGCGTTCACCTTCGGCTCCGACCAAAACCGGCCAAATTCCGACGTTCTGGCAACTCCCTGCAACGTCTTTCAAATTCTCAGGAGGATCAAGCAAGGATACAAACTGCCCGTCCGCCAAGCCCAGCAGGATGTGTGCGGAAACCAAAGATCGCACCAACGCCAGATCGCGCATATCTCCCGGATCGTCGAACTCTGTTAGATTCTCAACCCTAACGCTAAGCTTGAATAGATCACATGCTTTTCGCTCAGCGCTGATCTGAATTCTTCCCTGGACAAACTCCTGAGTCCGTAGAATTTTGCTGGTCCTATTCCCGTTCGTGTCGCGGACGACTTCGACACTCCTCTTGGCCGCGAAGCTGAACGGCCAAATGAAGGGCGCAGCCGCCAGATTCTCGAGGTTACAGTTCGAAACTGTGACGTCACACTCAATTGCTTCCTGCCACGATGAAGCTGCTTTGCTGCTTCCCTCCGATATACCTTCTGCTGTGGAACGCGCCACCAATTTCAAGAACCGAACTCTGACCTCCACCTCAGGCTCAATGGAGGAAGATGTTTGGACAAGGCATTCTGCCTGCGTGCTCCACGCATCCGAACCCGATTGCGCTTCGCTGTAGGACCGCGGATAAAGCACACCAAAGTTGAAGCGCTGTCGGTTCTTCACCGACGAAGGGCGGTATGGATACAACATGTACCCTTCATAGAGCACCGCATTTGCGATCGCGTCGATGGCCTTGGTATTCATCGCCTGGTGGCCTCTTCGAGCGCAGGTAACAGGCGCTCCAGTGCCTGTTCCCAGGTGGGAATTCCATGCGCAACTTTGTATTCGTACAATCGCTCGAACACGTCTCGGCGCAAACACAACCAAGCGCTATTGGGATAATAAATATCCATCATGTCGTGCCACGACTTCACTGGCAGGCGAAAGCGGGCCTCTTTGTCCCACGGGATCGGCGCAACTTGCAGCGCTCCGTGAGCGTCCTCATAAAACACCGTTCCACTGAACAGGAAACTGAGCGGCACTTCGCCGTCGCCGAGGCCATGAAAATATTTAGTCGCCGCGACATTGAAATCAAAGGTGCACGGCACCGGAACATCCACGACGCAGGTGTCTTTGAAAGCGGGCGCCACCACGCTGGCGTGCGTCCAGAGCATGGTTTTCAAAGTCTGGCCCCAGCGTTCGGTCTCGCCGAAGAGATCCCGCAAATGATTCTGATCTTCGGCGGTGTATTTGCGTTTTGTGACTTCAAGCTGGATCTGGGAGCGTAATGCCACCGAATGGATAACTTCCCCTGGCACGGAATTGCTCAAACGCAATTTGAATAGAAGAGTCGCAGCCGCCGTAAAACGCTGCGGTTCCGCGTTCTCGATCTGAAAGCTCAGATCAGGCATGCGGTTCCCCTTTCACGACGCTGGCCCGGTTCTTCAATCCCTCGAAGAATTTTCCGATCTCCTGCCAGACTTCGGTACCACCGGACAATCCTTTCCAGTGAAACCGAATCATGCCGACCAGCTTGTAGCACTCATCGATTGGGATCATGTAATATTCCGCATCGCCGAAGCCCCGCGCATGGCCAACCCGGTTGACCAGCAGCGCTTCAACATCGGCTTCCATGTCGTTCAGTAAAGGATTTTCGGCTTCAATGTCCGTCCATGTCTCAAGCGGAAGCAGTGACTCCATTGCCCCCGCAGGGCTGGGATAGAAGGCGACCACTCGCTTGTCCGGTGTGCTTCGGAAAAAGAAAGCCATGCTGATCGGCACCATCAGGCTCTCCCATTGACCATCGGAAAGACGAAAATCTGGGAGCCCCAGCACGCGTCGAGGAACGCGTTTGTATTTTGTTCCCATACCGCTAAACAGGATCGCGCAGGCGTTGCATGTGCATAACAGTTTCCGGTTTCCTGGTTCAATGAGGTGCGGATGTCCGGCCCCAACCTCGGCGCTGCACAGTTCGCAGCGCTCCACGTCTTTCTTGCGACGAACGAACTGGCGCAACGCGGCGAACGCATTCTCACCGCCGGTCTGAACAATTTCATTCATATTGGGCCCGTGCTCCATTTCATGCTCTTGCGCGCTACGACGCCCGGTCCTGTGCTGGCGTGGCCGCGATCACACCGCCCAGCTTGCCCAATGGCACGAAGCCCGACGATCCTGCTTGCTCTTCCGATCCTTCAATCTGTAAAGAATTCATGTCCGGGGCTGCTTCATAGAGCGCGTCTTCGACGATCTTCTTGAGGGTTTTCCCCGTGGAACCACAAGCGTGTCCAGTGATTTGAATCCGCAACTTGACCACGCCTTCTTGGTTGCTTAGCAGCTCCAGTTCGCCTCCGCCCTTGCGCACCTGCGGTCCAACCTTCTCCAACGCCTGCGCGATTCGACTGTCCAGGTCGAGCGGATGAATTCCGTACAAGACCAGCAGACTGCTGACCAATGGATCCCGACCCAGATCATCGATAATCCGCTGCCCAGTGTCACCGTTTTTCGCAACTACCTCCAGCACCCGCTCCAAACCAACCGCATGCAAGTCCAATAAGAGCTGCACCAGTGCTTTCGCGCCGACGCGGGCTTCCGGTTCGGAAATATTTTCCAGTTCACCGACCAGTTCGCCGATCCGTTGGACTTTTACCTGGAATTCTTTGTCATCTGCCATAAATTGTCAGGGCCCTTCGTGCCTAAAACAAACCGGGGAGGGAAGACCATGAAAGCGTTTCACTCTCACGGCTTCCCTTCCCAAGTCACTTCTGATTCCCGAACATCGGCGAATGGTGAGTCTTCAAAGTC
>Ga0302320_10031368_pt1 | contig 10083 bp, 5 predicted proteins | sample Bog_T0_3_FD_202130 | JGI IMG/M metagenome (GOLD analysis project Ga0302320, IMG submission 202130) | Peat permafrost microbial communities from Stordalen Mire near Abisko, Sweden - Bog_T0_3 | ecosystem: Environmental > Terrestrial > Soil > Wetlands > Peat | place: Sweden: Abisko, Stordalen Mire...
TGAAGAAACCCGCGAGATGCCAACCGAGGTTGTGGCGGAGTTGATCGATCGCATTATGGCGGCACGCCACGGCACTATTGAATCATCGGTCGCGGCGGCTTGGAGAATAGAAACGGACCGGCGCATCGAGCAAATTGAATCCGGGACGGTCCGGGGCGTTCCTCTCGAAGAATCGCTGGCCCGCGCGCGCAAAATCGCCGGGTTGTGACCTACCTGCTTCATCCCGAAGCCGATGACGAGTTTGCCGGAGCCGTTAAGTATTATTCCTAGATTTCCTCCGAATTGGGCGTGCGTTATTACCGTGAGATGGAACGGCTTTTTCGCGAAATATGCGACGACCCGATCCGTTTCCGGATATTTGATCCACCGGCACGCCGGCATTTCAGTTGGGACTTCCCCTACGCTGCAGTTTACTTGGTCAAGTCCGACTATATCTGGATTGTGGCAGCAATGCACATGCATCGCCCTCCAGGTTACTGGCGTGAACGCCTCAGTTCGCGGACGTGATTGAGGAACTCCAGACGGGAGACGACGAGAGCAAGAGCCGCCCGAATTGCCCCGTCTGTTTTCCTTGCCAAGCCGCTTAGACCCGCTAGAGTGGACCGGCTCGCAAAAAAACTGTTGCCATGACCGCGCCCTACACCAAAACTTTGCCGCCCTGGCTTTTTTGTCTGGCTCTTTTAATCGCCGGCGTCGCCGCGCGCGCCCAGACGCCGAGTCCGGTTGTAGCCTCCGCGACCAATTCCAATGAGGCGATTCTCCTCACGATCTCCGGCACGGTCGAGGTCGCGCCCGCCGGCAGCACCACGTTTGCGCCGGCACATCCGAACCAGGCTCTCCACCTCGGCGACCAGGTAAAATCCGGCAAGGCCAGCCGCGCCAGCCTGCGCCTCTCCGACAAAAGCGTCGTGCGCCTGTACGAATTGACCACGATGGAAATCAAGCCGCCGCCCCCGGCCAGTCATAACGACGTTATTGATGTCAAGGCTGGCGCGACTTATTTCTTCAACCGTGACAAACCGCAGGAAACGCAATTCCAAACGCCCTCCGCCTCCGGGGCCATTCGCGGCACCGAATTCAATCTCGTTGTCCGGGAAGACGGCCAAACCGAATTGACACTGCTGGACGGCGCGGTCGATTTGACCAATGAGCAAGGCTCGCTTCAGCTCGCCAGCGGCGAACAGGCCACCGTGACCCCGGGCCAGGCGCCGCGCAAGACCGCCGTCCTCAACGCCGCCGCCGTCATCCAATGGACCCTTTACTACCCGGCTGTTCTCGACCCGGACGAATTGCAATTGCCATCTGATTTGCAAAACACGCTCTCCACGTCTCTTGCGGCCTATCGCAGCGGCGATCTGCTCCAGGCGCTGGCGGAATATCCTACCAACCGCACCACCGTATCCGGGGCCGAACGTGTCTATCATGCCGCGCTCTTGCTGGCGGTCGGTGAAGTGGACCAAGCCCAGGCGCTTTTGACCGATGCCGTCACGGAAACGCGTCCGGCGGCGTTGGCGGCGGCGTTGCAGGAGATGATCGCCACGGTGAAAAAGACGCCCTTTCAGCGCACCACACCGCGGACTTTGGCGACGGAATGGCTGGCCGGCTCCTATGCCATGCAATCGTCCGGCGATCTCGCCTTTGCCCTTGAGATGGCGCGGCTGGCGGCGGACAAGTCCACCAACTTCGGCTTCGCTTACGAGCGGGTGGCGGAACTGGAATTTGGCTTCGGCCGCACGCAACCGGCATTGCGGGCGCTGTCGCGCAGCCTGACGCTTTCACCCCGGAACGCCCAGGCGCTGGCCTTGCAAGGCTTCCTCTTGACTGCCGAAAACAACGTGGCGGGGGCGATTCCGTGGTTTGATCGCGCCATCGCGGCGGATGGAAACCTGGGGAATGCCTGGCTTGGGCGCGGCTTGTCGGAGATCCATGTTGGCCATAGCAAGGAGGGATTCCGCGATTTGCTCATGGCCGCCGCGCTGGAGCCGAGCCGCAGCGTCTTGCGCAGCTATTTGGGCAAAGCTTTCTCTGATGTCGGCGATGACCCGCACGCTGACAAGGAACTCAATCTCGCCCGCGACCTTGACCCGAACGATCCAACCTCGTGGCTTTATGCCGCGCTCCTGAAACAACAGCAAAACCGCGTCAACCAGGCTGTGGCCGACCTCGACGCTTCGCAGCAGCGCAATGACAACCGCAGCGTTTTCCGTTCGCGCCTTTTGCTCGATCAAGACAAAGCGGTGAGCAGCGCCAACCTCGCCGCCATTTATCGCGACCTGGGCATGACCGATGTGAGCGTGCGCGAAGCCGCAAAGGCGGTGGCGGACGACTACGCCAACTCGTCGGCCCACCTCTTCCTCTCGGACAGCTATTACAATTTGCTGGACCCGACGCAGTTCAATCTTCGTTACGACACGGTTTGGTTTAACGAATTGTTGCTGGCCAACATCCTCTCGCCGGTCGGAGGCGGACGCCTTTCCCAGCAGGTTTCGCAACAGGATTATTCGAAGCTTTTCTCCACTGACGGTTATGGCGTAGCCAGTTCCACCGAAACGCGCACGGACGGGATGTTCCACCAAACCGCCTCGCAATACGGCGTTTTCGACGATACTTCCTACGCGCTTGATCTTGACTACCATCACAACAACGGCGTGCGCGTTAACAACAGTCTCGACAATATTTTTTGGAATACCACGGTCAAACAGCAGGTGACGCCGGAGGACACGGTGATGTTGCTGCTTCAATATGAGGACTACAGTTCCGGCGACAATTTCCAGTATTATTACCAGACCAACGCCCGCCCGAATTACAAGTTCGACGAGCAGCAGCAGCCGATCCTCGTCGGGGCCTGGCACCACCACTGGTCGCCCGGCAACGACACGATGCTGCTGGCGGGGCGGCTGGTGGACAGCCAGCAGTTCAGCGATAAAGAAGTCCCTGTTTCCTACTTCCAAGCTGCGCCGCCTCCAATGCCGCTATCTGGTGTATCTCTCACGAACGATGTGGGCGTTAATGAGAACTTTGAAGTTGACTCCATTGAATTGAACCAAATCCTCCAAACGGAGCGGGTCACCTTGTCAGCCGGAGCCCGGTATCAATATGGAGTTTTCCAGGCCCAGGACCAATTAAGCAATCCAATCACCCCGGCTCCGCTATTTTTGCTTCCTGCGTTCCCAGTCAACAACTCCAGCAGAAGCCTATTTGAGCGTGAAACTGCCTACGGCTATTTGACGGTCAAGCCTTGGGAGAATCTGTGGTTGACGGGAGGCGCGGCTGCCGACAATGAAATGTTTCCCCGCAATTTCCGTTTCCCACCCGTTTCATCAGGGGACGACCGGCGGGCGCAACTCGGCCCCAAGGCGGCCGTGGTTTGGAGCCCGATTCCGGAGTTCGCTTTGCGCGGAATATATACGCGCTCGCTGGGCGGTGTCAGCCTGGATGAGAGCTATCGATTGGAGCCGACGCAATTGGCCGGATTTCCGCAGGCTTTTCGCAGCTTGATTTCGGAGTCAATCGTCGGCTCGCAATCGGCGCCGACTTTTGAAACCTTGGGCGGAGCGATGGACCTCAAATTGGGGACACACACCTTCGCTGGAATCCAAGTCGAAAGACTCCGCTCCGGTGTGGATGAGGATATTGGAGATTATGTCAGTCCTTTTGGCCCGCCGGTGCCAGCCTCCGTTTCCTCCTACGATCAACAGCTCCATTATACCGAACGGACGTTCGCGTTGAGCCTGAATCAACTCGTCGGCGATTACGTCGTTCTTGGTGGTGCCTACAAGATTGACGATTCCGATCTTGGATTTGTTTATCCCAGCTTTCACAACTTCGACCTCACCGAGAAGGCCCGGCTTCAGGAAGCGGATGGCTACCTGCTCCTCGATCATCCGTCGGGATTCTTCGCGCGCGCCGAGGCCCACTGGTATGGCCAGGTTGACACCGGCTGGAGCCCTGCGGAACCGAAAGTCAGCTTCTTTCAGGAGAATATATTTGCCGGCTGGCGCTTCTACCATCGCCACGCCGAGTTGCAGGCGGGGATACTCAATCTGGGCGGCGGCGACTACAACCTGAACCCGCTCACCGTTTATCAGGAACTCCCCCGCAAGCGCGTCTTCGACTTCCGCTTTAATTTTATTTTCTGATCTACCGTCCCTGGTTCTCCTGTTGCACGAATCCCTGCAAGCGCGTCGTGATCCTTTGCAGGGTCGGCTGGAGGCTGGAAAAACGCGGGTCGGCCATCCATTGTTGCAACACCGCCAGCGATTGGGCGTCGCGACTCACCAGCGAATCGTGATTGGGCGTGTTGGCCTGCGTCAATAAATTTGGCGAGATCATGTAATCGGCGTTGGGATAAATTCCGGCAAAGGTCTGCAATTCGGCCGGACTCAGCGAAGGATTGAGCAGGTAAGACTCCAGTACTTGACGTTGCTGCGGGTCGCGCACGTCCGCCCGCGCGAAGTAATCCGCGCGCGTGGCTTCCCGGCCCTGCATCCACTCCGGATCGGATTCCATGGCGCCGAGCACCGCCGTCGGATTGTTGAGCACCAGCCGGTCCAGCGCCAGAAACGAAGCATGGGCAATGGCTGGATTGTCCTGTCGGCGCACCAGCTCCGAGAGCGTCGGGAGCAGGTTCGTCCCGCCCATGTACACCGCCACGTCGAACGCCTCGAGATAGCCAACGGAGGGATTATCCTGCCAGGGCGCGTATTGCAGCAACGCCAGGGTTTTTTGCTGCAGCAAAGCGACACCCTCCGCGCTGGTGTCGCCGGAAGCGAGATTCCGCAAGGCCACCGCCCACTCGTCCGGCGAATCCATGCTGGCCAGAATTTCCTTGGCGTAATCCGCCGCCGCCGCCGGATCAATCCGCGCCAGTTCGTCCAGCAGAAACGTCCGCAGAGTCGGCGCCTCGTCCAGCCAGCCGTTCGAGGCCACTTTGAAACCGAGATGAGTGGCGGCGTCCTGCTTGGAATCCAGAAACTGCTTGATCTCCTTCACGGCTTCCCCCTTGGGCATCGCTTCCAGTTCCTTCCGCCACTCCGCCAGATGCTTCCGTGCCGCCGCCGCCTCGGACGCCGCGTTTAAGCCGTCGCGCATCTCCCACGGTTTCGGTTTGTTTGCGTCTGCCGGCTTTGCCGCGGCAGTCACCGCAGGGGACGCATTAGTGGCAGGCCGGACGGCTGTCGCCGGGGTCACCAGGTGGAGCGGCTCGTCCTGCCGCACTTTGAATATCACCAATCCGGCCGCAAGCAGCAGCGCCAATCCGCTGAGCGCCTTGAGTAAACTATCTTTTTGCGAAGCCATGCCACGTGGAACGACGGGTTGACTCAGCGGCTAATTGTCATCGTCCGGAGCGAAATAGTGGCCGGCGGTGGGACCGGTGTAAATCTGGCGCGGGCGGCAAATCCGCTTGCGCGGTTCGTCGAGGATTTCCTTGAAGTTGGCAATCCATCCCGGCATGCGGCCAATGGCAAACATGACCGTGAACATTTCCGTGGGAATGCCGATGGCCCGCATCATGATGCCACTGTAAAAATCCACGTTGGGGTAGAGTTTGCGTTCCACAAAATAGGAATCGTGCAGCGCGGCGTTTTCCAGTTTGCGCGCGATGTCCAGCAGCGGGTCTTCGCGCTTCAGCGTGTGCAGCAGGTTGTCGCAGGCTTCCTTGATGATTTGGGCGCGGGGATCGTAATGTTTGTAAACCCGGTGGCCGAAGCCCATCAGGCGTTTGCCGCTGTTTTTATCCTTGGCGGCCGTGATGAATTTCCCGCCGTCGTCGCCGTTGCGGTGAATATCCTCCAGCATGGTGATGACCGCCTGGTTGGCCCCGCCGTGGAGGGGGCCCCAGAGCGCGCAAACTCCGGCCGCCGCGCTCGCAAAAAGATTGGCCTCGCTCGAAGCGACCATGCGGACGGTCGAGGTCGAACAGTTTTGCTCGTGATCGGCATGGAGCAGAAAAATCAAATCCAGCGCCCGCACCACTTCCGGCTTCAATTCGTAGGAATCGTAGGGGTCGGAAAACATCATGTGCAGGAAGTTGGCCGTGTATTTATAGGCCGGCTTCGGATAAATGTAGGGCAACCCGCACGACTTGCGGTAGGAAAAGGCGGCGATGGTCCGCACCTGGGAGAGCAGCCGGGTGGCCTCCAGTTCGAAGCTTTGCGGGGTCGGCGGCTGCATCAAGCGCGGATAGAAACAACTGCTGGCGTTGATCATGGCCGAGAGCATGGCCATCGGATGCGAGGTCGGCGGGAAACCCTCGAAGTGGTGCTTCATCCCCTCGTTCAAATTCTGGTTGGCTGTCAAAAAATCCGAAAACCGCGTCTTCTGCTTGTGGTCCGGCAGCTTTCCGTAAATCAACAGATGGGCGACTTCGACGAAGGTGGATTTGACGGCGAGTTCCTCGATCGGGATGCCGCGATAGCGCAAGATGCCTTTTTCCCCGTCAATAAAAGTAATGGCGCTGCGGCAGGCGCCGGTGTTGCCGTAGCCTTCGTCGAGGGTGATGTAACCGGTGGAATCGCGCAAATTTGAAATATCGACGGCCTTCTCGCCCTCGCTGCCGGTGACGACGGGGAGTTCATAAACGTGGCCTTCGAGGTGCAGTTGGGCTTTCTGATTCATATAAGCACGTCGAGTAATAACAGACTTCCCCCCGCAATGCCATTCATTTTCTGCGTCCAGAGGAACTTTTCAAAACCGCGCCATTTCCCCACTGCCCTTCTCTCACACGCCGTGGCAACCCCTCTTTCCATCTCGCTTCCCGCAGGCGGGGAGAGAGGGAAAAACGCGGCGCGAACTCACTAATGCCACGTGATCGCCGGGAACTTCCTTTGCAGCGCCGGTTTGATTTTGGGGTAGCCGGCGAGCCTGAAGGCAGGCCAATCCAAGGTGGGTTCCAGACGCTTCCCATCTGGTGCGCACAACCATAACTTCACCGGCAGACGACCTTCACAGATGCGAGGGTGTTCCTTAAGACGAAAAATTTCGTGCAACTTTACGTTCACCTCCGGCGAATTGGGCCGCAGATCGTCATCGAGGATTTGTTCGGAATACAGGAGCTTGATCTTCTTCTCGTCGAGCCACGGTAGGGCCGGCGGCGCCAGCTCGTTCAGCCATTCCAATCGGTCCTTGCCGATGAACTCCAGAAACGCCTCCCGCAACGGCGCGGCCTGCGCTTCCTTGACGAGGGTCATTCCGGAAAACGCACGAGCGAGGACTTGCGTGATGGCGGCGGCGTCCAGCACCGTCAATTCCAGCTCCGGCATAACGGCGGCGGCGAGATTGAAACGGGCCACCAATTGTTTGATTTCATGGTTGAAATTCGGCAACTCAAAGTACTGCTTGGCGAATGCGTCGGCCAGACAGCGTCCGGCGCCGGCTGGGTCAACTTCGCGCTGGTGTTCGTGGTGGAGCAGCAAATCATGAAAGCGGATGAGTTTGACCGCGCTGACGCGCCGGTGCGTCCGGTCATAAAGATGCTCGATCGTATTGGTAATCTGCGCGGGAAATGTTTCCTCGATCCATTCGCGTTTGACGGCTGTGGCCAGACTGAGCAGGGTCATCTCGCCGGTGCGCCCCGCGATTTCCCGGATACCGGCCACCACCAATAACGGCGAGTTGATCACCACGCTTTCGCGCGCCAGCACGCCGGAACGCCCTTCAGTCAGATCGCAATCCAGCGTGCCCTGGTCGCGCCGCCGGCAAAGCTGGTCAATAAAACCGGCCATGATGCACCGCGGCAGGGGATCGCCCGGGGCGCGCGGCGAATCCGATGCTTCATCTTGACGCGCACCGCCGCGCCCTCCGGCGAGGCCGAGGATCTGCTCGAACGTCTGCTGCACCTGTCGCGCAATCTGCGCGTGAACACCGTATCGGCGGCATTGTTCCACGTTGAAATTGCCGTTTCTCGCAAACTGATACGCCCGCATCAACGTGTAGAAATCAGACTCCGCGCTCGCTTCAAACAATTCCCGCGCCTCCGAAATATGTTTGTCATCGCGACCGAGCCGCGCCAGCAAATCGCGTCCGCTGACCAGCGCCGCGCACAGCGCGGCCGCCGGCACGCACCCGAATCGCGACGCCTCCACCAGCATCCGGGAATAGCGCGGATGCATCGGGAGACGCAGCATTTTCCAGCCGATGGGAGTAAGGTCCGACCGGCCCGCTTCGGCATCAGTCGCGGGCGCGCCGGCAATGGCCCCGAGGATGCGCAGCAGTTTTTCCGCGCGCGCCACCGCCTGCGGGTCCGGCTTGTCCAGCCAGTCAAATTGCGTCGCATCCGAAATGCCAAACGAATGCAGCAGCAGCACCACTTCCGCCAGATCGGCGCGCTGGATTTCCGGGGTGTTGCGCTCCGGCCGGTTTAGATGCCCGCTCTCCGTCCAAAGCCGGTGACAAACTCCCGGCGCGGTGCGTCCGGCCCGTCCGGCGCGTTGCTCGGCCGAGGCGCGGCTGATTGGCTCCAGCAAAAGCGTGCCGATGCCGCGTTCGGCATCATAGCGGGCGACCCGCGCCACCCCGCTGTCAACGACATGAATGATCCCGTCAATCGTGACGGATGTTTCCGCAACGTTCGTTGAGACAATGACTTTGCGCAGCCGGTTCGGGGCGAATGCCAAATCCTGCTGCTCCGGCTCCAGTTCGCCATGCAACGGAATCATCGCCACCGATTCGCGCAAACTGGCCGCGCGACAGGCCGAGATGGCGGCGTTGATTTCCGCCATCCCCGGCATGAAGACCAGGATGTCTCCGGAATCGCCCGATTCCACAATCCGCGCCACCGCATCCGCCGCTTGTTCCGTGACGGGGCGTTCGTCCGGCAAATCGAGATGGCGAATCTCAACCGGATACGCCTTTCCCTCGGAAACCAGGACCGGGCAATCATTAAGATAAGCCGTCACCGGATTGGCCTCCAGCGTCGCCGACATGACGATGATTTTGAGGTCCGGACGGCGCGCGCGTTGCAGATGTTTGGCCAGGGCGAGGGCGACATCGCTCAAAAGATTGCGCTCGTGAAATTCGTCAAACAGCACCGCCGAAATGCCGCCGAGCGTGGGGTCGTCCTGCAACCAGCGCAGCAAAATCCCTTCCGTCACAAAACAAATCCGGGTGCCCAAACTGGTGCGATCATCCAGGCGGATTTGGTAGCCGACCTCGCCGCCGAGCGGACATTTCCGTTCCCAGGCGACGCGCGCCGCCACCGTTCGGGCCGCCACCCGGCGTGGTTGCAGCACGACGATGCGCCCCGGCAGCGCCAGCTCGTCCAGCAGCATTTGCGGCACCTGGGTCGTCTTGCCCGAACCGGTGGGCGCGATCAGGACCAGCGAATTATTCGATTTGACAGACTCGATGATCCGGGCATGAATCTGCCAGATGGGAAGCGAGGTTTGCACGTGGCCGGCCCGCGGGCCTCAGCGGTCCACCAGCAACACTCCGAGAACCACCACGGAAAAGAGCAGGATCAAGCCCGAAGGCATGAACTTGGAGGTCTTGAGGTAACGGATGCAAAAAACGACGGCGAGGATTCCGAGAAGAATGTCCGTAATGTAAAAGGGATGAATAATGCCCGTCGCACAGAGGGCAAGCAGGGCGGCAAAAAGCGCGGACGTGATGAGCGATATTTTGCTGCCGGCCTTGAGGAACCCGACCAGTCCGCCCGCCAGGAGCAGCGTCACATAAATCCACAGGGCGATCATGGCCAGCGGCGGGGCGATGGGAAGCGCGGGAGTCACCGGTGCCGCCGGCGCGACCGTCTGCGCCAGCAGCGGCGACAATCCGAAAGCATAGGAAAATACAGTTGCGACAACAGTCTTCATAAAGGTGGAAAGTCTCCGCCATCGCGGTTCGCGATTCAAGGACAAGGAAAAAAGGACCGCGAAGTCTAAATGAAGAACCGTCCATCTTTCCCCGAATGCGGTGGCTCAGAGGTAGGGAAGTTTCGGGTTGCGAAATTCCGGCCCGGCCTTCTCCTCGGCCTCCACCCGCCGCTGCCGGAACAACTCCATTACGGCCAGTTCATGATCGAGCGCCGCGATTTCCTCGGGCGTGAAGCGAAGCTCCCGCGGAATCCCGGCTCCGCAGAATCCG
>Ga0302320_10031370_pt1 | contig 10082 bp, 9 predicted proteins | sample Bog_T0_3_FD_202130 | JGI IMG/M metagenome (GOLD analysis project Ga0302320, IMG submission 202130) | Peat permafrost microbial communities from Stordalen Mire near Abisko, Sweden - Bog_T0_3 | ecosystem: Environmental > Terrestrial > Soil > Wetlands > Peat | place: Sweden: Abisko, Stordalen Mire...
CACCGCAACTGCGGCCTTACTCTGGAGCCAACAGGCTGCCGCGCCCACTCCGCCGCGTCCGCCTACCGTACCCTTCACGGCCGCTGAACTGGAGGCCATCCCTTTGACGCCGCCGCGGGCCGGCGCCGGCGTTACCAAAACACTCTTCGACGGCAAGACTCTGGACGGTTGGCGTGGAAACCTGGACTGGTGGTCGGTGAAAGACGGGGCCATCGCGGGAAAGTCCGGCAGCAAAGTGCCGACCAGTTTCCTGTACACCCAGGACAATTACTCCGATTTCCGGCTCACTCTTTCCTCCAGAATGGTGGAGTCGGAGAACCATGCCGGGGTCTGTTTTTGGGGTGAGATCGCGGAACAAGCTGGCAACCCCTGGTATACCCACGGGCCGCTGGTGATCTTCCCGAACCCGAGCATGTGGGACTACATCGAGGCCAAGGGCCTGCGCCTATTTCGGACCACCGCCGAGAAAGTCACTAGCCAGCACGAATGGGTCAAGGTGGAAATCCTGGCACAGGGCAACCGCGTGCGCTCGGCGTTCAACGGCGTCCAGGTGATGGAATGGAGGGAGCCCGACCCGAACCGCATCAAAGTCGGACCCATCGGCATCCAACTGCACGCGTTGGATGGACCACAAGAGGTTTTATACAAGGACATCGTGGTGGAGACCTTCCCCCGCGAAGACCGGCTGATCACCCTAAAAAAGTGACGTAAAAAAGTGACGCGCGCCGCGGACGCGGTCTCGTGTACACTTTGAGAGTTCGGCATCTTAATTGTCGTCTGCATGGCCGCTTTCAGGGGCTGCGGGGCCGCGGACGGACTTGAGAGGAGAGAGAATGCGCACCCTCATTCACCATTCGCTCGCGGGACTCATGATCGTGGGGCTCGCCGGCGTGGCGGCAGCACAGAGGCAATTCACCGACTGGCCGGCTGGAACCTCGCCGCAGGAAGTCGGCAAGAAGGTCGCTCAGAACATGCTCCCGCGTTGGATTCCGACAAGGCCCGGAGTCCACTACGCCGAGGATTCCACCTGGTACGCAGCCCTGGAGTTCGCCAAGCTGACCAACGATCGCGCTTTGACGGATGCGCTGGTCAAGCGCTTCGACCCCTGGCGGACCGAGGAGGGGCAGCAGAAGCTGATCTCCTGGGAACGCCACGTGGACCACAACATCTTCGGCATCGTGCCTCTGGAACTGTACATTCGCACGAAGGAGCCGCAGTATCTCGCGTTGGGCAAGAAGTTGGCCGACCGGCAGTGGGAGCAGCCCACGCCGGAAGGGCTCACCGGCGAGACCCGCTTCTGGATCGACGACATGTACATGATCACCATCCTCCAGGTACAGGCGTACCGAGCCACCGGCAACAAGGTCTACCTGGACCGCGCCGCGCTCGAAATGGTGGCCTACCTCGACAAGCTGCAGAAGCCCAACGGCCTCTTCTATCACGGGCCGGAATTCCTCTTCTTCTGGGGCCGGGGCAACGGTTGGGTGGCGGCCGGCATGGCTGAACTGCTCAGCGAACTGCCCAGGAACCATCCACGGCGCGCCCGCATTGTGGAGGGCTACAACAAGATGATGGCGTCGCTATTGAAGTACCAGGACGCGGACGGAATGTGGCATCAGTTGATCGACCACCCCGAGTCCTACCAGGAGAGTTCTTCCACCGCCATGTTCACTTTCGCCATGATCGCCGGCGTGAAAAAGGGCTGGCTCAAGGGCGATGCCTACGCCAATGCGGCGCGTAAAGGCTGGCTGGGGGTCAACAAGTTCATCGATCAGGACGGTAATGTAGACAAGGTCTGTGTCGGCACTGGCCAGACCAATAGCCTGCAATTCTACCTGACGCGCCCGACCGAGAAGGGCAATCCGCACGGCCAGGCGCCGGCCCTGTGGTGCGCCGTGGCGCTGCTAAAGAAATAGCGCCGTCGGGAAAGCCCTGCTCGGTTTAGTGTCGAGGTTCACGCCAGGAGTTGCACGATGCGCTGCTCGCGGGTCCCGCTATATTCTCCGAAGTGGCTCCCCAGGGGCTTGGTAGATCCGGCCGGGTGCTTAAACAAACTCGGGAAATTCTGTTCCCCGCGAACGCTCCCTTACGGGTCGCGGCTCTGTAACCTCTTGCAAACACACGGCATCCGAAACAGAGCCGAGCCCGGAGGGCGCCCCGTGACGGAGCGATTTTCATGACTGATGTGCAAAATCCCGAAGCCGCTTAAGCACCCGATCCGGCCCGGCGCAGATTGTTGGTGACGATCGGCGAACTGAAGCTTGGCACGCTCAGTACGCGCGTACCGGTCGCGCCTCTGATTGAGGGCGTTGAAGGCTTCCCGGCGCAATTGCAGATACCGCCATTTGGCCTCCGTGATGCGAAGTTCTTGAAGATCGACGGGTCGAAATTGTTGGCGCCGGGATTGCCGATGAACGTTCTAGGCCACGGGGCCACGTCTCCAGGCCCGCCCATATAAAACGCGGCGGGGTTGAATTGGTCAGTCCGGGCTTCCGTAGTGAAATCAAGCGAGAACATTGCCGGCGCTCCGAGTCTGGGTGACCGACGCGTAGCGCGGGATCGAGGAGGGCACGCCCATTCCCGTCACCAACGGCAAAGCCCAATTCACTGGATCCGGCCAGATGCACCACGCTGCTGAGCGCGCGATAAACTGAAACGAGGTTTCGCATCCTTCGGCCGTAGCATATAATGGCGCTTGAGAACACGGGGAATCTTGCCGATGGCTAACGCGATCTCACGGCGTGAAGTATTAGCTGGCTTTGGCGCATCCAGCCTACTCCTTTCGCAAGCGGCCCGCGCTTTCACCGCGCCCGCGCCCGTGGCGCCGGTGGCTGTGGCACGTTGCAAGACCTATGAACCTACGGAACTGACGTCGATTCTGGACGGCATGTTTGACAAGCTCGGCGGCTTGGGCCGTCTAGTACGAGGCAAGACCGTAACCATCAAACTGAATTTCAACGGCGGACCGACCGTCCGGCTGGGACACCTACCGCTGGGGGACACGCACTGGCCCCACCCCAACCTTCTTGCCGCCACCATGCACCTGATGGCACGCGCCGGCGCGCATCGCATCCGCCTGGTAGAGGGGGCAGCGGCACCGCGCACCGATCCGTTCGAAGAACACATGTTGGATGCCAATTGGGATCCCCGGCAGTTCCTGCGCGCGGCACCCCGGGTGGACTTCGAAAACACCAACTACACCAACGCCGCCAAGAAGTTCACTCGCCTTCCTGTACCGCATGGAGGCCTGCTGTTTCCGGCTTACGATGTCAACCATTCCTACGTGGATTGCGACGTTTTCGTCACCATAGCCAAGTATAAGGACCATCCCACCACCGGGGTCAGCACCGTGATGAAGAACCTGTTCGGCCTGACTCCCCTGACGGTTTACGGCAATGGAGCCGGCAAATGGGAGGACAACGACCTGGTTTATGGCAACGACCGCATCCAAATTCTGCACCGCGGAGCGCGTCAACCTGCCATGGACGCCCTGCCCGAGATCGATCCGACATCGCCGCGCGACGATGGCTACCGCGTGCCCCGCATTATCGCCGACCTGACGGCTGCCCGGCCGGTGCATCTGGCCATCATGGACGGCGTCAAGACCATGGCCGGCGCGCAGACGCCCGACCCCTGGTGCACGCCTGTTGAGCCGGGTGTATTGATGGCGGGAACCAACGTCGTCAACACCGCCGCCGTGGCCATTGCCGCTATGAACTACGATCCACGGGCAACTAAGGGCACCGTGCCCTTCGAACGCTCGGACAACAAGTTGCTGCTGGCGGAGCAACTGGGCGTGGGCTCGGCCGATCCGGGTCGCATCGAAGTGATCGGCCCGTCCATTCAGGAAGTGATGTTCGATTTCCGCTCTCTCCGCGAAAAGCGGCGTGCGCTGCGCGCCAATAGTCCCGCTGGAGGCCGGGGAACGACCAGAAACTGAAGATCGGCGATGCCAACATCCGCGTCTTGGATCCCTTTGCGCTGGCCATCCGCCTGGATCGACCCGGCGCTTCTAGGGTTACTGGAACGAACCCCGTTCAACTGCCTGGCCATGGAGTGGAGCCACGCTTTGGCGCCAGTCGCTGCCCAAGCCCGCACAGCAGGTTTTTCCTTGGTGGCGATCGGCAACGAGGCGGCTCGCTCGGCCGGCGCCGCCGCCGGACTGGCTCTGCCGGACGAGTCGGTGCTGCTGGCCACGGATTCTGTGTGGCCGGACATCGCCAGCCCGGCAAACGGGTCCGAACTGGCTGGCCCCACCGCCAATCCATGGATCAGTTCCAACGGTTGGCTCTTGCGGCTGGCCAAGGTGCGGTCGCCGCAAAAGAGAGTCTGGCTGACGTTCGAACCGCCGGGTGCGCCGAATATTGTACTGCTCGAATCGTACCTCCGGGCCATCGCCGACACCGGCACGTGGAACGGCCGCTGGGTGGTCTCTCTGGACTCCGATCTGCGAGGCGGCTTGGCCCGTGGCGATGCGAAGGCGCTGTCGTTCTGGAAAGCCATTACCGCGGCCGTGCGGTTCTTTGAAAACCACCGTGGGTGGAGCGAACTGGAGCCGTTGGGCGTGGTGGGGGTGGTTTCCGATTTCTCGGGGCCCAATGAATCTGCGACCCAGGAGATCCTGAACCTGTTGGGCCGGCGCAGTCTGGCTTATCGCATCCTGCCGGCATCGGCAGCGGCAACCGCGTCGCTGGCGGGTTTTCACGCCTTGATCTATGTGGATGAAGGGACACCCGCACCGCCGTTGCGCAACCGGTTGCTGGCCTTTGCGGAGCACGGCGGTCTGCTCATGACCGGCACAGGATGGAGCCACGAGGGCAAGCCCACCGGCATGGATCATCCGCGCGTGGATGTTCGCCGCTTGGGTAAGGGCCGGCTCGCCATCTGCAAGGACATGTCCCCGGACCCTTTCATGATCGCGCGTGACGTTCACATGCTGCTCGGCCGCACCTTCGACGTGGCGCGATTCTTTAACCTCTCGGCGTTTCTTTCGTACTGCAGCGCCTCGCCGGACCGGGCGCGGGAACTGGTACAAATCGTCAGTTTCGCCATCCGGTTCGCCAACGATCTGGCCACCGCCTGGGTTCCCGGGAGGTTCGCTTCGGCGCGCGTATGGAGTCTGGGCTCCGAAAGTTCGTCACTGGTCGAAATGCGTCCCGAGAACGGTGGCACCAGCCTTCTTCTGCCGCCCGTGCCGGTCTACGCGGGCATCGAACTCTCGCGCAAATCGGGCTAAACTAGCGCAGTCGCTTCTTTCCCGCCGCGAGCATCTTCACCGCCTTCGATGCGCGGCTCGCCTTGGTGGAGGCCTGCTTGGCTGTGGCGATCCAATCGGCGTACTCTTTTTTATGAGAGTAGGTCAGTGCGGCAAACACGGAAGCCGCGCGGTCGTCTTCCCGGAGCGCCATTTCGAGTTCCTGCGGCACCACCACCGTTCGTTCCTCCTGGTCGAGTTGAACAGAAACCGATACCAGGTCTCCGGCTCGCGCGCCTGCGCCGGCCTGAATCTCCTTGCTGACCATCATGGAATGCGTTCCGTCGCCCTCGGGCAGCAGGGAATTCCGGAATGGAAAACCGTTCATCGTTCCCGCCACGGCGACGCGGGATTTCGTTCCGAAGACCTGATGCACATCGAATGGAATGGGCAGGTAAGTCCAGGCTCCCCCGGGCCCCTTGGCCATTAATCTGGCGCTAAACTGCTGTTTCACGTGCCGCCTCTCCTTTGCGAAGAATCTCTATTGTATGGCGCCGCGGGAAGACTTTGCGCTAGCGCCGCGCTGGCCACTCCTGGCCACCCGACCAATCGCCCTTCCAGAAACGCCGTCGGCCTTCCTGGCAACCTGGTGACGGGCGATCATGCGAAACTGCGCGCTACCGTGTATCCTTGTGGCTTGACGAGGCTCCACGGCATTTTCACCCCACTGCTGGTGCCCCTGGATGAACGGGGCCAGATCAATGAGCTGGAACTTCGACGTTTCGTTTCCTGGCTGATTGAACGCGGTGTCCACGGGCTCTATCCGAATGGTTCCACGGGAGAGTTCACGCGCTTCACGCCCGAGGAGCGGCGCCGGATCGTGGAGGTTGTGGCGGACGAAACCCACGGACGTGTTCCCATCCTCGCCGGCGCCGCCGAGGCCAACGTCAAGGAGACACTCGCCGCTTGTGAGGTATATGCCGGCTTGGGAGCGCGCGCGGTGGCCATCGTGGCGCCGTTCTATTACAAGCTGACTCCCGAATCGGTATACGCTTATTTCGCGGAAATCGCCCGCCACTCGCCCATCGATCTGACGCTTTACAACATTCCCATGTTCGCCAGTCCCATCGATGTCCCCACCATCCGAAGGCTGGCGGCTGAGTTTCCCCGCGTCATCGGGATCAAAGATTCCTCCGGCGATCTGGCCTTCATGATGCGCCTGATTGCCGCCGTGCGGCCTTTGCGCCCCGATTTTTCGTTTCTCACCGGGTGGGAGGCCGTGTTGGTCCCGATGCTGATGGTCGGGTGCGACGGGGGCACCCACGCTTCCAGCAACGCCGTGCCGGAAGTAACCCGCCGGATGTTCGACCTAACTATCGGCGGCGATTTCGCCGAAGCTATGAAATGGCAGTACCGCATTCTCGATCTGTTCGACGCCATGCTCTACCCCTTCGAGTTCCCCGACGGGTTCCGCGCCGCGGCCGAACTGCGCGGCTTTCGTTTCGGCTGTGGCCGACAGCCCCAAACCAGCGCCCAGCGCGCCGATCGCACCGCTTTGACCTCCGTTCTGCATTGCATTCTGGCCGATTTCCAGTTGGTCAGCCAGCCCGCCTCCGGGTGCGCGCCGCGCATCCAGCAGGTAGCCACCGATAAGGTGGAACAGGTGGTCTTCGAAGTCATGCGCGAGCTGGAAAAACGGGGCGTCTTGTGATCGAAGCCCTGGCCCTCGTCGAAATCGGCGGTTGGTCGCCAGCCATGGTGGTACTAGATGCCATGGAGAAATGCGCCAGCGTCCGTGTGCTCGAAACCGAACTCAACGACAGCCCGGGCGTATGCATGAAGCTGTGTGGGCCGCTGGGGGACATTCAATCCGCCGCGCGCGCCGCCGAGGAAACCGCCGGCGCCATGCACGCACCGGCCATCGTGCACGTCATTCCCTGTCCCTCGGAGCTTTCGCCCGCCGCATACCAGGCTGGGGCGGACTTCAGTCCCCTCATCGAACAGGCAACCGTCCAGATACCCGAGAACACTATGAACGATCAATCCAGTTTTGCCGTGGGTCTCATCGAAACCCAGGGTTTTACGGCCGTCTTTGAAGCCATCGACACCGCCTTGAAAACGGCCGCAGTGGAGGTGCTGGCCCGGGAAAAGTTGGGCGGCGGATACATCACCGTGTTGATCAAGGGCGATGTAGCGGCCGTGACAGCGGCAGTGGACGCGGGCAAGGCGAAAGTGGAAGGCCTGGGCCGCCTGGTGGCAGCGCACGTCATCCCCAGCCCCAGCAAAGGCGTATTGTCACTCTTGCCGAAGTAGCGTTTCGTGTTTTTGCCAGATATTTCAGGTTTTGAAATTGACGTCCGTATTACCGCGTGATAGTGTTCCGGAGGGGAAGGAGAACTCGTGATGTCCGATCGAAGGCAATCGCGCCGTCAGTTTTTCGGAACTTCCACCGGAGTTACGGCGGCTATGGCTGCGGCCATCGCCGATCCGCCGGAGGCCGCTGCGCAGTCCGCGGGAGTCAAGAAGGCAGATCTTCCCGACCTGACCATCCAGGAAGTGAAGGTCTATGTCGCGGACGTTTCCGGTTTTCGTCGCCTGAACTCCGGGGAGACCGGCGAGATCCTTTCGGTTGTAACCAACAGCGGACACGAGGGCAACTATACCCTCGGCAACCGTTCGCGGACGCCCAACTGGCTGGAATGGGCCAAGCCTGCCCTGCTCGGCAAGAACGTCATCGACCTGCTGCCGGCCATCACGGCCACTACCGGCACCAAGGAAACGTTTGGGTTCAGCGGCGGCCGTACCGGAACGGCGGGCGGAGGCCGTGGCGCGGCTGGCCTAGCGACCGCTGCCGCCGGCCCTGCGGCGGGAACTGCGGCCCCGCCCAGCCGCGGCGGCACGTGGCCTAATTACTACACCGCCGCAGCCGAGATCTGCCTGTGGGACATTCTCGGCAAGGCCGTCAACCGCCCCATCTACAAACTCCTGGGCGGCTCTAAAGACCGCGTGATGGCCTACGCCAGTTCCCAGCACCTGGCCAACATTGAGGACTATATCCCCGACGTGCTTAGCGCCAAGGAGCAGGGCTACAAAGGGTACAAGATTCATCCCGGCGGCGGGCAGCCCAAAAGCGGTCTGGCGATTCCCGCGTATATCGGCCACATCGAAGAGATCAAGACCATCCGCAAGGCCGTGGGCGACGATTTCGTTCTGGCGCATGATCCGGTGCAGCGTTATAACCTCTTCGAAGCCCTCAAGGTAGGCCGTGTGCTCGACGATCTCGACTACGCCTGGTTTGAGGACCCGATCCCTTCCACCGATATCGAAGGCCTGGTGGAGCTGAACCGCGCCCTCGATCTCCCGCTGCACGTCGGCGAGTTCCTATTCTCCATTTCCGACTTCGCCGAATATATCCGCCGCGGCGCGCTGGATGTGGCACGGCTGATCGCCGACAACGTGGGCGGCATCAGCGGCTCCATGCGGGTGGGCGCGCTGGCCGACGCCTTCAACCTGGAATGCACTCCTCACAACTGGGGCAATCCCACCGACCTTGCGGTGCATTTCCACCTGGAGCTGGCCATGCCCAATGCTTATTGGTTCGAGATGCCGCATCCGGTTACCGCGGCAGACCGGCCGTACCAGGCGAAATTCCGCATTGACCAGGATGGCTATGTGCTCGCGCCGACGGAGCCGGGGCTGGGATATCCCATCGATCGCAATGAGCTCGATAAGATCATGAAGCGAATCGACCGTTAGGGTCGCAAGGAGAAGAGACCATGGAGAACGTTTCGCAAGCTCGCGGCAGGCGGGAATTTCTGTGCACCCTGGGCGGCGGCGCGCTAGGTCTGGCGCTGGCTGGCAAGGGCTATTCGGCTGGCACGAAACCGATGCGCGGTGTCTTTCCCATCGGCCAGACACCCGTGACCGAGTCCGACAAACTGGATCTGGAATGCCTGCAGAACGAAGTGAAATTCTGCAATCGTTACAAGGTCCACGGCTTCGCCTGGCCGCAGATTGCCAGCGGCTGGACGACCCTTTCCGAAAAGGAGAGGATGGATGGCGCCGAAGCCATTCTCGCAGCCGGCAAAGGCGGGGCGACGGCGCTCGTAATCGGCGTACAGGACAACGACAACAATCTCGATAAGTCGATCGCCTACGCCAAACACGCAGCCCGGAACGGCGCCGACGCTATCGTCTCCCTTCCTCCGGCGAAGGCCGATGATAAAGCCATGATCGAATACTACAAGAGCATCGGCCGGGCCACGGACCTACCCCTGTTCGTACAGAGCCAGGGCGATATGAGCGTAGACCTGATCGTGGAAATGTTCCGCCAGATCCCCACCATGAAATGCGTGAAGGACGAGGCCGGTAATCCCCTGGCCCGCATCACGCAAATCCGCGAACGCACCGGCGACCGGCTGGCGGTATTCTCCGGCAACGGTGTCCGCACCATGATCGACGAGATGCGTTTAGGCTTCTCGGGCCATTGTCCCACCACGGTGCTTGCCGATTTCTACGCCGCCGCATTCGATCTCTGGCATGCCGGCAAGGAGCGCGAAGCATTCGACATGTTCGGCCGGATCGGGGCGTTCAACTCCATCACCGGCGCCGGCGGCTATCTTATGGTCATGCGCGGCATGTTCAAAGAGAGCACCAGGACGCGCGGCGGCGGGGGTGGAGGCGGAGCGGCGGCGCCCAGCGGAGGCGGAAACGCGCGGGCCGCGGCGGGCCCACTAGACGAGGCCGGCAAGAAGGCCGTGCGCGACGCCTGGGAGCAGTTTATGAAGCCGTATCTGCGGGGGTAGTCGGTACGCCGACTGCACCTGGAGAGGAAATTCCTGAGCTACGGATTTGGCAAGAGGGCTTGGCGTTCTTCCAGAGCACCGGC
>Ga0302320_10031371_pt1 | contig 10082 bp, 8 predicted proteins | sample Bog_T0_3_FD_202130 | JGI IMG/M metagenome (GOLD analysis project Ga0302320, IMG submission 202130) | Peat permafrost microbial communities from Stordalen Mire near Abisko, Sweden - Bog_T0_3 | ecosystem: Environmental > Terrestrial > Soil > Wetlands > Peat | place: Sweden: Abisko, Stordalen Mire...
ATCCTGCCGCAGCACCACTGGAGCAAGGAAGCGCACATCATGGCGCGGTACTTCGATTCGCAGTCGCCGCAGTTGGGCGAGGCGTTCCGGCAGTACATCTTCGGCAACCAGAATGCGATCTACAAGACGAATCTGCGGGATTGGGCGGACAAGTTTGCGTCCGCACACCACACGGCGCTGCCGGCGTTCTACGATTCGACGGGCGCGCTGCGCGCGAAGGTGGAAGCCGACACCGAGCTTGGAAAAGCTACGGGGGTGCATCAGACTCCGACGATTTACGTGGTGAGCAATTCGCCGCAAGATCCTTATGAACAGGTGATGGACCAGGGAAAGCTCTACGAGACGATTGAGAAGGTGAAGGCGGCACTGCCTCCGGAGAAAGCGAAGACTACGAAGAAGAAATAAAGACGCTTGGTTATGAGAGGCGCGGCTTCGGCTGCGCCTTTTTTAATGTCCCGGAGAACGAAAGTGGGGGCGGCAGGATGACACTATCCGGAACAAAAGCGAGAGCAACTGCAAGAACAAGAGTCAACAACCCACCTTATCGCCGCAAAAAACGCGGCGCGAAGGTGGGGCACCCGTACTCCTCAAATTCGCCAAAAGAAGGCGGATGTGGGGCAGAGTCCGTCCCTTCGTGCTGTGGAAGAATCGATTGCTGGCTGAAGTGCCTCTGGGACTGTGCGGGAGATTCGAGCGGCGCTGGGGTTCCTCGCAAAGCTCGGAATGACACTTCAAAAACAAGGACAAAAACAAAGACAAGAGCAAGAGCAAGGACAAGAGCAAGAGTCAACAACCCCACCTTATCGCCGCAAAAAGCGCGGCGCGAAGGTGGGGCACCCGTACTTCTCATATTCACCCATACTTCCCCTATTCGCCAACAAAAGGCGGATGAGGGACACCTGTGATCTTACTACGCTTCAGGGTTTGCGTTTGGGGCGTTTGGTGGCGCGGGTGGCGTCGGGGGTGAAGTGTTGCCAGCCCTGGGGCTCGAATTCGGTGATATAGCCGTTCTCGTGTTCGATGGAGATTTCGTCACCCTCGGTGATGTAGCCGATGAGGGAGAGGGGAATTTCCTGATACTCGGCGGGGAGGCGGCGTCCGGGAGGGACGGTGAAGAGAAGCTGGTATTCGTCTCCGCCGTGGAGGGCGTGGCGGAGTTCGACCTCGTGACGATTGAGCGAGGCGATGGGGATGGCGTTCTCCTGGAGGAGCGCGCCGACCTTGGAGGCCTTGCAGAGACGGGTGAGGTCGAGCGAGAGTCCGTCACTGATATCGATCATCGACGAGGGAAGCTGCTTGTCGCCGAGGAATCGGGCGAGGGCGAGCTGGGCCTGCGGATAGAAGTGCGCGGGATAGGACGAGGCGCGGAAACGGCGCTCGGGCGCGGCGTACATCTGTTCGAGAAGAGCGTAGGGAGCACCGAGTTCTCCGCTGACGAAGATGCGGTCGCCGGGTTGAGCGCCGCTGCGACGGATGGCCTTGCCGGCGGGGACGGTGCCGATGACGGTGATGTCGGCCTGAACTCCGGAGAGGGACTGGGCGAGATCTCCTCCGGCGAGAGTGACTCCGGCTTTTTTGGCGGTGGTGAGCAGGCCGTCAAAGAACTGGTCAGCCCAGCGCTGGGGGAGTTCGGCGGGGAGGGCGAGGGAGAGGAACGCGGCAAAGGGCGTGCCGCCCATGGCGGCGATATCAGAGAGTCCGCGGGTGAGGCAGCGGTGGCCGACGGAGTCGGCAGGATGCCACTCGCGGCGGAAGTGAACGCCCTCGAGAGAGAAATCGGTGGTGACGAGGGTCTCCGTGCCAGGGAGCGTGGAGAGGATGGCGCAATCGTCTCCGATGGACTGGAGGACGCGGCCCAAGGAAGCGCGGCGGGGCGCGGGCTGGGCGGACTCGCTGGCGTGGGCGATACGTTCGATGAGGCGGAGTTCGGGAATTGGCATGACGAAAAAGGGTACTCCGAAACGAAAGGGGATTCAAAAGGCACAGGTTGGGCAGGTTGCAAAGGTTACGAAGGTTAAGAGCAAAGGCAAAATCGTTGGGTGGTTGAAAAGCCTGGAAGTTCAGAGACTGTTTGAGCTGGGCTGGGGTCCTTCGCTAGCGCTCAGGATGACACTCTCAGGAACAAAAACAAGAGCAACAACAAGAGCAAGAGCAATAGCAAGGACAAGAGCAAGAGCAAGGGCAAGGGCAAGAGCAAGAACAAGAACAAGAGCAAGGGCAACGGCAAGAGCAAGGACAGGGACAACAGCAACAGACCCACTTCTGCCAAAGGAAGGCAGAAATGGGGCACCAAGGCGAATCTACTTCTGCAAAAGCAGAAATGGGGTACCAAAACGAACCCACTTCTGCGAGAGGCAGAAATGGGGCGGGGAAGACAAGATCAAATTATGCGGTGCGGTTAGACGTTGGCGGATTCGCGGATCTGGGCGGTGAGTTCGTCAACTTTGCGCTCAAGGACGTGGCGGATGGAGAGGATTCCGATAAGACGGCCATCATCTTCAACCACGGGGAGGTGGCGGACCTGGTGGTTGATCATGACGGCGGTGGCTTCAGCGATCGAAGTGGAGCGGGTCGCGAGCAGGACCGGGGTGGTCATGACTTCCGTGATGGGGAGCTTGTGGGGATCGCGTCCTGAGAGGGCTACACGTCTCATGACGTCACGCTCAGTGAAGACACCGGCGACGATGCCGTGCTCGTCAACGACGGCGGAGGCACCCATGCGGCGGTGGATCATGGCCTCAATCGCGTCAGCAGCAGTGGCGGTGAGGGGAACAGAAGCGGGATTGGCGGCGCAATAATTAAGAATGCTCATGGCGGTCACGTGGTTGAAAGAGTACCTCTAAAGCGACTCCGACGGAGGGAAAAAGTTCCGTGAGTGGCAGAATGTGCATTGAAATGCGATTTTCGAGACAAATTCCGTAATGGAGATCAAACGAATGCGGAGATGCAATTAGCTGCTGGCATGGGTGGAAGCCTGGGCCATGGTGGTGCGGAGATACTTGTGAGGATTGACGGGGACGCTCTGGATTCGGACTTCGTAGTGAAGGTGGGGCGATGTGACGCGGCCGGTGGTGCCCACGTATCCGATGACCTGTCCGCGGCGGACGTGCTGGCCGGGGGTGATGGCGAATCCGGAAAGGTGTCCGTAACGAGTGGAGACACCGTGGCCGTGATCGACGGTGATGAGGCGTCCGTATCCGCTCATGAATTCGGCGGAGCTGACGACACCGTCGCCTGCGGCGTGGACAGGAGTGCCGTAGGGCACAGAGATATCAATGCCGCTATGGAATGCGCCTTCTCCGTTGAAGGGATCGACACGCTCACCGAAAGAGCTGGTGAGGCGGCCCTCGACGGGCCAGAGGGATGGCGCATCGGCGGCGCGGGTCCAATCAGAGAGCGAAGCGAGGCGGCGATTGGGATCCTGAAGACCGGCGGCGGCGGCTCCGGTGAGCGCGGAACCACGGAGCGCGTAGAGCGTATCGAGCGAGGCCTGATACTGTCCGGGCTGCACGTTGTCATTGCTCGGCATGAGGCGGGCGTTGGTCTTGAGGCCGTAGAGGGCTGAGACTTCTCCGGCGATGGAGCCGAGCGAAGCTACCTGAACATCCTTCTCTTTGGAGACCTGCTCAAGCTGGGAGTAGTTACGCTTGATCTGATCCTTCTCGGCACGCAGCTCGTTGAAGCGTTCGACCTTCCACAACATGCGGGCGTAAGAGCCAGCCATGCCAGTGATGGTGAACATTCCGATGAGAGCCCCGGCGAGGAAAACATAGAGGTAATGAACGGGGATGGGAATTTTGCGGAGCTGTCCCTCTTTGTCGCGCGCAACAAAAAGAATGTACCAACGTTTCCGCAATGCGTTCTCCCGAAGGTTTCAAAAGATGGACGGCCCGCGCAACTGGAGGCCAAAAGCAGAAAGGCACGCTTGGCGCTGCCTCGGCGGAGCGACTTAGCGCCCCCTCCCTTGCCTGCTTTTTTTGTGGAACGACCTGCAAAGCCTAACAAGGGAGTGGCAACGGAGTCAATAAAAAGGTTGCATATACAGCCCCGGAAGGACAGCGGCTGGCGGTGTGTTGCGGGGGAAAGGCGAAGACAGTGCGAAGAAAGAGGCTCCACATCTGCCAATTGCGGCAGATGTGGAGCATAAACACTGATGTCGCTGGGGCTTGCTATAATTGAAGACTACGCCAATGCCTACGAAATCTACTACTGGCTCTCTTTCCTTCGAGGCACCTTCCCAGAACCAACGGATCCGCTCTACCACCGTGCTGTGCGTACGCCGCGCGGGACGAGTGGTGATGGCGGGCGATGGTCAGGTGACACTCGGCGACCACGTCATCAAACAAAACGCGCGGAAGATCCGGCGGCTGTACCAGGGGAAGATTCTGGCGGGGTTTGCAGGCTCAACGGCCGATGCGTTCAGCCTGTTTGCGCGCTTTGAGACCAAGCTGGAGCAATACGCGGGAAACCTTGGGCGCTCGGCAGTGGAACTGGCCAAGGACTGGCGGACGGATAAGAGTCTGCGGCAACTGGAAGCGCTGCTGCTGGTGGCCGACCCTCAGCAGACCTACTTGCTGAGCGGCAACGGCGACGTGATTGAGCCGGACGACGACATTGCGGCGATTGGCAGCGGAGGACCGTTTGCGCTGAGCGCGGCGCGGGCTCTGCTGAAGTACACCGAACTGGACGCGATGAAGATTGCGGAAGCATCGATGACGATTGCGGGCCAGACCTGCATCTACACGAACGAGAAGTTCACGATTGAAGAGCTGTAAGGCGAGCAGGGGCCGAAAGGAATTGGAATGGCGATTTATCTGCCACAGACCGTGGAAGAAGAACTGATCGCGCTGGACGAGTTGACGCCGCGCGAAATTGTGGCTGAGCTGGACAAGTACGTGGTGGGACAACACGACGCGAAACGCGCCGTAGCTATTGCACTGCGAAACCGGATGCGGAGGCAGAAACTCTCTCCGGAGATGGCCGAAGAGGTGATGCCGAAAAACATCATCATGATTGGGCCGACGGGCGTGGGCAAGACAGAGATTGCACGCAGGCTGGCCAAGCTGGCGAATTCGCCGTTCCTGAAAGTGGAAGCCTCGAAGTTTACCGAGGTTGGCTACGTGGGACGCGACGTGGAATCGATGATTCGCGATTTGATCGAAATTGCCATCGACATGGTGCGCGAAGAGAAGCTGGAAGATGTGGCGGAAAAGGCGGAGATGAATGCGGAAGAGCGCATTCTGGATCTGCTGCTGCCGCCGTCTCCGGCGAGCACGCCGACGGACGGCGCGACGGCTGCGGCAACAACGGGCGAAGCGACGACGATTCCGGGCGAGGCCTCAACGACGGCGATCATACCGGCGGAGAGCAATACGCGGACTCGGGAAAAGCTGCGCCAGCAGTTGCGCGAAGGCAAGCTGGACGACCGCACGGTGGAGCTGGACGTGCGCGAAAAAAATATGCCTGCGTTTGAGATCATCAGCAATCAGGGCATTGAAGACATGGACATCAACTTCAAGGACATGTTGCCCAACATCTTTGGCCAGCGCACGAAAAAGCGGAAGATGAAGGTGAGCGAGGCCTTTGAATACCTGATTGCAGAAGAAGAGCAGCGGCTGATCGACATGGACCAGGTGACGAAGACGGCACTGGACCGGGTGGAACAGAGCGGCATCATCTTCCTGGACGAGATCGACAAGATCGCGGGACGCGAGAGCGGACACGGGCCGGATGTATCGCGCGAGGGCGTGCAGAGGGACATTCTTCCGATTGTGGAAGGAACGACGATCAATACGCGCTACGGGATGCTGCGGACGGATCACATTCTGTTCATTGCGGCCGGTGCGTTCCACGTATCGAAGCCGAGCGATCTGATTCCTGAGTTGCAGGGGCGCTTTCCGATCCGGGTGGAGCTGAAGTCGCTGACGGTGGAAGACTTTGTGAAGATTCTGACGGAGCCGAAGTCGTCACTGACGAAGCAATATGTGGCACTGCTGGATACGGAAGGATTGAAGCTGGAGTTTACGCCGGATGCGCTGGAGGAGATTGCGATCTTCGCGGCGAAGGTGAACGAGAATACGGAAAACATTGGGGCGCGGCGGCTGCACACGATCATGGAGCGGGTGCTGGACAAGATCAGCTTTGAGGCTCCGGAGTTGAAAGATAAGGAAGTGAAGATTGATCGCGCGTACGTGGGCACGATGCTGGCGGACATTGTGAAGGATCACGATTTGTCGAGATACATTCTGTAAGAAGTGATGGACGATGAGAGCGCCGCTCGGCAAAGAGCGGCGCTTTTGCGTTGGGTGCCATTTGGTATCAAGAGCAAAAGCGGAGGTCGGGTGGAGGTCGTTGCTTCCCACCTTATCGCCGCAGAGAGCGCGGCGCGAAGGTGGGGCACCCGGTTTGGTTGTAGATCCTTGGCGAAAACAGGGCAAGTAGCTCATGATCGCGCGGCGGGGAACTCTTGGCAACCTGCGGTTCTTCTCGACGGTCCAACCAAGTAAAATGGAATTATGAACATTGAGAATAGAAATCCGGCTGATTCCGAACTGGCGGCGAAGCGCGAGCGGCTGTATGCGCGGCTGCGGGAGCTGGGGCGGGTGCTGGTGGCGTATTCGGGCGGAGTGGATTCGGCTTACCTGGCGTGGGCGGCGCACGAAGTGCTGTCTGCGCCGGGTACGGGCCAACAGACGGCCCTCCGGTCGCAGACGCAGGGCGAGATGTTGGCGGTGATGGCGGATTCGCCTTCGCTGGCGCGGGCGCAGATGCGCGACGCGGTGAGCTTCGCCGAGGAGTGCGGGATTCCGCTGGAGATTGTGAAGACGGACGAGCTGGAGAATGCGGACTATCAGCGGAATGACGCGATGCGCTGCTTCCACTGCAAGGACGAGCTGTTTGGCGTGATGGAGAAGTTTGCCACGGCGAATGGCTGGGCGGCAGTGGCGTATGGGGTGAACGTGGACGACCAGGGGGATTGGCGTCCGGGGCAGAAGGCGGCGCGGCAGCATGGGGTTGCGGCTCCGCTGCTGGAGGCAGGACTGACGAAGGCGGATATCAGGGCTCTGGCCGCGGAGGCCGGGCTGCGGGTGTGGGACAAGCCGGCGTCGGCATGTTTGTCATCGCGGATTGAGTATGGGCGCGAGGTGACGCGGGAGGCTCTGGAGCAGGTGGAGCGCGGAGAAGATGCGCTGCGGGCGATGGGATTCCGGCAGTTCCGGCTGCGTCACCATGGGGATGTAGCGCGGATTGAGATTGCTCGCGAGGAGCTGGAGCAGGCGCTGACGCTGGAGATGTTTGCAAGGATGAGCGCGAAGATCAAGGCGTGCGGGTTCAAGTACGTGGCGCTGGACGTGGAAGGGTTCCGGTCAGGGTCGATGAATGCGATGCTGAAGGTGGAGAGCCTGCGGTAGAGGCCCCCTTAGCCGCGCAAAAGCGGCGCGTAGGAGATGGGAGACCAGAATCGATGGCTGTTTGAAAAGCTTGGAAAAGGCGCTGCATATTTGAGCGGTGCTGGGGTCCTTCGCTAGCGCTCAGGATGACCCTTCAAGAACAAGAGCAAGAGCAAGAGCAAGAACAAGAACAAGAGCAAGAACAAGAGCAAGAGCAAGAGCAAGAGCAAGAACAAGAGCAAGAACAAGAACAAGAGCAAGAGCAAGAGCAAGAGCAAGGGCAAGAACAAGAGCGAGAGCAAGGTCAAGAGCAAGAGCGAGGGCAAGAGCAAGAACAAGGGCAAGAACAAGGGCAAGAGCAAGAACAAGAGCAAGAACAAGGGCAAGAGCAAGAACAAGGGCAAGAACAAGAACAAGGGCAAGAACAAGGGCAAGAGCGAAGTTGATTGATGGAGGGCCGCCTGATGGCGGCTTTGCTATTTTGGGCGGGGCGGGGAGCGGCGGGTGTCCTGAAAGTGGGCGCGTGAGATAATTCAATGGTTTATGGAATGGAATCCGGAGCGGGTTGGGGAGTGGTGGATGCGCCGTTTATTTCTGTGTGTGATGTTGCTGGCAATCGGTTGCCGTGCCCAGAGCCCCGGCGGCGCAGAGTTGGACCGGAAGATTGAGAAGCAGGTTCGCTCGACGTTCGCGGTTCCTCCATTTGTGGAGATCTCGGCGGGCGAGCGGACACCGAGCGCGGAGTTTCCGGGATACGAGCACCTGACGGTGAAGATGAGCTACAAGGGGCAGACACAGTCGCGTGAGCTGCTGGTGAGCAAGGACGGCAAGACGCTGCTCTCGGTTGTGAAGATGGATTTGACGCACGATCCGCTGGCCGAAGTGATGGCGAAGATCGACCTGAAGGGGCGTCCGGTGCGGGGCAATAAGAATGCGAAGCTGACGGTAGTGGTGTATGACGACTTCCAGTGCCCGTACTGCTCGCGCATGCATGAGACGCTGAACGATGTGTTGAAGAGCTACGGCGACCGGATCAAGGTTGTGTACAAGGATTTCCCGCTGTTCGAGATTCATCCGTGGGCAGAGCGCGCGGCAGTGGATTCGGGATGCCTGGCGAAGCAGAACGAAGGCGCGTACTGGGATTTCGCCGATTACGTTCATGCGAATCCGCAGGAGATCAAGGGCGACCAGAGAGCGCTGCCAGCGCAGCTTGCGGAAGTGGACAAGATTACACTGGAGATTGGCAGGAAGCACTTGACCGACGCGGCGGCACTGAAGAGCTGCGTGGAAACACAGGCGACTAAGAGCGATCTGAACGCCAGCGTGAAAGAGGCGGAGACGGTGGGCGTGGAATCGACTCCGGCGATTTTTATCGACGGGATGAAGATGGACGGAGCCGTGCCCGAGGGCGAATTCCGGCTGGTGCTGGACAAGGAACTGAAGAGCCTGGGCGGGCCGGGACAGTAGAATTCACAGGCAACCGGTTGTGAGGGCAAAGCTGCACGAGTCGCTGGGACATGTGGTTTGCAAGACGGGTATTCGCAGAGTTTGGAGGGCTTTCGATTGAATCGCAAGATGAAAGTATGGGGCACGGTACTGCTGGGAATTTGCGCGCTGGGCCTGTTTGCCATTGCAGGATGCAAGAGCCAGCAGGGCGGTAGCGACGTATTGGCCCGCGTAAATGGGCGGAAGATTCTGCGCACGGAAGTCGAAAAATATTACCGCAATCAAACAGAAGGACAACTGGTTCCTTCGAGCGAACAGGCGCAGAGTTTACGGCTGAGTATTTTGCGTGAGCTGATTGAGAACGAGATTCTGCTACAGCGGGCGGATAAGCTGGGCCTGCTGGCAACCGACGAAGAAGTGGACAGCAAGCTGAGCGAGATTCGCGCGCCGTTTACAAAAGAAGAGTTTGACGCACGAATGAAGGAGCGAGGGATCACGCTGGAGGACTTCAAGCGCGATTTGCGGCGCTCGATCACCGTGGAAAAAGTGCTGAACAAAGAGATCACGTCGAAGATCAACATCAGCGACAGCGATATCTCGAACTACTACAACCAGCACAAGGCCGAGTTCAACCTGATTGTGCCGCAGTATCACCTGGCGCAGATTCTGGTGACGACGCAGCCGACCCCGCAGGTTCGCAACCTGAAAAACGACAAGGCGCAAAACGAGGGCGAGGCGAAGAAGAAAGTTTCCATGCTGCAGAACCGGCTGGAGAGCGGTGAAGACTTTGCCACGGTGGCAATGAACTACAGCGAACAGCCGGACACCTCAGCAACGGGCGGCGACCTGGGATTCATTCCGGAAAACTCGTTGCAGGGCGACAAGCAGGCGTACGACGCGATCAACCGGTTGAAGCCGGGACAGATCACGGCTCCACTGCCGGCGGCTGACAACGGAACGCACCAGGTGTTCGGGTACCGCATCATCAAGCTGATCTCGAAAGAGCCGGCAGGACAGCGGGAACTGAATGATCCGCGCGTGCAGCAGGCGATTCGCGAACAGTTGCGCGACCGGCGGGAACAGTTGCTGAAGAGCGCGTACTACGAGTCCCTGCACAACAGCGCTGCGATTGAGAACTATCTGGCGGACCAGATTTTGAAGGCGAGCGGACAGTAAGGGCAGGTTGCGCAGGTTACAAGGTTGAAGATAAGAACGTGAAGCGCCCGGTTCATGCCGGGCGCTTTG
>Ga0302320_10031372_pt1 | contig 10082 bp, 4 predicted proteins | sample Bog_T0_3_FD_202130 | JGI IMG/M metagenome (GOLD analysis project Ga0302320, IMG submission 202130) | Peat permafrost microbial communities from Stordalen Mire near Abisko, Sweden - Bog_T0_3 | ecosystem: Environmental > Terrestrial > Soil > Wetlands > Peat | place: Sweden: Abisko, Stordalen Mire...
ACTTCATCATCCGAAGATTCTGTTTCACTATAATTGCTGCTAGATGAATTAGGACTTGTAGGAGCCGGATCTACATATCGTTGTTGCTGGACCGGAATGCTAGGAATAACTATTTGCTGAGATTCCTTTATCTTTCGATCCTCGACTGCTAAATTAGAAGAAATTTGGTTTGCCATTTCTTCTATTACATTTAAATCTGATCCTCCATTAAGTTCTTCTTTCAAAATTCTAACAGTGTCTAAATCTTCTTGGAGAGCTGGAATTGAGCTTTGGCGACCATTAAGATAAGAAGATCTTCTTATCAGGGTATTAAAACTAATTTCGAGGGCATCGAGTAAAGTTCGAAGTTCATAGGTTTTAGTCATTCTTTGTTCAGCTTGTTGTTGAGTCTCTCCTTGTCTTCTTTGAGGAGCATAAGGATCATACCAGCCTACCGGAGAAATAGGAGATTGAGGAGAAGATGCTTGAGGGGTTGTAGGTTGAGAAGTTGGTCTTTTATATTTTCCAGCTTGTCGTTCTATTACTTCATTAATAAATTCTTGACTAACCGGTGTACGAGTGAATGGATCTTCGGCTCGTCTTTGAAGAGTATCAACTAAAGTATCAATATTATAACAACGAAGAATACCATTACATCTAATTCTTATCAATTTTTCTTTGGGAATCGGTTCATCAGTAATAACATCAATCGGCAAATTAGTTTCTTCGTCGAGATCACAGGGAACAAGAACATCATTAAGATTGCCATACTTAGAGTTGTCCTCAACTACACAACCCTGAGGCCACGGTGGCAATAGTTTTGTTCTAGTCTGAGCAATTGCCTTATCAATGTCGCTTTGACTAACTCCAAACTGAGCCATTTGTTGAATGATTTCATGTCGATGCTCCTCCGTTCCATTGACGAAACGGGGATTATTAACAATTTGCCTTACAAACCCTAATTTTTCTTCTTCAGGGTCCATCGCGATCTAAGTTTAAATGGAACTTTTTCTGTTTAAAGCTAAATTCAAAAACTTTTTAATGGAAAACAATTAAAAAGTCGAAAAGTTTTATTGGGTTTTGTTGCAATAAAAAAAAATGGAACCAAAAGAAAAAATGGAAAATTGAGATTACACGTGAGTTGTTAACGTGTAAGTTTCTGCCCAGATTTCAAAAAAATTTGAAAAGGGTTTAGAAAATCACGAAAAGCAAACGTAAAAAAGCGTTGCAGAAAGAAGGTTTGAAAAAGATTGACAAGGGTTGTTTGGAAAAAGTTTTAAAAAAGGGGAAGAAAGAGAAAAAGAGGGTAAGAGAGAAAAAGGTTTAGTGGGCGGTGATGAGACGAGGACCACCACCACTTCCAATGCCTGGAACGGGCTGATTGGGATCAACGCTCTGAGATTGAGCAAATGTTGGTAACTGGACGGTCTTGGTCTTGAATTTGACACCGGCCCATCTTTGACCAACTGGACGACTGCCAAGATGGCCAATTTTTGACATTTCGTCTTCAAAATCGAGCTTCATGGGAATGCCAACTCTCAGACCAGCACCAGTGTACCAAGACTTAAAGTCTTCGTACATACCATCAAGTGTGATGATATCATGTTGGGTACCAGGATCGAGACTGTTACGAATATATTGCATATAAATATCGTTGCGCATTTTAGCAGCGTTAGTAGCTTCAACGACTCGTTGAGGAGGCTTAAGTCCTTCTTGTTTAAACATCTTGTACCATTCAATCTGGCACCAAAGAAAGGGTTCGGCCATTGCTGCTAATTTTCTATCAAAGAAGGGATCTCTAGGAAAGATTTTTAATCTAAATTGTTCTTCCTGAGTGAGAGGAGCATCGAAGCTAAAAGTAGACTCATGATCAATAACCTTTTGACGATTCCAGTAAGCTTTCTCTTCTGCTGGAGCTTCGAGCAAATGGTTGGTAAAGACGAAGAGTTTCCATTGGGGACTAAAGACGATTGGCATTCTAAATAGAGCTCGAGATAAAATATCATCACCACCTGTAAACTCTTTCACGACTGAGACGTTAGATTGTCCTTTAGGAGGCTCTTCGACAAACAGCGCTCTAACGCCTTTCTTGTCAGCAAGATGAGGAGTAGCATTGTCGCCGTTACTTCTCTTGCCCATGATAGTCGAGACGGGCATTTTGCCAATATATTTTCCTAAAGCCAATCTAAGTAATTTAGCCATCATCGATTTACTATTATCACCTTCACCAACCATGTTATAAAAATCCTTGTTCATATTTCCTCCTTCTAGAATCGTTCCGAAGGCCTTTTGAACATAGTGTCGTAGTTCTCTATCAGGATAGACCGTTTTGAAATAATAAGTAACTTCTTTGACTCTGGGATGATCCCAACTATAATTAGAATTGTATTTAGCTCTGGTACTTAAAGTAATGAAATCTTCTGGTTTGCCAGGTCTAAACATGTTTGTTTCTAGCTCATAGACACCGTTTGGAAGACCAATTAGACAACGATCCTCATCCAACTTCTGAACAAAGTCTTCATCATAAAACTTCTCTGCGCATTCTTTCATGATGTTATTCTTAAAGCCAACCGTCTTGAGCTCTTTGATCATCTTAGCGCAAGCCGTCATAAGTTTCGACCACTTCTCTTTGTCTTCATCGCTAATGGCCTTTCGATACTCAGACGTGCACTCATTCAAAATCTTTTCGAAAATCGGTGGTAACTCTTCAGATAGCTTAATACGCAAAGCATGACCGGTATCCAACTCATGCCAACGATGGTTCCAATAACCAAACCATAAACTATCTTTGATATTAGCACATGCGAATTGATTAGAATACTTTGCGTAAACGAGCTTTGCAACATCAGTATGACTAGAAGTAGCGTTAAGACATTTCCATGCAAGAGTTATAACATCTTTCTGCACGAAAGCTTTGTATTGATCAGGATTATCCATCTGAGCCCAGTACCGAAGAGTTCCAATTGTTGCTTCGGTATATTCCATATAGACCCATTGTTCATCACATTGTTTCTTAATGGAATCGATTGCTCTATTAAGAACATCATCGTCTAGTTGGAGAGCAATTTGGTGAGTACCATTTCTTATCAATTCTTGATCTACACCTAGTTGAATAGCTGCCTGTTGAAGAGTAGGAAAAGAATTATTTAAAAGCTCTAACTTATAAGCAACAGAATCCTTCCAAAGAGCTAAACCTTCTTCACTAGATTTAAGAACGTTAAATAGAACTTGACCAACTTTATTGCGTTTTATTTCTTCAGAAAATCGATCAAAGCTTAACATATCAAGAAAGATTTTACACATTTCGGCTGGTGTTCTCTTCACTTCTTTCTGTCGTTCTTCAATTAATCTAGTCGTAACATCTCGATTCTTCTCTCTTTGATTCTTTTTCTTCTTCTGAGCTTCAAAGCCATTAAGATTAGCAAAGAAGAAAGCGTTGCTATAGTCGTAGTCGTTATCATCTGGAATCTGAAAAGTAGCAAAGTAAGCCTCAGGTGGAAAGCCATTAAAGCTACCCTCTTTAATTTGCTCAGAAGTAATTCTTTCAACTACGTGAGTAAAAGTTAAGAGGTTGCCGTTAATATAAGAACCAGGCATTGGCCATATTCCACTTTGATAAACATCGCCAGAAAGAATATCATCAATACCGTTGATTGGATTCGATTCCATGTTTTCATGCATTCCAGTTTCATTAAAGAAGTGTCGCAAGTTAGGTAAAATCTTTCCAGCGATGATCTCAACTGGTGCTTTAATGTACGGGAATTGGAAATAAACTTCTTCAAAATATCGTCCATTTACTTCTGACTGAGGATGGGTCATAACAAAACAGGTAAGATCGCTAGCAGTAGTGGTGCCCGTAATCTGAGAAATAACTTCCTGGTGAACATAGACCAATTTTCCGATTGCATCGTTATCGACTGCGTTATATCCTATTGATTCTTCAAACTCAAATCTCATTTTAGATACTATTGTTATTTCTGGTGTCATTGTCTCATAAACAGCACTATAGCCATCACTAACTATCATATTAAAAGTTTTCTTGAAGTCTTTAAATTGCTCATAAGGTATTTGAATCACTAAGTTCTGTCCATCCTTGTAAGTAAAATAGGTGCTCATTTTCTTGCGTCACCTACTAGCTTTTCTAATTGAGTTAAAAGAATTTAAAATTTCGTTTTTAGTCTTTCTGAAATAAAACCTGTCGAAAAAGAGCTCGCTTTTTCTTTTAAATAACAATAACAAAATCTGAAAGACTGATTCCCTTTTCAGTTGGTCTTTTGAAGAAAAGGAATCGATTTTTTATGAAGTAGTCTTCATAAAATTTTTATTTCATTTTCTAGTATTTTATTCTGTTATTTGATTTATAGTTAGATTTTGTTTTGTTAATACAAGAAAGACTCTTGTTTTCCATACGAATCGATAAAATTATCAAATATATCACTGGTTGTCGTCCCCCTGCTATAAGAAAACTTCGGTAAATAATAAATTAAAACATCAAAGGGGATATCGTCTCTTATATTTTCATCTTTTATTTCTTTTAACCATTTTATTACTTCGTTGACATTCATCCAATGATAATAACCGCCATCTAATTTAAAGTACTGTTTCTCATTTTTTGAATTGATAACCTCTAAGCAATGGATTCTGAGATCTAACTTACCTCGGTTTTGCCAAAAACCGCAAGAATGTTTATTATGATGATATTCTCTGTGTTCTGAAGCTTTCCATGCAAGTCTCTGACATTCTTTTGAACAGAAGGAAAAATTATGACAACTAGCACAACATTTCATCTCAGCTTCCATCTTTCTACACCAGTGACATTGAAACATCGGAACATTTAATGCACTAATTATAAAATATCCATAATGTTCCTTCATTACATAATTAGATATTATTATCTTTTGGCCAATATTATCTTTAGTCAAGTCTGAAAACCTTTTCCTACAAATCTTATTTTCTAATAAGATTTTATCAGTATTATCCATCTCTTTTTAGAGGGTATAACCCGTTATTTATTTTTCATTTTTATTTCAAAAATGAAATCTGGAATTATAACAGTTACTTAACTTGCCAATTAATTGGCCTAATACCATTTTCAGCAAGATAAAAATTAGCAAGATTGAAGTGGTTACACCCTACAAAATCAAAACCTTGGTTGCGTGACATTGGACTAGGGTGATAGGCGGTCAATTTGTGATGTTTGGATGCATAAATACTATCTGCTATCTTTTGAGCCTTCTTTCCCCAAAGCATAAAAACAACGTTAGTGCAATTATCGTTGATGTAGTCCATCAATCTGTTAGTAAAGGGTTTCCAAAATCCTAAATGACTACCAGCGCGTCCTACTTCGACTGTTAGAGCAGAATTGAGAAGTAAAACCCCTTCTCTTCCCCAGCATCTTAGATCTGGATGGCCAGGATGTTTCCAATTCTCAACTGATCGCTGAAGTTCTTCATAAACAGTAATCAAAGAGTCTGGGATTTCATTTCCGACATCAGAACCGAAACACATACCATTAGCTTTAGGAAGTCCGGCTTTAGTAGTACCAGGATAAGGATCTTGACCAATGATAACCGCTTTCAGCATGAGAGGAGAAGTTAACCAAAAAGCTGCTAAAACTCTAGGAATATGAGGAAAAAACGCTCTACCATTAGCACCCGATTCCTCTTCAATCTTTTGGCAAGCATGAGCAATATCTTTCTGTGCTCCTTGAAAGAAATCTTCCCACGCAGGAGGATGCCTTGTCATAATAAATTGATAAAGACTTAATCCTTGGTTTTCAGCAACTAGTACAGGAGGAATCTTTATGATAATTTCAAAGTTAGCTTTGCCATTATTTCTGATAGGATTATTATTTGGATCATTGTTGTTATTGTTAATTTGTTGAGAGTTTTGAAATAGTTGAAAATAAGAAGCGTCAAATGTTGGTGTTTGAGCCTGTTTTTGTTGAGCTTCTAATAGCTGTTGTTGTTGAAGTTGCTGTTGCTGTTGTTGATATTGAAGATATGCATAATATTGTTGAATTTGTTCTGGAGTATATTGTTGGTAATTCTGTTCCATCTTTTCCTATTATTAGGCTAGATAACAAAATAAAATCATTTTTGTTATCCAGTTTTTGTTATAACACAAATTTTGTGTTATATTCTCTTTTTTTATTCATTATTTATTTAGTTTTTCATCTTTTTGCTTTGAGGGGGAAGCAATTTAACCGCGGTTGGCATAGCGAGCCGCCAGGTCAGCGAGACTCGATCCTCCGATGGCACCGTTGTTGGTCTGGCCGACACCTGGAAGATTGGGCAAGTTGGGCAAGCCGTTGTTGGCACGGCCACCAGACTGACGCTGGTTGAGACCACCAGAGAGGCGACCAGCACCTCCAGCCTGGTTTCCAGTCTGAGCTCCAAGTCCGAGACCAGACTGAGCATGAGTTCCGCGAGTGCCAGAAAGAACGCGACCAGTTGCAGGGTTAACAACCTGCTGAGTGGCTCCACGGCTGATATATTGTCCACCAGCACGACCACTCGAGCGACCTCCAGAAAGAGCCTGGTTGGGCTGCTGCATCGGCTGTTGAGCAACAGAGCCGAGCAGATTGCCGAAGCCGGCCAGAGTACCAGGAGTGTAGGCAGGAAGCTGAGCGGCAGCCAACTGCTGGATCAGAGGAGCACCTCCAGCTTCACGACGACGAGAGCTCGAAGCAGCGGGCTGGGTCTCGTTCTCCTGACGACGACCAGAGATCTGGGCGGATGCCTGAACCACTGGAACACCGGCCAGAGCGGCACATCCCTCGGCAGTCGAGGTGAGATCCTTGAGGGCAATGTTGTTGGCCTTGGCAATGCGTTTCTGGTCTTCGCGAGTGTAGGTATCAGCATCGCACTGAGCAGTAGTCTTGCGACCATACATGGCATCGACCTTGCGGATCAAATCGGCGGCACTGACGTCGGCCTTGGTGATACCGAGAGCAGCGGCAACTGCCTTGATGGCCAGAGCATCTCCTTGACGAGCAGGACCATCAAGACGCTGAATGACAGCTTCGCGAAGAGCAACGATCACTGACTCGTGGAGAGTGGCGTTCTCAGGAACCTGGACACCGAGGCGACGAGCTCCCTCGAGCAGAGCAGGCATCGAGTACTGGTTCTGCTTGGCCTTGCGGATGAAGGAAGCCAAATTCTGCCTTCCCTTGGCAGTGTCCCAACCGAGCGACTGGATCGACTTGTCATTGACACCGAGAATACCCTTGGGGCCCTGCTCCCTGTTGCGAGTAGAGCTGGGATCAACGTTGGCATCTCCGTTTCCTCCTCGAGCGATGTAAGTGGCCAGCAGCGTGTCGAAGACAAAACGAGAGTAGCCGAGAGCATCATCTCCATTTTGGTTCGACTGGGCTGGAATGTCATGCAGCCACATGCGAACCTGCTTTCCAGCAGCATCGACAGCTCCAGTGTAGGGCTTGGAGATCTTGTAACCGCTCAACAGCTCATTGAGACCCGACTTGCCAGTCAAGCTCCAAAGGTACTCAGAGACTTGGGCATCAGGCACTCCCTGGAATGCGGCGCGAAAACGCTGGTAGAGCAGAGCCGGGTTGTTGCCGAGGGCTCTGATCGCATCTCGCAACTCGGTGCTGGTGCCAGGTCCTCCAGCCAGAATCGGCGCTCGTCTGCCAACGTAGTCAGCATGGGTGTCCTTGATCACTTGGAGACTCTCATTGGCAACCGGGACGGTGACACGCTTGGCCAAAAAGTCGGCGAACTTGCTGGCAACGAAACCGTTGATGCCTCCGTACTGCTTGCCTCCGTACTGACCACCGTTGATGATGGCTACCAACTGCTGAGCACTGGCAGGAGCTCGCTGAAAGACTGCACCACGAGCGGAACGAACACCAGCACCGGGAGCCTGGTTGCGGTTGGTTGCTCGGAGCAGAGTGGCAACACCCTGAATGCGCTCCTCAAAGGTATCAGGCTTGCGGTAGTTCTTGCCGGGATTGCGAGGGTCCTGTCCGTTGATGTGGTAGCCGGAAGCTCCAAACAACTCATCGAGCGAGGAACCGCTGCTGTATCCAACCTGTCCCGTGCGAGGGTTACGGGTTTGGGGCCACAAACGCTGATCAGCCAACCAAGTGAAGTTCTGGACAGCGTAGTCGTAGAGAGCTCCTCGGAACTGCTCGAGCGACTGTCCGGCAGCGTTGGCGGGACCGAAGGCGTTCTGTTCACGTCCATTCAGAATCCAACCGACCTTGACGAGATCCTTGACAGCATGGGTACCAACACGGTCTGGCAGCTGAATGCCCGGGAACTGAGCAGCCAAATCATCGCGCAAGTTCTTGCGAACTACGTGCTTGGCCTCCGTCGCACCTCCTCCTCCCTTGATCTTGACCTGGGTCTCAGGTTGGTAGATCTTGTTCTGCGTAATCTGAGCGGCCAGATGCAACAACTGAGCCGTCGTGAATCCTCGAAGAGGCTGTTGCTCACCTGGAGCAACTTCACCCGGAGCGAGATTAACTTGAGCCATTCTGATCAGAAATTCAAAAACTTCTAAAAGTAATAAAGAAATAAATCTTTTTCGGAAATCTTCTTTTCCTTTTTTATTGGATTTGGACTTTTTAAACAATTTTTGAAAACTTCTTTTTTCACTTTTTTTAGGAATCTTAAGGTCTCTCTGATAAAAAATTTAATATTCTTCGGTACAAACTAGTTTTCCACTAATGGAATATTTCTTAAAAAATCGAAAACAAAGATTTTCTTTTTTTGGTGAAAAACTGAAAAAAAATTTTTTCAAAATAAAATATCTAAATCGTTTTGACAGTAAAATAGGAATCTCATTCTTAATATTATATTTGGGATTAAAATGGCATTCAATCAGAAAATAAGAGAAGAATTAGCCAAAATGTTAGCAGAGACTGTTGGAGACGACGACGAAGCAGAGAGAACGAGACGTGATATTAATGGTTTTGATGAAAGTATTCATAGTCTTTTGAGAACAATGGATGCTGATCCAACTTTTGATACTTATGATCTGGTTTCTAATACTGAATTTCATAAAATCGATATTGGTCCGATTGATCCAGAATTAGAATGGGATCTTTTTGATCAAATCCGAGTCAGTAATGAACTTCCTATTGCGATTATGAATATTGATAAAAACAAGGTTAATCTCAAAGGGAAATATTTCTCAAATCAACGCCGATTTAAAGTTTATTATTCTCCTGATATTAACACTCCTCATGCCAAGTACTTGAAACATTGGCTTGATAGTGATGAGATGAACGAACCTTTTACTATCAAAATGAAAGTGATGCTAAAACCTCCCAAGTTTCCTGGACAAACCAACGAAGACGATGAGCTAAATGAAAACACCTTCGATGAAAATCTTTTTAATACTCATAGTATTAGACAAAAGTCTCAATACATCAACGTTGTTTTCAACTTTGGAGATGATGCTAATGAAAAAGGTCTTTTCATTGAACTGGAGAAAAACTATAGTGATGATAAGGTTGACAGTATTCTTAGTATTCTTCAGACTCACATTACTGGTTTCAATATGCAATTTAAAAGACTTTCTTCAATCGTCGGTACTTTTGTCATTGACAAGATTCTAGTTGAACCTCGGATTTTTAGACAGATTCTTACTGGTAATTACAATAAGTTGAAGACTGATCCAGCAACTGGTCAAACTATTCCTACCCAAAACAGTTTTAAGCCGTGGCCATTTGTTTGGACTAACGAAACATTGAAAGGCCTTTCTCTTCGTAAACATTTTATTTTAAATTTCAGAATAGGAGATGTTAAGGCCAAAATTCTCATTTCTAGAAACATCGCTAAGAATAATGATCTCTTCTATTTTAATAACGAACCGGTAAAAATGAGAAAGGATGCGCCATATGATATTATTAAAATATCGGACGTCGCCAGTATGGAAGATGCTAGGATGGTGAAAAGTATCATTTCTGCTATGTTCTATCTTTATGGCCAACCCATTCAACAATTCGTTGGTTATGATAATTACCAACAGCCGATTTTTGAAATGACTACTCGTTCAATAAAATGGGCAAACAACTTCAATTATTTACTTTTCAATCTTCCGGTAGGAACTATAATTACCGATGTGATGAGAAGTCA
>Ga0302320_10031373_pt1 | contig 10082 bp, 10 predicted proteins | sample Bog_T0_3_FD_202130 | JGI IMG/M metagenome (GOLD analysis project Ga0302320, IMG submission 202130) | Peat permafrost microbial communities from Stordalen Mire near Abisko, Sweden - Bog_T0_3 | ecosystem: Environmental > Terrestrial > Soil > Wetlands > Peat | place: Sweden: Abisko, Stordalen Mire...
CTCCGTCGTCACGTCGTATGAGGAAGCCATCATTGGCTTTACCCCCTCGATCAGAGAAAGCAATTGCGAGAAGAGGCTACGTACATCTCAGAGGTCTTTTGCAAACGCTGGCATCAAGACAAAAGTGTTGATGTCGCAGGGACACTCCCCGGCAAAGGAACTCCTGAAGATAGCCAAAGAGTCCAGCATTGACCTCATCGTCGCCGGAACCAAATCAAAAACCGGAATTGAACGGCTCTTACTCGGCTCGACCGCCGACCAACTGATCCGAAATGCTGCGTGCCCCGTCTTAACCGTTGGGCCGAGCGTAAATCCGCCTGTTGACGGACATCTCAGTTTCAAGCGGATTCTATACGTGACGGACTACTCTCCAGAGAGCGCGAAGTCAGCTATATTCGCTCTCTCGCTTGCCGAGAACACCGGTGCGCGGCTGATTGTTTGCCACGTAAAGAATGCCGAGGCCGATGTTGCACCTCCAGGCACGGTCGACGAACCATTCGAACATGCCCTCGCGCGGCTTCTTCCAAGGAGCACCTACGACTGGCGCGTGCCGGAATACTTGATCGAACGCGGCAAGAGTGACGAGGAACTGCTTATGCTTGCGACCCAGGTCCGCGCGGATGTCATCGTCCTCGGTGCCCGACGCTCGTCGTTCTGGCTGAGTGACCACGATACAGGGTTGACTAGATCACTCCTGGCAAAGGCACCCTGCCCGATCCTCACCGTGCCTCCGGCCCAGTAAACCGCCGCAGGCTATGCGTGCCCGCGCTTGAGGAAGTTTCTGTGCTGATTTAGGACATCGTTCAAGACGACGGTGAAGAGCTGACCATGCGTCGGGGAAACCAGTCGAACGGTCCTGGACTCTCCGTCCCTACGCATCATGCAACGAGGCCAGTGCTTCTGCAAGGACCAGCGGATGGAACCTTCCCTGATATACCGGGGGTGGCAGCCGATCCAGGCCAAGCAGCTTGTATACGGCTGTCTGAGCCGAACGAACGGAATACTCGACAGTGAAGACCACATCATCGGGCAGCTCGCAGAACTGCCCCATGAAGGCCAGATTCCGCGAGCGGTTCGGTACGACTTCGGGTCTATCCCCTTCCGACCGACAGAGGAATTGACTCGTAATGTAGGGCATCATGCAAGGGATGCATTGGCAGTTCCCGAGCATCTCATCGACCCCTTCGAGGATGCCAAGATGACCCAGCACCTCGGTCATGATCTCGCGACCGCTGCAAGCGGACATCAGTTTTGGCACAAAGTTGCCGGGCTTGTCCACAAACAAACCATAACCCCAGAAGACCTCAACACCAGCTGGCTGCGCCATAAAGTGTGGCTGGTGCGGAAGAACAATCGACACGAGCCAATTCGACTCCGGGAAGGTGATCAGGCCGCCCTCTCCCGGTATGTTTCCGGTTAGATCTCTGACCAGAGCAAAGAATGCAGGGTCATGCAGGGTCGTCGTAAACGAGAGCCACTTGGACTGCGCAACGTGATCCGAAAAATTAGCGGGATCGCCAAAATACGTGCGGCCCCGGGCGAGCTTCTTCCATAGCGCCCACGAGCCGTTCGTCTTTTCCGAACACAAGCTCGGTGGCGATTCCATCGATCCGATGCTTGAGGACTCCGTCATCGAGCCAAGCGTGACGAAGACGAAATCCTGTTTCCTCACTCGTATCTGACCAGACGCATCCCTGCGCTGGTAAACGATGCTCTCAACTGAGTAACCATTCGCGTCGTGCAGAAAGCTCAGATCGACCACGTGCGTCTGCACCTCGAAGTGCACACCGGCCTCTTGCAGCCACTTCTGCAGGGGGCGAACCATCGAGTCATACTGGTTGTACACCGTTCGAAGGATTCCTTTGAGCTTGTTGAATCCCTTCACCATGTGTAGGAACCGCAGAAGATAACGTTTGAACTCGACCGCACTATGCCATGGCTGGAACGCAAACGTCGTAGACCACATTAGCCAGAAACCGCTTTCGAAAAAGCTGCTGTCAAAGTGATACTCGATGGTGGTTCTTCCCAGTCTCGATTCAGGGACGATGCCGAACCACTCAAGCTTGGCAATCTGTCTTTCGCTTAGACCGAATTCCGGTCCGTCCTCACTTCGCCCGTTTCGAAATAGCCGTGACTTCGAATTCGTTGTGAGGATTTGATTCCACCCCAGGATCTCTTCCGTCACGCTGCGGCTACCATCCAGCGTTGGAATCGACGAAAACAGATCGAAGGTACAAACATATTTTCCTTCGAACATTCGGCCGCCGCGCATTACATACCCAGCCTCCGGCGAGCCCGCAGCGTCAAGACTGCCGCCAAAGCTTTCAGAGGCCTCAAGGATCGTAATGTGGCTCCCTGGCATCTTCGCATCGCGGATGAGGAAGGCCGCCGCAGCCAGCGACGCGATGCCACCTCCAACGAGGTACACCATGGAATCTTCCGATGATGGGTATTTCATCTGTTTCCCCCTTTCGCACGTGTGCGCGAGTCTTGCCGGGAATCAACGCCCTTGCCTCCAGCACACACAACCCTCCACGTCAGGCCGAACGCTTATGGCAGAGCTAGCTGGTCTTATAGGTCATGACGGGGACTTTGGAGCAACGGATAACGTGGGCGGCGACATTGTCCGACGTCATGGAAGAAAGCTCGTGTCCCCACCGCAGCGGCATGAGAATGAATGGACTATCGATCTCGCCGGCGCGGTTACGTATGACGTTTTCGGGTAATCCGCAATACAGTGACCACCGGGCGTGGATTCCTCCTTGGCGCAGACGATAGCTTAGCTTCTGGCATTCATCTTCCAGCTCGCGCAGCACAGCGGGAGGACGCTGGCCGGCGACATGAAGAATCTCAACGCCGGTGCCGAAGAGCTGGGCAATCCTCGCAGCCATCTCTAAGTACTCCTCATTGCAGGGGAGAGAGATCGGCACAAGCACCGGTCCGCGTTGCGATAAAGAATCCAGGGTTGAGCAGACGTCTGGCCCATACGTCAGTGTTGGACACGGCACGGCACGCAGCAGGAATTCCGCCGTCGACCCCAGCGTCTTGCGATCGCGCTGACGATACCCGTACGCGCCAAGCAGAAGAAGATCCGCATCCTCATCGCAGCAGACATTGAACAACGTATCCCCCACAATCCCGTTGCGCACGATGCTCCGGCTACGCAAGCCCTGGTTGGCGAGCCCCTGTCTGAGCGACTGCAAATCGTGAAACTGCTGCGTCGTTTCCCCACGCGCGGCCTCAAAGCTGCTTGCAAGATAATCGTCCGGCGAATTTACCTGGACTAATACGATCTCCGACTGAAATTGCTTTCCGATCGTGATCGCATCGTGCAGGGCCCGCTCAGACGAAGGAGAAGCATCGTAACCGACGACGATCTTCTTGAGGCTAAGTGCCGCTGGATGTTCCGTTTGATAGGCAAGAACTGAGGTTTCCATAGGATCTCCTCTCGCTTTTTCGCTTTCAAGATAAAGCGTAACTTTGAAACTTGCGGTGATATAAATCACACCCGATCCGAGGTGCATGGATCGAGAGGTCCATGGCCGGACGAATTCAACCGGCTGCGTTCGCATCTGAAATTGCGGCAAAGAAGGAGTCGACCGCTGCAAGGAGGGCCCCCACCGTCCGTCCTTTCGGCGTGATCGCATCCACGGATGCAATCGTGGATGCAGGAATATTCGTGCATCCGGTATATAGAAGCACTGGAATAGGGTGCGAGCTCAATTTCACATAGGCGGCGAGTTGACCACCATTCATGCCCGGCATCTGGTAATCGGTGACGATCGCATCAATGGCGTTGTCCTCAAATGTCTGCAGCGCTTGTTCCGCGTTGTCGCTCGCGATCACCTCATACCCGTGCAATGACAACACTTGAGAGCACACGAGCATCGCCGGCTCGGAATCATCCACGCACAACAGAACTCTTGCCTTCGCTAACTTTCCGGGGCTGACTGGAGCGTGTCGATGAAGGATCATGGGGTCACTTCGGCACCAATAGCTCGGTGTGCGGTATCCGCAAGTTGCCCCGCTTGCTGCGAGCGAATCTCAAGAGAACCAACCGTGAGTCGCTCGATGTCCAACTCTCGGACCTTCGCAACGCCAAGGCCTAATTTCCGTATCTGCACCACTGCGATCACGATGGATCCGATCGCCACCGCACCGACGGCCAACGCTCCGATCGCTGCGCATCCAACGGCCAGTGCTCCTACCGCTGTCCTGCCTGCCGTAACGCTAAGGTGATTCTCACACTTGCACATCGTCCACCCCTTTCAAAGAAGAAGCGCCTGCCCACGCTCAGCGTTCACGAGGCAAACAACTGGAGGGAACTTCTCACGGAATACTGGCCCTGAGCCTATCGCATGGCGGTGATGCGCATCACTGCGAGTCGTGACGGAGAAGCTCGCATATCGCGAAAGATTGGCAGAGGATGGCCGGCATGGGCGGTATCCTCAAACTCGCCTACAAGCTCTTGGTAAATGACCGGGCGAAGTTTGTGACCTTGCTCGTCGGCATCAGTTTCTCAGTTTTCCTGATGATCATGATGCTTTCAATGTTTGCCGGCGTGTTGAACCGCGCTTCCTCGACGGTCATCAATATCGGAGCAAAGATGTGGGTCATGGACCCGGCCGTCAACAACGTTGCAAACTCCATTGGTCTACCTGACTACACGCTGGACGCAGTTCGCAGCATGCGCGGCGTCAAGTATGCGGTACCGCTCTTTTCTGGCGGTGCCTTGGTCAAGCTGGAAAGTGGTTTTTATCAGCCCGTCACAGTGATTGGTCTCGACGACTTAAGCCTCTTCGGCAGACCTCGCATGTGCTGACCGCTCAAGTAAATCTCCTTCTCTACCAGGAGACCTATGTCGGTTTCCAAACCCAGCAATACCTTGCGAGCGTGCAGTTGATTGAGGCACTCGGTGGAGGCTGGGGAGTCAGCCAACTGCCCACCTCCAAGCAGGTCGCTCAGCTGCCCGCTCAGGTTGAGAACGTCACAGCATCTTCAGTAAGTCACAAGTAGCGTCACGAAGCACCTGACGAATGGAGGACGCATGCAAAGAATCGATCTGCGAACCAAAATCAAATGCGAGCGTATCCTTCTGGCAACGGATTTTTCCCCAGCCGCCGAGATCTCCATCGCGTTCGGAAAGGTGATGGAAGGCTATCAGTCGGCAGCCCTCATCGCCGAACTGCTCGCAGCCGCAACCTGTCGGGTCTTAACCGTCTGCTGAATCGAACGGGCCCAGTGACGAGCAAAACAGCAATACCTACGAGGTGATAGCGATGAGAAATGACGAGCACTTCTGGTGGACCACCCTGATCCGCGGCTTTGTTGCACTCCTTGCGGGGAGTGCCATCATGGTCATACCCGATTTGGCGAAAACTTCGCTCCTATTCCCCATTGCCCTCTCTGTGGCTACTCTCGGTCTTGCAGTATTTGGGATATTCGACAGCGTCCTCGTCTTCATAACCAGCTACATGGCAGCATCGCGTCCAACACGACTTGCGCTTCGGGTGCAGGGAGCCATTGGAGTACTGATAGGAATCTCCCTGGTGTGGATCGCATCGGACTATATCCCGCTGTCCTGGTTCCTTATCTTGATCGTGATCCAGACACTCTCGACCGCGATCTCGGAGTACCTCGTGGCGCGCCGCTCGATCAGCGCCTCTGCCTCTCACTGGAACGTAGCCGCCGCCGGTGTCGCCTTGACCTTCTGTCTCGCATACACCTACATCCTGCTCTTCGAGACACCGCGCATGACGGCACGTGACATCTCCTGGCTAGTCTTCGGATATCTTCTGGCACTTGGAATCGCCGAGTGTCTCACGGCCGCCCGGATGCTATACAGCGACTACCGATTGGAAGCGTCACCCGCGCACGTCTTCCCGACCCAACCCGGGGATGTCAAGCAAGCTTGACTCCCTACCAGCTCCCTGTAAAGCAAGCTTGACTTCTCGCGTCCTTTTTCTCTTTTTCTGCCCCTCAAAAACGACGCCAGAGATGCCCTTTCGCTACTGAAAACCACGCCTGCGCTGCACGAAAACGCACCATATTTCACCAATCTATATTCGTATCTGCTAATATACTTACATGCAAGAAGCCCTCCGCCGCTTCAAGGCCGACATCTTCCAGGCCCTCGCCCACCCCACACGCATCGCCATCCTCGAGCTCCTCGCCGACGGCGAACTCTCCGCTGGCACCCTCATCGACAAGCTCAACATGGAGCAGGCCAACGTCTCACAACACCTCGCCGTCCTCCGCGCCAAGCACCTCGTCATCACCCGTAAGTCTGGCAACCAGGTGTTTTACGCCGTCCGTGACCCCCTCATCAACGATGTCCTCGCCCTCATGCGCACCTACTTCCACGCCCATCTCAAAGAGTCCCTCGGCATGCTCGACGAGATGGAGAGCACCAAGTGACCCCCTCCCGCCAATGGCTTCCACGCTCCATCACCTGCCTGCGTGGCTACACCGTCCATGACCTCACCCGCGACGCCATCGCCGGACTAACCGTCGGCCTCGTAGCCCTTCCCCTCGCCATGGCCTTCGCCATAGCCTCCGGGGTTCCCCCGCAAGTTGGTGTTTACACAGCAGTTATCGCCGGATTCCTCATCTCCGCCCTCGGCGGATCCCGCACCCAGATCGGCGGCCCCACAGGCGCCTTCGTCATCATCGTCGCGGGAATCGTCGTTAAATTCGGAATCGACGGCCTCGCCCTCGTAGGCCTCATGGCCGGGGTTCTCCTTCTAATCATGGGACTTACGGGCCTCGGCTCCGCCGTAAAGTACATCCCCCGCCCCGTCACCATCGGCTTCACCAACGGCATTGCGTTGCTCATCGCCTCCACCCAGATTAAAGACTTCCTCGGCCTCAAAACCCCTGCTATTCCTGGCGATTTCCTCTCCCGGATAGAAATTCTCGCCCGCTACGCAGCCACTACGCACTGGCAAACCGTAGCCGTCGGCTCGGTATCGCTGGCCGTCATTCTCCTTTGGCCGCGGATCACGCGTCGCGTCCCCGGATCCATCGTCGCCCTGGTCCTCGCCACCGCCGCTGTCACTATCTTCCATCTCCACATTGAGACCATAGGTTCCAAATTCGGAGGCATCCCGCGTGGCTTCCCACACTTCGCCATACCCCGTTTCCACGGCGAACACATCCTCGCGCTGCTTCCCTCGGCCTTCACCGTCGCCATGCTCGCCGCCGTAGAAAGTCTTCTTTCTGCAGTAGTTGCGGACGGAATGAGCGGAGATCATCACGACTCCAATATGGAGCTCATCGCCCAGGGAATCGCCAACATCGTCTCTCCTCTCTTCGGAGGAATGCCCGCCACGGGAGCCATCGCCCGCACCGCCACCAACATTCGCAGCGGTGGAAAGACCCCCGTTGCCGGCATGGTCCACGCCCTTACCCTCCTCCTGATCCTCCTCGTCGCCGCACCGCTCGCCAGCTACGTCCCGCTCGCAACCCTTGCTGCTGTCCTCTTCGTCGTCGCCTACAACATGGGTGAGTGGCGCGAGATCGCCACCATCTTTCGCCTCTCCAAGACCGAAATCGCCGTATGGTTCACCACTTTCTCGCTCACCGTCTTCGCCGACCTCACCGTAGCCGTGGGAGTCGGCATGTCCCTCGCCGCACTGCTGTACATCTATCGAGTCGCCGCCACCACCACCGTGGCCCCAGTCACCGCCGAATACCTCCTCGACGGACAGGCGCATATTCTTCAGGACAAAGAGATTCCAGCCAACGTCAGTATCCTCCGCATACATGGCCCCTTCCTTTTCGGCACCACCGAAAAGCTAGCCGAAGCCACGCGCGATCTCAACCAACTCGGAGACATCGTTATCCTCCGCCTGCGCAATATGACCGCACTGGACGGCACAGGCGTCCACGCCTTCGAGCAGCTTCACGAGCGCCTGCAGAAAACCGGCCGAACCCTGCTTCTCTGCGGTGCCCGCGACCAGCCCCAGCACATCATCGCCGGCTCGGACTTCCTCATGCACGTAGGTCCAAAAAACGTTCTCCCCAACGTCCAGGCCGCTCTCACCCGCGCTCGCCAACTCCAAGCCAACTTCGAAGGCGTCGCCCCCGAACTCTCCCTCAAACTGGCCAAGCAGCCAATCTAGCCACAGATCTTACCGCCACTCCACTTCGCGGTAGCATCACATCTAACATGCCGCTCCAGACCGCCAACATCATCGGTTCCGGCCCCAACGGTCTCGCCGCCGCCATCACCCTCGCGCAGCGCGGAGTGGCCGTCACCGTCTACGAGCGCAATACCACTCTCGGAGGAGCTTGCTCCACCGGCGAAGTCACCCTCCCAGGCTTCCACCACGATCTCGGCTCCTCCTGCTACCCCCTCGGCATTGCCAGCCCATTCTTCCGCAGCCTACCTCTCGCTGCTCACGGCCTTCACTGGATTGAGCCGCCCACCCCCGTAGCGCATCCGCTCGACGATGGCACAGCTGTCACCCTGGAGCACGCACTCGAAGCCACCGTCGCCCAGCTTGGGCAGCACGACGGAAGCGCCTGGCGCTCGCTCCTTGCCCCCACCGTCCGCAACTGGCAAGCCCTCGTAGAAGACTTCACCCAGCCGCTTCTCCGCTTCCCCGACCATCCCATCGCCATGGCCTCCTTCGGCCCGGCCGCGCTCATGCCCGCGCAGCTGCTCGCCACCATGCTCTTTCAGGACGAGCGCGCCCGCGCCCTCTTCGCCGGAATCGCCGCACACTCCGTTCTCCCGCTCACACGCGTAGCCAGCTCGGCCACAGGACTCGTGCTCGCCGCCGCTGGCCACACCACCGGCTGGCCCGTAGCCGCCGGAGGAGCGCAATCCATCACCAACGCTCTCGCTAGCTATCTGCAATCCCTTGGCGGACACATCGTCCTGAATGCCAACATTCAAAACCTCGCCGACCTTCCCACCACCGACGTCACTCTATTCGACACCAGCGTCCCCTCGCTCATCCGCATCGCCAACACGGCCCTCGCACCCGCCTACGTTCAGGAGCTCAAGAAATTCCGTCCCGGCCCGGGCATCTTCAAGCTTGACTTCGCCCTCAGCCAGCCCATCCCCTGGCGTTCCCCCCAGTGCTCCCGAGCCGCCACGGTCCATCTTGGCGGCACGCTCTCCGAGATCTCCCACTCCGAGCACGACGCCTTCAACGGCCGCCTCAACGACCGCCCGTACGTCCTCCTCGTCCAGCCCAGCCTCTTCGATCCGTCTCGCGCCCCCGAAGGAAAACATACCGCATGGGCCTATTGTCACGTCCCGACCGGCTCCATCGTCGACCGCACCGCCGTCGTCGAAGCGCAGATCGAGCGCTTTGCCCCCGGCTTCCGCGACACCATCCTCGCCCGCCGTGCCAGCAACGCCGTCGCCCTCGCAGACTGGAATCCCAACCTTATAGGCGGCGACATCTCGGGAGGAGCCGTGACCCTCTCGCAGCTCCTCTTCCGCCCCACAGCTCGCGGCTATCGCACCAGCAACCCCAGTGTTTATCTTTGCAGCTCCTCCACGCCTCCCGGCGGAGGAGTCCACGGCATGTGCGGCCATCTCGCCGCCCTCGCCGCCTATCGCGAGATCGGGCCACGCACTTAGTCGTTGACGGTTTCCCCGCCACAAGCAACAATCGATCCACCCCCTACTTCCCCGATACAGGAAAGGCAGACCCTTGTCCGAGTCGACCTCCCCAATTCTGTCCTCAGATTGCCTGCACGACCCAATCCCAGATCCTTCCTTCCAGGCCTTCCCCGGCTCCGCCATGCCGATCGTGCCCACCCCGCGCAGCTGGTCCTTTGGCACCCGCCTGGCCTTCCGCTTCTCCTTCTGCTACCTCATCATTTACGCGCTCGGCTGCGGCAACGCGACCCTCTGGGAGGTCATCCCCTTCCACATCGGCGAACATCTCAACGACTGGACCTCCTGGCCCTTCTTCCACGCCGCACAGTGGCTCGGCCAGCATCTCTTTCATCTCACCGGCGTAGGCGCCAAACTCCACGGTACTGGTTCCGGCGACACAATCCTCAACTGGATCGCCGTCGGCATCATGCTGGCCGTCTCGATCCTTGCCACCCTGATCTGG
>Ga0302320_10031375_pt1 | contig 10081 bp, 7 predicted proteins | sample Bog_T0_3_FD_202130 | JGI IMG/M metagenome (GOLD analysis project Ga0302320, IMG submission 202130) | Peat permafrost microbial communities from Stordalen Mire near Abisko, Sweden - Bog_T0_3 | ecosystem: Environmental > Terrestrial > Soil > Wetlands > Peat | place: Sweden: Abisko, Stordalen Mire...
AGAGAGACCAACGTTGATGGCGGGGCGAACGTTCGAGTTGAACAGATCGCCTTGCAGATAGATCTGGCCGTCGGTAATAGAGATCACGTTGGTGGGAATGTAGGCAGACACGTCACCCGCTTGGGTTTCGATGAACGGCAAAGCGGTAAGAGAACCGCCACCCTTTTCGTTGCTCAGCTTGGCGGCACGCTCCAGAAGACGGCTGTGAAGATAGAACACGTCGCCGGGGAACGCTTCGCGGCCTGGCGGACGGCGCAGCAGCAAAGAGATTTCCCGATAAGCGGCAGCGTGCTTCGAGAGATCGTCGTACACGCAGAGGGCGTGGCGTTTGCTATCGCGGAAGAATTCGCCGATGGCACAACCGGCGTACGGGGCGATGTATTGCATGGGCGCCGGATCGGAAGCCGTCGCGGCCACCACAATCGTGTACGCCATGGCGCCATGTTGTTCGAGAGTGCGCACCACTTGCGCCACGGTCGAACGCTTCTGGCCGATGGCCACATAAATACAGATAACGTCTTGGCCCTTTTGATTGATGATGGTATCGAGCGCGACCGTCGTTTTGCCGGTCTGCCGGTCACCAATGATCAATTCGCGCTGGCCACGGCCGATGGGCACCATGGCATCGATCGCTTTGATACCGGTTTGCAAAGGCTGTTTGACCGGCTGGCGGTCGACGACGCCTGGAGCGAGAGTTTCGAGCGGGTTGAACGCGGTGGTGACGATAGGACCTTTGTCGTCAATCGGCAGACCGAGTGCGTTGACGACGCGGCCTACCATGGCGTCACCCACCGGGATGGCCATGATGCGCCCAGTGCGTTTGACTTGATCGCCCTCTTTGACGTTGCCGTAATCACCGAGAAGCACCACGCCGACCTGATCTTCTTCCAAGTTGAGCGCCAGACCGACAGTTTGCGGACCGAATTCCACAAGCTCACCGGCCATTACATTCTCTAACCCGTAAACGCGCGCGATACCGTCACCGACGCTGATCACCGACCCCGTTTCGCTGACGTTGGCCACCGCATCGAAATTTTCGATTTCGGCTTGCAACACACGCGAGATTTCATCTGCTCTAATCTGAGCCATACTGTTCCCAATCCCTCTAAGAAAGTTCTAATGCCGGAAGGCCAAGCGCTGGCGCATGCTTTCCAGTTTGCCCTTGACTGTGGCATCGTATTCGCGCGAAGCAACTCTGGCGCGGACACCGCCGATCAGCTCGGGAGCTACCTGATAATCGGCCCGAATCGATTTGCCCAGCTTAGCCGTAAGCGAGCTCTCGATGGCCTTCTTCTGTTCGTCGCTCAGCTCATTAGCCGAAGCAATTTGAGCCGGAACCCAACCGAGCCGTTCGTCCACCGCCGCTTCGAACGAGCGCCGGATAGCCGTTATTTCGTGGGTGCGCCGGTGCGTCACGATGACCAAAAGAAAATTGTGTATTAAACGGTGCAGCCCCATGGCCGCGGCGAGTTTTTCAATCACCGTTTTCTTGCGCGCCTTGCCAACGGCGGGAGACAGCAGCGCGTGTTCCAGTTGTTTGGAGCCGGTGAGCAACGATTCCGCCAAACGGAGTTGGTCGATCGCATCTTCTGGGGTAATGCCCGCGTTGGGCGCGAAAACGGCGTTCGCTAAGGCCGCGGCATAGTGTACGGAAAGGGCGTCCGGCATTTAGTTCTTGCCCCTTTCCACCAGTTGCACGAAATCGTTCACTAAATCCTTTTGATCGCTCGATGCAAAGCGCGCCCGCAGCCGGGCTTCCGCCAGCGCCAGCGCTTCGTGGGTGGCGTGGAGGCGCAATTTATCGGCCCCTTCACCGCGCAAGGCTTCAATTTCAGCCGCCAGGCTGCGTTGGATATAGGCGATTTCTTCGCGCGTCTGAGCATTCATGCGCGCGTGCTCCCGCTCCATTTCAACCTGCGCTTCGGCGCGCAGTCTGCCCACTTCCGACGATAGATTCGCCATCTTGCGGTCCATCTCCGAATAACGCAGGTCGGCATTCAATTTCAAGCCGGTAGCGTCTTGAATTGCCTTTTGGATATCGGCCCCGCGGGCGTTGAAGAACGACGGCGCAAATTTGGCGATGGCGTAACCCATACCGGCGGCGAAAATCGCGAAATTGGCGATTTTCCACACCGTGTTGCTGTCTTCTCCCTGCGGCTCTCCGTTGGCGGGTTCTTGTGCCTGCAGCAAGCTCAAACCAGCCAGCAGAAAAAGCAAAAGAAAACGGCGCGGCATCAGGCAGCTCTCCGTTTCAACAACGAGTTCTCGATCTGCGCGCTCAGTTGTTCAACCGTGCTGGCGACGTCTGTTTTGGCGCTCTCCAGTTCGCTCGCGATTTCCAAACGCGCCGCCGCCACTTTCTCCGCGGCGTCCCTTCGCGCTTCCCCTACGATCTCCGACTGCTCTTCCGCCCACTGGCGCCGCCGCCCCTCATTTTCCTGTAGGATTTGCGCGCGTACCATTTGAATAGCCGTTTCGAATTCAGACGACTTCTTGTCCGCCGCCGCGTGCGCCCGTTGCGCGAGGTCTCTCATCCCCTCCGTTTGTTGACGCCTCTCTTCGAGGATTTTCCCAACGGGAATGAAGTAAACCCGCTTTAGAAAATGCGTCAGAAAAATGAAAAAAATAACGGTAGGTATTGCTTTGACTGCGAGGGCGGCGAGCGCCTGTAACGTGGCATCCATGTGCTGGCGATTCTTGGCTTGGGAGCAAAAGAGAGAAAGACCGTCGTTCGCACACAATACTAGCGATGACGGACTTGCCCTTAAGCACTACGCTATCACACGCGACAAAGAAGTTAGCCGAAAACGCCCTGGTTACGCCGTCAAGCCTCGAGCCGAGCCGCGAGTGTCAACGAGTGGTACTCAATGCCGACATGCAGCGATTTTTAAGGGAGTCGGCAAACGCCAGCTCCGCGACCAGGCACCCTGGGGGATTTTAGGCCGGGATCAACCGGCAGGCCAACGCTCGAATAGATGTAAGCGCTTTTCCTTTAGGGATCGAAGATCCCTGGAGTTTCTACATTCCCGACAAATTCCAACTTACGACTAACTCCGAAACCGAGCCGGAAGCGCCACAAACCATCGCCCGCGCCCTCAAATCAGCGCAAGGAATGCACGCGGGCCCGCCGGAGGATAGGGCAATGCAGGGATGCAACTAGAGCGCCGAGCGGGAGGCCGGGGCTGGTGGGCCGTGGAAACACGGCCGCCGCCTTCAAATATTCGCTACAGTAAAGCAAGAGGTCGCTCATGGAAATGATTCCGGTAAAACCCGAACGCAAAGCCCAATTGGAAGCATATGCGCAGCGTCACGGACAGGACGCGGCAACGGCGCTTGATGATCTCTTAGCTGACTATCTGGCTTGGGAAGAGCAGGACTACGAGAAGTCTGTGGAAGCAATTCGCCGTGGCAATGAGGACGTGCTGGCTGGGCGCACTCGACCCGCCGAAGAAGTATTTCAAGAATTGCGCCTGAAATATGGCCTTCCACGTTAAACTCAGCACCGAAGCCGACCGCGATTTGGACGCTATTTTGTCTTGGCTCATCGAACAGTGCGCTGGCGAAACTGGTCTGCGCTGGTGGTGGGGATTGCAGGATGCCGTTTACTCGTTGGCCAAGTTCCCTGAACGTTGTCCGCTCACACCCGAAAACAAGAGCTTTCCGTTTGAAGTTCGGCATCTGTTATACGGCAACAGACCGGACATCTAGCGAGTGGTTTTCAGAGTGATGGATGATACGGGTTTCGTCGTTCATGTCTGGCATGGCCGTCGTCAGCAGTTTACGAACTGAGCAGCCTTGCTGGTTAGAAACATCGTGGAAACCGGCGAGTCTCCAACAATGAAGCCCCGTGGAAAAGCATCACGGTGAATTTGTCTGATGACATTTACGAAAAGCTGAAGGCGACGGCGACGCAACTAAGCATTTCCGTCGAGTGCTACTGCGTTCGTATTCTTATGAACCAGTTGCTCGACGCTGCAACCCCCAGACCCAGTATTCGGGATCGTGCTGGCCGGAATGTTGCCGCATGACTCGACAATCTTGAAGTTCGCATTGCGCCGCAGAGCCGGGAAACGTTCCTTGCCGGTCTTGCAACTCTACCGCGCACGACCCGGCCAAGGTTACAGTCTCGTAGATTGCATCTCCGTGGAGACGCGATTAATTCATATTTTGCGAGTATTTCGCTGGAACACGTGAAGAAAGTAAGCGGGGAGGAAGGCGATCAGTTGTCGTTCGGATATAGTGTTTGATGATGCTGTCCCAAGTTCCAACCCAACGCTGTTTTTTCGGTTTGGTGCCGAGCTTCGATAACGGGTAGAATCGAGGTGTGAGCACGGCGTTTAACACCTCCCTGTCCGTTGAAGAGTTTCTTCGCCGTCCCGAGTGCCACGACGGCCAACGCGAAGAGCTAATCGAAGGAGAGTTGATTTTGTCGCCATCGGCCAAAGCCTGGCACACGGATATCGTACGACGTCTTCGGGTGAAACTGGCGCTGTTGGAAGATAGGGGCTACGCTCTTATAAACGATTCTTCTTGCGTCCTAGGTAAGCGCTCAATGCCAGCGCCCGATCTAGCCGCTGTAACAAGCGATCGTTGGCAACAAGCTGTTGCCGGCGACGGTTGGCTGCAGGGCTCACCGGAACTCGTAATTGAAGTCGCGTCGCCGGGCAATCGGAATCTTCGCCGAAAAGCCGGTCTCTACCTGCAATATGGGGCAGAGCAAGTCTGGATTGTCTACCGCAAGACGCAGACGGTCGTCGTGATGACGCAGGAAGGCGCCAAAGAAGCACGCCTCAGCGAGTACTTGGAATTCCACGGTTGTCGCGTGGCCATAGTGGAGATTCTTTAAAAAGGCCAGTGAGGAAAGCCGGGTAGCAGGAACAGTTCTCGGTAACGTGAAGCCGTAGCCAAGCTAGGGCTACGTTACAGAACCCGTCAAGTGCTCTTCACCCGAGTCCAGGTCGAAGCGGTGGGTATGCGACCCTTCCCTCTCCAACGCCATAGAGTCTGTCGGCTAACTCCCAATTCTTTAGATACTTCCGAGTTGGTGAAATACTGTGCGCCCTGAATTCCGACGGGCATGTTGCGGTTCTGTTTACCAAGCTGCTTTCTCGTCACGGCACGTCCGCAAGGGAAAACGCCGGATTTGGGACATTACCACGGGGAACATGAAAGACGTTCCTCCCGAAGACTTTGCCGCGTTACCCAAGGACGGTCTCAGCCAGATTGACCACTATGTTTACGGCGTACCCAAGAGAAACCCGTGAACGCCGTTTTTGCCGACACGTTTTATTGGGCTGCCCTGACGAATATCGATGATCCAGCAAATGTCCGCGCCATAAACATCAGCCGTTCGCTTGCGCCAGACAGAATCGTCACAACGGACGAGGTCTTGGCGGAATATCCGACGTTCTTCGCGGGTGCCAGACCCAGTATTCGGGATCGTGCTGGCCGGAATGTTGCCGCATGACTCGACAGTCTTGAAGTGCGCATTGCGCCGCAGAGCCGGGAAACTTTCCTTGCCGGTTTGCAACTCTACCGCGCACGATCCGACAAAGGAATTTCCGGGTAGTTCGGGGCTACTTTCGTCCGTTAGCCGACCAGCCGACGATGAGCGTCACCTTGCTGACGAACGCACGCAAGCGCGCGGCCCTGGAGCGGCAACGCGCGAACACGCTGAACTATGACGACCTTTTGCAGCTTACGGCACGGGTGTTGCGCAGCAATGCGCATGTCCACCGGGCTCTGCGCGAGAAATACCGCTGGCTTTTTGTCGATGAATTCCAGGACACAGATCCGGTACAAGCCGAGATCATTTTCCTTTTGGCTGGAGTTGAAACCACTGGAGAAGGCGCCGACTGGCGGTCGGTGCCGCTGCGGCCCGGTGCACTGTTTGTTGTTGGAGATCCCAAACAGAGCATCTACCGCTTCCGCCGCGCCGACATTGATATTTACAATGTCGTTCGCGCGCGGCTTATGGAGCCAAACTGCGGCGACGTTCTGCCAATGACCACAAACTTCCGTTCGGTGCCGGCTTTATGTGATTGGGCGAATGATGTGTTCTGCAATAAGTTTCCGTCCGAACCGACGGCGCACTCGCCGCGATTTGCCCCGCTGGAGGCAAATCGCATGGCGCTCAAATCAGTGCCTTCCGGCGTTTTCACACTGACAATTCCGGCCTCGGTCGAACAAAAGGACGTGCCGCTGGCCGAGGCTGAACTGATTGCACATTACATCCGGTCCGAGGTGGACGGCGAACGCAGATCGTTCGGCGACTTCCTCATTCTCACGCGAAAGAGGAAGAATCTCGGATCATATGTTGCAGCGCTGGAGGCGCTGCACATTCCTGCGGAAGTCAGCGGCGCAGGGGCGTTCGGCGCATCGCCGGAAGTGGGACAACTTGCGGTTTTGCTGCGCGTGTTGAGCGACCCGCAGGACAGCACTTCGCTGGTAGGCCTTTTGCGCGGGCCCCTCTTCGGCATCAGCGACCAGGATCTGTTCGCGTTCCGGCAAGCGGGTGGCTGGTTCAGTATTTTCAGCGACATCGTATGTGAACCTGTGTCTTCCGCGCTCACATCGCTCCGGCAGATGTTCCGTTGGACGCGCTTGCTGCCCGCAGGCGCCGCGATTGAGCGTATTCTCGAACACACAGGTTACCTAGCGCTGGCGGCGACGACGCCCGGCGGCGTCGAGGCGGGCGACCTCCTTCATGCCATTGATCGAGTGCGCCAGGTGACCGAGAGCGGGCATAGCCTTGCCGATGCCGCGTCGGCGCTCGAAGCCGACGCCGAAACCGCCGGAGATGTCGAGTCACTGCCGCTGGAGCCCGGGCGCAGCGATGTGGTGCGCGTTATGAATCTACACAAGGCCAAAGGACTTGAAGCGCCCGTAGTCTTTCTGGCCGATCCGTGCGGTGGACCCTGGCGACGCGTCAACGCGCGGGTCAGCCGCGACGGCGCAAGCGCCAAAGGCTACTTCTGCATCAAACGAAAGAAAGGTGACCATGGCGAAACGGTGATCGCCGCACCAGCGGATTGGACGCAATACGAAGCAGAAGAACACGTCTACCTGGACGCAGAGGAACAACGCCTTCTTTATGTCGCGGGAACGCGCGCCCGCGACCAACTCGTGGTTGGTCGCTGGGCCAAAGGAAGCGGCAGAGGCACCCCGGCGTGGAATGCATTCGATCCCTTTCTAAATGGCGCCACTGAACTGCCAGTTGCTGGTACAGCGACCGCTCCCGCCGCGCAGCCGGTCGATTTGTCGGCCCGGGCAAATATGCAAGCCTATGTCGCTCGGTTCGCGGCTCACAAGCGGGCACGGCTGGCCTCGTGGTCGGCAACTTCGGTTACGGCGGCAGCTCGCCACATCGCGGAAATCGCTGGCTCGGCGGAAGGTGAATCGGACGACCCGACGCGCGCCCTCATTGGTGGCACCCCCAGCCATCGCGCCGATGCCGGTATGGCTTGGGGTAGCTTGATTCACGGTCTACTCGAACATGCCATGCGTCACAAGGAGGCGACCCGCGAGGACCTGACGCGGCTTGCGATGTGGTTGACGTTTGAACAGCCAGAATTGCGCTCGGTGATTGACGAAGCGGTACGCACAGTGGAAGTTTTCAGTCGTTCAGAACTCTGGCAACGAGCCAGCGGGTCTGAGCACGCCGCAGAGGTGCCTTTCCAGTTCGCGGAAACAGAAACTTCGTTGCTCGCCGGAGTCATCGATCTAGTTTTCAAACACGGGGATAGTTGGGAGATTGTGGATTATAAGACTGACATTGATTTGGGTGAGGAACTCGCAGCACGCCGATACGCGTATCAGCTCGCCGCTTACCAAGAGGCATTGGCGTCTTGTGGAGTGCCGAACAGCCGTGCTTCCATCTGGCCAGTCAGAGCGGCCGCCCTCATCAGTCCCTAGCTAGAGCCCGGTATTCCCGATCAAGCCCATAAGACGTTGCCGCGAGACGACGACGCTAAGCCAGCATCCCGGAAAAGACGGGGGCTCGCCAAGTCGATACTCGGTCGTTTGCATCACGATTACCAATGGGCTGACGCCGCCCGACACGTTCACAAATGACAGCCACAGTGGCCAAGTTCACTACTTTATGGAGTTTTTGTCCAGCATGGGCACGAACATCCAGTCGTTCATGGCTATAATGAAAGTCCCCCCGAGAAGAAGCATCGCGAGTATCGGCGTGGCACAAAATAATTTCAAAGCGAACGCGTCTACCCTTGCCGTTTCCGGGTCCAACGCCGGCAACGCCGTGGCATTGGAAACCAGCATTCGGCAACTGCTGGTGAACGGCAATTCCAAGGCGGCTCTCGAAAACGCCAAACAACTTCACAAGTCCGAGCACACCAGCGCGTCGGAAAGCCTGCTGCTCGAAGCCTACAGGGCGCGCATTCAATCTCTGCTCGATCAAAATCTCGCGCTCGAAGCGAAATCGCTGATCCGATTGGTGGCGGAACGCTTTCCCAATGCGCAAGCGCTGCTCAACGACGTGGGCCAGGTGGCTTCGGCGCGCAGTGGCGATCTTGCCGCGTTGCTGAAGCCTTTGAACGATCCTGAACTCAGCGCCGAACGCCGGGCTGATCTCGAACGAATTATTCAGACCCAGGTCAGCGACCTGCGTGCGCTGGCAGAATGCGCCGCGCTGCCACCCGAGCACAGTCTGCGACAAGCGGCGGCGGCGCTTGACCGCGCCTTCGACGCTGCCACCAGTGGCCCCGTGAATGAAGAGCAGATTGCCCTGCCAGAGGTGTCGCACCGCAGTCCTCTCGCTCCCTGGAAATTACTCATCCGCGCGATCGCTTGCCTGCATCGCGGCGAAGACCAGCAGTGCCGCGACTATCTTGCTTCCATCAAGCCGGAATCCGTTCCAGCGCGTCTGGTTCCCAGCATGCAGGCAATCCTCGGGGCGGATACAAAAGCCGACTCGCTCAAATCACCGGAACGAGTGCTCATTTCCCGCGTCGGCGGGAATCTCTCGGATCTTCGCAGCGCGCTGGAGCAGGTGGACCGTGCTTTCAGCGGGGAAGACGATAACCAAATCTTCAAGGCCGTGCATGCCGCGGTGCGCGAGTGTCAGCGCAGCGCGCCCGACCGTCTGGGAACGCTCAAACAGATCATCCACGTGCGAGGAGGATCAACCGGGCTCGATGCCAAGCGTCTGGCCACCTCTCTCGACGGCGAGCCGCGCCGGGATGCCGCTTATTTCAGAATGTTTTCGCGCGCGCTGGAGATCTTCGGCGACGACGAACCTTACGATTTGGCGGAAGCATGCGAGTTATGGGACGAATTTCGCCAGCACGCTCTGCGCGAAGGCATATTTACCGCCCAGAGTGCAGAGATGGCGCAACTGTATCTCCATATGACCGACACGCTACGGCAAATTCCCGCCAAGTTATTAAAGGAGATGCAGCAGGGCGGCGGATTTGGCCGTAAACAACCGCAGGGAGACGAGCGATACTACCTTTATCCTGAGAAACTCTTCGCACGCGCTTGTGTCATCGATCCTCATCCCGAAGCTTTCTCCCAATGGCTGAGTTGGGCCAACGATCAATCGGTAGCGATGGGGGAGAGTGTGGCCAAGGAGTGGCACAGAATCCGTCCCGCCGATATCGAACCACTTCTCCACCTGATGAAACAAAGCGAAAAGCGCAACGCGTTTCCCTCCGCGCTTGCCTATCTGGAAAAGGCAGAACGTATCGATGCCATTGATTCCACGGTGCGGGCAGCTCGATTGCGCTTGCTGGCAGCAGCGGCCATACGCCATCTGCAGCAAAAGAAGCCCCGGTTGGCGATGGAGAAAATCACGGAGATGGCGGAGCTTCCACAGTCGCAACAAGCCGACCGGCCAGGCTTCCTGGCGGCATTACGCACTCTCACCTGCGCCGCTGCGAAGGACCAAGAAGGAATGGAGCGGTCCATGCATGAAGCGGAGGCTCTGCTGGGGGGACTCCCTGCGGCCTTGCTGCTTTTTGGCATTGCGGCTGCCGCTAAGTGCCTCGACCTGGCCTCGGTGCCGGACGCCAAAGCACTCAAACCAGAGGGCCGGAAAACGATTCCCGCATCACTCGCGCGA
>Ga0302320_10031377_pt1 | contig 10081 bp, 5 predicted proteins | sample Bog_T0_3_FD_202130 | JGI IMG/M metagenome (GOLD analysis project Ga0302320, IMG submission 202130) | Peat permafrost microbial communities from Stordalen Mire near Abisko, Sweden - Bog_T0_3 | ecosystem: Environmental > Terrestrial > Soil > Wetlands > Peat | place: Sweden: Abisko, Stordalen Mire...
GCATCCTCATCATGGTGGTGCTCTCGGTCTTCATCGCCGGCCTCATGGTCGGTCGCACGCCGGAGTATCTGGGCAAGAAAATCGAATCCTACGACGTCAAGATGTCCATGCTCTACGTCCTCATCTTCCCGCTCATCATCCTCTCCCTCACCGCGGCGTTCGTGCTCTCGCCCACCATCGGCCTCAGCAGCCTCGCCAACCAGGGACCCCACGGCCTCACTGAAATTCTCTACGCCTTTACCTCCGGCGCGGGCAACAACGGCTCCGCCTTTGCCGGCCTCAACGCCAACACCTGGTGGTACAACGTGATGCTCGGCTGGGACATGCTCTTCGGCCGCCTCTTCATGATGATTCCGGTGATCGCCCTGGCCGGCAACCTGGCCAGCAAAAAGAGCGTGCCGCCCTCGCCCGGAACCTTCCCCGTGAACGGCTCGCTGTTCACGGTTCTGCTGGTCGGCGTCATCCTCATCCTCAGCGCGCTTACCTTCTTCCCGGCGCTGAGCCTGGGACCCATCCTGGAACACCTCGTGCTCAAGGCCGGGCAGCTTTTCTAGCCCTCACCGCTACCGCACCACCACTGGAAGAGACGGACTGATATGGCTGAGAAAACAAGTCTTTGGAATACGCAAATCATGGCCCAGGCGCTGCTGGATTCGGTGCGCAAGCTCGATCCCCGCGGCATGGTCAAAAACCCGGTGATGTTCGTCGTCGAAGTCGGCAGCGTGCTCACCACAGGCCTGCTCATTGACAACATCGTCAACCACCGCCCCGGCTTCGGCTTCAACCTCCAGATCACCCTCTGGCTCTGGTTCACCGTAGTCTTCGCCAACTTTGCCGAGGCCATGGCCGAGGGCCGCGGCAAGGCCCAGGCTGACACCCTGCGCAAGGCCAAGGGCGAGACCATCGCCAAGCGCTACACCGCCGACGGCGGCTTTGAAGAGATCGCCAGCGGCCTGCTCCGCGCCGGCGATGTCATCTACGTCGCGGCCAATCACTACATCGCCGGCGACGGCGAAGTCATTGAAGGCGTCGCCTCCGTTGACGAGTCAGCCATCACCGGCGAGTCCGCCCCCGTCATCCGCGAGGCCGGCGGCGATCGCTCTGCCGTCACCGGCGGCACCAAGGTCCTCTCTGACTGGATCAAGGTCCGCATCACCTCCAACCCCGGCGAAACCTTCCTCGATCGCATGATCGCCCTCGTTGAAGGCGCAACCCGCCAAAAGACGCCCAACGAGATCGCGCTCTCCATCCTGCTCTCCGGTCTCACCATCGTCTTCCTTCTCGCCGTCGTCACATTGCAGCCCTTCGCCATCTACTCCAAGGCCCCGCAAACCGTCTTCGTCCTGGTCTCGCTCCTCGTCTGCCTCATCCCCACCACCATCGGCGGTCTGCTCTCGGCCATCGGCATCGCCGGCATGGACCGCCTCGTCCAATACAACGTCCTCGCCATGAGCGGCCGCGCCGTTGAAGCCGCAGGCGACGTCAACACCCTGCTGCTCGACAAGACCGGAACCATCACCCTCGGCAATCGCCAGGCCACTGAGTTCCTCACCGCCCCCGACGTCACCGCCGAGCGCCTCGCCAACGCCGCCCAGCTCGCCTCCTTATCCGACGAAACCCCCGAAGGCCGCTCCATCGTCGTTCTGGCCAAGGAAAAATACAACCTCCGCGGACGCGACCTCGGCGGCATCCACGCCGAGTTCGTTCCCTTCAGCGCACAGACCCGCATGAGCGGCGTCAACCTGCCCGGGGTTCGCATCCGCAAGGGCTCCGTTGACGCCATCGCCCGCTTTCTTGAGGAGCAGGGCACCCAGTTGCCCCAGAGAGTCCGTGACCATGTTGAAGCCGTCGCCCGCGATGGCGGCACGCCCCTGGTCGTCGCCGAAAACGCCACTGCCCTCGGCGTCATTCACCTCAAAGACATCGTCAAGGGCGGGCTCAAGGAGCGCCTCGCGCGCCTCCGCGCCATGGGCATCCGCACCATCATGATCACCGGCGACAACCCGCTCACCGCCGCCGTCATCGCCCGCGAAGCCGGCGTCGACGACTTCCTCGCCGAAGCCAAGCCCAAAGACAAGATGGACCTCATCAAGCGCGAGCAGGCCAAGGGCAAGCTCGTCGCCATGACCGGCGACGGCACCAACGACGCCCCCGCCCTCGCTCAGGCCGACGTAGGCGTCGCCATGAACTCCGGAACCCAGGCCGCCAAGGAAGCCGGCAACATGGTCGACCTCGATTCCAATCCCACCAAGCTCATCGAGATCGTCGAAATCGGCAAACAGCTCCTCATGACCCGCGGCGCTCTGACCACCTTCTCCATCGCCAACGATGTGGCCAAGTACTTCGCCATCATCCCCGCCATGTTCGCCGGCGTCTTCCCGGTCCTCGGCGCGCTCAACATCATGTATCTGCATTCGCCGCAGTCCGCCATTCTCTCCGCGGTCATCTTCAACGCCATCATCATCGTGGCCCTCATCCCGCTGGCCCTCAAAGGCGTCAAATACGAGCCAAAGGCCGCCGATATCCTGCTCCGCAACAACCTGCTCATCTACGGCGTGGGCGGCATCGTTGTGCCCTTCATCGGAATCAAGGCCATCGATATGTTCCTCGTAGCTGTCCACCTGGCGTAAACAAGGAGATCCACCGTGCACTCCACATCGACCATCTCATCCGTTCCCACCGTTCAAGAAGTGCCCGTCGTGCATTCCGTATGGAGAACCTCCATTCGCTTCACGCTCGTCACCGCCATCCTCTTCGGCCTCGGCTATCCGCTGCTGGTCACCGGCCTCGCCGGCCTCCTCTTGCCCCACAAGGCCGCCGGCAGCCTCATCCTCAAAGACGGCGCCGTCATCGGCTCTGAGCTGCTCGCCCAGAGCTTCACCTCTGACCGTTACTTCCATCCCCGCCCCTCCGCCGCCGGCAATGGCTACGATGCCACCGCCTCCGGAGGCTCCAACCTCGCCCTCTCCAACAAAACCCTGATCGATCGCATCCAGGGCTCCATCGATAAGCTAGCCGCCGAGAACCCTGGCCACCCCGTGCCCATCGATCTCGTCACCACCTCCGCCTCCGGCCTCGACCCCGACATCACGCCCGACTCCGCATCCTTCCAGGCGCCCCGTGTAGCCAAAGCCCGCGGCATCGGCGAGGAGCGCATCCACAAGCTCATCGCCCAGCACATTACCAGCCGCCAATTCGGCCTGCTCGGCGAGCCCCGCGTCAATGTCCTCGCCCTCAACCTCGACCTCGACAAGCTCTCAAAGTAGATTCCCGGCAAGTCGGCTTCCTCGCCCACAAAAAAGCGAGGGAGGGCCATCGCCCTCCCCCGCTTTTTTGCTGCCCTGCTTCTTGTTCGTCTTACTTGCCCGTACCGCTCAATGCCACAGTCTGCGGCGACCCCGCGGCGTTATCCGCGATGCTCACCTTCCCACTCAGCGTCCCCTTGGCCGTCGGCTTGAAGGTCACCGTAATCGTGCACTGAACGCCCACAGCAACACTCGTCCCGCACGTATTCGTCTGCGAGAACGAAGTTGCGTTCGTCCCCGTGATTGAAACAGCCACGCCCGTCAGCGCCGCGGTCCCTGTATTCTTCAGCGTGATCGCCTGCTTCGTCGCATCCGTTGTGCCCACCGTCGTGCTGGCGAAAGCCGGCAGCGTGGTGCTGGGCGTCAGGCTCACCACCGGAGCCGCCGCTACGCCCGTGCCGTTCAGCGTCACCGTCTGCGGCTGCCCGGCCGCATTATCCGCAACGCTCACCTTCGCCGTAAGCGCCCCGGTGCCAACCGGCTTGAACGTTACCGTTATCGTGCACTGACCATTCGCCAGCACACTCGTCCCGCAGGTGCTCGTCTTCGAGAACGAACTCGCGTTGGTCCCCGTGATCGAAACCGCCACGCCGGTCAGCGTCGCAGTCCCGGTATTTTTCAGCGTAATCGTCTGCGTCGCCGTATCGGTCACACCCACCGTCGTGCTGGCAAATGTCAACGGACCCGCCGGTGTCAGGCTCACCACGGGAACCGATGCCCCCGTGCCGTTCAGCGTCACCGTCTGCGGCGACCCGGCCGCATTATCGGCAACGCTCACTTTCGCCGTAAGCGCCCCGGACGCCGCCGGCTTGAAGGTCACCGTAATCGTGCAATGCCCACTCGCCAACACGCTCGTACCGCAGGTATTCGTCTGCGAGAACGAACTGGCATTCGTCCCGGTAATCGAAATCGCCACATTCGCCAGCGTCGCGTTTCCGGTGTTCGTCAGCGTAATCGCCTGGGTCGCCGTATCCGTCACGCCCACCGCTGTGCTGGCAAACGTCAACGGACCCGCCGGTGTCAGGCTCACCACCGGAGCCGTGGTGCCCGACGTCGGCCACGCGTTCACCACATTCGCCACGTTCAGCGATCCCAGCCCCGTAGCCTCGTCATACCCAACGCCCGCGTTGTAGCCGGCGAGAATGCCGACCTGATCCCCAGAGTTGCTCACCGTGCAGTTCGGCGTACCGGCCACACACGGCATCGCAATGGTATTCGGCCCCGGGTTCGAACTCGGACCAGCATCGATGTCGTTGAAGTAGCAGGAACTGGAGGCCTTCACCGTCTCCGCGCTGCAACTCGAGTACGTCTGCTTGGCCGCCAAAGCGTACAGTTGCGCGTTGGGACTGCCTTGCGCCGACCCAGCTTTCTGATTGATCAGCGCCATCACCCCGGCCATTGCCGGCGACGAAACCGACGTGCCCCCCACCTCCTGGGCCACCAGCGGACTCTGGTCGGCGGTCCCGGTATAGGTGCAACTGCCCGCTGCTGAAACGCACACCAGGTAAGCGCTGTAGTTGAACCCCGAAGACGCAAAGAACGAGACGTCCGGAATGTCGCGCACTCCATCGCCGGGAAGTCCCGGAATCTTGCTGTTCGTCTGCCAACTCGGCTTTACCCAGCCGTTCTTGTAGAGAGGAATCGAACCGTTCCCCGCGCCCGTACTGCTGGTCCCGGTGGCGGCGCAACTCCCAAATGCCGTGTTCGTGTAAGAAGACGATGTTGAATTGACCACGCAATTGCTTGCGCCGCCCCCTCCACCCACCACATCCACAAGCGAATACGTGTCGATCCCTAGGTAGTAAACCTCCTGCTCAACGGTTGAGTCGGCTGAAAAATTGCACGCCGACTCGGCGTCCGACACCCCGGAAATGCCTATGTAATTTGCAATCGCCTCCGCAAAATAAATCCCGTCCGGGCTGGCGCATGTGTCGTCCCAAGGCATCTCAGGCACGTAGCCCGCCGCGCTGGCCTTGCTCGACGAATTCGACGTGTTCCAGTAGGGCGCGGCCGAGCAGTTCGAGCTGTTTCCAGGGCACCAGTTAAGATCCGTGCCGCCCACCGCTGTGTCATACGGCGTCGAGGCAAGCCCGCTCACCGTCAGCCCATACTGCGCCCCATAGGGCAGGGATGTGTCCTGGCCCTGGTCGCAGCTCGGTGAGCCTGAGTCGCCGGTTGCCACAAACACTGCGATTCCCTCGCTCGCCGCCGTCTGCCAAAGGTTGTAGTACAGCACATTGCCCGTTGTGCTGTTGCCCAGTTCGCACTCGCCATAACTCACATTCAACTGATGCGCCTTATAGACGGGAGACGCCGGGTTACCCACGTTGTTCACAATGTAGAGCTCTGAATCGTAAAGATTGTCGTCCGTCGAGGACGCCGGGTAAGAAGCCACCAGCACAATCTGCGCGTTCTTCGCCACCGCGCCCGACCACTCCACATCCAGCGTGTTCTCGTACATGTCTCCCGAACTGCACAGCCCGCTGCCCACCGTGCAGATCGTCAGCGGATGGCTGTTGCCCGAAACCCGCTTTGGTGTGGGGCCCGCCGGCAATCCGAACGCGCTGCGGAACGTCGCCACATCGTTGATGCCATCGGCCCCGGTCCCGCCCGTTTGCGCTTCGCTCCCCGTGCTCTGCCCCACATTGATGTCGCTGGTGCCTGCAATTGCAATCACCTGGCCGGTCCCGTCAATACCCGCATTCCACAGCGGCGCCACGTTATAGATCGCCGCAAAGTCATAGGGCGTTACGTCTTCAATCACATCGCCGTACGAGTCGGTTGTGCCAAACTGAGGCCGCGCCCCACCCCGCTGCGCATCCAGCTTGCCACGAAGGGATGCCGCACCGGCCGCGGGCGCAATCCGCTTCCACGCCCCTGTCGCCTTGTCCCGCGTCACTTGCCCGCCCATCCGGTGCAGCGGTCGCGGAAAGAAGTTGTGCAGCGCCTTCACTCCCACCACCGCCGGCGCCAGAGCCGCTGGAATCTTCGGGTCCGTCATGTTCCCGATATGCGCTTCACCCCTCACCGCGAGGTTGTGAATCTCGGTATGAAACGCGCTCTCAACCTGCGCCGCCGTCCCGTTGAAGCGGATGCTCAGCCGATTCTTCGAAATCTCATCCACTTGCAATCCATGGCTCTGGAGCCAACCCGTCACCGTATCCATGTCGCCCTGCGACGGGCCAAACCTCTCGCCCACCTCGTCCGGCATAAGCCACTGATGAAAGTTCGGCGATTTCGGGTCATACTGGCTGGCCACAAACTTGTCGAAGGCCGCCTGCTGCTCCGGGCTCCGGCTCAGCACCAGAATCAAATCCGTCATCGGCAAATCCGCGCTCACCCGCCCGCGATCGTTCTTTGCCGTCGCCGCCGGATGCGTATTGCCGCCCAGGGTCACCAACTGGTCTTCGTTGATCCGGTTCACAATCTGCGCCGAGGGCGCAAACTCCTGGGCCATCACTGTGGAACAACTGATCAGCGCGCTGGCCGCTAAAAGCAGGAGGATGGGGCGTCGAGATGCCATAGTGTTGTTTCCGAACCTTTCGTTGGGAAGAAACCCCGTATTACCAAGTTGTTGCCGCTACTTTCAAAAGAACACCGGTAAAGAGTCGGCCGCCACCCGGCTTCTCTCAAAACCCGTTCCAGGCAGCCGCTTGCTCTAATCCCTCAACCAATTTTGAACCCGCAGGTCTTCGCTGCCTGCCCCTCACTGAATCCATCCAGCCTGATTCTCTTGCTGACCTCCCATCCCGGTTGCATCGCCCGAATGGGTCCAACTCATTTATCGAACTAAAAGCACCATGCCTTGAACACAGAACTAAGCTCTCTGGCTTGATTAGACGCCTTCCGGGAGCGAAAGTTGTTCAATGCAAAGCTAAAAGGAGATATTTCACGCAGGATTGGCCGCTCCGCTCCCGCCACCACCTTTTGAATTGCAATAGACAATTCGTGTCTCTATCGAATAAGATGGCCTTTCCCCGGGGATGGTTCGAGGGTGGCTCTGGTGCACGCATCGCTGTTCATCACCTGCTATAACGACACGCTCTACCCTGAGACGGGCCGCGCGGTCGTCAACCTGCTTGAAAGGCTCGGCGTCGACCTCGACTTCAACCCAAAGCAAACCTGCTGCGGTCAGATGCACGCCAACACCGGCTTTCGTGGCGAAGCCTTCTCCCAGGCCAAGCGCCTCGTCCGCCTCTACCAGGACGCAGAGGCCGTCGTCGTTCCCTCTTCCTCTTGCGTCGCCATGATCCGCGATCAGTACCCCGGCCTCATCGACGAACTGGGAAGCCCGGCCCTCCGCCAGGAGTTTGATGCCCTCCTGCCCCGCGTCTATGAGCTAAGCGAGTTCCTCATCGACCGCCTCGGCGTTGAAGACGTCGGCGCCTACTTCCCCCATCGCGTCACCTACCACTCCAGTTGCCACGGCGTCCGCGCCCTCCATCTCGGCGACCGCCCCTACCGCCTCCTTGCCAAAGTCCGCGGCCTTGAGCACGTTCCCCTCGCCAACTCTGACCGTTGCTGCGGCTTCGGCGGAACCTTCTCGGTCAAGAACGCTGAGGTCTCCTCAGCCATGCTCGCCGTCAAGCTTCAGGACGTGGTCTCGACCGGCGCCGAGTACTGCACCGCCCTCGACAACAGTTGCCTCATGCACCTCGGCGGCGCCATGCACCGCCAATACGCCGGCATGAAAACCATCCATCTTGCACAAATCCTGGCCAGCACTGAAGCCTCTCCCGCGGAGGCAACCGTATGAGTCAGCCCGTCCAGATTCACGCCAATCTCGACCCCACCACCGCTCTTCCATTCCCCCAGGCCGTGCTCCCCGTCCTGCGCAACCCGCAGCTCCGCAAAAACGTAGCCCACGCCATCGACGTCATCCAGGCCAAGCGCGCCAAACTCGTCGCCGAGAAGACTGACTGGCAGCAGCTTCGCAATGCAGCTTCCGCTATTCGCGCCCACGCTCTCGACAATCTAGGCTTCTACCTCGAGCAATTCGAATCAAACTGCACCGCCGCCGGGGGCCACGTCCACTGGGCCACCGATGCCGCCGATGCCCGCCGCATCATCCTCGACCTGCTCCGCCGGCAGCAAGCCACCGAAGTCATCAAGATCAAAACCATGACCTCGGCCGAGATTCAACTCAACCCCTTCCTTGAGGCCGCCGGCATCCACGCCCATGAGACCGATCTCGCCGAAATCATTCTCCAGCTCGGCGATCTGGAACCCTCCCACATTGTCGTCCCCGCCCTCCACATCAACCGCGCCCAGGTGCGCGAGATCTTTGCCCGCCGCATGGGCCTCCAAAATCTCTCCGACGACCCCAAAGAGCTCACCAACGCCGCCCGCCACTTCCTCCGCGAAAAGTTCCTCCGCGTCCCCAACGCCATCAGCGGCGCAAACTTCCTCATCGCTGAAACCGGCGGCGTCGCCATCGTCGAGTCAGAGGGCAACGGCCGCATGTGCCTCACCCTGCCCCAAACCCTCATCACCCTCGCCGGCATTGAGAAAGTCCTCCCCCGCTTCCAGGACCTTGAAGTCATGCTTCAGCTCCTAGCCCGCTCCGCAACCGGCGAGCGCATGAATCCCTACACCTCGCTCTGGAACGGCGTCACTCCAGGCGACGGCCCGCAGAGCTTCCACGTCGTCCTGCTCGACAACGGCCGCTCCTCCATCCTGGCCCGCCCCAAGCATCGCCAGACACTCAAGTGCATCCGCTGCGCCGCCTGCATGAACAGTTGCCCCGTCTATCGCCAGACCGGCGGCCACGCCTACGGTTCCGTCTACCCCGGACCGATTGGCGCCATCTTGACTCCGCAATTGATGCAGATGCACCACGCCCAATCGCTCCCTTATGCGTCCTCCCTCTGCGGCGCCTGCTACGAAGTCTGCCCGGTCAAGATCAACATCCCTGAAGTCCTGCTTGAACTCCGCTCTGAAGTCGTTAATCAGGAGCGTCACCACCTCGGCCGCTTCTTTGACCCCATGTACCTCGGCCTGCGCATCGCCAACCTCCTCTTCGCCCGCGCCTGGCTCTTCCACACCGCCCAGTGGGCCGGCCGCCTCGGCCTTCGCCTCTTCATCCGCAAAGACGGCTGGATTCACTCCCTCCCCAGCGTCGGCGCAAAGTGGACCCAGACCCGTGACCTTCGCGGCCTCCCTTCCCAGCCCTTCCACAGCTGGTGGGCCACCCGCACCAAGGAGGCAAAATGAGGTCCTCCCACCAAACAGGAAATCCAACCCACCCAACACGATTGGGTGCCCCATGTCTGGATTTTCAGACAGGGGAGACCACAAAGTTCAGCTATCCCTCTCTCGACCCATCACAGGATCTCCGTGCCCCATCCTTGGCGCGTCTTTGCTTTTGCGCCAAGGGTGGGACACCACAGACATTGATATCGGAACGTAACGCTCTCGTCGTCACGCGACTGCTCGGTGCCCCATCCATTCGCCGGCATTTTGGCGAATGGGTGGGAAACCACAAATCTCTGCCTCACTTCGCTCGGGAGAATGCAAGATGACCCCATCCCCCTCATCCCGCCAGCAGTCCCTCGACCGCATCCAGGCCGCCACCCAGCCCGGTTCCGGCCGTGCAGAAGCCTACGCAGCCCTCCCCCGCCCCTACATCCGCCGCGGCAGCCTCTCCCGTGAAGCCTGCCTCGCCCTCCTCATCGAGCGCCTCCGCGAATACGACGCCGAAGTCGTCGAATGCACCCCTGAAGCCCTCGCCGATACCGTCACCGCTCAGCTCGCAGCCAGCGGCAAGCTCAACTTCC
>Ga0302320_10031378_pt1 | contig 10081 bp, 11 predicted proteins | sample Bog_T0_3_FD_202130 | JGI IMG/M metagenome (GOLD analysis project Ga0302320, IMG submission 202130) | Peat permafrost microbial communities from Stordalen Mire near Abisko, Sweden - Bog_T0_3 | ecosystem: Environmental > Terrestrial > Soil > Wetlands > Peat | place: Sweden: Abisko, Stordalen Mire...
CGGCGCAGCGCCATCTTCTGGATCTTGCGGACGCTTTTGATCGCGTGATGTGCGGTGACCCTCGTTTCTCCGCACACGCGCTCGCCAGCCTGTTTGGTACGACTTTCGGAAAGGGCTAAGCAATGACTCACAGTTGGGAACTTGGTAAAAGTTATACGCGCCATGAGATCGCTAATGTTCTTGGCGGAAGCGAAATCTCATACCTGCCTATGGACGGCGGCAGAGTCGTCTGTGGCTGTTTTACATATGAAGACAATCCTCAGTTGCCCGACGTGATCCTTCCCGGCACGAGATCCGATATTGAGGCCGAAGCTGTCGAATTTTGCAAAGGGTACGAGGTCCCAATCTTTGTCAAGATCCGCGAAAATCAGTGGTATTACGTCGGCAATTACAGGGTCGCGCGTGCCTCGACCGACCCGTTTGAGATCGAGCGTCATCAGGTTCTCTCCGGACGTGAACGCAAAGGCCGCGACAGAATCTCGTCAGGTCTTGTACCTTGAGCCAGCAGGAGATTACTTCGACCTGAGGACGATGACACGGGCCAAATAGGAAGGCCGGAAAACGCGGCGCGCCCTGAGGAAATCGGACCGTACCCCGATTGAAGAGAGACTTAACATTTCTTCTTCGTTACGGTTGGCGGGAGATTTCCCTGAGAAATCCATCCATAATCTCCTGGCGGAACCGAAAATTTGTGCGCTTCACGCGATCAAAAGCGTCCGCAAGATCCAGAAGATGGCGCTGCGCCGCCCGGCTCAGAACGCCCAGCCTCCCTGTAACTGTAAGCCCTTTTGCACGCGCGGCGGTCACGCCTTCATCGTCATCCATCAGCAGCAACTCGGCCATCAAGCCAGACCGCCAGAGCGATCGCAGCGCCCTCCCCGGCATCGAGTGCTTCCAGAGAAGCATCCTGAAAAGGCCTCGATGGGCGCACGTCCACCCAGGATGGAGGAGCGGCAATCCACTTTCGCACCACGGGCGGTGCCTTCGGATGCTTCAGTTCGTCCCACACGGCCGCGGGAAGGATGACTCTGCCAAACAGCGCCGGCAGGATGTCGATGTGTCCGATCGGCAAAAGATAGTTGACCGGGCTGGTGTCGGCAATGACGAGCTGCACTCGTCAGAATCCCAGCTGCTGAAGCGCAGCAACTTCCCGCCGCAGGTCGTCGATGGTGTAGTTCATCCACACATCGTGGGTCTTCAAAAAACCATCCAGCTCATAGCGCGTTTGGAGACCAAGCAACCGCCGGAGTTCAGCCCTGGTGATACGGCGGGCTTTGTATTCTTCCAGGCCAAACCTTCAAGCGCACGACGCGACAAATCGTCACCATCCGCGCTCAGGCGGTTGGCGAGATCGTCCGGAATGGGGACCGTAACGTTCATGGCTCTCTTCCCAGCTTACGCCGGCAGCCCTGCCAGATACGCCAGCATCAGCCGCAGCGCATGACCGCGATGGCTGACCGCGAATTTCCTCTCGCCGTCCACCTCGCCGAACGAACATCCGAACGGCGGGTAATAAAACAGCGGATCATAACCAAACCCGCCCGCGCCGCGTGCCTCCCGCAGTATCTCGCCTTCCACAGTGCCCCGGAACGTCTTCAGAATCCGGCCGCCTTCGGCCAGCGCGATCACGCAGACGAACCGCGCCGTCCGGTCGGGATTCCCGCCCAGCCGTTCCAGCAGCAGCCGGTTGTTGGCTTCGTCGGTGGCGTTCTCCCCCGCATAGCGCGCCGAATAGACGCCGGGCCGCCCGCCCAGTGCGTCCACTTCCAATCCCGAATCGTCCGCAAACAACGGTCCCGGCGCGAAGCTGCTGTAGGATGACGCTTTGATGCAGGCGTTGTCCTCGAACGTTCCGCCGGTCTCCTCCGGCGCCACAATCGATTTGATTCCCGGCAGCGGCTCCACCTCGATTCCGAGCAGCTCGCCCGCCAGCCGGAACTCGCGCAGTTTGCCGGGATTGCCCGTCGCGCAGTAAACTCTCACACAGCGTCAACCACTCGCTTTTGTACCCGGATCAGGTCCGCAATGCCCACGCGCGCCAGCGCCCGCATCGCATCCAGCTGCGTGTCGTCGAAGCTCTTGTGCTCCGCGGTGGCCTGGAATTCCACAAAACGCGCGGCGTCCGTCATCACCACATTCGCGTCCACTTCGGCCCGGGAATCCTCTTCGTAGCAGAGGTCCAGAACGGGCTGTCCGTTCAGGATACCCACGCTGATGGCCGCCACCACGCCGGTCAGCGGCGAGCGGGGAATCGTCCGGTAAGCAACCATTTTCCCGATCGCGATCGCCAGCGCCACATAGGCGCCCGTGATGGAGGCCACGCGCGTTCCTCCGTCTGCCTGAAGCACGTCGCAGTCGAGTATGATCGACCTCTCGCCGAGCGCTTCCAGATTCACGATGGAGCGCAGCGAACGCCCGATCAGCCGCTGAATCTCTTGCGTGCGCCCGCTCGGCCGGCCCTTGGTGACCTCGCGCGGTGTGCGCGTCGAAGTGGCGCGCGGCAGCATCGAGTATTCGGCGGTCACCCACCCCTTGCCTGTGTTGCGCAGGAACGGCGGGACCGACGTCTCGACGCTGGCCGCGCACAGCACGTGCGTGTTGCCCACCGTAATCAGCGCCGAGCCTTCCGCCGTCTTCAGATAGTCGGGAATAATCTGCACCGGGCGCAGCTGATTCGCGCTCCGGCCGTCGCTACGCATTCCTCATCACCAGGATCATCAGGATAATTGTCAGGATCATGCCCCCGATCAGAATCACCAGGCAGGGGACGCCGGGACGCATCTGCGGCGGCGCATCGGTCTTCTTCTTAACGGCTTTGTATTTCCCCATCTGTGGCTTATAGCGCGGCCGCGGCGGCGGCGAAGAGTTCCTCGAGGATCGCGATCGACTCGGGGCTCAGGTCTTTCACCAGAATCGCACGGACCACCCGCTGCCGCCGCTCGAGCGCCGTCTTCGCCGCGAGGAACTGCGCCATCAGGTAATCCGGCCCGTAGCCGGCGGTACGGTAATGCGCCTGCTCTTTCGACATGATGAGGATGGAAAAGCAGTGCCCGTGCCCCGTGTTCATCTCGCGGTTCAGGTGGCTCAGGGCGGGGCCTTCACCGATGTCGGCCGGCATCCTGAGCGTAGAGCGGAAGAGGCGCTGCCCGCCGGCTTCGAGCGCCTTCCGCATGGCCCGGCCCGTCTCGGAGTAGCGCATATCCCCGAAGAAGGTCAGTTCGCCATAATTGATGGTGCGCGCCGCGACGGCGCTGCGGAGCGCCCCGGCCAGCGAGTCCGGCGATTCATTCAGGATCACGTTGTGCCAGCGTTTCGCGTTCGTCAGCGCCCGCCATTCCGGCGAATCCTGCACGCCGCGCCCGTAGATATCGGCTGCAATCGAGTCGTAAAGCGCCGCCGAAGGCTGCGTAACGAAGTTCATCTTCCGCAGATAACCCAACGCGAAGACCACGTAATGGACGAACTGCATGTAGGCCGAAAGCGACGTCTTACGCGCGAACGTGAGCAGCGCGACCGGATAGCCGGCGCCGCGCAGCGCGGTGATTCCGCTGCCGTTCGGATGCTCTTCGCCTTTGATCTGAACCACGAGGAACAGCCGGTCCTGCCGCGGGTCGGAGGGTTTGTGGCGGCTGTGCGGGTTCGTGTTTTCGTTGGTCACGATCCGGATGCCGAGAGCTTCGCTCTTGCCCAGGCTCTCCTCAAAATTCTGCTTGGTCCACGGGGACGCGGCAAGCCAGGACTGCGCCATCAGCAGCACCACTTTATCGCGGCCCGCCTCACCCTGCGCGTGCAGGAACGCGGCCAGCTGGAACGCCTCGGCAATCTCCTCGTCGCTCAGGATGGTGGCGTCGATCCATTCGCCGAGTTCGCGGCCCGCCAGCGCGAGCGGATAGAGCGCGCTGCGCGTCAGCGGCGCGCTGTGGGGTCCGGCCGTGGTGTCTTCATTATCGGGCTGCAGCGGGATGCGCCTGTAGCCGCGCTCCGTGCCAAACCGGTCAAGCGCCGAACCCGTCAGCGCCATATAAATGAAGTTCGCCCTGCTTTCGATACCGAATTTGTCGTAAAGGCCGGCGATTTTTTCCAGATTGAGGACGGGCTCGTAACACGTCATCCCCGTGGCCGTTCCCACCACGAGCGTGGCGGGTAACAGACGCGCAATCGGCTCATGCGCGCGCGCCACCATGTCGTCGACGATGCCGTGGAGTCTGGCCGGATCGGTGGAATCGAGCGTATAAAACAGCGGTCCGCCCCTGAGCAGCCCCGCCCCGTGATAAGCCGCCTTGTCTTCCGACGAGCCGCCCGTGCCGGCCCAGATCACGAAGCGTATATTCACGCCGTGCGCCGCGCGAATGGCTGCCCGGATTTCCTCGATTTCAGCCGCGACCATCTGCGGCCATTCCGGATGTTCGCGCGCCTGCCAGCTCAGATTCAGGACACCATAGCGGTTTCTCGCGACACGGCCCTCCGTATCCGTCTCCATGCCGATGCGGACAAGATCGTCGTCCGGTGAAAGCTCCGCGAGACCTTCGGCGCGGGCGCGCGCATCGAGAGCCCGCACCCGTTCAAGAACGTTTTCCGATTCGAAGCGCGCAAAGTAGCGGGCGGCTGCACCGTGCGTGGAATCGTTGAAAAGCGAAAGCGGCAATGTATCCTCAGTTGGACGGAATAGTGGACGGAATGCGTGGACGGGTGAAGCTCAGTTTACTACTGGCAGGTCTGATTTGCGGCGCGTGCGGCGAAGTCTCGATGCCAAGGAGGCCGGACCTGCCCGCTTCGGTTTCACCCGGCTGGACGCGGAAATCTTACGAAGCGTCCGCCCCTCCGCCCGGCTTGCCGGATCCCGCCGCGCCGGTGTGCTGGAAGGCGGAGTATGCGGGAACCGGCAGCAGCGCAGAGGTGTGGGCATGCGGGTATCGCGGTTCCGGCAGCGCGTTCGATGCCGAGCAGCGGGCGCGCGCGGAAGCCAACACGGTCAAGTTCCAGGAGGGGAATTATCTCGTGATCGCGAAGTGGAACGGAGGTTCCAGGGCGGAGGTGACGGCGCTGATCCGGGCGGTGCAGAGGAGTCTGCAGACGAAGTAGGCGCGGCGTTCCCGTCCTACCGGTTGATCTCGCCGGTAATCTCGGCCGCCGCCTTTTTCCCGCGCCGACCGTAAGCCACCCCGGCCACCAGGAACAGACCTGCCACCACTCCCGCCCCGATCTTGGGCAGCGCATCGGGCGGTTTCGGCGGCTCATAGACTACGCCGTGCTCGTTCGCTTCGGCCGGTCCCGCCACGTACCGTCCCTGCTTCGGAGGCGCGAATTCGCGCGCAAACTGCTCCAGCTCGCCCGCTACCGAATCCCCGGTCATCGGCTCGCCGTGCCCGCACGCCAGCACGCGCGGCCGCAGCTTCGCGAGCGCCGCCACGGAACGCCGGGCCTTCTCCCAGTCGTACGTGAACGGCGAGCCCGGCCGCGAAATTTTCTTGCGCTGCGTCAGCAGCCCGTACCACGAATCGAGATCGGCGGTCGCAACCGCATCGCCGCCCACCAGCGTGCCGTCCAACTCGCGCCAGAACGCGATGTGGCCCGGCGCGTGTCCGGGAGTGAAGATCGACATCCATCCTTCCAGCCCCGGAACTTCCCCCGTGGCGGGAAGATCCTGCAGAACTTCCGAGATATTAACGGTCCGGCTGGGAAAGAACCGGCTCAGGAATCCCATCGCGCCTCCCACCGTTGGATCTTTCTGGGGATAAGCCGACTGCCCGGTCAGATAAGGGAACTCAAGCGGATGCGCATAAACCGGCACATTCCAGTGGCGCGCCAGTTCCAGCGCCCCCGCGGCATGGTCGAAATGCCCGTGCGTCAGCACGATCGACTTCGGCCTCGATTCGGCGCCAAACCGCTCCTCGGCGGCTTTCCGGATCCGGTCTGCGTAGCCCGGCACGCCCGTATCCATCAGCACCCACGCGTGCCGGTTGCCCGCGAAATACACGTTCGCGATGCTGGTTCGGAGGTATGCGAGATCGGCGGCGATCTCAGTCGTCTGGCCCATGCCCCTATTTTGCGGGAATTTCCGGTTCCGCCCAATAGGCGCGGCGCGACCGGATGCGAACATCGCTACGGTTCGGCAGCGAAACGTCGATCCGGTGCATCCCCTCGGCACCGGGCGGCTGGGGAAAGCTGAGGATGTACTGGGCGTGAACATCCACTCCCAGGGTCTCGATGGCTTTTTCGATACCGCGTTCCCGAAAGAACGGATAATGCGAACCGCCCGTTGCCTGCGTGAGCGCGATCATGTGATTCGTCTTACCGACGCGCGCCATCTCGGTGAAGATGGCGAAATAATTGGCTCCGGTGGGCGGCGGCAGATCGTCCGGACTGGCGGTCCAGCTGGTGGCCTGCGCCGAATAGGTGGCGGCGAAGACCTCTATGCCCGTGCGCTCTACCGCCTGAATCGCATCTTCCAGCTTCGCGTGGCTGCCGCGGTCTTTCGTCTCCGAAATCAGCAGCAGGACCCGGCGCCCTTTGCGTTCCTTCATCGCGTCGGCAACATCCACCACCGCGTCGAGCATCCGGGCCTGCTTCAGATCGCCGGTATCGATTTTCCGGATCGTCTTCTGGATGGCGTCGGAGTCCGATGTGAAGTCGAGGCGCCAGGCGATCTCGTCATCGAAGGTCAGTACGGCGGCCTCTCCGCGGCGGCCGATCACGAGGGGCTGAATCATGCCCCCGATGCGCCGGATCTTGGTAATGGCCGGTTTCGAAATTCCCGATGTCTGGATCGCGATCGCCAGTGAAATCGGCGCCACACCCGTGCCGAACGTGTCGAGTGAAAAGCGGCGCTCCTCGCCGTCGTCGAGAACGCTGAAATCGGGCGCCTTCAGACCGTCGACATTCGCGCCTTTTTCGTCGGTCACCGAGACCGGCACCTGCACCACGCGGATTTCCGTGCGGAAAGAACGGTCCTGCGCGAACACGCAGACGGCGACAAACCAGAGCCGGGCTTTCATCGCGCACGGGCTTTCATCGTGCGCGAACCTGAGCAACCACGCGGCCAATCGCATCGGCAACGGCGGCGGGCGCGTCGAGCTGCATCCAGTGCCCCGAATCCGCCATCACGATATGGTCACCGCGCGAGGAAAGCCGGGCGTCGCGAAGGTGCTCGGGAATCTCTTCCCGGGCCGCGAGAACCACCAGAGGCAGATCGCCGAGCCCGCGGTCTTCCTCGAGCTGCCCCGCGCTCACCGGAAGATTTTCCAGATTGTCCGCCATGGCGCGGAACGAGCGGGCTTCGCCCCAGTGCTGGGCGATGGCGGGCCAGTACTCGCGCGGCATCTTGCGGACTTCCGCCGTCAGCCGGTCCGTTACGCCCGCGCCGCTGCCCGCGGAGACGCGTGCCATAAGCTGCGGGATGCGCCGCGAACCGCCGGTGAGCAGCTTCAGAGCGAGCCGGACAATCCCCATCCGCGCGAGCAAAGCCCCGCGCCGCGACAGCATCGCGCCGCGCTTCAGCATCCTGCGCCGCGCCTCGCCGGGCGCGCGCCAGTCGCCGCGAACTACCGGATCCACCAGAACCAGCCCCGCCACCAGCCCCGGAAATCGCTGCTGAAATACGCGCACAATCAGTCCGCCGAACGAATGACCCACCAGCACGAAAGGCGGGGGTTCACCGCTCTGCTCCAGCATACGCCTGAGACTGCCGGCGGCATCGAGCGCGGTTCCGCCGCCCGTGCCCGCGGCGCTCCAGCCGAAACCGGCGCGGTCGTAACTGAGCACCCTGGTGAATTCCGCGACCCGCGGCTGCACCAGCGACCAGCTGACCGAACTTGCCGCGATACCCGCTTCCAGCACCACCACCGGAGTCCCCTGGCCCGCCGCCCACACATGCAGGCCGTTCACGAAGCGGCCCGGCGCGGGAATTTTCATCCGGACACGCGATGCAGTTTCATCAGATTCGTCGACCCGGCGCGCCCCACCGGCTGTCCCGCCACAAACACGACTTTATCCCCGTGCCGCAGCAGGCCATGCCCCACCAGCAGCGTATCCATCTGCCCCAGCATTTCGTCCGTGGATGTGGTGTCGGGCGCCAGCACCGGGATCACGCCGTAGTTCACCAGCAGCCGCCGCACCGTGTCCAGCGACGATGTCATCGCGATGATTTTCACCGGCGGCCGGTAGCGCGACACCAGCCGCGCGCTGTAGCCGCTGTCGGTGAACACCACAATCGCCTGCACCTCGGCCGCGCGGGCCGCGTTGTAGGCGGCATCGGCCACCACATCGGAATCGGAAGAACCCGCCATATGCGGCAGGTCGACATATCCCCTGCGCCGGATCCCGCGCTCGGCTTCTTCCGCGATCCGCACCATATATTCCACCGCGCCCACCGGATATTTCCCCACCGACGTTTCGGCGGAAAGCATCACCGCGTCGCTGCCATCGTAAATAGCGTTCGCCACGTCGCTGACTTCCGCCCGCGTCGGGTTTGGATTTTCAATCATCGATTCGAGCATCTGCGTCGCCGTGATCACGAACCGGTTCTTGCGCCGCGCGCGCCGGATCAGCCGCTTCTGAATCGGCGGCACCATCTCGAGCGACATCTCGACTCCCAGATCGCCGCGCGCCACCATGATGCCGTTGCTCACGTCCAGAATCGCATCGATATCGTGTACGGCCTCGGGCTTTTCGATCTTCGCGATAATCGGCACTCGCGCCGATCCCATGTGGTCGCGCACGGCCCGCACGTCGGCCGAATTGCGGATGAACGACATCGCCACGTAATCGACGCCCGCCGCCAGTCCGGCCGCCAGGTCCGCCAGATCTTTCTCCGTCAGCGAAGGCGCGCTCACACGCACGCCGGGCAGGTTGATGCCCTTCTGATTGCCGATCGGTCCGCCGGATACGACATCGAGATCCACCGACACGCCGTCGGTCGACCGCACCCGCAGCGTTACCGCCCCGTCGTTCAGCAGGACGCGGTCGCCGCGCTTCACGTCCCCGGCGAACTGTTTATAGATAGTGGAAGCGCGGGCTTCGTTCCCGAGCGTCTCTTCGGTCGTGATGGTGAAGCGCGCGCCCGTCTGCAGCACACATTTGCCGCCTTCGAATTTGCCCAGCCGTATCTTCGGACCCTGCAGGTCGAGCAGGATGCCGACGGGCCGGCCGGAAAGCTTCTCGGCTTCGCGAACCGTTGCGATGCGCGCCTGGTGCTGTTCCCACGGGCCGTGCGAGGCATTCATCCGGAAAATCTGAGCGCCGGCTTTAATGAGCGCCAGGACCGTCTCAAGAGAGTCGCTTGCCGGCCCGAGCGTGACAACAATTTTCGCGTGCGCCATGTTCTTTCGAGGATAACTTGGCTGTCATTTCAGAAATTCATCGGCCTGCGCTACCATGCGGACTTGAACGATTATTTCCTCTCCTTCATCCTCGGCGTGATCGAGGGACTCACCGAGTTTTTGCCCGTCAGTTCCACCGCCCATCTGCGGCTTGCGGAAGCGCTGCTGGGCATCGATCTGGAAGACGGATACTGGAAAATGTTCTCGATCGTGATCCAGCTGGGCGCGATCCTCTGTCTGCCGATTTATTTCCGCCGCCGCATCGCGATCTTCTTTGAAACCTTCCCGAAAGGCACGCACGGCGACCGGACTTTCCTTTCGCACCCCCTGACGCTGACCGCGATCGCGTTCGTCTGCACCGCGGGCCCGGCGTACGTGCTCACCAAAGTCATCGGCAAGAACCTGGAGAATCTGGTGCTGATGGGAATTTCGTTCATCGTCGGCGGCATCGTTATGTGGATCGTCGATGCGAAATTCGGAGGGCGCAAACGCGGCACTGACGAGACTTCGGCGGCGAAAGAGATCGAGGAGATGGGCATCGGCCGTGCGGTCTGGATCGGCCTTTGCCAGGTCCTTGCGCCGGTTTTTCCCGGGACGTCGCGCTCCATGGCGACCATCGCGGCGGGCCAGGTGGTGGGATTGTCGCGTACCGCGGCGCTGGAGTTTTCCTTCCTGCTGTCGATCCCGACACTCGGAGTTGCCACGGCCTACGATTTCCTAAAATACCTCAGGACGTCCCCCGCCCCGATCGGTTCACACGGATA
>Ga0302320_10031380_pt1 | contig 10080 bp, 6 predicted proteins | sample Bog_T0_3_FD_202130 | JGI IMG/M metagenome (GOLD analysis project Ga0302320, IMG submission 202130) | Peat permafrost microbial communities from Stordalen Mire near Abisko, Sweden - Bog_T0_3 | ecosystem: Environmental > Terrestrial > Soil > Wetlands > Peat | place: Sweden: Abisko, Stordalen Mire...
CGCTGCGACTTCGTTTGCCTGCGGAGCAGGCACTTTGTGGCGTGGCTTCGCCGGGGGCTTGCGCATGACGCTATGGCCATCCAAACAACCCAGCTTTCCCAATGCTTCACTCAACTGAACGCGTGATCGCTTTTAAGAAGCTCAATATGCAAGTACCTGTTTTTACAATAGGTTACACCGCTGCCAACGTCTCCAATCCAGCTGGTCGCGTCGCCACTGGCTTCCCGCTCCCCTCAACGGGGAGAGGGATTGAGGGTGAGGGGTGGTCATTTCCAGAGCCGCCTCCCGTCCGTTTCTTCCTGTTTCAGCCCCATCCGGCGTCCAAGCTGAAAACAGCGAAGAAACAAAACTCGCAAAAATATTCCATTGCGCCGCAAGCGGTTGCAGCAAATGCGTTAGCCGCTAACAACCCGGTTTTCCAGAACCCTGCTATACTCCGCCTTGAGTGATGTACCGTCATGACATCAAAGTAGCGCCGCCGTCCCGGCTGCGAGCGCCGGCACCGTCTCGGTGCCAGGAACCATCGCGCTGCAAACCGGGGGCGCGCCACAACCCATTAGCCACCGAAAACCCGTTAAAACCCCCGTAATATCACTTTTTACGCTTTGAAACCCCTGGGAACAATGCAAACAAACCACCCGCAACGCCAGTCAACGGCGGGAGCGCCGGTTTGCATCCGGCTTTGCGCGTTCGCATGGCGGTTCGTTCTCTACCCTGAAAACAGAACCACCCGAAACCCCGATAATTGCTCAAAAAACCGCGTAATAACACTTTTTACCTGTTTACACATTGAAACCGCAACCCCGTTCCGCTCAGATACCAGCCCCAGATCCGACCTCTTCGCCGCCATTGGCCCGCGCCAGGCGTCTATTAAAAAACGACAAACTGAGCCACGTGGACGTCGCTGGAGGCTCGACCACGGAGAAGCTTTTGGATAACGTCTGACGCCAATGATCACCACTTTGAAATTTGAGAACTTTAAAGGCTTCCAGGAATTGAACGTCTCGCGGCTGAACCGGCTTAATTTGTTCAGCGGGGCCAACAACGTCGGCAAAACCAGCATTTTGGAGGGGATTTATCTGCTCTCGTCCCGGGAATGGAAGCAGGCCTCCCAGCTGCCCAACATTTTCCGGAGCAATATTTCGGGCTACATGAACCAGTCCGGTCCGGATGACGCCACCACGTTCTGGCAATCGCTTTTTTTTGAAGGGCGGCTTGATCTGCCGGTCAGGATATCCGCCATGACGGATGCGGGCAAGGAGCTGAACTGCAAGCTCAGTGCCGGCGATAATCCGGCCACAGCCGCGCTGCCGGAGCGGGGTGACGGCGCGGGAGTGCAAGCGAAAGCGGCCACCGGACCGGCGTATGGAACGTCCAACGCGCCCATCGCCGCGTTTGATCTTGGATCCGGCGTGAAAGGGCGGATCACCGGCAACACAATCGCGGCGACGTTTGCCGTCATTGCCAACCGGTTTGAGCAACCCATTTCCGACGCCGAGCTGTACAACCGCGTGCTGTTGCGCGAGGGCGCGGAAGAAAGGCTGCTGGCCCAACTGCAACTCATTGAACCCCGCCTGACGAAGCTGCGGTATGCGAAGGCTCCCGGGACTTCGCAGCCGCTGGTCTATGCGCATTTCGGCCTGAAAAACGCCCTGGCGCTCCCGCAAGCGGGCCGGGGGTTCAACAAACTTTTTTCATTGTTTGCCCAAATGATCCTGAGTGATGCCCAAGTGGTGTTGATTGACGGCATTGAGGACAGCTTGTGTTCGGAAACCCTCCCGGATATTTGGAAGGGAATCGCCACCCTGGCGGCGGCGGCTAACATTCAGGTGTTTGCCACCACGTACACCCGGGAATGTGTGATGGCGGCGCACGACGCGCTTAAGACGCTGCCCAACTATGACCTCACCTATCATCGGATTGGCCGGGTGAACGGCCGGCATGAGGTGGTTTCGCACGATGCCGGCAGGTTGGAAACGGCGATCAAGACGGGGTTGGTGATCCGGTGAAGCGGGAATTCAGGAAAGCAGAGCAATCACGCGCGCCATTCACTTCAACGGATCGAGTTGGACGTCCGGCTCTTGATGCTCGGTTACCTTGAGCTTGGCGGACAAGACCACTGGGTTGCCGGGCGGACTCTCGGCGTAAACCTTGATGGCATAGGTGCCGGTGGCGAGTTCGAAGGTCATTTTGTCGGCCCCGGTTTGGGTGACACCATCGACCGTCCAGTACGTCACCTTGGGTGTTTTGCCTGAACCAGACGGGTCGCGGACCGCAAGCTGGACTTTCACTTTCCCATCGGGAAGCAGTTGCTGTCCGAGCTTGTCAATTTCCAAGCCGGTGGCGGATGGATTTGGGGTCCCGGGCTGGGGGGCGGTTGGCGGGGTGGCCGATGCGACGGAACGATTTTGCTGGCCGTCGCGGGCAGGCAGCGGGTTTGGCGAAGCGGCTGGCAAGGGTGCCCCGGGCGATGGGTTGTCCGGAGGAGGAGAAACAGCCTGCCCGGTTTTTGGTTCCGGCCTGGCATCATTGATGCCCGGATTGCCCGGTGGGCTATTGGGAGCCGGTGGGCTGAAGGCTGGCTTGGCAGCGGTCGTTACCGGAGCTGGAACCGCTTGATTCGCCGACACGTCGTGATGCAGGGAGGACCAGAGCCACCAGAGCAGCAACAGCAAAAGCACCAAGGCCAATAGCGCAGCGAGCCAGCGCAGGTATTGCTTGGGGATATTAAAGGCTCCCGTGGAGGGCAGCTTGGCCAACGCCGCCGCCGACGGAAGCGACGACTCGGCCGCCCGCTCACAGCCCCAGAGAACGTGCAGGCGCCGGTTCCAAAACCCTCCGGAAACGCGGTAAAGCTCCGGGTCCCGGTCAAAATCAGGCAGTTTGAATTGCTGGATGATGTGGCGGTTGTTGGGGGTGGTTTCCGGCGAATCCGCCTTCCGTTTGAAATCCTCGAGACAGCGACTCAGCAATTGCAATTGGCGGGCGGGAATGGGGTTGCGCGGGCTGGCCGGGCGACTCTGGCACAAGACCTCCTGGCTCCCCGCAAAGAGCTGGAACAAGCCGGTTCTCTGGCCGGCCGGCCAGGCTTGAACCAGCGGTGGCAGGAAATCGCCCAGAATGGACCGGATGACTTTTTGCGCCTCGCCATCCCAATAAAATCCCCCGCTTTGATAGGCTTTCAGGGGCAGATATTCCGGCTCGGCAACCCGCAGCCCCTGATGGGGAATCAGCTGGATGGACATAGAAATCTGGGGCGTCAACTGACTTCAGCCGCATAACGTTTGAGGCGGTCCGGCCCCAGCACCGCCCAGCCGTGGACGGCGTTGATGGAGGCGGTGCCGGAAAAGCTCATCCAGGCTTTTTCGGTGGGCTCACCGACGTGCGCCACGCGGATGCTGAAGCGGTTATTCGAGCTGGCGTTGAGTGCGCGGGCGATCTCCTCAATGATTTCCGGCGGAGTGCCGCGATAAAGATAGCGGCCCACATAAGCTAGCGCGCGGCATAGCTCCTCGGGGTCGCCCGCCTGAAATGCCGCCGTCAACAAATGAAGCGAGGCCCGCAACAAACCGGTATTGCCATTGGGACCACCGCCGGCCAGCGTCTCGGCACGCCATTGATGGAAGGTCGCCGCCAGCAGGCACTCGGGGAAGATTTCGCGTTCCAGATGCCTGGCCATTTGCTGCTGGAGGTTGCGTTCCCGTTCGGCAACGGCTGACAACCGCGTATCCGCCTCGGCCATCGCCTGTTGGGCGGCGGCCCATTTCTCAGCGGATTCACTGGCCCTGGCCTTGAGCTGGCTTAATTCCTGGGTCTGGTTTTGGAGCGCCTCCAGGCGGGCATCGAGTTCGGTCCGCTGGGTGTCGAATAGTTGTTTCTGCCGCTCAATGTCCCGCAGGTTGCAGGCATTGATCTCGGCTTGACGGAGATTGATCGCCGCGATTCTTTCCTGGAGGGTCAGATCGGCGGCGGTGGCGGGCTCGCCGGAGGAAGCCGCTGCCGGCAGGCGGAATTTGGGGTCGGAACTTTGCATGGGCGGGAATTGGTTGAATAGGCTGGATTTTGGTTTGCAGAAAAGTCATTCGCCCGGCGCGCTGGTTTCGGGCCAGAGCACCTCAAAGCGTCCGGCGTCCAGCCAGTAATCATCGGTGTCCAGGGTGCAGAGTCGCAATTCCAATTCCTGATCACGCGGGGCGTTGCCGGCTGCCTGGCGCGGCGCGCCCGGGAGCTGATCAATTTCCAGGAATTCAGGATCCCCCGGATTTTCCGGCAGGATCCGCCGAATGGCAACCTTTACGATGGCATTATCCTTGCGTTTGCGGTCGCGCCAGCGCAGCTCATAAACCGGCTCCGGCCGGAGGTCGGCGGGCAGCTTGCGCCGGCCCAGGCGGGCGGGGACCATCAGTTCCACCGCATTTGCATCCTCTTGGGCGGTCAGCAGAGTCCGGCTGAATTCGCGTTTGGCCCCCTGCGGCATGATGCCCCAATAATTCCGCGTCAGCAGGCGGGTCGAGACGGTCCGCGTGATGGTCCAGCCCGGAACCAAGCCGGTGCGGATGGCCCGGTAAAGCGCCGCGCCCGCGACCGTGACGGTCTTGGCATCGTGAATCAAGCCGTCCACGCTGAGCGGATACCAGTCGCCAACCTCCGCGTTGTGCGCGAACAGAATCCGTTGGGGGAGAATAGGCAGGCAATCCTGCAAGAGTTCCTTCACGGCGGGCAGCTCGGACGGTTTGCCGCTGACCAGCACCAGATCGCAGTCAAACGCCTCGAGAACTTTGGCGAACGAGCGGAACGTTTCCGAAAAATTTCCGGTCACGCAGCCGGCCAGGGCGCGGGCGTCAAAGTTGAGCGGCGCCTCGTAAGGCAGCAGGTTGCCCAACCCGGCGGCCCGGCACAGCGAATTAAAGGCTTCCAGCGTATTGGCGTCCACCATCGGCCCATCGCTGCCGGTCATTTGCCCGGGTGCCGTGCTGGCTCCCTTCAAGGTCTCGCTCGCGAGCGCTTGCAGCCACCAGCGCACAATGGGTATGAACACCAGCCGGGTGATCTTGTTCCACGTCCGCCGCTGTCCCTGTTTTTGGCTGTGCAGCAACTTTTCAAATCGGTGCCGCTGTTCGGCCTCAATCAGACTTTCGCCCAGCGAAGGCAGCAGCACCGCTTCGATGATCCGGCGGACCAGCGCATCACCGGCAATGGCGGTGCTGTCCCGATACAGCAATTCCGCCTTGAGTTTCACGCCCGGCCCCGGCCATTCGTTTTGATAATCAATGATGGCGGTGTCAGTGGTGCCGCCGCCAATATCGATGTTCAAGATGCGCACCCGCGCGGCGGTGCCTTGGCCGCGTCCGACCAGTTCGATCCAGCTGGCGCCGCCGGAGCCGAAGCGCTGGATCTCACCGAACACCATGGGCAGTTGCGAGGCCACCGCCTCGTCAATATCCATCAGCAGTGCCGGGCGGCTCCCGCCTTGTTCAATGGGGCGCTTATCCGGCAAATGCGTGAGGGTGAAAATGTCCAGGGCTTTCTGCCATTTCCGGCGGTAAGCGGCGAGTTCCTGGCCGGTCCAGCCCGGCGGGAAGGTGACGATGACGGTCTTGAGCCGCCGGGGAACAAAGGCGGTGCCCAGTTGTTCCCGCCAGGCGGCGGAGGTCAACTGCCGATAGGCGGCCTCCATGATGGCCAGCGCCGTCCAAGTCAGGGCTTCCGAGCGCGGATAGGCCGGGGCCTTGGGATAGGCGGTTGGCCGGGTCGTCACATCAACCCGTTCATTGGGCGGCACGCCCTCGTCCAGCGACCAATCCCGGCCATCCTCGTCGATGAATCGCAGCACGGTCCCGCCCAGTTCATAGATGATGTGCCGTTTGGAGTATTGGTCAAAATTGGGATGCCACCGGTTGAGGTTCATCGTCCAGTGGGTGAGCCCGGAGACATCCATCTGGCCGAGCAGGTCCTGATCCCAGAGGTAGCGCTTGGGGGAGCTCATGAAAAAGTTACCGCCCAAATCCAGGGGCAGTTGCGTGAGCACATTGGCGGCTTCGGCCCCCAGCAGGGCGGGCGAAAGCTCGGCGAACATTTGTGGCACCCGGAGCGTCCGACTCACGACCCGCTGGGTCTCGCGCGTGAACGGCCACAACCCTTCCTGCGCGGTCTGCCAGTGGAGGGATTCAATGAGGTTCATCCCCTTGAGGCTGGCCTTGTCGTCGCCGGGTTCCAGTCCCGCAAATTGAGGCTCCTGCAAGACAAACCAGGAATCAACAATGGCCGCCGGATCATCGTTCCCGGCAAACGGCGCGAAACCCGTCCCGCGCGCGCCAAACCGCACCGGATAGCAAATCGAATTCAGATTGCCTTTGGCACCGATGTTATGTTCGATCAGCAGCGCGGCCGTCCGGGTGTTGCCAAAATCGATGACCAGATCCACATCCATCACCTCTGCGAGCGGCCGTTGCCAGACGATTTGCAGCGGAATCTGGGTCGGCGTCCCAGGCTCGGTCACGTCTTGTAATGCCGCTTCTGTGTTGAGCCACAGATTCTGGATCCCATCGGCGGGCAATTCGGCCTCGGAGGCATACGCGTAAGGGAACACGTGCTGGTCGGCGGGCTTATAGGTGGCGGACTGCTCCTTGGTCACCGGCTCTTCCGGTTGGTAGGTCCAGCCCCGTTGATTGCGCCCCAAATTGGTTTCGACGGCGAGCAGCAAGCCATTTTCCCGGTCTTCGTTCAGATTGCCCGCCCGGCTGGAATACCGGAAACGCAACCAAGGCAGCCGTTTGCCGTTTTCATCGCGGCCCTCCAACCAGGGCGATTTGTCCTCGCGGCAGAGCTTGTCAAGCGGTGCCGAGCGGCTCTTTTGCGCTTTGCTAAACGGCACAAACTGGAAATGGTGACCGCTGTTGGCGAGCACATGCAGCGTGGTCCAAGGCGCTGGCTGGCTTGGGCTTGGGGTGGCCGCTTTGGTTGCGGTGAAAGGTTCGGTTGTCATCGGGTCATGGCAGGCCGGCGGCGGATTGTATTTTTCGGAGTTCCTCGTCGCCGGGTTGCGGCGGGCGCTCCAGCATTTCCGCCTCGCAAACCTCGCTCAGGTGATCGAGGAAAGGTTCCAGAAAACTTTTGAAATAGGGTGAATCCCCGGTTTTTTGCCGGGTGCTGTCCTGAATTTCCAGGTCGGCGAACCCCCGCAACCGGACATCGATGAATTCGGAGTTGATGTTTCCTTCCGCCTGGTCGTCGGGACTGAACTCCCGATGCGTCGGCAGCGACCGGGCTCCAAAGCAGAGCAGATCCGCCATTTTTATGGCCAGAAAGCGGCGGGCGGAGGTGGCTTCGCGGCGGCTGGTGAGATGGCCCAGACTTTGCCTGACCCACTGCCCGAGTTCGGCGCGCTTCAGGGCGAAATCACTGAGGTAGCCTTGCACCCGGATGGCGGCGGCGTTGTCCGTCAAGCCCAGTTCGCTCCAGTCACGCTGGCGTTCGGTCTGGCTCGCGCGCCAGCGCCGGAACTGGCGCTGGAGGTAGTCCTGCACGTCATGCCGCGCGGTTTGCTGCGGCACCATTTCCAACATGCCCGGATCCACGCTCACGAACCGGCGCAGCTTGGCGCTCACGCGAAACGCCGCATCTTCGTCCGGTGCGGATTGTTTCAAACGGGCCAGGGTGGCTTCGATCTGCCCCCGCCAGCGTGTCAATTCCTCGGCGCGCAGTTCCTTGGGATTGGCCGGCAACGCCCGGTGGAGCAGGCCCTGCAACTGTTCCTGGCAAGCTTGGAGCCGGGCCGCCCACAACTCGGGCAGCCGGCCTGCCCGCACCTGGTGGCCAAGCTGGCGCAGCAGAAAATCCGTTCCGCCATCGCCCGTGATCCCGGACCGGGTCATCGCCAGAAAGGAATCCGGGTTGCGAAACCAGCGTTTAAACGCGGCGCTTTCGAGGATGACTTGGGCGGCGCGCTCCACTTCCTCAGCGCTGCCGTTGATTCGCCCTTGGGGTAAATGCGGATAGGTCGTCGTAAAAAACGGCACCTTGGACGGGTCGGTCAGCGGCCCCAGCTTCTCCAGCCAGCCGAGCACCCCGCTGAAATCAATTCCCTCGCGTTTCAACCGGAGTTGGAAAATCTGCTCGTTGACCGGTTTGGCTCCAAACGTCAGCACGAGGCTCAACGGCAGTTCGGGCGCGCCCAGGGACAATCCCAGATGCCGGGCCCAGGCGCGGATGCCGCTGATGAGCTGGTCCGGTTGCGCGGGGGGATCTTGAAACTGGTTAAAGATGGCGAAGCCCGTGATTTCCAGCCGCCGGGAACGCGTGGCCACGATGGAGGCGGTCTTGCCGGTCTTGAGCACCTCCGTCAGAAACTCCGACTCGGACATTTGCTCCGGCTGCTTCTTGAAGCCGCCGGCATGAGCCAGGGCCACTCCGGGAAAATCCAGCAAATCCGCCTGGGCCAGAAATTCCGCCGCCACCGGTGAGGTTTGGGCCAGGATTTGCTGGTTGACCGGCACCACCAATTCCCACATCAAGCCTTGCCAGAGCCCGAAATCCAGCTCGGATTCAAACGCCGGTTGCGGGCCTTGCCGGCCGATGACATAGCGCTTGGCCTCGCGGCTGGCGCGCAGCGCGAGAATCCGGTCCCGGTCTTTGCCGGTTTGCATCAATTGCCGGTAGGCGGCAATGTTCAGAAAGAACGCCGCCGCCTCGTAGGAGCAATAAATGGGCTGCTGGCCCGTCAGCCGCCAGATCAAGGCGCGCTGGGTGCAGAGCTTGGAATAAAAATTGGTGACCGTTGGGTTCCGGTCCCAAAGCACTTCCGCGGCAAAATCATCCACGGCCTGAATGCTGCCCAGCAATCCGGTGCTCTCGAGCAGCCGGGCGCTGAGGTTCTCCCAATGCGCCGCCAGGCGGCTGTAGCGCGGCCAGCCGGCGAGAATCAATTCTTCGATGACGGTGGCCAGGTTGTAGAGTCGCTCGTAAGCGGCCCGGTGGAAGGTGGAATGCGAGGTGACGTCCTCTCTGGCCGCCAGCAGCGTTCCAAAATTATCCTCGTCAAACAGCACCGGAGCCTGGCCCGGACGGCCGGGGTCACACTCCGTAAGATAACCGATGGCGACGGCTTGGAGAATCTGGCCATCCGTGGCCAGCCGCAGTTCCACCGGATGCGCCGGATCGGGCACCGTCGGCTGCAGCACAAACCGCGTGGCGCACCCGGACGCGTCGGACTTTCCCTGATAGGTGTTCAACGCGACAAACCCGGGCGGCGGATCTTCCCGGCCCACGAACAAAACCGGTTCGGCGCTGCTCCATTGCAGCGCGGAGGCAAAACCCGCGGCCGGCCGGTCCAAATAGCGGGACAGGAGGCTGGATTTTCCACTTTGCGAGGGGCCCCAGATGGCCTGGCAGGGGCGGGTTTCCGTGCCGGCTTTTTGCAGCGAGCCGGCCACGGCCCCAATATCGTAAATCTGGTTCAACCACGTGCCGGCCCCCAGCGCGTGATCCGGTGCGCGTCGCCGGCCTTGCAGCCAATACCAATCCACCAACCGGGCGCACAGCTGGTGCAGTTCTTCCGCGCTGGCTGCGGTTCTGGGTTGGACGGTCATGGCAGCCGATCCCGGTTTTTCATCAGTCGTGCTCACGGGACCGGCTTTCCAAAATCAATTTTCTCGCCAGCTTCGGAGCGACGCATAAAGTCCCGCAAGGTTGCAATATTCTGTTCATAATCGCATTTGACTTTGACCGTGTCGCCGGTCTGGCAATTTTGAAAATTGAGATTCGTCTGCGCCAATCCGGCGCAAACGCTGGCGCTCAAGAGAAAGCTGGTGGCGAATTTCATGAGTATCAATCCGTTATGACCGACGCGGCCTTTGGGCCAAAACCACCCGGCGAGGATGCCAGCCCGTCGCCAGCCCGTCGAGCAATCATGTTGATTATCGGCCATTTGACTGCCGGTTGAAGGGAAACGCGGTCGATTCTTCATGGGGTTCATGGCTGGGATTTCGGCCAAAAATCCACGGTGATCGTGGTGCCCGCGCCCGGTGCCGTTTGGAGGTCAAACCGATCCGCCAAGCGGCGCACCCCCAGCAGCCCGGATCC
>Ga0302320_10031382_pt1 | contig 10080 bp, 9 predicted proteins | sample Bog_T0_3_FD_202130 | JGI IMG/M metagenome (GOLD analysis project Ga0302320, IMG submission 202130) | Peat permafrost microbial communities from Stordalen Mire near Abisko, Sweden - Bog_T0_3 | ecosystem: Environmental > Terrestrial > Soil > Wetlands > Peat | place: Sweden: Abisko, Stordalen Mire...
GGCGCATCCTTCATGCGCAGCTGAATCCACCGCACGCCCGCCGCGCAGAGGCGCGCCGCTTGCTCGGCGTGCCCGAGCGGCCCCCCGTGCTGGGTGATGGCCATCAACGGATGGCGCTGGTTCGCAGTGAGGGCCATGGCGATCAGCCTCCCTGCGTCGCCTGGATGACCAGGACGCGGTCGTCGGGATTGAGGGCGCGGCCGGCCCATTCGGCCCGCGGGACGACCGCGCCGTTCACGGCGACCGCCACGCCCCGGCGCTCCGCCAGGCCCAGCCCGCGGACTACCTGCAGCAGGGCCGCGCCAGCGCCCAGGGCCTGCGGGCGGTCGTTCACCAGGATCGTGGCCGGTGCGCCCGCCGGGCTCATGGCTTCGCGTCCAGGTAGAGTTCGCCGCCGGCCCGGCGGAATTCGCCGGCCTTCGCCTCGAGCCCGGCGGCCAGGGCCTGGGCTTCGGCGATCCCCTGCTCCTCGGCGTAGCGGCGCACGTCCTCCGTGATGCGCATCGAGCAGAATTGCGGGCCGCACATCGAGCAGAAGTGCGCCGTCTTCGCGCTCTCCTGCGGCAGCGTGGCGTCGTGGAATTCCCGCGCCTTCTCCGGGTCGAGCGAGAGATTGAACTGGTCCTCCCACCGGAATTCGAACCGGGCCTTGGACAGCGCGTTGTCCCGGTACTGCGCGGCGGGGTGACCCTTGGCGAGGTCCGCCGCGTGCGCTGCGATCTTGTAGGCAATGACCCCCGCCCGGACATCGTCCCGGTCGGGCAGGCCGAGATGCTCCTTCGGCGTGACATAGCACAGCATCGCGGTGCCGTGCCAGCCGATCATCGTTGCCCCGATCGCGCTCGTGATATGGTCGTAGCCCGGGGCGATGTCGGTGGTGAGCGGCCCCAGCGTGTAGAACGGAGCTTCGTGGCACCACTCCAGCTGCTTTTCCATGTTCTCGGGGATCAGGTGCATCGGCACGTGGCCGGGGCCCTCGCACATCACCTGCACGCCGCGCTCCCAGGCCCGGCGGGTCAGTTCGCCCTGGGTTTTCAGCTCGCCGAACTGGGCCTCGTCATTGGCGTCCGCCAGGGAGCCGGGCCGCAGGCCGTCGCCGATCGAGAAGGACACGTCATAGGCGGCCATCAGGTCGCAGATGTCGTCCCAGTGGGTGTAGAGGAAGTTTTCCCGGTGGTGCGACAGGCACCATTTGGCCAGGATCGAGCCGCCGCGGCTGACGATCCCCGTCATCCGCCGGGCGGTGAGGGGAATGTAGCGCAGCAGGACGCCCGCATGGATCGTGAAATAGTCGACGCCCTGCTCCGCCTGTTCGATCAGGGTGTCGCGGAAGATTTCCCAGGTCAGCTCCTCGGGCCGGCCGCCGGCCTTCTCCAGCGCCTGGTAGATCGGCACGGTGCCGACCGGCACCGGGCAGTTGCGGATGATCCACTCGCGGGTCTGGTGGATGTTCTTGCCGGTGGACAGGTCCATCAGCGTGTCGCCGCCCCATTTCACGGACCAGCGCATCTTCTCGACCTCCTCGTCGATCGAGGAGGCGACCGCGGAATTGCCGATGTTGGTGTTGATCTTCACCAGGAAGTTGCGGCCGATGATCATCGGCTCGAGTTCCGGGTGGTTGATGTTGCAGGGGATGATCGCCCGGCCGCGGGCGACCTCGTCGCGCACGAACTCCGCCGTAATCTCGCCAGGGATGGCGGCGCCGAAACTCTGCCCGGGGTGCTGGCGCCAGAGCGAATTGCGGGGCCCGGCGGCGGTCATTTCCAGCAGCTCCCGCGAGCGCTGCAGCCGGGTGTTTTCGCGAATCGCGACATATTCCATCTCCGGGGTGATCACGCCTTGGCGGGCGTAGTGCAGCTGGCTCACCCGGCCGCCGGGTTTGGCCCGCAGGACCCGGCGGGCGGAGCGGTCGAAATACTTGATCGGGTTGCGCCGCCCCTCGGCCTCCGCCTGGCCCCGGTGCTGCTCCGACAAATAGCCGTCGTCCATCGGCCGCACCGACCGCCCCTCCACCTCCTCGACATCGCCCCGGCCGCCGATCCAGTCGGCCCGGATCTGCGGCAGGCCCTGCCCGGCATCCCCGTGGAAGGCCGGATCGCCCCAGGGACCGGAGGTATCGTAGACCCGGACCGGCTCGTTCGGCACCTCGGTGCCGTTCGGCAGGCGCGTCGGTGAAAGGGAGATCTCACGGAAGGGCACCTGAACTCCCGCACGGGAGCCGGCGACATACACCCGCTGGGAACCGGGGAAAAGACGGTGATCGGAACCGGGGGTCGCGGGGGCAGGAGGCATGGGAGGGATTCGATTTCCAGGCGTTTCGCGCCCAACTCCTCCGGCGGGATCCAGGTTCCCTGCGCCCCTGGGGCGGCAAGTCCTGTTTTCCCTACGGCGAGGTTAAGCGCATCAGGTTCAAAGGATTCAGGAACGGATCGCATCCCTGTCTCAACCCGGCGCCCCGGGCTCTCCTAAACTAGGCTGCCGGCAGTCAATCCACCAGGGCGGTTTTTTCAACTGGAAACGCGACTTATATCCCGCAGGACCGATCCCCCGGCTTTGCCCGGCTTGAAGCTGGGTGCCCCACTCCGCGGCTCGGGGTTGGCCAATTCCCAATCTCGCCTGCAAGCCGGCCGCGCAGACGCGGCCCAGAACCGGCGATGCGGCCAACAATCGCCGCTTCGGGGCCACCCAGCTTCAAGCCGGGCAAAACCGGTCCAACGCTTATGACACGGATTTGATCTGGACAGGCGATTCGGACCCTTCATCTTCAGGCTCGCATCAGGAACGAATCAGCGGCGTGGGCCGCGGTTCTGCCAACCGGGCCGGGAGCGGCCACGGTGGATTGGGCGAGAGCCCAGATGTGCGAGACCACCCGGTCTCGAACCGAAACGCTCCCAGAGATGAATGACCGACCTGATGCCCAGGTCGGTTTTTTTGTCTTCGAGCCGGATGCGCCCAGTAAAAATCCAACCCAAGAGCAGTGTCATGACCTCCATCGTTCAACTCCCCGGCCTGCGCATCCGTCCGGAAAATCCGACCCATCACCTGTGGAACAACCACGGGACGTGGTTTTTGCACTATACCGTGCACCCCACGCCCCTGACCAAGGAGCGCATCCGGCGCTCGCTCGGCACCAAGGACCTGCCCACCGCCCAGCGAAGGCGCGATGCCTTTTTCGCCCATCTGGCGGCAAACTACGGCAAGTTTGCGCCGGTGGCCGGCAAGGAGGCCGCCGCCTGAGGTCTCAAGGAATTTGGAGCCGCTGACCGACGGCCAGGGTTTCCCGGCCCTGAAGCGAGTCCCGGTTGGCCTCGAAAATATCCCTCCACCGGGCCGCCGTGCCATAGTAGGCCACGCTGATCCTGGTCAAGGTATCGCCTTCCTGCACCACGTGCCAGCGCCCGGCGGCCGCAAGGGCCGTGGGTCCGGCGGCCGGAGCGGCCTGAGCCTTGCCGGCGGGCGCAATGGCGGCGAGCGCCTGATTCTCCGCGGTCAGGCGGTCGACCTCGATCGAAAGTTCGGCGCTGCGCCGCTTGAATAGCTCCTCCCGGCCGCGCTCGTCCGCCAGTTGGTGGGCGACGTCGGGCGTGCCGGCATAGGCGGCAAGCTTGTCCAGCGCATCCCGCAGCTGCACGGCCGCACCCGCGGCGGCCGACCGCGCGTCGGTCAGTTCGCGGATCAGGCGGTCTCTTTGGTCGGTGGCGTCTTTCGCGGTCGCGCGCGCCTGGACGGCGCCGTTCAGGGCCGCCGCCAAGTCCTCCTTGGCCCGGGCCAATTCCGCGGAGCGGTCCGCGGCTTGGGCGAGGGAACCGCGCGCGGCCGCCAGATCCGACTGGGCGTGGGTCAGCGCGTCGTGGTCCGCGCGGTCCGCCTGCTGGGCCGCCCCGAGTGCGGTCTGCAGTTCGGTCAGCAGGGCCTCGCGGCGCTGCTGCTCGGGGCTGGTCTCGGCGCCCGCGCGGGCCGCGGTCAATTGGGCCTGCAGCTGCGTGATCGTCGCGCGATCGCCTTCGAGCTGGCGCTGGGCGCCCAGCAGCTTGGTATCGACGTCCTGCTGGTGCAGGCCCACCCGCGGATCCGCCGGCGGCGCCAGCGCGGCGGGGGCCTTGGCTTTCGCCCTCGCCAAATCGCCCGCTAGTTTCGCGTTGGCCGCCAGCAGGGAACGCTGGTCCGCCTGGAGCTTGGCCACCGTATCCTTTAGCTTCTGTTCGCTGGCGGCCAGATCGGATTTCAGTTGGGCGATCGTGTCCTTATCCGCCAGGGTCATCTTCTGGGCGTCCGCCAGGGCGCCCTGCAAGGCGGCCAGACGAGAGTCTTCAGCTGGCGCGTCCGCCGCGAATGCGGCGGGTGCTGCGCTCAGGACCGACCAAGCCAGTAGAACCAGCGTCCGCCGCATCCGCGGAGCGGACCGAAAACGGAAAGCCAAGGAGAGGGGCATGTCCAAGTCGTAACAGTCCTTGCGTCCGGAGCAATCCCGCGGGCGGCCGGATTGGATCGCTCGGGGTCCACCGCCGAGGCGGCACAACCGGCCTTGATCCCAGGCCCCCGGTGCTCGCAGGAGTTGCTTGGCTTTTGCGCGGTTCTGCTCCCTGCTGCCCGGGTCCGCCCGAGGCACGGGCGCGGACCGGCCGAAACCGGAGAAGCAACCCCATGGCTCAACCCCAACCTGTCGACGCCCCCGGAGTGGTGGCATTCCCGCCGCTGATCTTCGCGGCCATCCTGGCCTTGGAATTGTTCTGCCACACCATCTTCCAGGTGGAACTTTCGCCGCCCTTCAAATTCCGCGTGGCCGGTTCGATCTTGGCCATCGTCGCCGGAGCAACCGCCCTGTCGGCGGCCTTAACCATGCGCCGCGCGGGCACCAATATTAATCCCGCCCGGCCGGCCCTGGCGATCGTCACCGCGGGACCGTACCGATTCACCCGCAATCCCATGTATCTAGCCCTGTGCCTTCTCAACCTGGGCATCGGATTGCTCCTCTGCGACCTGATCCCGGTATTATTGACGCTAGCCCTATTCCTCGTGCTTCACTACGGGGTCATTCTGCGCGAGGAACGCTACCTGGAGAAAAAATTCGGGCCAGCCTACACGTCCTACAAAGCGCGCGTTCGTCGCTGGCTGTAACCAGTACGGCTTCACCCGCTAGCGCCGCCCTCAGGGACCGCCGGCCGGTTTTCCCGCTGCCGAGGCAAAGCACTCGAGGGTCCGAACGTCGCCGGAACGCGTTCTGACCGTCGCCTGGACTGGCCGGCCGTCGCTCGGGAACAAGCTCGCCACCACCTTTTCAAGCGGCAGCCCGGCTAGGTAGACGCCGTCGACTTCCAGAATTTGGTCCCAGTCATCTTCCGAAATGCACCAAAGCAGCCGGTGCGGCTGTCCATCGGTCGCAGGCAGGAGCCAATAGGTCGAGGGCTCGGTCATATCCGGATTCTCCTGAAGGAAATAGGGGTGCCGCTGGCCCTGGGTCATCGCCTGCGCATCCGCGCTGGAGTCGACCTCCTCACAAGCCGCGGCGAGGTACAGGACCGCGGCGCCAGCAACAACAGCTCTCCAGTTATTCCCCATCGCGTGATGAATTTCGCCTGAATGTGGTCGTACGCAAGCTGCATCAGTGCCCCCCTCGGGCAGGCGCATTTTCGATGAGCGGAACCATTTCGGAGATGGCAAAGCAGAGAAGATCGACTCGATACCATTGCTCGCGCGTTTGCCCATATAAGCGCCGACGACGGCCGATTTTGTCTAAACAGGCGTCCTTTTCTTCGCGACGGCAATATTTCTATCCGACCTCGACCGGCGGTAGCCTCGGACCGACCTTATGGGGCGAGCGGAGGCGGACTGCCGTTCTGCTCGCCCCTATGGACTGCTCTCGGTTCCGTCCGCATGAGCCTGCCGCCAGGCGGTCATGTAGGCATCCATCTGGCTCTCTATTTGCTGCGCCATCAGGCGGTTGTCGAGAACCTCCAATTGCGGCGCCGAAAGCACCCCGCCGGCCGCCGCCTGAAGCTTCGCCAGGTCCATCGTTTGCAAGTCGTAGGGACCGCGATCCGACCCAAATTTTGAACTCAACTGCACCAACTGCGGTGTCAGCTGGTCCGTCTCCTGTGGCGTCAATGGCGCGGAGGTGTAATACAAGTTCGAAGCCAGTGACTGCTCAAAATCGCGAACCGGCGCGCTGCGTCGGTAATCCAGCCACTGCTGCAGCCCGTCTTGTCCGATCACCGAGGCGATTTCGTTCTTCAGCTCGGCATTCTCCTTCAGGATCATGTCATTGATCGTCGGATCGGCCCGCGTCAGCCCCTGCGCGTCGGCCGCGATCAAAATGTCCGCTCGCCGCGACATGAAGTCCGCGAAGGCGGTGGTCACCCGCGCGGACTGCTCGTTGGTCAGGTGCAGCGCATTGTACAGCGGCAAATATTGGAGGTCGAGTTTGGCCCGGTCCCTCACCGCCTGGCGCCGGATCGCTTCGGCCGAGCCCTGGCCGGCGCCCGCGCTCGCGACCGCCGGATCCGTCGGGGTGGACTGGGTCTTCGCTCGGTCCTCATCCCGCCGCAGCAGCGCCAGGCGGTCCTGCAAGCTTTGCCTATGCGCGCTCGCCTCGGACAACCGAGCGCGCCAGGCCGCGATTTCTGCCCGCGTCGTCCGCAGGCGCAGCGCCTCCCAGCGCAGCGCGCCCAGGCCCGCCAGGCACGCTGCACTTGCGAGCAGAACTAGCTTTTGGGAGGCGTTCACGGCGTCCCGTTTGGTTCGCCGGGAATTGAGTAGCTCAGACCGGTGGCGGCGACCGCCATCTGGTGGAGCGTTTCCAGCTGCCTGCCGGTCAGGATTCCCTGTGCGCCATTGAGCAACCCCTGCCAGTCGTCGTTGTCGGGCGAACCGCGATAGCTGATGTTGTTCTGCACCCAGAGTTGGACCATCTGCTCCGCCTGCTGGGGCGACAGGGGGTCGGAATTGTAAACCGTGCCAGCCAGCCGCTGCACCAAGTCCTGGTACGGCAGCCCCTGCTCATAAGCCTGCAACTGTTGGAATCCGGCGTCGCCAAGCAGCGCGCGTTCTGAGGCGGTCGCGGCGGCAATAGTGTTTTCTCCCACTGCTACCGCTTCGCCATCGTCGGAAACTTTGAGGTTAAACATCTGATCCGCCGAGGCCCGGAGGAACGCTTCGATCTGCGCAGGCGACCAATGCTGGCTGGCAAAAAATGGCCCGTAGCGTTCGCGGAAAGTGGATCGGGCGCTGGCTCTGGCCAGCGTGACAAACTTCGGGTCGTTAATGAGGTTCGTCAGCTGCGGGGCAACGGCCGGTTTCTGGTCGGCGGCGGCTGGCGCGGCGGGCTTTCGCTGCCCATCCTTCCGCGCTCCCGCCGCGGCCTCCGCCCGGCTTTGCGCAGCCATCAGTTCTTTTTGCGCGGCCTGTAGCGCCAGTTCGATGCGGCTGGCGGTTTGCCTCAACTCCGCCAGCTCCGCATCCGCTCTCCGGGCTTCGGCCGATTCTTGGAGGGCGCTCCCAACCGACAGAATCCCGGCCAAGACGGCGATAGTGGCAACGGCTTTGGATGTGCTCATGGCATGAAGAAAAGTCACGACCATCGCGGCCGGGCCGGATCCGGCCGGCAGCAGCCGCGCGGCCGCGATGACTTTGGCCGCGAGCGCCGGCGGGGCCGCCTCCGAGACACCGCCGGCAATTGCCATGCCCAGGGCCGCCGCCGTCGAGGAGATGCCGCGGCGCGCCAGCAGGAATTGCAGCTTCTCCAAGCTGCGATCCACGCGCTTACGCGCCGCCTCTTCGGAAACCTGCAGCGCCGCGCCGATCTCGCGAAAGGAGGAGTCCCGAAAATACCGGAGCAAGAGGGCGCTGCGCTCGCTTTTCTCCAGGCCCTCCAGCGCGTCGTCCAGGACCGGCTGCAGCCGCTGCCAATCCAAGGCAGACGCTGCGTTAGAGTCGTCCGCTTGCATCAGTTCGGCCTCCCGTTCGCGCACCTGCCGGCGGGCCTCGCTCCGGACAATCTTCGCCGCCGCATAGCGGGTGCTGGTGTAAAGCCATCCGAGCAGTTCGGTGCGGCCGGACAGCGTCTGGCTCTTGCGCGCCAGCGCGACAAAGACTTGCTGGGCGGCGTCCTCGGCCCGATGGGGGTTTCGCGTGTGGCGCAGCGCCACCCCGTACACGAAATCCACGTGCCGGCGGACCAGCTCGGCAAAAGCCGCCTCCGAGGAGTTCTCAAGGTATTGGCGAAGGAGTTCGGAGTCACTGCTCATGGCCTTTCCTCCTTATACCACCCGACCGGCTAAAAACCGGACAAAATCAGGTGCCAGCGCCAGCCGCTGGCGAAGCGGGCATCAGCCGGCTCGGCAGGAGCGCGGCGTCCTGCATCCCGTGGATGATCTTCTTGTCCGGCGGGCAAAAGGTCGCGAGGGCTCCGGATAGCCGGGCCTGGCCTCCCACCACGAAGTAATACGGACAGAGGCGCAGGCGCCCGTCCACCTCGACCGCCTCCGGCTGCTCCGCGCCGCCCTCGACGCGATAGACCCGGTGGCGGACCCGCTGCGGTTTGCGGTAGGCCTGCAGCAGATGCAGGTTGGTCGGCGCCAGGGATACCGCCCGATTCACACCTTCCTGCCATTCCTCGCGGGAACAGTCGCTCCCGAGGACTACGCTGCGGGCGCCCCAGGCGGTCTCGTGGAAACCGCTGATCTTGATGATCAGGTCCCGCTCCTTCTGGGACGCTCCGCTCAGGTCGCGCCAATCCGACAGGGCGCGGCCTCCCGCATGAGGCCCGTCGAGCACGGCGCCCGGCGGCAGCGGCGCCGGGTCCATCGCCCAGGAAGCCGGGATCAGGCGGGCCAGCAGCTTGCGGGTGCGCCCGCCGAGCGCCTCGGCCCAGTAATCCTGCAGGAGGTGGTGGTGAAAAAGTGCGAAGCCCAGTTTCTCCTCCTGGAAGGGCCGCATCGGCGGAGTGATCGCGACCTCGCCGGCCGCCCAGGCCTCGAAGAAGTAGTGGGCAGTGCGAATGTTGGCCAGGTCGAACAGCTCGAAGAACCGGTAGATGACATCGATCTTCTCGGGGTCGCCGCCGCTGTCGAAAAAGAGCGCTCCGCCGAGGGGAAACAGATCCTCGGGCGCCAGGCAGACCGCGCGCCGGCCGAGACGCTGCAGCTGCTCGGCCAGCCACGTCATTTCGGGCCGGTAGGTCGCCGCCTCGTCCGAAACCACCAGGGCGATCAGCGGGTTGGCCACGCCGGGGGCCAGCCCCGCCAGCGCGGCCGCGAAATTCTTCACCATCAAGTCCTCGGCCCCGATGATCCCGCCGCCCTCCGCATAAAGCCGGTTCAGGTACCCGGTGAGGCCGATCCCTCCCGGCACCGAGTCCAGCTCGGTCATCACAAACCCCGTGTCGGTCAGGAGCAAGTCCGGCCGCAGGACCGGCGGAAGCTTCCCCCGGTTCCTCGGGTCGCGGCCGTGCGCGATCAGGTCGGGCGGCTTGCCCCGGTCCAGGTACTCCGCCGCCCAGGGGGCGAGGAGCGGCTTGTTGCGCAGCAGGTTCTTGCCGGCGACCGAGCGGAGGTAGAGATTCTCCAGCGCCTGGTGGTACTCGAGGCAGGCCGGCCCGATCGCCTCCAGCTGCTCGAACTGGTCCGGGGTCAGCGGCCAAGCCTCCGGCGAGAGCTGCCAGGTCTTGGCTTCGAAGAGCGGCTGCGCCCCCAGCGCGCCGTGAATCTGGGCGTAGGCAAGGTCCGCCATGGCCTTAGTCGTCGTCCATCTGGATGTCCTTGTTGCGGTGCCGCGGCGACCCGGCGCGCAGCCAGCCGTAGACGAACCGGTCGATGTCGCCGTCGAGCACCCCCTGGGTGTCGCTCGTGCTGACCCCCGTGCGCAGGTCCTTCACCATCTGGTAGGGCTGCAGGACGTAGCTGCGGATCTGGCTGCCCCAGCCGATTTCGCCCTTTTCGCCGTAGAAGCGCTCCATTTCGCTGCGCTGCTCGTCCAGGCGCTTCTCATAGAGCCGGGACTTGAGGACGCTCATCGCGCTGGCGCGGTTCTTGATCTGCGAACGCTCGTTCTGGCAGACCACCACGATGCCGGTCGGAATGTGGG
>Ga0302320_10031384_pt1 | contig 10080 bp, 6 predicted proteins | sample Bog_T0_3_FD_202130 | JGI IMG/M metagenome (GOLD analysis project Ga0302320, IMG submission 202130) | Peat permafrost microbial communities from Stordalen Mire near Abisko, Sweden - Bog_T0_3 | ecosystem: Environmental > Terrestrial > Soil > Wetlands > Peat | place: Sweden: Abisko, Stordalen Mire...
GCGAGGCCGAGTACAGGGCGGCGTCGCAGGGCGATCCGGAGCTGGTGGTTGCTTCCGATCCGCACTTGCAGGCCGAGTATGGCAACTCGGTGACCGCGCTGCTGGAGCAGATTCACGCGCGGCACAGCGAGTTGGAGCTGGAAGAGGCGCAACTGAAGATCGAGCATGGGCCGAACTTTCCCCGCGCGGTGGAGATTCGCGGGCAGTTGGCGGATCTGGATCGGCAGGTGCAGGCTGAAGACGCCAAGCTTGTGGAGCGCTTCCGCGACGCATGGAAGACCGCCCAGGATCGCGAGCAACTGGTGCGCAAGAACCTGGAAGAACGCACCGGCGAAGGCATGAAACTGAACCAGGCGGCCACCCAGTACGCGGTGATGCGCCAGGAGGCCAACTCAAGCCACGAGATCTACATGCGGGTGATGGAGAAGGTGGAAGAGGCGGGGTTGGCCGCGGGCATTCATGGCGCAGGGATTTCAGTGGTGGATGCAGCGCTGCCGCCGGTGAAGCCGGTGGCGCCCGACCTGCCGCTTTACATGGCCATCACGCTGTTTGCCGGCCTGTGGCTGGCCGTTGGAGGTGCGCTCTTGCTGGAATCGATTCATCCCACAGTGGTTCGCGGCGCGGTTGTGCTGCTGGCTCTGGTTTTGGCGGGCTCGGCGGCCCGCGCACAGGCGCCTACCCCGAATCTGGACGGTCTGCCAACCGGCGTGGCGCGTATTCCGCTGACGGTTGAAACCAAGACGACGCCGGTGCCGCAGGACTCTCCCACGGTTTGGAATGGTGCGCAAGGCGCCGGCCAGGCCGGTATGGCGCCGATGGCCACCACGCAGGCGAATATGCCCATGCCCGCGCCCATCGGCCCGGGCGACTTTCTTGAAGTGAGCGAATACCGCACGCCGGAGTTTCGCTCGGCGGTGCGCGTCTCTGCCAGCGGAACCGTGATGCTGCCCATGGTGAAGGAAGTGAAGGTGGGCGGCATGGACGAGTGGTCTGCTGCCCGGGTCATTGAGGCCGCGCTGGTGGCGCAGGGCATGCTGCTGCATCCCCAGGTTTCGGTGCTGGTGACGGCCTATGCGGGCCAGGATGTGAGCGTGCTGGGCGAGGTGGCGCGGCCTGGCGTTTATCCCTATACCATGCACCATCGGCTGCTCGATGTGATTTCGGCTGCGTCGGGTCTTTCGCAGAACGCCGGCCGGCTGGTGAATGTCTTCCATCGCGGCGATCCCAACACGCCGCACGCGGTGGTGCTGGACCCCAGTGGCACCGACTCGGCGACGGATCACAATCCGGAACTGGCGCCCGGAGACACGATCCAGGTGAGCCGCGCGGGGCTGGTTTACGTGATTGGCGATGTGGTGCGGCCTGGGGGTTTTCCGGTGGATCCGGCGCAGGGGCTCACCATTGTGCAGGCGCTGTCATTGGCCTGGGGGCCGACGCAGAATGCCGCCTCGAACAGGGCGCTGCTGATTCGCGAGCAGAAAGGCGGCCGCACTCTGACCACCCTGAATCTGAAACGCCTGCTGCATGGCCAGGAGCCGGACCAGCCGGTGCATGATCGCGACATTCTCTTCGTGCCTGACTCAATGGCGAAGAACCTTATCAACCGGACGGTGGAGTCGGCCATTCAATCGGCGGTCGGCGTCAGCATCTACTCAGCGCTGGTTTACTCGCAGAGGTATTAGGCGTGCGCAGAATTGCCCGGCTTCTGCTGCTGGTGTTCGCCTTCACCATTCCCTGGGAGTACTCCCTCGATCTGGGCGAGCCGCTGGGCAATGTCGCTCGGGTTGCAGGGTTGCTGCTTCTGTTGGTCGCTGTGCCCGCCGTGTTTGAGGGCGGGCGGCTGCGCGCTCCGGGCGCGATGCAGTGGATGGTGCTGGCGCTTTATCTCTGGCTCTGTTGCTCTTACTTCTGGACCATCGATGCGGTGGCCACCCTGGAGAAGATGCGCGCGTACTTCCAGGAGATGATGGTGGTGTGGCTGGTGTGGGAGTTTGCCGAGAGCGCCGGCGATCTGCGCAATCTGCTGCGCGTTACGGTGGCCGGTTCGTGGGTGCTGGCGGCGCTGACCGTGGCCGATTTTGCTTCCCCTGCCGCAATCGCCGCCGGGCAGATACGCTTTGCCGCCAATGGGCAGGACCCCAACGATGTGGCCCGGTTTCTGGATCTGGGTTTTCCCATGGCGGCGCTGCTGCTTGACGGGGAACGAGGCTGGCCGGGCAAGATTCTTGCGGCCGGCTATCTGCCTCTGGGGCTGGTTGCCGTGCTGCTGACTGCCTCGCGGGGAGGATTTCTGGCCGCGACCGTGGCCCTGGCAGGCTGCGCCTTTCTGCTTGCGCGCGGACACGGGCGCAGGGTGCTTGCCGGAACCTTCGTGCTGCCCGTGATTGGGCTGGGTCTCTGGTTTGCGGCGCCGCATGAGACGCTGGAGCGGCTGACCACCATCACCGAACAATTGCGCAGCGGCAACCTGAATCAGCGCTGGAATATCTGGGATGCGGGCTGGCATGCGTTTGTTCAGGCGCCGCTGTTTGGCCGCGGCACGGGCGCGTTTACGGTGGCGGCGGGCACGGCGCCTATCGACACGGCGCACAATACGGCACTCTCCATCCTGGTTGAATTGGGACTTTGCGGCTTCTGTCTGGCGCTGATGATTCTGGTGCTTGCTATGCGCGCTGTGATGAGGATGAATGGACCTTTGCGTATCGCCATGGGCACGGCGCTCGGCGTGTGGGTGATTACTTCACTGGTGGCTACGGTGGAGGAGAGCCGCACCACGTGGCTGCTGTTGGCGTTGATTGCGCTGGCGGGGCGGCTGGCGGTGGAGGAGCCGGGGAGGCTGGATGCGTGTTGCCCGGACGGCGCGCATTGTGGTGAGTCTGCGATGCGTTCCACCACCGTCCTGTAGACTGGCAAAACGAGTCCGCCGTTATGTTCTCTACTGTCCAAATCGCGCGGCTTTTCAGAGGCTCGAGCGTCAATCGCCGGATCTTTCGCGCCGCAGTGTCGGTATCCGGCGCTGCGATTCTGGTCAAGATTGTCGCAACGGTGAAGGAGTTCACCGTCGCAGGCGTCTATGGCCGCTCTGACGCCATGGACGCATTTCTTGCGGCGGCGCTGATTCCCGGCCTGCTGATTAACCTGATCTCCGAATCGATGAACCAGGCGCTGGTGCCGACGCTGATTCGGGTCAGGGAGCACGAGGGGCCCGATCGCGCCCAAAAGCTGCTGTCGAGCTCGATGCTGTGGATGTGTTTGCTGCTCACCGCGGCATCGGTGCTGATGGGTCTCGGCGCGCGCGCCTTCTTTCCGCTGATTGCCTCGCATTTTCCGCCCGCGAAGCTCGATCTCTCCATCCGGCTCTTCTACGGGCTGCTGCCGGTGGTGCTGATCACCGGGATTGCCACCAACTGCACAGCGGTGCTGAATACGTTTGACCGCTTTGCCTGGCCTGCGCTGGCGCAGGTGGTGATGCCGGTGGCGATCATGGCGGGTGCGCTGCTGCTGGCGCCGCGCGTGGGCATCTGGGCCATGGTCTACTCCACGCTGGCCGGCGCGCTCATTCATGCCGCCGTGGTGACCTGGATGATGGACACGCATGGTTACCGCTTCAGCCTGCGCTGGCATGGCATGACCGAAGCCACGCGCGAAGTGGCAGGTCAGTACGGTCCAGTGCTGCTGAGCAGCGTGGTGGCTTCCGGCGGTTTGCTTGTGGACCAGTCGATGGCTGCCATGCTTCCCGCGGGGAGTGTCTCGGCGCTGGCCTATGCCAACCGCTTTGTGAGCGTGGTGCTCACCTTGCTGGCCGGAACCGTCTCGACCGCCGTGACGCCTTACTTCTCGCGCATGATCGCGGCCGGAGACTGGGCCGGTTGCCGGCACACGTTGCGTACATGGGTGCGGCTGATGGCGCTGGTCTCGGCGCCGATTGCCGCGGTGCTGATTTTTGGCGCGCACCTGCTGATTCGGTTTACCTTTCAGCACGGCGCATTCGGGCCTCAAGACACTGCAGTGGTGACACCGGTGCTGGCCATGTATGCGCTTCAGATTCCTTTTTATGCCTCCAGCCGCGTCTTCTACCGGTTTCTCGTGGCCATGCGCCGCACTGACCTGATCTTTTATTGCGGTGTAATCAACCTTGGCCTCGACATTGTGTTGAACCTGGTGCTGATGCGGTGGTTCGGCGTGGCTGGGATTGCGTTGGCCACCTCGTTGTGGACGGTGAGCTCGTTCCTCTTTCTGTGCTATTGGACCTGGAAGCTGCTGCCCAAGGCATCCGTTGGTGAGGCAGCCGCATGAGAATCGAACCGGCGCAGTATCTGCTTCGCTTTGACGATCTTTGCCCCACCATGCCCCGGGCACGGTGGGAGCGGGTTTTGCAGTTGATCCAGGAGTTCAGCATCCAGCCGATCCTTGCCGTGATTCCTGATAACCATGGTCCAGGGTTGGCGATGGAGGAGCCGGACCCTGACTTCTGGCAGCAAATGCGCAGCCTGGAAGCAGGCGGCGCGGCCATCGGCCTGCACGGCTATCGACATCTCTGCACCAGCCACGGTCGAAGCCTGGCGTCGCTGGAGAGCGTGTCGGAGTTTGCAGGAGTGGCCGAGGAGACGCAGAGGATATGGATTCGCGCTGGCCTTGAGATTCTTCGCAGCCACGGCCTGAGCCCGAAGGTCTGGGTTGCCCCGCGCCACGGCTTCGACCGGGCGACACTGCGGGCGCTGCGCGAGGAGGGAATTGGAGTTCTCTCCGATGGATTTGCGCGGGTTCCTTTCACGCGGGGCGGGCTGACCTGGATTCCGCAGCAGATTTGGTCGCCAGTGGAGAAATCCGGAGGGCTTTGGACGATCTGCCTGCATCCCGCCACCCTCTCAGAGGAGCAGTTCGAGAAGTTACGGCAGTTTCTAGCCTTGCACTCCGCACAATTCACGTCAGTGGACCGTGTGCTGGCTGAATTCGAGCCAGGCGAACTGGAACTCAGCGAGCGGCTTTATGCGTCCTGGGCGCTCTGGCTGCGGCGAGGCTCGCGTCTTCGCAGGCGGCTGATGGGGCGCTGATTTTGGGCGCCTGCTGGCCCGGGGTGGTTCGAGCCCAGCGGCGGGGCTTGGGATTCTGCTGGAGCAACACGGCGTAAAGCGCTTCCCAGCGATCCAGCCCCGCTTCAAGGCTGAACTGCTCGATGACGCGCCGACGTGCACGCTGGCCCATTGCCGCTCGTTCCTCGGCTGGAATCCGCATTAACCTGACCATTGAGTCCGTTAGAGCGCGGATACTGCCGGGTTCGGCCAGAAAGCCGGTCTGCCCATCGACGATTGCCTCGCGCGTACCGGGCACATCGGTCGCCACAGCGGGTAACGCGCAGGCGGCCGCCTCGAGCACGGCCATCGGCAGCCCCTCCCAAAGCGAGGAGAGAACAAAGCCATCGGCGGTCTGCATCCAGGGGCGAAGCTCGGGCTCGAAGCCGAGAAATTGGACGCGATCCACCAGCCCCAACTGCGCAGCCAGATGGTGCAACTCGCCCTGCAGCGGCCCGCTGCCCGCAATCACCAGGCGCGGCTGAGAGGGCAATTGCGCGAAGGCCTTGAGCAGCGCCGGATAGTCTTTGACTGGCTCAAGCCGCCCAGCGGCAAGCCAGAGGAACTCGGCCTCGATGCCGAGCTCGCGGCGCAGCGCTGCGCGGCCTTCAGGGTCTGGATGCCAGGCGCTGACATCCACGCCGTTGGGCAGGACGATGAGTTTAGAGGCAGAGGCCATGCGCGCGGCCAGATGGGCCTCAGTAACGGGATTGCTCACCGCGATGACTGTGTCCGCGAGCCAGTTGCTGAAGCGATAGCCCAGGCGGCGGCCCAACGTGCCGGTGGAGAAGCTGTGCAGACGGTCCACGAGCACGCGGACCGGGGTTGCCAGACGGGACCAGCGGGCCAGCCACGCCGCATGGGGCAGGTGAGCGTGAACGACGTCAGGCGACTCGCGTTTGAGCCAGCGGTGGAAGCGAAGCCATCCGCGCGGATCGGCCAGCCCTTTGCGCATGTGAAGCGTGACAAAACCCACGCCGGCGGCGGCCAGTTCCGAGGCAGCGTTGCCTCCGGAGCCGGTGAGGGCCACTACGCTGACCTGCCAGCCGCGCCGGGCCAGCCCTTTGGCAAGCAGCATCAACTGCCGCTCCGCGCCGCCGATGCGGTCAAGGCCGGGAATGAGAAAGGCGATGCGGTTCACGGCAGACGCTCCTCGACTGCGCTCTCGATCAGGTGTTCGTAGGCTGGAATGGCGCGCTGCAAGCTGAACCGATCAACAAATGGATGAGGGAAGCGCTGGCCGGGGCTGAGGGCAGCCAGCGCGGCGAGCAGGGAATTGGCCAGTGCTTCGGTGGAGGTTCTGGGCGCGAGCCAGACGCCGGGCTGGTCCCGGAGCAGGTCGACCACGCCACCCGAGGCTGGCGTTGCAACCAGAGGCAGACCTCCGGCTGCTGCTTCAAGCAGGGCATTGGGCAGCCCCTCGTGACGCGAGGAGAGCACAAAGAGCGTTGCGCCGGCAAACAAGGCCGAGGGCTGATCGACATGGCCCATGAAACGAACCGCATCGCGCAGGTTGAGAGCAGCGGCAAGCTGCTTCAATGCGGCTTCTTCAGAACCGGCTCCGGCAATCGCGAGGTCGGCGCTGGGGAAGCTCTCACGCACCTGGAGCAAGGCCCGGATGAGGAGGTCAAGGCCCTTCACTTTTGCCAGGCGGCCCACCGCCAGCAAATGAGGGCCGGGGCCTGGCCACAAGGCGGAGCTTGTATTCATCGATTCGCGAATCGCTTCGACATCCACGGGATTGGGCAGCACGGCCAGGCGCGCCGGTGGAAGGCCCGTAAGCTGTGCGAGATCGGTGGCCATGGCTTCGGACTGGCAGATGATGCGGTCTGCGCGGGGATAGAGCAGCCGGTACGCGAGGCGGGTGTAGAAGGGGAGATCGCCAAAGGCCAGTGCGGCAGAGGCGGTTCCGTTTTGTCGAATGAGCAGGGCGGTTCTCTTGTCGAAGAGCGGCCTCATGAGCAGCACAAGGAAGTTGAGATGCGCCATGCCGGAGAGAATCGCGTCGGGCTGGAGGCGGCGAATCAACCGCAGCAGTGGGAGTGCGGCGCCCCGCACGCGACGCGCGCTCAAAGCGTGGACGGTGACCGAGGGCGGCAGGTAACCGGTGGGAGCAGGCCCTTGAGTGAGCAGTCCGATGTGCATTTCAAAGCGGTCTGGACGCAGCCCCCGCGCCACCAGCGCAGCCACGCGCGCCGCGCCGCCGCCGCCGAGATGCGGAACCAAAAACAGAACCCTGAGGCGCTGCGCCATAGGCCGGGAACGAGCCCTCCTGAGGCCAAAGCGAGTATAGGACATGGATCAGGGCTCCGGTGTTACCGCGATCACAAAACAAGCACTGTACCGGGGTGGTAGTTTGTGATTGAATCCAACCAGCCCCGCCTGAGCAGGTTGACGGCGGGGCGAGGCCTCCATGCCGGCTCCCGATGTGTGCCATCCCGTTCGTGGTTCGCAGGCTCCCGTGGCAAAGATGCCGCACATTGTTGTGGGTGTCACCAGCCCGCAGACCTGCCTGGTGCTGTCGGGGCGGTTGCGCGTTCTGCGCGAGGCGGGCTTTCGCGTGACGCTTGTGTCGGCGCCCGGCGAGTTGCTGCGCAGCACGGCCGCCAGCGAGGGGGTCGAGTGCGTCGCGCTTCCCATGAAGCGGGCGATTGCTCCGTTTGCGGATATCGTCGCTCTGTTCAGGCTCTGGCGGCTTTTGCGCGGAATTCGGCCGGATATGGCGGAGTTCAGCACTCCGAAGGCAGGCCTGCTGGGCTCGTTGGCCGCAGGGCTTTGCGGTGTGCCTATTCGTGTTTACCTGTTGCGTGGACTCAAGCTGGAGACAACCAAGGGAATCAAGCGCCGGATTCTGCTGGCTGCCGAGCGACTGGCGGCGGCGTGCGCGCAGGTGGTGGTGTGCAATAGCGAGAGCCTGCGCGCAGAGGCCCTGGCATTGGGCATTGCGCCGGCGGCCAAGCTGAGGGTGCTTGGAGACGGCAGCAGCCACGGCGTGGATATTGAGCGCTTTGCGCCTGGGCCGAGCGAGGTTCGCAGCGAGCTAGGGATTCCTGACGGCGTGCCAGTTCTGGGTTTTGTGGGCCGACTGACGCGGGACAAGGGCGTCCCTGAGCTGATCGACGCCTTTGATGCGATATTGCGCGCGGAGCCCAAGACGCGGCTGGTGCTGGTGGGCTGGTTTGACGATGCAGAAGATGCGCTGGACGGGAGATTGCGCGCCCGCATCCTGAGACATCCGCAGATTCATTACCTTGGGATGGTTGCCGATGTGGCGCCTTACTATCGCGCCATGGATGTGCTGGTACTGCCCACCTGGCGGGAGGGATTTCCCAACGTGGTGTTGGAGGCCGCAGCAACGGGGATCCCCGTGGTGACGACGCTTTCAACTGGTTCGCGCGATGCGGTGTTGCCTGAGGTCACAGGCCTGCTCGTCCCGCCGGGGTACCCCGATGCAGTGTGTGAAGCGGTGCTCAAGCTGATTCGCGATCCAGAGCGCAGTCACGCCATGGGCCGGGCCGCGCGTGCCTGGGTGATCGAACACTATGTGAATGGGCGCGTGCTGGAACTGACGGTTGCTTTCTATCGCGGCCTGGTTGCTGGCGGGTAAAAGAGGCTCAGCCCGAAGGGGTCAGGGCGCAGGCACATGGGCGGTCATGCCGCCGTAGACGGTGGTCTGTGCCGGCGGAATAGCCAGGGTATGCGCTCCGGCCTCGGCAGCTCGCAATACGTTGCTGGGCACGATGCCCAGCACCAGCGTTGCCGCCACAGCGAACAGCAGCGCCGCGCCCACCGCCAGGCCCACCTGGGGCTTGGGAATTGCGGCGTCGCTTTCATCGGCAGTTTTGCGTTGTGCGGCGGCCAGGGCCAGCCGCAGATAGTACGCTGCCGCCAAACCGGAGTTCAGCAGGCCGATGATGGCCAACCACACTGCGCCGCCGCTCACCGCTGCTGAAAACGAGTAGAACTTGCCGAAGAAGCCGCCGGTGAAGGGAATGCCGACGAGAGAAACCAGGAAGAAGATGAGCAGGCAGCCCAGTAGCGGAGAGCGGTAGATGAGTCCGCGAAAATCTTCGACCAGCGGGCGCTGCTCGTCGTAGCCGCTGGCCAGCGTGACTACGGCAAAGATGCCCACGTTCATGGCTGCGTAGGCCGCGGTATAAAAACTCGCGGCGGCAATGCCGCTGGAGCCGAGGCCGGCAAAGGCGGCCAGCAGATAGCCGGCGTGCGCGATGGAAGAGTAGGCCAGCATGCGCTTCACGTTCTGCTGGCGCAGAGCGGCCAGGTTGCCCACAGTCATCGAAAGCACGGCGACGACCCACAGCAGCGGCGACCAGGTGGCATGAAGCGAGGGGAACATCTCATAGAGCACGCGCAGCAGGAGCGCGAAGGCAGCGGCCTTGGGCGCGGTGGACATGAGAGCGACTACCGGCGTAGGTGAACCCTCGTATACGTCCGGCGTCCAAACATGGAAAGGCGCGGCCGAAACCTTGAACAGGATGCCCACCAGCATGAGCGCCAGCGCTGCCAGCACAAGACCGTGGTTCGGGGCTGTCGGCGCCAGGCGGGCAATCTCGTACACCTGGGTGGTGCCGGTGGCGCCAAAGATCAGGGCTACGCCATAGAGCAAAAAGCCGGTGGCAAAAGAGCCGAGCAGGAAGTACTTGATGGCCGCTTCGGGGCCGCGGGCCGTGTCTTTGCGGTAGCCGGCCAGAACATAGGTGGCGATGGAAGAGATCTCCAGCGCGATGAAGACCAGCAGCAACTCAACGGCGCCTGTGAGCAGGCACATGCCGACAGAACCGAAGACGACGAGGGCGTAGAACTCACCCTGGTGATGGCTGTTCTCGGGCAACGTGTCCATGGAAAGCAGCAGAGCCACGAGGACGATGCCGCAGATGAGCACGTGGAAGAAGACGGTGAAGGGGCTGGTTTCGACGGTGCCGTAGAAGCCGGTTCCGACTGGCAGGGATAGCTGCCACAGGCTGGCCCACAGGGCGAGCGTGGTTCC
>Ga0302320_10031385_pt1 | contig 10079 bp, 5 predicted proteins | sample Bog_T0_3_FD_202130 | JGI IMG/M metagenome (GOLD analysis project Ga0302320, IMG submission 202130) | Peat permafrost microbial communities from Stordalen Mire near Abisko, Sweden - Bog_T0_3 | ecosystem: Environmental > Terrestrial > Soil > Wetlands > Peat | place: Sweden: Abisko, Stordalen Mire...
CCCCCCTCCCCACAACCCCAACAGCATGGCAACCTCCAACACCATGCGCATCCACCTCCAGAACCCCAACAGCGACCCGCTCTTCGATTTCTCCCGCAAGATGTGGGACCAGGCCGCCGCCCAAACCCAAACCGACCCCGCCGCTCACAAAATAACCATCGGCGTCACCCCCGCCGACTTCCAAACCGCCCTGCGCGAAGCCGAAGCCGTCGTCACCGACGTCGGCGTCATCAAATCCCTGTTCCCCTGCCCCGCCCCCAACCTCAAGCTGATCTTCCTAACCAACGCCGGCCTCGACAAACTGGCCCCCTTCGATTGGCTTCCCGAAGGTGTCATCCTGCTCAACAACCGAGGCGTCCACGCCGAAAAATCCGGCGAGTTCGCTATCATGTCGATCCTGATGCTCGCCAACCGCATCCCCGCCATGGCCACCAACCAGCGCCACGGCAAATGGCGCAAGCTCTGGGGCTCCACCCTCGAAAACCGCAACCTCACCATCGTCGGCCTGGGCACGCTGGGCGGCGCCGCCGCCGAACAAGCCAAAAAATTCGGCATGCGGATCACCGGCATCCGCGCCCACCCCGCCCCGCACCCCGCCTGTGAGCAGGTCCTCGCCCAAGACGCCATAGAAGACGTCCTGCCAAACACCGAATTTTTGCTACTTGCCTGCCCCCTGACCGACGCCACCAGAGGCTTAATGTCGCGCAAACGCCTGGAATGTCTCCCCTCCGGCGCCGGCGTCATCAACATCGGCCGAGGCGAACTCATCGACCAGGACGCAATCTGCGACCTGCTCGACAACGAACACCTCTCCGGCGCCGTCCTCGACGTCTTCAACCAGGAACCAATCCCTCAGGGCAACCGTCTCTGGACCACGCGCAACCTGATCATCAGCCCGCACACCTCCGCCGACGATCCCGCCACCTACAACAAGCACAGCCTCGCTCTCTTCCTCGACAACCTCAAAGCCTACGAAACCGGCCAGCCGCTGCCCAACCGCTACGACATCGTGCGCGGCTACTGATGCTGCCCACCCTCGTCGCGCTGCTCGCCGCGGCGACGATCGCCGTCCCCCTCACCCGCCGCGCCGGCCTCGGCAGCGTCCTGGGCTACCTGCTCGCCGGCGCCGTCATCGGGCCGTCCGGCCTGGGCCTCGTCACCGAGCTCGACCAGATCACCGACATCTCCGAACTCGGCGTCGTCATGCTGCTGTTCCTGATCGGCCTCGAACTGCGCCCGAAACGCCTCTGGGTCATGCGCCGCGCCGTGTTCGCCCTCGGCACCTCCCAGGTCGTCATCAGCGCCGCCGCGCTCGCCGAACTCGCCCACCTCACCGGAATAGCCTGGCCTGGCGCCATCGTCCTCGGCGCCGGCCTGGCGATGTCCTCCACCGCCATCGTCCTGCCGATGTTCGCCGAGGCCAACCTGATGCAAAGCCGCGCCGGCCGCGACGGTTTCGCCGTGCTGCTGTTCCAGGACCTCGCCTTCATCCCCCTCGTCGCCCTGGTGCCCCTGCTCGCCGAACACACAATGCCCAACCACGTGCCCTGGCAGGACGTCGCCCAGGCTGCCGTCGCCATCGCCGTCATCCTGGTCGGCGGCCGCTTCGCCATTCCCCGCCTGATCCGCGTCCTGGGCGGCGCCAGGACGCCCGAGGTCTTCACCCTCGCCTCGCTGCTGATCGTCGCCGGCGCCGCCTTCATCGCCAGCCTGGCCGGCCTCTCGATGTCGCTCGGTGCCTTCATGGCCGGCGTGCTGCTGTCCGAATCCGAATACCGCCACGAACTGCAAGCCGACATCGCCCCGTTCGAGGGCCTGTTACTCGGCTTCTTCTTCATCTCCGTTGGCATGTCCGCCGATCTCGGCCTCGCCCGCACCCACCCCGCCATGCTCGCCGAGGCCACCGCCGCCCTGCTCGCCGCCAAAGCCACGGTCTGCTTCGCCCTCGCCCTCGCCGCGCGCCAGAAACTGCCCGACGCCGTCCGCTTCGCCCTCGCCTTGCCGCAGGCCAGCGAGTTCAGCTTCGTCCTGTTCGGCGCCGCGGTCACGGTCGGCGCCCTCGCCCCGAACAGCGCCGCCATGGCCACCCTGGTCGCCGCGGTGTCGATGGCCGCCACGCCGGTGCTGTTCGCGATATCGGAGCAATTCGTCATCCCCCGCCTGATGGCCGAACCGCTGCCCGATTTCGACACGATCGAGGCCGCCGACGCCCCCGTCATCATCGCCGGCTTCGGCCGCTTCGGCCAGATCATCGGCCGCGTGCTGCGCATGCGAGGCATTGCCTTCACCGCCCTCGAACGTGATATCGGCCAGGTCGACGTGGTCCGCCGCTTCGGCAACAAGGTCTATTTCGGCGACCCCACCCGCCCCGACCTGCTCCGCGCCGCCGGCGCCGAACAGGCCAAACTGCTCGTCGTCGCGCTCGACCACCCCGAGGATGTCCTGCGCACCGTCGAAGTCGCCAAGCGCAATTTTCCGAATCTGAAGATCATGGCGAGAGCCCGCAACCGCCGCCACGCCCACCTGCTGATGGACCGCGGCGTCGATGCCCTGGTCCGCGAAACCTTCTATTCCAGCCTCAAACTCGCCGAGGACTCCCTGATCGCCCTCGGCGTCCCCGCCGCGGAAGCCGTCCGTTCGGTCGCCTTCTTCCGCGCGCACGATGAACAGAACCTGCTCGATAGCCACGCCGTCTACCGCGACGAAAAACAGTTGATCCAAAGCACCCAGCAGGCGACTGAGGAACTGGAGGCACTTTTCGAGGCCGATCAGCCGAAATAAGCCGCCGCGTTAACGGTTCATTCATTCCGCTCCATTACCGTGCCGCGAATCGACCCCGAGCGGGAGTGCTGACCTGGCAATGTTGGAATCCAGTAAGACCGCAATGCGGCGCCTGACCGGCGCCGAGCTGAGAGGTATCCTGGACCAGCATAAGGTCTTTTTCGACCGCCTCCCCGGCGGCCTGCGCGCCAGCCTGAAATACGTCGATCTGTCGAACCTGAACCTCTCCGGCCTCTGCCTCGCCGAGGCTGACCTGACCGGCGCCCGCCTGCGAAGCACCGACCTTCGCCGGACAGATTTGCGAGGTGCAAACCTTTTTGGTGCAGATCTCACCGGCGCAGACCTGACCGAGGCCCGCCTGATGTCCGCCGACATGCGCGGCGCGACGTTGCGAGACGCTAAACTCGCGCGCGCCGACCTGACCCGGGTGGACCTGCGTGAGGGTATGCTGATGGCCGCCGCCAACGGCCACCTCCAGCACAGCCACAGCGACATCGGCACCGTCATGGAAGGCGCCCACGCCCGCGGCGCCACCTTGCATAAGGCAAAACTGTCGAACTCCGTGCTCAAACAAGCCGATCTGCATGACGCCGACCTGAGCAACAGCATCATGATTCGGGCCAATCTTTCAAAGGCAGACCTGACCGGCTGCAACCTGCACGGCGCGGATTTGACGGGCGCGAATTTGACAGGGGCGATTTTGGACGGCGCGTCGTTGAGCCAGGCGGTGATGACCTCGGCGGTGCTGGACGGGACGAGCCTGCTGGGCGTGGCGCTTGACGAGGTCGATTTCAGCCGCGTGGATATGCGCAGCATCACCGGGCCGCAGCCGCTCGAGGGCAATATCGCGGACATCATTGCGGAGCATGCGACTTGGATTGCGAGCGGCGGCCGGTCGGGCGCGCGTGCTGACCTCAGCGGGGTCGACATGGCGGGGGCGGACCTGCGCGAGGTTGACCTCAGCGCGGCGGTGATGCGCGGCACGGTGTTGCGCAACGCCGACCTGACGGGAGCCACCCTGGCGATGGCCGACATGTCGCTGATAGACGGGCGCATGGCGCTGATGGCGGGGGCGAATCTGCGGGGGGCGCGGATGCAGCGCGCCGCGCTCTCGGGGGCGATGCTGGCGGACGTGCAGGCGGGGCCGCTGCCGATCCGCGGCCGGTCCGACTGGGCGACCAACCTGTCGTATGCGCGGCTGGTCTCGGCGTGTCTGGCGCGGGCGGATTTCGGCCAGGCGATTCTGCGGCGGGCGGATATGAGCAAGGCGGACCTGCAAGGGACGAATCTGAGCGGAGCCTCGTTGTGCGAGGCGGTGGCGCGCGGGGCGGATCTGCGAAACATCCGGTTGGAGGGGGCTGATATGACCGCCTCGGTCGGGTTCGAGGCGAAGGTAGTCGTGCCGTGAGCGGACCGAGCACCGGGGCACGTTCGGGGCTGGTGGCGCGCGGCGGGCGGCGGGTTGGCGGGACCGCCGATTGGCGCTGAGGCGTGTGGATGGCGCGTTTTCGCGGCCGGGCCGAACGCCTGGGTGTGGATTCGTGGGTCGTTCAGCGCCGGCATGAACGATGGCGGCCGGGAGGAGGATGGGTTTGGCGGCGTTTGGGCTGGGACGCGGATCGGCTCGGGCTGGCCTGTCCGGTGCGGGATCAGGCCTTGGGCTCTGGCTCGAGCGCGCGTTTGTTGATGGTTCCGGCGAAGGGGCGGCCTCGATGCTCGCGCGTTTTGTCCCAGTGGCGGTGATCAGCGCGTTCGGCGACCGAGCGATGTCGTGCGTTGTTTGGCGTGCTTGTGGCGGTGCGGGATCAAACCGGATTCAGCCGCGGCGTCGGAACGGCCACCTATGGCCCTTCAGCCGTGTAGCGAAGGCCGCGAGCACCGGGTTGAAGCGCTTGCCCACCAGCGCCGCCATATAGAGCGCATGGCGGACCGTTGCGCGCCCGCCGCGCAGGCCCCGCAACGAAACCAGTCACACCGTCGATCGCTTGTACAAGCGACGGATCAGCAGCGGCATCGACAGCCCTTGCACCAGGATCGTGAACACCACCACGCCGTAGCACACGGCCAGCAGCGCGCCGCGATACGGCGACTCCTCCAGGCTCAGCGCCAGCGCGATCGAGATGCCGCCGCGCAGGCCGCCCCAGGTCAGCACCGCGATGCCGCTGGCCTTCGGCAACCGCCGCAGATGCACCAAAGTCGTCGGCACCGCCACGCTCACCAGCCGGGTCACCAGAGCCAGGCCGATCCCGCCCGCCGCCGCCAGCAGCAGCCGGTGGTTGATCTCCACCGACAGCAGCGCGAACCCCATCAGCAGGAACAGCACCGCATTCATCAACTCGTCCATCAGGTCCCAGAACAGCACCACCTGCTGGCGCGACACATCCGACATCGCGAACCGCGTCGAGCGGTGCCCGGTCAGCAGCCCCGCCACGACCACCGCCAGCGGTCCCGAGACATGCAGCGCGGCCGCGACGCTGTAGGTCACTGTCACCAGCGCCAGCGTGATCGTCAGCTCCAGAGACGGCTCATCCGCCAGCCGCAGCGCCTGATAGGCCAGCACGCCAGTTGCCAGGCCCAGCACGATGCCGCCGCCACCCTCGGTGAGCAGTTCCAGCCCGAACGCCCCGACCGTCGTCGTGTCGCCGTTGGCCCAGGCCACCGCCGCGCCGAACACCACCACCGCCACGCCGTCGTTGAACAGGCTCTCGCCGTTGACCACCGCCAGCAGCCCCGGCGGCAGCCCGGCATCCTTTAGCAGCCCGCCCACCGCGATCGGATCGGTCGGCGCCAGCAGCGCCCCCAGCGCCAGGCACCACGGCAACGGCACCGTCCATCCGAAGATCACCCAGATGCCGAACCCATACAGCACCGTCGCCATCAGCACGCCGAGCGTGGCGAGCGACAGTACCGTCCATTTCTGGCTGCTCAGGCTGTCCACATCGACATGCAGGCTGCCGGCGAACAGCATGAACGCCAGCAGCCCGTCGAGGAACACATGCGGCAGGTCGTTGGTGCTGATCAGCTCCTCCCACCATTCCCGCAGTTCCACACTGGTGAACGCTCGGTCCACCAGGATGATGACGATCGACAGCAGCAGCGAGCCGGCCATCAGCGCGATCGTCTGCGGCAACTGCAAATAGCGGTGGTTCACAATACCCAGGATCGCCGCCAGCAGCAGCAGGGCGGCGGTGAAATCGAACGACGACATGAGGCCCCTTCGGCACGCGTTGCATACCGGCTGTATGTCCCGCAAACTGGGCTGCTTGCCAAACTCGGATGCGTGACAGGGAGAAAACCAATGGAAGTTCGCCTCGACGGTCGCACCGCGATCATAACCGGGTCCAGCAAGGGCCTCGGCCTCGCCATGGCGAAGGAGTTCGCCGCTTCCGGCGCCAATGTGGCGATCCTCGCCCGCAGCCCCGACTCGCTGACCGAGGCGCAGGCCATCGCCTCCGCCGGCGCCGCCGGCAAGGTCGCCACGTTTCAGTGCGACGTCTCCAAGGCCGGCGACATCGAAACGACGTTCGCGCAGGTGATCAAGACCTTCGGCCAGGTCGATATCCTGATCAACAACGCCGGCATCTCCCGCGCCATGCCATCCGACCAGATCACCGACGCGCTGTGGCAGGACGACCTGGATCTGAAACTGTTCGCCGCGATCCGCTTTTCCCGCCTGGTCTGGCCGGGCATGAAGGCACGCAAATGGGGCCGCATCATCAACGTGCTGAACACCGGCGCCAAGGCGCCGCGAGCGAATGGCGCCCCCACCGCCGTCTCCCGCGCTGCCGGCATGGCGCTGATGAAAGTGCTGTCGGCCGAGGGTGCGCCGCACGGCATCCTGGTCAACGGCATGCTGGTCGGGCTGATCGATTCCGACCAGCACAAGCGCCGCCATTCACGCGAGGGCACCAACGTGTCCTACGAGGAATTCACCGCCAAGATGGGCGCCAACGTCCCGCTGGGCCGCATCGGCAAGGCCGAGGAATTCGCCGCCATGGCCTGCTTCCTGTGCAGCGATCACGCCGGGTTCACGACGGGAACCGCGATCAACATGGACGGCGGCGCCAGCCCGGTGGTGTGAGGCGCGTCGCGGCGCGTGGCCCGGTTCGCCGCGCGTTCAAGGGCACGGTCAGGCAGGCAGCGGTCAGGACCGCCAAGGTCCGGTTCGGGCTTTGGCGTTACTGAGGACGGAACGGGTAAGCCGATGCCGGCATCAGCCGAAGGCGGACCTACATCGAAGCCCTGCGCCGGGGCGTTGGTGCACTCGCTCCAGCGGATGGTGGGATGTCGTTCACTTTCCTGGCCGTAGCCTCCGATGCCGCACAAACACAACGCCGATCGCCGCCGCCACATTCCGAAGATGGCGTTCAAGGTCAGGAACTGGCCGGCATACGAGGCGGGGTTGCGTCGGCGCGGCAGCCTGACCTTATGGATCGACGACGCGGCACCTGACCACTGGCAAACCGTGGGACCAGTTGGTCAGGCTCGCTTACCAGGATGCCGCCATCCAAACCACATTAACGGTTCGCATCGCATTCAAACTGCCGTTGCGGCAGACGGAAGGCCTGCTGGCATCGGTCATCACGCTGATGGATCTGACGATCTCAGCGCCTGCACTTCACGGTCAGCCGCCGGGCAGTGGCGCTGCCGGTGATCCAGGCGGCCACAGTGCCGCACGGTCCGTTGCGCCTATTGATCGACAGCACCGGGTTGCAGGTCTGGGGGGCGGGTCTGGGGGGCGGGTCAATGGCTGGAGGCGAAACACGGCGTGAAGTCGCGTCGCAAATGGCGCAAACTGCATCTGGCGATCGATGCGGAGACCAGTTCCTGGATTGCAAGCCATCCGGTCGCCCGGTATCCGGTCGCCCGGTATCCGGTCGATCGTCGACGTCCGGATCCGTGAGGGTCCACGCGACAATCATGCCGTTGCTGGACAATTGCAAGGATGATTAAGCGCCGCCTGACGCCTCGCCTGATCCATTTGCTCGACCGATCGCCGGCCGTTGCCTTGCTCGGCCCGCGTCAGTGGATCTAACGTATTACACGCCGGCGGACCAGACCAAGGCCGGCCACCCCGGTGATTAGCAGGGTCATGGAGACCGGCTCCGGCACATCGACGAAGTCGCCAACGGCGAAGTCGGACGCATTGACGGTGGAAATGGTGATGGAGGTTATGCCGGCACCACCATAGAAGCCCACGAACTGCGTGTTCCCCAACGCGTAGTCGCCGGAAAACTGGTCCGTCGTGCCATCGGATAAGGTTATCGAAATCGTATCCGGTTCTGGTGGAACCAGCGGCAGATCCGGGGACACCTGAAAACCGAACGCAGACACCGTGGCGGGAAAGCTGATCGTGTCGGAATTCGTCGTGCCGTCGACGACGTCGCCAGTATAGCCGTTGGCGAAGGGGATCCAGTCGATACCGGATACATAAACCGTATCAGCCGCACCAGCAAACGTCACGATCGTGCCATCGCTGAGCGGGAACGAACCCACCGGGGTGAAGCCGTCACCCAGCCCTGTCGAGGTTGTCGTCGCATAAGTGCCGGTTGCCGCTGCCCAGGTGGCGAAATTTCCGGTAATCATCTCGGCGTGCGATGCGAGCGGTGTCAATACCGTTGCGGCCAGCGCCGCCGCGCTGGCGATTACGCGAAACTTCATACCAGGCCCCCGAACTGCGTCCGCGTGCTGGCCGTCACCAGTCGCATCTGAGTCCATAAACCACAATCCCGAACGCTGTAAGTTGCGGTATCGTGACAGTTTTGCTAAACGTGCGGCGGCGCGGCGATCGTCTCATCGAACAACAGTAATCGTCCGGCATTGCCCAGCCCAACGAAGGTGGACAGGTTGTGCAGCAGCGCCGCGACAATCGCACCCTGCGCGCCCAGGTCTCCGGCGGCTGCAAGCCCGACCAGCGCCAGCGTCCAGCCCAGGCCAATCGCCACATTCACATGGATCGTGCGGCGACAGCGCCGGCTCAACCGGATGGCTGTTGCCAGGCGCCGCAGATCGCTCGTCATCAGCACGAGATCGGCGGAAGCGAGCGCCACGTCGCTACCCTGGGCGCCCATCGCGATGCCGATCGCCCCGGCCTTGAGCGCAAGGGAATCGTTGATCCCGTCGCCCACGACCATGGGACGATAGCCGGCGTCGATTTCCTCCAGCACGCGGCGCATCTTCTGTTCCGGCAACGCCTCGGCACAGACGTCCGCGATACCAAGCTGGGCGCCGATACGATTCGCCACCTGCGCGCGATCGCCGGTCAGCAGGATCTGTCGCTGCAGCCCAAGGCGGCGGAGGTCACCCAGCGCAGCCGCGGCTTCGGGGCGCGGCTGATCGGCGAACAGCATCCAGCCGAGGAATTTTCTGCCGCGGCTGACGCCGGCGATCGGTCCATCATATTCCGGCGGCTGAGGTGCGGCAACGCCGAGAGCGGCGAACATGTCGGGGCGGCCCATCGCGACTGCCTCGCCGGCAACGGTGCCGGTCAGCCCGAAGCCGCCGACCTCGCGGCTTTCTTCCGCCACCGGCCGGTCATGCGCCGGCCAGCAGCGTGCGGCAGCCTGGCTGACCGGATGGCTGCTGCCAGCCCCCAGCGCGGCGGCCAGTCGCGCCACCGCCGGTTCCTCTCCCGCCACCGCCGGAACGATCCCGGCAAGCGTCAGCGCGCCCAGGGTCAGCGTCCCGGTCTTGTCGAAGACGACGGAACTGACCTCGGACAGGTTTTCCAGAAATGCGGCGCCCTTGATCAGGATGCCGTGCCGTGCGGCGACCGAGATGGCGGCGATCGCGGTCGCGGGCGCGGCAAGCACCAGGGCGCAGGGACAGGATGCGACCAGCACCGCCAGCGTCGCGGCGGTGTCGCCGCTGGCGAACCAGGTACCGCCGGCCACGATCAGCACCAGCATCATGTAGTGGCCGGCGTAACGCTCCAGCAGCCGCGTCACCGGCGGTTTGGCGCGTTCCGCGGTGCGCATCAGCGCAATGATTTTGCCCAGCGTCGTTGCCGCGCCAACCTGGGTGACCGCAACCTCCAGCCGGCCGTTGGTGTTGATCGATCCGGCGAGGACAGCTTCTCCCGCACCAACCTCCACCGGCACCGATTCGCCAGTCAGCGAGGCCATGTCGAGGCTGGCGGAACCACGGCGGACGACGCCATCGGCGGGCACCCGGTCGCCGGCGCGCAGCTCGATCAGATCGCCCGGCCGGAGATCGCGGGTTGGGACGATCGCGACGGAACCGTCTTCGCGCAGGCGCTGGGCGGACGTTTCCGTTAGCCGGCTCAGCGCTCGGATCGC
>Ga0302320_10031387_pt1 | contig 10078 bp, 8 predicted proteins | sample Bog_T0_3_FD_202130 | JGI IMG/M metagenome (GOLD analysis project Ga0302320, IMG submission 202130) | Peat permafrost microbial communities from Stordalen Mire near Abisko, Sweden - Bog_T0_3 | ecosystem: Environmental > Terrestrial > Soil > Wetlands > Peat | place: Sweden: Abisko, Stordalen Mire...
CGCGGACAGCAAAGCATCGAGGCCGCCCATCCCGAGCCACCCCCGCCCCGCTACGAGGCGCCGCAGCCGCATTACGAAGCGCCGCCGCAACCACATTATGAGGCTCCGCAAACTCACTCCGAGGCGGCGGCGCCGGCTCCCGCCCCGGCCCCTGAAAGTGGCGAATCTCATGGTTCGTCCCGGCATTAAAATGACTTTCCGAATTCCGGGCGGCGGCGTCCATTTCGGGTGCCGCCGCCCGATTTTTTAAGGCCGGATCCAGCCGGATAAATGTGCGTGTGATCCGAAATTCGAATCCTCGAAATCCGAATTTGAAATTTTTTCCTGATTTGGCTTGCAATCTTACAGATGTAAGATAAGGTCTTTCTTACAAACGTAAGAAATATGACTTTCAAAGCCAAACGCAAAGACAGTGCCCCCGCCGATAGCCCCCGGATCTCGGATGCCGAGTGGGTTGTGCTGAAAGCAGTCTGGTCGCTGCAAGCCGCCACGGCACGCGAAGTGGTGGAGAAGATCGGGCGGGGAACCAACTGGAAGCCCAAAACCATCCATACGCTGCTGGGCCGTCTGGTGCGAAAAGGGGCGGTGGCCAGCACGAAATTAGGACGCGAATATGTCTTCAAGCCGCTGCTGGGCGAGCGCGAGTGCCGGCTGGCCGCCAGCCGGTCTTTTCTCGCCCGGGTATTTGATGGAGAGATCGCGCCTTTCCTGTCGTGCTTTCTGGAACGCACGCGGCTCACGCGCAAGGAAATCGAGGAACTCAAAAAAATTCTGGAGGACAAAAGTGCATGAAAACCTTGCTGGACTTGGCCGCGCCGGTGGTGGGCTGGATCTGGAAGACGTCGCTGAACGCAGCGGTCCTGGCGGCTCTGGTCTTCCTCACCCAGAAACTCCTTGCCCGGTGGTTGACGCCGCGGTTGCGCTACGCGTTAATCCTCCTCATTTTCGTGCGCTTATTGCTTCCAGTGGCTCCGTCCAGCCCGTTTAGCCTGGAAAATCTTCTCCGGCACACATCTCTACCGAAGAATTCCCAGATTGCCCCCGTTTCTCCCGCTCCCTTGGCGGGACAAGCCAACCCACCCCAACCGTCCGGCCATTCCTCCGCCCCCGGACCCATTGCATCCGATGACTTGGCCACTCCGACATCGCATCTGACGCTGGTGGAATGGTTGAGTCTGGCCTGGGCGGTGGGATTTATTGGACTATTAGCGTGTGGCGCCCGGCATTACTGGCAGTGGAAGCGCTTGCTTGACCAGGCGCAAGTGATCTCCGACCCGGGTTTTGTGGAATTGCTGGACCGGGCGAGGTCGGAGATGGGCGTTCGCCAGCCAGTGAAACTCCTGGCGGTGCCGCGTTTAAACAGCCCCGCCGTGTTCGGCGGCGGGGTGGTTTCCCTGTTATTGCCGCAAAGTACCATGAGCCAGTTGAACCGGGAGGAGTTGCGGATGATTTTCCTGCATGAATTGGCGCATATCCGCCGGCACGACGTTGGTTTGAATTTCCTCTTGATCGCGATGCAATACCTGCACTGGTTTAATCCCATGATCTGGCTCGCCAGCCACCGAATTCGCGCGGATCGCGAATTAGTGTGCGACAGCATGGTGATGGAACGTTTGCACGCAGAGGATCGTCCGCGCTATGGGCAGCTCCTGCTCAAACTATTGGATGGGTTTTCGACGGAAGATCGCGTGGTTCCAGGAGCGATGGCCGTCATCGGCAGCAAACAAGAAATAAAACGAAGGTTGATTATGATCAAACATCACAAAAAAAGCACCTTGGCCGGGATTTTGGCGACGATGCTCGCAATGTTGGCGTTAAGTTGTGCCACGTTTACGCGTGCGGAAGAGCCCGGCGGCACGGCCGATCGGAATTGGGAGTATTGGAACTCCGGCCAGAAACTTGGCTCATTTTTCGCCGTCGCCGGCACGGACAGAGAAACGGTCGCCGTGGGCATTGACGGGCGAATCGCCACGCGCGACAACGCCACCGGCAAATGGACGGTTCAAACCTTTACCGGTGACCCGGATTTTCGGGCCATCGTGCATGCCCAAAACCAATATGTGATCGTGCGCGAGAAGGGTTCAATTATGACCAGCCCGGACGGCCTTAAGTGGACGCTCCAAAATTCACCGACCACCCAGAATTTGCTGGGCTTGTTCTGGGACGGACACCAGTACCTCGCCGGTGGCGACCATGGCACGATATTGTCCAGCCCAGACGGGGTCACTTGGACGCCGCGCACTGCGGGAACGAAAATCAGCATTTATAGCTTTGCCTGTTCGGGCAGGGGTTATGTTGCCGTGGGAAACGATGGCGTTTGCACCAGCAAGGATTCCCTCACTTGGACCGAGCCGGCGAAAGCGCCGACCTGGGTACCGTTCACCGCCTGCGTCTGGACGGGCAGTGAATTTCTGGCCTGTGGGCTGGGTTTGGACCGGAACCCCACGATTTACACCAGCCCGGATGGCCAGGACTGGACGCTCCGCGACTGGACCATCAAGGCGTCACTCCGCGCGGCGGCGGCCATCAACGGGACAGTTTATGTGGCCGGCGACAGTGTCATCGCGAAATCCAGCGACGGCGGAACGACGTGGACGAACACTTTTACCAACGCGGTTCCCAACAAGCTTTTCATGGGCCTGACCACCAACGGCAGCTATTTGATAGCGGCTGGATTCAACCATAACGTCTGGGCCATGCCGTACCAGTGAAGTGGTTGGCAGGGCTCGCGGGATGGTGCGAACCGGAATGATAGGTCTGCTTTCTGACTGGCAGACATGTCTACCAGTTCCAGAGGACGGTCAAGCACGGGCAGTCCAAACCAGTGGCGTGAGCTAAGCCGGCTGCGGACAGGGCTCCAACTGGGGCGACTGGAGGCGGGTGCGGAGCGCGTAGGTTAGGGCTTTGAGGTTTATTTCCGAAGTGAGGAATGGCTTTCCAACCAGGTCGGTGCCGCCGCTGCGATTCATTTCGGCCGGGTCGCTGGAATCGCCGTGGGAGGTCACAAACACAATGGGCGTGGATTGGTTGAGCCGGGTTTCGCGGATTTTCGAGCAGGTTTCGAAACCATTCATGCCGGGCATTTCCAGGTCGAGAAACACCACATCGAACTGTTCTTCGATCGCCCGGGTGAGCGCGGCTTCTCCGCAATCCACACATTCAGGCTTTTTGAAAGTGGTTTGCAGCGCTCCGACCAATGCCCGGCGCGCGATCAGGTCATCATCCACCACCAGCAAACGAATGGGCGGGTTGACGCCCAGTTCGGCATTGAGTCCCGGCAGGCATAATTCATTCAGCAAATCCACGGCCGCGGCGATGGTGGCCGGCGTGGAGGGCGTGGAATGCGCGGAGTTTTGCAGCAGTTTCCGGAAAAGTCCCTCCAGTGCGCGGCTAAGCTGGTGGGCGGGATGGATGACGTCCGAATCGTTTCCGGCCAACAACGAGTTGATCCGCAAAAATGCATCCGCCAACAGATTCTGGCGCCGTGCGGCATCATCGGTCTGGAGCAGTGCATCGCAAAGCTCGCGCAATGGGACAAGCTGTTCGGCGGCCCGGTTCAGAAATGCTTTGGCGGAGCCGGTCGTTTCCGCCGATGCCTTGGCCGGCGGCAACGGGCGCTGGATTGCGGTGGTGGGGACCAACCGGGGCTTTTCCAGCACCGGGGCCGCAGCAACCGGAGCAGCCGGGACGTTCTCGGTTTGCGGCACGGGTACGGAATCTTTTGTCAGCAGCCGGCCTTGCAAGGCAAAGGTGAGCGCCTTGACCGTGACTTCAAAAATAAGAAATGGCTTTCCCATCAGGTCGTTGCCGCCGGTCAGGGTGGATTTCGCGCGCGCATCGAAGTCGCTGTTGCTCGTGACAAATACCACGGGCGTGGTGCGGTTGAGGTCCGAATTGTGAATGAGCTGACACAGCTCGAACCCGTCCATTCCCGGCATTTGCACGTCCAGGAAAATTACGTCGTAAGCCTGCCGCGCCGTGTGGATCAAAGCGGCAAACCCGTCGGTGGCCTGGTCCGGCTGGCTGAAGGCTTTTTTTAATGAGAGCACCAGCGCCTGGCGGCTGATGAGGTCGTCGTCCACGACTAAAAATTTGAACGGGCGGTTGGTCAGCAGATCGGTGGCGGCTTCCGGCACGCACAGTTTGCCCAGCAAATCCAAACCGCCCAGGATGGTGCGCAGTGTGGACGGCGTGACATTTTTGATTTTCCCGCCCAACTCCTTGAGCAAGCCCTCCATGGCGGAGGACACCTGCCACACCGGCAGCACTTCCGGAAAGCGCGCTTCGTCTTTCAAACCGCCCAGATCGAAATACAGGTCCACCAACAGTTTTTTTCGGACCGAATCGTTCGCCTGCCGGCTGATCTCTTCAACGAGCCGCCGTTGGTTGGCGAGGCGTTTTTTTGCCCGGGTGTAAAATTCAGCGTGCGGTATTTCCGGCGCCGGCCCGCCCGCCCGCGGGGCGGCGGCGGGCCCGGCCCGGTAAGTGGCCAGGAATTCGCCGAACGGTTCCTCCTCGGAGCGCAGGTTGGCCGGATAATTTCTTGCTCCCACTGGCGGGACCGCCCAGGGATTAAATCGTTGATTGAAATCTGCAACCAACTCGGGCGCGAATCTGCGGGCGACCAACCCGGCGGATAACAACAATACTGCCGCAAAAAAGCACAGATCAAAAAACCGCTCAATCGCACCCGCATTCGATGGCGGGTGAACCGGCGGCGTTTGCGGACCGTTGATCAAATCTGCCGTGCTGGCCCGCGGCACAAAGGGACTTGCGGAATCTTGAATAGACAGACGTTTCCGGCAGGCATCCTGGCGTTGCGCACTCAATTCTTGGGCGGCTTCCCAGCGAACCGATCCCGGTTGGGGCAACATATTTGCAAATTCGATGGTGTTCGTGGCGGTGGTTCCCCGCACCGGCAAACGCCCCAACCCCGTTATGACCAGGAGCAACAAGACAGCCCAAAAACGGGGACTCAGGGTGCGGGATGTTGATGTTCGCTCCATCGGTGTTGGTCATGCCTCGGGCATCTGGTTGAACCGGGTTGGCAAGCGGCCGCGCATTTACGGAACGGTTGGTGGCGTGTCCTGCCCGGGAGTCACTTCGGCCCATTGGTTGCGGATTACCTGCTGTAAACTCGGGGTTTTTGGCGGGAGCTGGGTTGGATTATTGAAATTGGCGTCATAATTCCAATTGCGGGTCGGGGGCTTGTAAACATTGGCCTGGCCCCAAACATTGGTCGCATACAAGCTGGGGAACATCTTGATCATCGAGCCGTTATAGGTGGAAACGTTGGCCAGGCCCCAGTTTTCCAGAAAGCGTGGGAAGTTTTCCATGCCGCCGCTATAATTCCCGAGGCTTGTGTCCACTGCACCCGTGAGCAGCGCGGCATTGACGGTAGTGGAGGCTGCCAGGCGCGAACCCAAAGCCGCCGTGCTGTTGGCATCAGACCAGTTATCGGACAGAAACGTTATGGCATCCGCCACCAGTGAAGCCGGCAGGGTGGTGGCCGTGTTGGTCGTACCGAGGTTGGCCGGGTTATATTCATTATAGTCACCCCACACATAAAGCGGGCGCCCCGTGGCAACGGTAAGCCCGTTGGTCGGCAGTAGCAGTCCATTGTAAACGCGAACGGCTCCCAAGTCGGTCGCTGGCAAGTTGCGGAGATCCTCCACATACAGGGAAGTCACGTTTGACCCGAGCAGCACGGGCCGCAGGCTGGTGTTGGTCAGGCTCCAGGCCGTCAAGGCGCCAACATTGATATCTATCGGCATGACGGTTTTGCCCTCGCGCGCGTCCCAAAAACTGTTCGTCACGGCCACAAATAACGGGAGTTGATTCGTGGGAACAAGCGTCGTGAAATTATTGAACTCGCCGCTGGTTGCGGTAATTCCTGTGTCCGTGGCCACGACCACGATGTCGCATTGGTTATAATAGCGCAACCTGCCGAGCTGCGAACCCGGGGATTCCCCGGCCGGCGGCGGTTCAATGATTTCCCGAATGGCTGTCGGACTGTTGCTGGCGCCAATCGGCAGCGTCAACGACTGGACCGGCGCGAGTTTTAACTGGGGCTGCAAATACACCACCGTGCCTGACGGCGGAGGCCGGGTATCCAGCGCTTCGCGCGCAAATAAATTGCTGACCACGGCCGTGACCCCCGATTCAAAGGTCAGGGCGTTGTCTGGTTCCACATACAGGCTCCCGTTGGAATGCACGGGCCCGTTGATGGCGAAGGGCTGACCGCAACTGATCTCCATGTCGCCCGAGGAATACATTGCGAACTGGAAGATGGGAATGCTGGTCAGTTGAAGCTGCTGATAAACGCCGGCGTTGACCTGCTGTACGCTGGCGTTGTTCTGCGCGTGAGACACCACCGTGTAAGTGGAAACAAATCCGTTCAAGCCGGCGTAAATCGGACTCAACGCCTTGTAGCCGCTTGAACTCGCGTCGCGTTGCACATAAGTCTGGCCCACATTGCCGTTGCCATCGTCAAAGGTCCAGGTGCTCCAATAGGAGGAGTCGGCGGCGGTGGGAACGGTGTTCCGATACTGGCCCAAATCCTGGATCACCAGGCTTTCGCCGCCATACATGTAGTCGCGCGTCATCTGGCTCAGGACTTTTTCCGTGGCCGCTTCCGCGCTGGCGACGGACACGTTATACTGGATGACCCGGTGGGTCAGCCTGGCGCTGCTGGCCGACCACGCCATGGCGGCTGCGAGAATCGCCAGGCCGGCGCCGCACATGATCAGCGTCATCAGCAAAGCGCTGCCCGATTGATTGCGTTTGTGGGTGAGGTTCATGGCTTTCATGGCACGATGCGCTGTCTTACCGAAGTTTCCAGTTTGTAGTAGTCGGCACTCTGCATAAACAACCCCGGTTGGTAGAATTCAAGCGCCAGATGAATCACCTGGCTGTTTGAAGTGTTGGTCAATACATTTCCGGAAAAGTCCTCCGCCGAAAACGGCAGTGTGTTCGTGACGGAACTCGCCAGAATGACCGCACTGCCCGGCTGGTCCGTGGTTCGCCGGAATGTCTGGTCGGCGGTGTTTACAAAATAAAGGATGAAACTATTGGTGTTGGTGGTGGTGTTCAGGAGCAGACCATTGCCTTGCTGCGTGTCACCGTCCAAGAACGCCGCGAAGACGCCGTTGGAAACGACGCCAACCTGCGCGTTGTAGCACACGTGGATTTCATACCTCAGTTGCATGACCGTCTCCCGGGACCATTGGGTTGCCTGGAGCTTGGTCTGCATCAGCTGAAACATACGCAGGCCAAAGAGATTCGTGCCAAGTAATCCGCCGACCAGCAGGACGAAGATCGTTGATGCAACCAGGATTTCCGTCAGGGTGAAGCCCTGCTTGGCACCCAACCGGTTGGCACGCTTGGTAATGGGAGTCAGGATTCTCATTGATCGGGCGCCCTTATGGTTTCAATGCTGTTGGTCACCCATTGACTACCCATGAAATTCCAAATGCAATCCACATGGACCGACCGCATGGGCGGACTGGATGAAATTGAGGCAATCGTTGTATGAATAGTGGCTTGTGTTCCGGCGGAATTGGTTCCTCCCATATCAAGAGTAGCCACGAGATCGGGAAAATTGGTGGCGACCAAATCATCTTGGGGTATCGCGCGATTCGGAGCCCAGACGGCACTGCGAGTCTGTTCCAGGCGTTCCATGGCTTTGGCGTGAGCAGCCTGCATCAATTCCGTCTTCACCGTGGAGGTCATGCAGTAGATATAGCCTGAAATCATTCCCGAAAGCGTCAGGCCCGTTACCGCCAAAGCAACGATTACCTCAACCAAAGTCATTCCCGCTCGTCCTTGCGGCGAGGAAACACGTTGTATATGAGATGGATACTGGATTCTCATGGCATTTATTGCCCGCACCCGGCTGCTTTTGCGTTGGTAACAGACGAATAGTGATGGCCCTCAAAAATGTTCCTGCCAATCGCCACCACAAAAAAGCTCAAGCAAATTCAATTCCAACCACTTGCATAAACAGCCGTGAATCCCCTCAAATGGGCGGTTTTTGTGGTAATGAAGCCCTGAAATGCGCCAGCTTCAAACGGCTGGCATGCTCAAAGACTTGTCTTTTGATGTGGGGTGGACCAGCTTGGGAGTGTTGGATGTGGCCGGTTGTGCGGCACTAAATTATTTATGCCATTCAAAATTTATGTGGATCTGGACATGCCGGCGGGGGCGTTGGAATTGCTCCAATCCGGGACCAGGGGGCATCAATTGGTCTTTCCTCACAAACCCATTTCGTCCGTGCTGGACAGTCCGGGAGTGGACCCACAATTCGCCGCCGTGGATATTGCTTTCGGACAACCTGATCCCAAGGCAGTTGCCGGGGCGACCCATTTAAAGTGGATTCATGTCAGTTCATCGGGAATCACCCGCTATGATACTCCGGGCTTTCGCGCCTTGATGGCGGAGCGGAAAATTCCAGTCACGAACAGTGCAGAGGTCTATCACGAGGCCTGCGCGGTGCATGTGTTGAGCTTCATGCTCGCGCAGGCGAGGAATCTGCCGGCGGCGTTGCAGTCCCGCGCCGCCAATGGCACGCCGGAATGGCTGGCCCTGCGCGGGTCTTCCACCACGTTGCGGGATCAAACAGTTTTGATCCTGGGCTTCGGTGCCATTGGCAAGCGGCTGGTGGAACTCCTGAAGCCCTTTCATGTGAAAGTGCTCGCTTACCGGCGGAAGGCGCGGGGAGACGAAGGCGTGCCGGTCATTACGCCGGAGCAACTCGCCCAAACGCTGGCAAACGTCGCAGACCACATAGTCAATATTTTGCCGGACAACGAGGAATCCCGCCACTTCTTCAACGCCTCCCGATTGGCCACGCTCAAACCTGGGGCGGTATTTTATAACATCGGCCGGGGCACCACCGTGGAACAGGATGCCCTGCTGGATGCGCTGCGGTCGCACCGTCTCAAAGCTGCGTGGCTGGATGTGACCGATCCCGAACCGCTGCCTGCGAATCAACCGTTGCTAAATCAACCGAATTGCCATATCACCCCGCATCTGGCCGGGGGACATGTGGACGAGGCGAAAACGCTGGTGAGGCATTTTCTAAACAATTTTGGACGCTTCGTCGCCGGACAACCTTTGTTGGATCGGGTGATGTGAGTCTTGCTTTCGCGCGGGCATGTCCCCGGCCACCAAACCCTGCGATTACCCAAAAAAAACATTCAACATTCAACGCTCAACATCGAAGGAAGGGGCGCAATAGTACATGCTGATGACACCGTGACACAGGTCATCAAGGATCGGTGATGCGGCCCAGGAACAGGCACGCCCGGTTGGCCGATGCTGAATCATGAAGAGGAATGGACGGTCTATTCGAACCTGAACTGGTACGTTCGTATCTCCTCCATACGCCCCGCGTGCCACCCCCGTTGCAGCGGATGCTTCCGTGCCCGCCTCATCAACTTGCAGAAAGGTCTTCTGAAAGATGCCTGAGATGTAGAGGCCCTGTTCGCGACGCAAAAACGCCGTCCGGTTAAAGTTGGCATTTGTCGTAAAAGCACTTTTCATCCCAAGGGTTTGCAAAGCTTCGACGAGCGACAGGGTCGGTGGCTCGAGTTTGAATTTCGGCACATTCCGGAAACAATACATGCGGATGAGGCATTCTGACGCCGGAAGGATCCAGCCTCCGCCAATTTCGCAGCAGCCCACGTGAGGAGGCCTTGGTTAAAAAATTTGCGCCTCCGCACGTCGGCTGCTACCAGAATTATTTCGCCGTTACCACGACATAATTCTTTTTGCCCTTGCGCAACAGGATATGTTTGCCGAACAGCAAATCATTTGAGGTCACGGACCTCGCCGCGCTGGCTTCGCGCACGTTGTTGATGTTCACGCCCCCGCCCTCGATGTCCTTTCGCGCCTGTCCCTTGGACGGGCACAAGCCGGCCTGAACCAATAGCTCCACCAGTGGAAGGCCCGCCCCGTCCAGTTTGGATTTCTCGATTTCTTTCGTGGGCACTTCACCGACAATTTCGCTGAACGTGCTTTCACTCACTCCCGTCAATTCTCCGCCAAAAAGAATTTCACTGGCGCGCAAGGCGTCGTC
>Ga0302320_10031389_pt1 | contig 10078 bp, 6 predicted proteins | sample Bog_T0_3_FD_202130 | JGI IMG/M metagenome (GOLD analysis project Ga0302320, IMG submission 202130) | Peat permafrost microbial communities from Stordalen Mire near Abisko, Sweden - Bog_T0_3 | ecosystem: Environmental > Terrestrial > Soil > Wetlands > Peat | place: Sweden: Abisko, Stordalen Mire...
CGTCTGGAACCAACTCACCACTGTCATCGGCACCGCCCCAGTGGGGTTTAAGCTCTCAGGCAGGTTACCGCCGCCCACGTCCACGCCGCCCAACCAGCCGTTGAAAGCGACGGCCTTGCTGTTGGCACCGAAGCCGGGATAGGCGGGGCCAGCGACGCCCGGTGTGGTGCCAGGTTGATAAACACCGTTGCCCGCCACGCCAGCGGAACCGTAATTGTTGGCCACCGGGAACGTGCCGCTGGGATAACCGGCGCTGATCTTCGTTTGGGGATCGTTCAAGCGGTAATAAAGAACGGGGCTATCCGCCAGCACCGCGTTGGTATAAACACTCCCGTAGGTGACATTGGTACCATACGCCGTTTGAAAATGGTTTTGAATGCTGGATTGAGGGAGCACGTTGTTGTAAATCGCCACGTCATCAATCGTGCCTTGGAAGCCTTGACCATAGTCTGCCGTGACGTCACTGCCAGCGCCAATCATCAACGGCGTGGTTGGATCCACCACATATCGCTGGCCTGCTCCGTTAGCCGGGCTGGTTTTCGAGGCGCACAGGACACCGTTGGTCCAAATGGCTTCAGTCGTGCCATCGAATGTAGCCACCACGTAAACCCATTGGCCGATGGTAAAGCCCGTGTGCGCATTATAAGGACTGGTGTCCAGTTCGCTGGATTTATTGCCGACGGCATTCGTGGACTGGGTCAATAAAAAGATGTAATCCTGGTATTGGCCCAACTCGACGCCCGCCCAACCCGAGCCCAACCCGCCATAATATGGGTTGTTGGGATTGGGGCCGCCAGTGTTCAGGTTCACCGAGCCGCCCTGGCTGACGATGTCGCCCAGCGCGCTGGCCGTGGTCCCTATTTGGAGCCAGGCCTCGATTGAAAACGGTGGATTCAGGGATACACCGGCATTGGGGACGCCGTTGGTGTTGCGCGGCACAATGACGTACTGTCCCGGAGCGCCCTGACAGAGCATGCCCACGCTGCCGTCGAACGGAGCGGTGATTGCGGGAGCTTGAGCGATATTATTCGTGAAGTACCACGTCGTGCCTGACGGCTCGTACCATGCGCCATAATATCCATTCCCTGAGGTACCCAAACTGCCAAGATTGGTGGCGGTGAGATTCAATGGTTGCGGCGGCGCCGTGGTTTCATTCAAGGGCCAGTAGCCGACCGGGCTCAGTCCCATGACGGCATTGGAATAGGTTTGGGCCACGGCGGCAGTTCCGAGCCCGAATGTCCAAGTCAACATTGCCAGTTTGATCATTTGTTTCATATGCGTATCGTTCATAATCTGTTGGGTTAAACGAGGGAATTTGCTTAAGTGTCCGCCACGTTAAAACGGTTACGATTGCCAGCAAACTCAATGCCACTCACCACACCGCACTTTCCACGCCGTGTGCCCGCAGGCGCACGCGGCCGCGTGATTAATTTAGGCGTGGAATCCGTGCAATTCGCAGGCTGCGATTACTGCACATTGCAATCCCCCACGGTTTTAGGATAATTTTCATCTCCTGCCGCACAGATGCAGCCGGGCGGTCACCGTGGAACGCGCACAAAGCAAAAATTAGCGGCGACGGGCATTCCTCACCAAAATTCCAATTATTTCCCGCGAATCGTTTTTTGCAACCGGGCCAAACGGGTAAAAATACCTCTCTTGCTGCTATTTGGTTCGAAATCCCCCGGCCAAAAAGACGATCAAGCAAATTAAAAGCACCAGTCCCAAGCCTCCACCGCCATAAACCGGGCCCCCTAAATAAAACCCGCCGCCCCCGAACAACAGAAGAAGAATGATCACCAAAAGTAGAAGGTTCATGAAGTTTTATGGTCCTGGGTTGTCACTTGTTTTTTCCTTTCTTGTAACTGTCAGAATTGGGTCCGCAGAATACATGTCCTCGTTGCGCTTAGCGCAGCAGGAGGATGAGGAGAAGAATCAGCAAAACCAATCCATTGGCCTGCGGAACCCTCCGGGAGTCGGACCCGGCGGTTCCGCTTCGCGCCTTCAACGACGTGTGGCGTAACTCGCAGTTTCCCGGTTCTTTGGTGCGGAAGACTCGCCCGTACTCGAGATGTCTTCAGCCCCGGCGTTCTTGAAGATTTCCTTGGCGCGACTGATCTCGCCCCGATCCTCGGTATGAACGGAAATCAATACGTTGCCGTCTTTTACTTTGCCTTCATAGCGCTTGGCTTCATATTCCGGTATGCCCAAGCCAATCAACGCGCCAGTTATACCGCCCACGGTTCCGCCGACCGCCGCGCCGCCCAAAGCCGCCATGATGGGTCCCGCAGCGATGAAGGGACCAACCCCAGGAATCGCCAGCGCGCCGATGCCGGCCAACCATCCAAGTGCGGCGCCCACCACCCCCCCCGTCACGCCGCCGGTGGCCGCACCTTCCGGGGCTTTGGTGTGCTGTTCGTGCGCGAAATCCTTGGTGCCGGATCTATCGGGCAATAACACGGAAATGTCGTTGCCGGAGAAACCGGTATCCCGGAGCTGGTTCACAATATTCACAGCTTGAGTCTCACTTTTTGCAATGCAGATTACGGATGATTTTGACATATGTTTTTGCTTTGTTGTTCTCTTGTTTTGTTTTGCTGGTTTGGCTTTACGGATTCGATGTGAATTTATATCTATGGTTGTGTTGACTGTCATAGAATCCGCTGCATACGCCATGCCACGTCCACGAAGCGGGAAATCAGGCAAAATCGTTGAAATATGAGGGGTGGCTTGGGTTCGGGCTACCGCAAAATGCAAGGCATCTCGTATGGGCCATTGCAGGTTGCCTGAGAACGTGCAAACAAAAAGGGGATCCCGATTCCATGCGCCGGGCTTCAGACATAAGGTATTGCACGAGACTTGCTAAACACGACGCGAAGCAATGACTAATCACTGCATTGCCCACGCGTTCGCAGGCTTCGCTCCATACGGAATCGGTCTCGGTGACAATCTCATTGGGTGTCCCAGACAGTTCAGGGTCAATTAGAAAATTATTATCAGAACAACAACACTTCTGAAGACTCAGAAATGGCGTGTTTATGGGCCAATATGTGCGTTTTCCAGAATAGTCGGTTTTTCGAAAGCGCCCCGGAGGCGGCCCGGCCGGTGACAGGTGGGGAGTCCTGGCCGTCGTTGCTGGCGGTAGGGGCAACCGCAAAACGGAGAAGCTGACACGGTCCCGTTCACAAGACCGATATTGCGCCTTTTGCCAGCAGGGTGCAACCTTGATTCTTTCGAGATTCACCGCGCTGGGTTGGCTTTGCGGGGGTATCGATCGGGAATTGGGATTTGAGTGCCGACAGCGTTCTTGGCTTCTTTCTCTTCTTCCCGTCCGGCAGAGAGCGGGAAAACTGCCGGAATTGCTCCGTTTCCGCTGCTTCGGCGGTTCCGGCCACGATGTGACCGGCCCACGAACGGATCAGGTGTGCCCGGTCCGCTTCCAGCGGGAGTTCGAGGATCAATTGGCGGGCAATGGCAGCGAAAGTATTGCCGTTTTAATTGCAGAATGGGGCCAACCGATGGCATTGACGGCATAAATCCACGGCCTCATCCAGCCACATGGCCTGCGGGTGTTGGCGTTCCCATAGTTGGCGCGCACGCTCATGGCCGTCGCTGCTGGGTCGGTGGAGAGCACCCGTTCCCTGACACAATGCCGCATTGGCGGCAATCACCATCTCCCAGGTAAAAACTTCAAGCCAGGCTCGCTTCACGGCGCTTCTTCAAGTTGTGCTTGATTTTTTGAAGTGTAGCGACCCCTTCACTCTTGAGGGAACCTCGACCAGTGACTCCGTAAACCGGGGCGGCAGAAAATCGCGACTGGATTTTGAGCCCGTCGCGTACGACTTCCTGAAGCAACTTACGCTGTGCGCCTGTCATTCAGTTAGACTACCATGTTTGGCTGCGACTCACAAGCCCGAGGTTTCATTTTCCCGGGGATGAAACTTTGCGTTAGCCTCTTTCAAATCGGCGATGGTCAGCCGCAAGTACCGTTCCATGGTGGCCAGCGAGCCGTGGCCCAACAGATCCTGCACGTGGCGCAAGTTGGCATTGTTCTGGACCAGGTGGGTGGCGCAGATGTGCCGCCTATGCCGCTAGCGGCATAGTGCCGCCACACGTGGGGTGTGACGCGCTTCTTGACCCTGGCCAACCCGGCATGGCGTTTCACTAGGTCACCCACGGAATGGCCGTCGATGGGGTTGCCCCGGTAGGAGAGGGACAGCCGGTCATTGTGGCACTCGCCCAACAGTTGGGGCCGGATGCCATTGAGGTATGTCTCCAGGAACCGGCTGGCGATCTGGCCCAATGGCGTCAACCGGAAAACACCTACTTGCTGGATCACGGCGGCATTGAGGTGACGGACACGGTCAGGCAACAGAAGCATATTTTCCATCCGCTCCACCTGAACGGCGCGCGTTGTTTTGTTCACGCCGGAAGTGCAACAGCGGCTGGCCGAACTCTATCCGCCCGGCGGCATTACGCCGTATCCTTATTGGCGCGCTGGGCTGGACGCTCACCAAACTCGATGCCTATTTCCACAGTTTGTCTGGCTCATTTGGCTTTTTGGGATTGCTTCAAATGCGTGACCAGGTCGCGCAAGCTGCCGCCGTCTGAATCCTGCAGTTGCGGCATCTTTGCCGCCGTTTGCGCGATTACCAGCGCATCGGCAGTTCGGCCCTCGCTCACCAACAAATTCACCTGCCGGAACACCGTTTGCAGTGAATATGGGCACAGCGCCCACGCCTGACGGAAGGCAAAATCAGCCGCCTCATTCATGCGCTTTTTTTCACCGGCGTCAGCGGCGTGGTGCGCGCGCCAGGCGTAGAGGCCGCCGATGGAACTCCTCAATTTGGAAAAACCCTTGCACCAGCATTCATTTTGGACAAACTGCGGGTCGCCGTCAAATCCGCTCAAATCTTTCTTCACCTGGATTTTTTCCGCGAACGCGGCGATTGCTTCAACCGTCGTGTCTGGCTTCAGCCAGCCGCCAATTATCGGCGTTAAAAGGTTATTATTTTGGTTCCCGTTGAATAGACACCGATGTCGGCCAATTTGTACGATTTATGTGCAAACACAGCTTTTTCCGACCTTTGCCATCTGCCATCTTCCGCCCCCTGTCCGTGCCTGTGGTTCAAAATCCTTGCCTCGGATTGCTGCTTTTGCCCAGCCGAGGTTCGGCTCTTCCGAATTTCCACTTTTCCTGCTTATCCAGCCTAATCAAGGCTAATGCAGCAAAAATAAAAAAACAACGACCCAAGCACCCCGTGCCCTACGCCACCGCCATCCATGAATCCACCAATCCACCACTCCATCGATGCTTCAAATCTGTGACTTGCCCCCTAATTCTGTGTAGCGCACCGCAAATTGTTTCCTCCTCGTCCTCGTCCTCGTCCTCGAATTTTCCGGCTTTCGATTACATTGACCAGGATGATTTGGTTGCGGCGTCAGCTGAGCTGTGCCTCTGCGCCTCTGTTTTTGACCTTCTGCTTTCCCGATTTTCGCTTTTCTGTGCGCTATCCGGCTAAATCCGACTAAATCCGGCCATAGAAAATCACCCTTGGCCATCCTCCACCATCCATCTTCAATCCATCAACCGGCCCGCCATCCGCATTTCGTGGTTTTATGTTTGTCTTAATTCGGATAATTTCCCGGCGTGGAACACGGCCTGGTCACCGACATCGCCATTTGCATCATCGCCGCGTGGGTCGTGGCGGTGGGCTCGCAACTGGCGCGGCAGCCGTTGCTGCTCGCCTATCTCGCCGCCGGTTTCGCCGTCGGTCCGCATGGCTTGCCGCTGGGCGCCGACGGCCATCTCGTCACCAGTCCGGAGAACATCCAGACTATTTCGGAAATCGGCCTGTCGCTGCTGCTGTTCATGATCGGGCTGGAGATTGACCTGAAAAACATGCTGAGCGCGGGCCGGGTCATCACGCTGACGGCCGGCGCGCAAATTCTCGGTTGCGTGGTCATTGGCTGGCTGGTGTTCGCCCTGGCCGGACCGGCGCAAACGCACCTGGAGGCGCTCTACCTCGCGGTGGCGGCGGCCATGAGCAGCACGGTCATCATCGTCAAGATTCTCTACGACAAACGCGAATTGGAAACCCTGGTGGGCCGCATTACCCTGGGCGTCTTGGTGTTGCAGGACATTGCCACCATCCTCTTCCTCGCTGTGCAGCCAAACCTCAAAAACCCCGCGGCAGGCGTCCTGTTCCTCGCCCTGTGGCACGTGGTGCTGCTGCTGTCGGTGGCGTTTCTGGCCAGCCGGTTTGTGCTGCCGCACGTGTTTAAGTTTGTCGCGCGTCTGCCGGAGCTCGTCCTCGTGGGCGCCCTGGCGTGGTGTTTCGCCCTGGCCGCCTTCGCGGATTACCTCAAGCTCTCGTCCGCCATGGGCGCGCTCATCGCCGGCGTCATGATCTCCACTTTTCCCTACACCCTCGACGTCGTGGCCAAAGTCACCAGCCTGCGCGATTTTTTTGTGACGCTGTTTTTCGTCGGCCTCGGCATGAAAATTCCCGTGCCGACGGTGGCCGGCCTGTTGTGGACCCTGTTCGTTTGCCTCGTGCTCATCGCCAGCCGGCTCGCGACCGTCTTCCCCATGCTGTTTTCCCTGCGCCAGGGGTTCCGCGTCAGCCTGCTGCCGGCAATCAATCTGTGTCAGATGAGCGAGCTGTCGCTCGTCCTGCTCGCCTTGGGCCAGAAGAACGGCGACGTTTCGGACGAGGTCATCGGCATCGCCGCGTTTGCTTTTTCCTTTCTGGCGGTCGGTTCCACCTACGCCATCCTCGGCAATGATTTGCTGTTCCGCAAACTCGTGCCCCTGCTCGCCAGACTGGGCTTGCGCGACCTGGGACACGCCGCGTCGCTCGCTCGAGTGGACTCCCCGCGCCACCGCATCTGCCTCTTGGGCTTTTGCTGGACGGCCAGTTCCCTGCTCGCCGAGATTGAGCGGCAAAGTCCCGCTTTGCTGTCCGAAATTTGCGTCATTGATTTCAATCCCGAGGTGCATGAAAAGCTCAAGCACCACCGGGTCCACGCCATCTATGGCGACATTACCGCGCGGGACGTGTTGCATCACGCGGGCGCGTCGCACGCCGAAATCATCGTCTGTTCGCTGCCGAACACGCTGCTCAAGGGGGCGAACAATCTGAAAATTCTCCGGCAGGTGCGCGACTTGAACCCCCACGCGCAAATCATCGTCCATGCCGAGCGGTTGGACGACCTGCCCGCACTATACGCCGCTGGTGCCAGTTATGTCACCGCGCCGCGTCTGCTCGAAGCGGCTGACCTCGTGCAAGTGCTGGAAGCGGCCGGGAATAATTCGTTGGTCCGCAAGCGCAAGGAGCAGGAAATGCTGTTGCAAGAGCGCAAGGAAGTCATTCCCTGAGCTGGATTTGTCCCAAATAATCTCGACCGCTGGCCTTTCTGATGGCATCTAGTCAGCCTGTGAATTTAACTGCTGTTCAAAAGGTCGCCGTCCAGGCTGCGCGCGCCGCCGGCCAGGTGATGCGCGACAACTGGTACGCCCCGAAAAAAATAAACGTCTCCGAAGCGCACGACATCAAGTTGGAACTGGACGTTCGCTGCCAGGCGCTGATTGAAAAAATTCTCGCGGCCGCCTACCCGGCGATTCCCGTGGTGGGCGAGGAGGGCAACACGGGCGACACCACCGCTGAATTCCGCTGGGTGGTTGACCCGATCGACGGCACGGTCAACTATGCTTTCGGCCTCCCGCACGCAGGCGTTTCTATTGCGCTCCAATCCACGAGTGACGTCGGGGGTGCGACCCGTGACCCGAAGGATTCCCCGTCGCGTCGCGCGCCCAACCTCGTCACCCGGCACGCGGCTCATGTCAGTGTCGTCGGCGTGATCTACGACCCGTTCGCCGATGAAATATGGACCACCAGCTTTGGTCAGCCCACGCGTCTGAACGGTAAAATTGTCCGCGTCAGCGACCGCGCCAAAGTGGGGGACGCCATGATTGCCACGGGCTTTTCCAAGAGCCAGGACAACCTCTTAAAGAGCCTCCCCGAGGTCATGCGCATCGCGCGGCGGGCGAAAAAAATCCGCATTCTGGGTTCGGCCGCGCTGGAGCTGGCCTATGTCGCCTGCGGCCGGCTGGACGCCTACTTCGAACGCACCCTCAATTTATGGGACGTGGCCGCGGGCGCGCTGCTCGTGGAGAACGCGGGCGGCGAATTCCACGCCGTGGCCGCTCCCGGCGGTAAAATGCGCATGTGCGCCGACAACGGGAAACTGCGCAAAAAACTCCAGCTCGGCATCCTGTTGAAATGAGGTTTATGTTTAAGTTTGAGCCGCGAAACCGCCTCACCTGAATCCTCTCCCCCGGGGCATTCTCACCGCGCCACCGCCGGAGTTTGCCCCCAGCCGAAGAGTTGCTTGGCTTTGATGACTTCGAAGATCGGCGGCGGGATGAGCTGGGCCAGCGCTGGGTCGGCAGCCTGGATTTTGGCCAGGACTTCGCCGGAGTAGATCTTGAGCGCGGCCGGGTCGAATTTCGGAAGGTTCTCTATGAACTTGTTTTCAAGCAGATGCGCGTAGAGATGCCGCAGGCCGGGCGCCACCTCGAGATTTTCCACTGTGGTGAGGCGGCCCGTCTTCTTGTCCAGCGAAGGATAGACGTACATTTTCGCGCCGTTCTTGAAGAGTTGGCCGAGCGATTCCATGAGGCCGCCGGGCATGTCGGTGTAGAATTTTTCGTCCATCACGTCGCGCAGGCGGACCAAACCGATGGGCAGGCCGATGGGCTTCTGGGTGTGGCGCGATAGGTAGGTGACGAGGCGGTGATAGCGGAGAAAATTGGAAATGAGCACGGGTTTGCCCAGTGCGCCAAGCGTGTCCACGCGGTCGAGAAAATCGCGATGATCTATGGCGTCGCCCACTTGCAACTGGCGCAGCGTCATCTCAAAAATTACGACGGGCGATTCGCCCTGGAGCGCGGGCTGCTGCACAAAGAGTTCCTGCGCGCGTTCGAGCATGTCCAGCATCGGGTTGGTCAGCGGGCGGAAACTGCCGCGCTCGAGCAGCACCGGTTTCTTGTACAGCAATTCGCCGGGAATGACCGTTTCGCCGTCGGCGGTGAACATGGCGGCTTCCGTGAGCCATTGCTGGACGAGTTGGAGCGCCATGAGCCGGTTGTCCAACCCGTTAAAGGCGGGGCCGGAAAACTTGATCATGTCCACCTCGACGCGCTGCCAGCTGAGCGAGTCCAGCAGTGAACCAATCAGGCGTTCCGGCTCCAGGTGCTGGTAGAAGGCGCCGTGAATGAGATTCACTCCGAGCACGCCCACGGCCTCCTGCTGGCGCGTCGTTTCCCAATCGAGCATCCGCGTATGGATGATGATGGTGGACGGCTCGCTGCGCGGCGCACTTTGAAACTTGATGCCGAGCCAGCCGTTGCCGCCCTCCTCGCCGGCCTTGGCAATGTGTTTGGTGGTGACCGTGTTGGCGAAGGCAAAGAACGTGCGGCGGTCGCCGACGGTCTTGTCGAGCCGCTGGAGCAGCAGGCCGTATTCATGGTCCAGCATCGCCTGCAGGCGCATCCGGCTTACATAGCGATCGCTCGGCCCGTAAATGGCGTCGCTTACGGCCATGTCATAGGCGGAAATGGTTTTCGCCACGGTGCCGGAGGCTCTGCCCACGTGGAAGAACCAGCGGGCGACCTCCTGCCCGGCGCCGATTTCGGCAAACGTGCCGTATTTCTTGGCGTCGAGATTGATCTGGAGCGCCTTCTGGCCGGTGTTCAATTTGTTGTCTTTGGTCATCGTTCCTTCGCGGCGCACGATACACGAAAACCGCGCCGCGTCCAATCCCGGATGCGGACGACAGAAGCAAGGCATTAGCCGCCGAGAACCAGGGCCGATTCAAGAATGCGCGCGCAGGGGTGAGGACGGCTCGTCCCCACGTTTTCAATGTTGTTAACCGATGTCAGGGACGAGCTAAAGCCGCTCACTTGGTCTGGCCCTCCGGTTCTGGCAGGAAGGCGACTTTAAGGACCTCTTCCACACGGGATACTGGAGTGAGCTTGAGCTTAGCTTTCACGGCGGCGGGGACTCCACGAGCTTGA
>Ga0302320_10031390_pt1 | contig 10078 bp, 6 predicted proteins | sample Bog_T0_3_FD_202130 | JGI IMG/M metagenome (GOLD analysis project Ga0302320, IMG submission 202130) | Peat permafrost microbial communities from Stordalen Mire near Abisko, Sweden - Bog_T0_3 | ecosystem: Environmental > Terrestrial > Soil > Wetlands > Peat | place: Sweden: Abisko, Stordalen Mire...
GCTGTCGGGCTTTGGTGGTCGCCTGAGCGACCAGGAGGACCGCTTGGGCCTGCAGGGTGTTGAAATAGTTGACCTCGACGTTGAGGAGGATCTGCAGGTTGACGGCGGCGAGGTTCTGCGTCCGGGCCTTGGCCGTGAGGCGGGCGCTCGCGACCAGATTTTTCGTCATGCCAAAGTCGGTGATGAGCTCGCTCGCGCCCAAGCCGTCGGCCACGCGATCATAAATGACGGGATTATTGAGCGACCCTGCGAGGATGCGGGTATCGCGGTTTCCGGCCGCGACGGCGTCAAAATCGCCGAAAATCGAGGGATAGAAAGCAGCTTGGTTTTCCTTGACGGACTGTTGGGCAACGAGGGCCTGGAGCTGCGCAATCGCGACCTGGGGATGGTTGCGCAGGGCGATGGCCTCGGCGTCGCTGAGGGTGAGCGCCTCGGGGGCGGCGGTGTCAGCGGCCAAGCCGGTGCCCGCGATGGTGAAGGCGACAACTGCCAGGAGGCCTCTGGTTGGGTTTGGGAAGATCATGGGTTGGTCAAGTCTCCACCCGGACTCCGGCATTCGCGCCGGAGGTCGGCTCCCGTCGGCGGTGGTACCAAAGGTAGGCGGAGGGAACGACGTACATCGTTAGCGCTACCGATACCGCCAGGCCGCCGATAATGGCCCGGGCCAGCGGAGCATAGGCCTCGCTCCCTGCGCCCAAGGCTAGCGCCATGGGGATCAGGCCGATGAGGGTGGCCAGCGAGGTCATGAGCACCGGGCGCAGGCGAACGCGGCAGGCGGTGGCGACCGCTTCGCGCAGCGGCCGGCCCTCCTTGCGCAACTGGCGGGTAAACTCAACGATCAGAATGCTGTTCGAAGCGACGATCCCGACCATCATCACGATCCCCATGAGCGACATCACGTTCAACGTGGTTCCGGTCAGCCAGAGCATCAGGAGCACGCCGGTCAGGCCTGTCGGCACCGCAAGCAGAATCACCAGCGGATCGGCATACGATTCGAACTGGGCCACCAGAATCAGATACACCAGCAGGGTCGAAAGGATCAGGCCCAGGCCGAAACTCTTGAACGAGGCTTGCATCGCCTGCACCGAGCCGCGGACATTGATCCGGACGTTCGCCGGGTGGCTCGTGGTCGCGATGATGGCCTGCACCTTCGCCATCACGCCCGAGAGGTCCTGTCGGGTGGGGGAAACGTAGACGTCGATCACGCGTCGCAATTGATAATGGTCCACTTCGGTGGGGGAATTGATGCGCTGGACGTGGGTGACGGCATCCAGATACGCCGTATGCTTGGCATCGCCACCGCGGAGCGGCACCCCCGAAAGGGCCCCGAAAGAGTTCATCTTGTTCTCGAAATACTGCACGGTCAGGAGGTAGCTGTTGCCGGATTTGGGATCGATCCAGTAGTTCGGCGCGATCATGCCATCGCTGGTGAGGGCCGTGATCATGCTGTCGACGATCTCCTTTTCATTGAGGCCCAACTCCCCCGCCTTCACCCGGTCGATGCTCATCTGCAGCGCCGGATAGTCGACATCTTGCGGGACCAGCACGTCGGAGACCTCCGGCAGTGCTCGCGCGCGGGCGGCGATAGCCATCGCCACCGCATGCCCCACGTCCATGTCAGCGGCGTCGATCTGGATATCGATCGGGGCGGGCAGTCCCAGGTTGAGCACCGCATCGACCAGCCCCCCCGTCTGGAAGTAGGCGCTGACCTGCGGTATTTCCTTCTGCAGCCGCGTCCGGACCAGGTCCATATATTCGAAGCTGCTCCGCTTGTGCTCCGGCGCGAGGCCAACCTGCACGAACGCGGTATGCGGCCCGGAGTTGGGCGTGTAGATGGCGGAAAAATCGGCGGTCAGGCCGATATTGGACACGACAATTCTCAATTCGTCGGCTGGCACGACCTCCCGGACAATCTTCTCCACTTGACCGACCAGTCCGCTGGTCAGTTCGACCCGGGTGCCGGTGGGCGCCTTCAGATTGATGACGAATTGACTGGGATCGGTGCGCGGGAAATAGGACTTCCCGACCAGCGGATAGAGCCCCAGACTGACGACAATAATGCCGGCAATCCCCAGGACGGTGGCGAGCGGCCGCAGCAGCGCAAAATCAAGGCTGGAGCCATACCGATCGAGCATCCGCGTGAATCGAAGATTGAAGCCGTGGTTGAAGCGCGCTCCCCAGCTCAGCGGAGCGGGAGGCGATCCCCGGTCGGCGGCGGAGGCGCGCGGCTCTCCATGGCCGTGGGGGCCGCGGATGAATTTTGCACAGAACAGGGGCACGACGGTCATTGCAACCGCATACGAGGCGAACATCGAGAGGATGACCGACATGGCCAGGGCCGTGAAAAGGAAGCGGCTTACGCCGTAGAGGAAGACGACGGGAAAGAACACCACCACGGTTGTGAACGTAGCCGCCAGGACGGCCATGGCCACCTCCTCGCCGCCTTTTTCCGCCGCGACTTCGGGCGATTCCCCCATCTCGAGGTGCCGAAAAATGTTCTCGAGCACGATCACCGAGTTGTCGATCAAACGGGAGAACGCCAGCGCGAATCCGCCCAGGATCATGGCGTTGATCGTGTTGCCGCTCATGCTGAGGGCGATGAAGGCCGCGAGCACGGAGAGCGGAATGGAAAAAAATACCGCCACGGTGGCCCGCATGCTGCCGAGAAATACGAGGATCATGATCCCGGTCAGGACCAGCCCGATCGAGCCCTCGTCGATCAGGTTTTCGATCGCGGTGCGGACGAAGACCGACTGGTCGAAGACCACCTTGGTGATCAGTTCTTTCGGAATGTCGACCAGGTGCGCAATGGCTTCCTTGATGCCATTGACGACCGCGATCGTATTGGAGTCCCCGCCTTGCTTGAGGACCGGAAGATAAACCGAGGGCTGGCCGTCGACCCGCACAATGTTGGTCTGGATCGCCGACGCATCCTGGACCTTGCCCACATCCCCGAGCAGGACCGAGGCATTGCCGACGGTCTTGATCGGGAGCTGGTTCATATCGGCGACATGGTCGATCTGCGCATTCGAGTAGAGATTGTAATCGTAGGGGCCGATTTTAATGTCGCCGGCCGGAAGGATGAGATTGGACTCATTCACCGTCCGGACGACGTCCATGACGCTCAGCTGGTTGGCTTCGAGCTTGAGCGGGTCCACGTAAACCATGATCTGCCGGTAACGGCCGCCAAAGGGCTGCGGGACCGAAGCGCCGGGAACATTGGCCACCTGATTGCGCACATCGTACTGCCCGAGGTCGCGCAGCTTGGCCTCGGTGAAGGCGCTGGCTTTCAGGGTGATGAGGCAGACCGGAAGGCTGGAGGCGTCGAACTTGAGGACGACCGGCGGCAGCGTGCCGGGGGGCAGGCGCCGGAGGTCGGCCATGGCGAGGTTGGCGATCGTCGTCACCGCCGAGTCGGCATCCGTCCCGGGCTGAAAATAGATCTTGATCAGGCTCACCCCCGGGAGGGAGCGCGATTCGATATGATCGATCCCGCTGCCCAAGGTGAAGAATCGCTCGAATGGACCGGTGATATCGTTCTCGATATCCCGCGGCGGCATCCCCGAATAGAAGGTGGCGACCACGACCACCGGGATCTTGATCGGAGGAAACAAATCGACCGGCATTTTCACCACGCTCGTCACCCCGACGACGGTGATGATGAGGCAGAGCACCAGGATCAGGTACGGATAGCGGAGGGCAAAGCGCGACATGGCCGGTGAGCTTTTGCGACTGCTTAGGTCTGCGCCTGGGCCAACGCGCGCCGCAGGCGGTCCAGGTTGAAATCGGGCGCCTGGCAGGCGGCGATCAACCGATCGTCGACCGCTTGCAGCCTCGCCGCCGTCGCCGGCAGCTGCGGAGCGATCGCGGCGGGGATCGTTTGGATCCCATGCAAATCGCCGTGAAGGAGGTCGCCGGAACGCACTTTCATGCCGGCGATTTGCACGGGAACGCCGATATCCACCAAGTGCACATACGAATGGGAAACCGAAACGGCGGCCGTGAAGAGTCCGAACCCGAGGCTTTCGATCGCGGGCAGGTCGCGGGCGGCGCCGTTGGTCACCGCTCCGACGCAGCCCAGCGCGCGCAGGATATTGACGTGCACCTCCCCCAGGAGGGCGCCCAGGCCGGGTTGGGAGCTGATGTCCTGGACGACCAGGACCCGCGGGGCCGGCACGGAAAGCAGGTAGTTCCACCAGTCGATCCGGTCGACATAGGCGTGGGCGCCGACCGGCGGATTGGCGCCGCGAATCGTCACGGTCGCCGCGTAGCCCACCAGTCGGGGCAGCTGGGGAAAAAGGCAGCGGATGGAATTATTCGCGAAGCCTTCGTTGCGCAGCCGGACGTCGAAGGTTTCGATCGCATTGGCGACCGTGGGGGCGTCGAGCCGGCCGAGGCTGGCCAGCAGTTCGCGGGAGGATGGGGCGTTCATGGGAGGGTGGGGGTCGAGACGTTCCGGGCGATCACCTTGCGTCCAGGCTGGAGACCAGCCCGGCTGCCGGTGACGACGAGATCTCCGGCCTGCAAACCCTGCAGGACCTCGAAGGCGGAATCGGTTTCCAGGCCGAGTTTGACCGGCCGCTCCTCGATTTCCGAATCGGCGTTGACCAGATCGACGGTCGGATTGCTGCCGGCATTGACCGCCTCGACCGGCACGGCCAGGGCGCCGGGGTGTTTGTGCAGCCGCAGCACCACGGTCGCGTACATGCCCGGGATCAGCTTCAGGTCCGGGTTGGGCACTTCGACCTCGGTCATCATGGTCCGCGTGGCCGTGGCGATCTTGCGGGCGAAGCGGGTGATGGGCGCCTCGAGGGTCCGGCTGGATCCTTCCAGGCGGATTTCAACCCGATCGCCCACCGCCATGTCGCCGGCATACGATACCGATACCGGGAAGTCCAGGCGCAGCAGCTGGTTTTCCGACAGCTGGATCACCGGAAGGGCCTGGGTGGAGGACGAGGACGCGGCCTGGATCATCGCCCCGGGGTCCGCCGAGCGCGCCGTGACCACGCCGTCGAAGGGCGCGGCGATGGTGGTATACCCGATCAGCGTCCGAAATTTCTCCACATCGGCCTTGGCACCGGCGACCGCGGCCGCGGTGGCCAGATCCCGATCCTGGGCGTTGTCGAGATCCTGCTGAGCGACTAGATTGGGCTGGTTTTGACTGACGCCGGACAGCCGGGTGAAATCCAGATGCGCGTCCTGGTGGTCCGCTTCCGCCCGCTGCTCGGCCGCGATCGCCTGGTCGAGCTCGTTCTGGAGTTCGGGCACCTCGATCGTGGCGATGAGCTCGCCGGCTTTGACCCGGTCGCCAAAATCCACGTTGATGCTCTTCAGATAACCGGCGACCTTGGAGTACAATTCCACCTCTTGGTAGGGCCGGAACTCGGCCTCAATCTCCAGCTGCTCGTAGAGGTCCTTCCGGGTCACCGGCGCAACGGCAACGGCCATCGGGCCGGCCTCCGACCGATCTGGCGGGGTGCCCTGGTGCAGGACGAAGTAGACGGCGCCGCCGGCGGCGAGCGCGAGGACTAGGATGATGAGGCCGGTTCGGCGGGAGGGGCGGGGCGTCACGACCCTGGGGGCGTCCGGGTACGGGTTGGTTTTCATGTCAATTCGGAGGACGACTTGGACTGATTTGGGGGAGCTTCACGCGGAAGCAGCTGCCGCGGCCGGGAACGCTCTCCGCCTCGACCGAGCCGGCGTGGGCGTTGCAGATCGACTTAACGATCGCCAATCCCAGGCCCGCCCCTTCGGTCTGGCTGGATCGGGACCGGTCGGCCCGGAAGAAGCGGTCGAAAACATGGGGCAGCGCCGCGGGCGGGATGCCGATCCCGGTATCGGTCACTTCCAGCACCGCCCACCGGCCGGCCGCGAAGACCCGAAGGTGAATCGCGCCGCCGTGCGGCGTGTATTTGATGGCATTGTCGAGCAGATTGACCACAACTTGCTTCAGGCGCGCCCGATCGCCTTCCGCCTGGACCCCAGCTCCGGGGCTGCAGTCGACCGCGATGTTTTTATCTTCGGCGAGCAGGGTCATCTGATCGGCCACTTCGGCCGCCAGGTCCCGCAGATCGAAGGGCACGCACTCGGCCTGGGCTTCCCCTGCGTCGAGGCGGGACAGCGCGAACAGGCGGTCGACGATTTTCGAGAGGCGCTCGATCTCCTCCAATAGGCTGCCGAGCCGGTCGCGGAGGCCGGCCGGGGCCACGGCGTCCTGGGCGAGACTTTCAAGCTCCCCGCGGAGGATGGTCAGCGGCGTGCGCAGCTCGTGCGAGGCATCGGCGACAAAGCGCTTTGAGTTCTGGAAGGCGTCGTCGAGCCGCGTTATCATGTGGTTGAGCGAGACGGCTAGCCGCTCCAATTCGTCTCCGGTCGCGACGATCGGCAGGCGTTCGGTCAGGTTGTGCTGGGTGATGATCTCCGCCTTGCCGGCGATCCGGTCTACCGGGCGCAGCGCGCGGCCGACGAGCACGTAACCCCCGCCGACCGCGACCAGGACGACGATCGGCAGCCCGCACGCCAGAAGGAGGACCAGACGCCGCAGCAGGGTGTCGACCGGATCTCCGGAGGTGCCGACTTCGACGAGGTAGCCGCCGCCGGGAAGAGCGACGTCAAAGGCGGCGAGGAGCAGGGTGCCGCCCGCGGGCGTCGCGACGCGGCGGGTGAACTCCCGGCGTAGTTGCGGCTCGGCCAAAGGCACCTTGCCGGGATCAAAGCTTTGGTCAATCGGCGGTCCGGAGCGATACAGCACCTGGCCGTCCTCGCGGGTGATCCGGATGAATCGATTGCTAAGTTCGGGCGCGTAGAGCTCCTCGACCGCGGTCGGCACCGCGCCCGGTCCGGTCCGCGGGATGCTGGCGATCAGCGTCTCGCCGATTTGCCGGGCCCGGCGCGCCTGGGTCTCGAGCAGCGTCTGCTCCAGGTAATCCTTGAGCTGCAGCGAAAGGAGGGTGCCCAGCAGGAGGAAAACCGCGGTGAGCACCGCCGCATGCCAGGCGGTCAGGCGAAACCGAAGGGAGCGCGGATTCATTCGGCGGATTGGTCCGAAAGGCAATAGCCGACCCCCCGGACGGTATGGATCAGCTTAACGGGAAACGGGGCGTCGACCTTTTCCCGCAGGTGGCGGACGTAGACATCGACGATGTTGGTCAAGCCCTCGAAGCTCTGGTCCCAGACGTGCTCGACAATCATCGTCCGTGAAAACACCCGGCCCGGCTGCGTGCCGAGATACTCAAGCAGCGAATACTCTTTCACCGTCAATTCGATCCGGCGGCCGGCCCGGCGAACTTGCTGGGTCAGCCGGTCCAGCTCCAAGTCCCCGACTCGCACGACGCTCGACTGGGCGATCGGCCCGCGGCGAAGCAGGGCCTTCACGCGCACCTGCAATTCGGCGAACGCGAAGGGCTTGGTCAGATAGTCGTCCGCGCCCGCTTCAAAGTTCTCCACCTTGCTCGCGGTGGTGTCCTTGGCGGTCAACACCAGCACCGGCACGTGCGCGGCCCGGCGGCGGATCCGCCGCAATAATTCCAAGCCACCAAGGTTCGGGAGCAGCAGGTCGAGAATGACCAGATCGTATTGGTAGGTGTTGGCCATCGCCCATCCGGCCTCCCCATCGGGGGCGCTATCCACGGCGTACCGCTCGGCCTTGAGGCCGCGGGCCACGAGCTCGGCAACCTTGCGCTCATCTTCGACGAGCAGGATTCGCATGCGGCCTACGATACCACGACTTCATTAACTACCAGCGAAGAAAACATTAAAAATCCTTAATCCGGCCGGGGGATTTGCGCTCTAATCGCCGGTCGATTTGGGACGGAACCCGTGCAGCTTCAGCTTTTCGCGCACGGTGAGACGCGACCAGCCGAGCAGCTGGGCCATCTGGGTGATGTTCCCGGCGGCGGCGGCGTGCGCCTGCGCCAGCAACTCGTGCTCGACGGCGGTCAGCACTGTCGTGATCGCGCCCAGCCCCGGCTGGCGCCGGGCGCTGGCCAACGCGCCCGCGCAGAACTCGGCCAAGGTGCGGCCCGCTGCCCCGGCGTCGGCGCCGGGCGACGGACCCTGCTGCAGCGCCGCGCGCGCGGAATCCTCGGTGATGGCATAGCCGTGCGCGACCAGCAGCATGCGTTTGACGACGTTTTCGAGTTGCCGGACGTTTCCGGGCCACGCTTGGGCTGCGAGGAATTTCAAGGCCGCCGGCTGCACTTCGGCGACCCCGCCCAGGTCCGGGCCGTGCCGGCCGACAAAATAGTTCACCAAGGCAGGAATGTCCTCCCGGCGCTCGCGCAGCGGCGGGACGGTGATCACGGCGACGTTCAGCCGGTACCAAAGGTCCTCGCGAAATCTTCCGGCGGCGACGAGCGCCGGCAGATCGCGATGGGTTGCCGCCACCACGCGCACGTCGACCGCAATGGTCTCACGGCCGCCGACCCTCGAGATCACCCGCTCCTGCAGCACCCGCAGGATCTTGGCCTGGGTTTCCACCGACAAGTCGCCGATCTCATCCAGGAAGAGGGTGCCGCCGGTCGCCTGCTCAAAGCGTCCGATCCGCCGGGCCTCGGCGCCCGTGAAGGCTCCCCGCTCGTGCCCGAAGAGTTCGCTTTCGAGCAGATTGGCCGGGATCGCCGCGCAATTGACCGCGACAAACGCCTTGGGGCGGCGATCGCCGTGCTGCCACAGCGCTCGGGCGATGAGCTCCTTGCCGGTGCCCGTCTCGCCGAGAATCATCACCGAGACCGGCCGCTCAGCCACGCGCCCGATCTCCTTGTATACGGCCTGCATCGCCCGGCTCTGGCCCACGAGCGCCAGCTCCCGGGCCGGCTCGGAGCCCAGTGCGACCTTGAGCCGGCCGCGGCGGCCCGCTTCGGCGGCGCGGGCGAGCACCGCGAGCAACTCCTCCATCTCGAAGGGCTTGAGAATGTAGTCGAAGGCGCCGCGGCGGGTGGCCTCGATGGCCGTTTCGGTCGTGCCGTGAGCGGTCATCAGCACCACCGGAAGGTTGGGCAGATCCTCCCGCAGCCGGTCGATCAATTCGAGGCCCGAGATTCCGGGCATCCGCAGGTCGGTGAGGACGCAGTCCAAGTCTTCGCTGAGCGCGGCGGCCAGTCCGGCTTGGCCGTCGGAAAAGCTGGCGATCAGATAGCCTTCCCCGCTCAGCACGTTCTCCAGGGCGGCGCGGGCGGCGTCGTCGTCGTCGATCAGGCAGATCCGATAGGGTCCATTCATGGTCATCCAGACGAGGTTGCGGCTTCGTCAATCGGCAGGCGCACGGCGAAGCGCGTGCCTAAACGTGGGTTGGATTGGAAATTGATCCGGCCGCCCAGATTCTCAACGAGTCGGGCGACGATCGACAGCCCCAATCCGGTTCCCGCCGCCTTGGTGGTAAAGAACGGATCGAAGAGCCGGGATTGAATTTTGGGCGGAATGCCCGGTCCGTTGTCCGCGACCGTGAGGACGGCGAGCTCCCGGACGGCGCCGCGGGGCGAACTGCGCTCGCGCGTGAGGGCCAGTTCGATCCGGCCGCCTCGGCCGTCGAGCGCCTCCTGCGCATTGCGGACGAGGTTGAGCATGATCTGCTGCAGCTGATTTGGGTCCGAGTGGACCGTCGCCGGCTCCAGGGCCGCGACGGCGAGTTCGATCCGCCGGGCTTTGACCTCCGGCGCCACAAAGCCGGCGAAATCGCGGAGCCAGGACGATAGTTCCACCCGGCTCAGCGCCGGCTCGGCCGGCCGGGCATACCCCAGCACATCCCGGACGATGCGTTCCAGCCGATCGACTTCGAGGGCGATCGCCTGCGCATCGTCCTTGCTTTCATCCAGCGTGAGCGTGCGGCGGAGGGTGTAGATGCGCGCTTTGATCGCGGTCAGGGGATTGCGGATCTCGTGCGCGACGCCCGCCGCGAGGGTCCCAAGAGCGGCGAGTTTCTCGCTCTCGATCAAGCGGCCCCGGAGCGGCCGCACGACCTCGCGGTAGAGCAGCCAGACGACCAGGCCGATCGCGACCAGGAGCAGGGCGACGCAGCCGAAGACCAGGTCCCGCATCCAGAGCACCGATCCCAGGGAATTCTGCAAAAGATCCCGCAGGA